>Ga0307516_10001219_pt1 | contig 35825 bp, 50 predicted proteins | sample 19_EM_MG_FD_203310 | JGI IMG/M metagenome (GOLD analysis project Ga0307516, IMG submission 203310) | Populus trichocarpa ectomycorrhiza microbial communities from riparian zone in the Pacific Northwest, United States - 19_EM | ecosystem: Host-associated > Plants > Roots > Unclassified | place... | reverse complement strand
TCAAGAAAATAAAAAAACCTCACGATCATCATCAAACACACCATTAGGATTATGTAGTCGGGGCGCTGACGACTGAAAGACATCGTCCGCCAGAAGAGTCTCCTCTGTGGACCCGAAATCATCCGACGATCTGAGCGTATGACCCGCGTCTGATTCATTGGCGTGACTCTGATCACTATATGGTGGATAGCACACTTCTGCAGCTTTAGTGCCCTGGTGGCTAAGAGCTAGCTCGATGTCAACAACATCAGGGTTCTCGCTCTCATTCATCGCGAAATTCGAGATAGGGACCATGCTGACCAAGGACATTCGCCATTCTATCGAACCATTATAATCGCCCTGGGCCATATCTGCCTGGTCGTGGCCCAAAGAAAGCAAGCTATCAAGAGTATGCAAGAGGAGTGTGAGGTCGGAGCTTAACGACGAGCACAATGCATCGAGATGGTCGTATGTAGAACTTCTCTCTTCGCGATGCTGATTGAGGTCAGAGTCGCGAACTGCTTCAAGGGTAATGAAGAAAGTTGCGCAATGATTGAACGCGGACTGGACGACAGTTTCCAGTGTTCGGACGAGTAACCTGGCGCTCTCAACGGCCCTAGAGTAAAGCTCGTTCGAGGCGCCACCCTCTTGTCGGTAACCATCAATATCGACATGTCGAGCGACATGAATGTCGGCCACGAAGACCAGTAGCGATGAGACCTGTGAAACCAATTCCTTACCGAAAACACGCACTTGTTCCACTATTCAGTGTACGGCAATTGAGTCAAGCGCCGCAAAACCTAGATATGAACGCACCTGAACTCTGGTCCGGTGTCTGCATCGTTTGAGCGAGATATTGGAATTGCTCGTCGATATTTGCCAAGTATAACTTCAACTCAGATATAACCTCTGGCCCCAACACCCTTCTCGCTGATGATTGTGGTCCAGTCACGGCGACCCATCCGAACCCTTTCCAACGACCAGCAACTCCACCTCCAACCAGTCCTAGACCAATATTGGAAGTCCCGAATACTCCATACAAGCGCTTGAGAGGTTTTGCCTCCTGTGTCGTCGAATCTTGGGTTCTCTGGGCATGCAGGGCAAAGGAAAGGACTGCCTTTGCGAGCTCCTCGGCGTCGACTTCAATTCGATGGAAAGTATCGGCTATCAAGGAGCCAGCATCATATTGCATGGCTCGCGCCGAGAGAATAAGCCTAGAAAGTGTTGCTGTTACCTTTCTTTGAGCTGGTTTTAAAGGTGACTGCGAAACAGGAGCCGGCGCTTCTCGAGCTTCTCGTGGTAGCGCGTCAACCGGTATCTGGCCTGTTGGCACGGCTGATATGTATAAAAGGTTACGGACTGCTAAGACGACATTGCTGATGAGCTCGTCCATCCTTCTGTCATCTTCTGGTCGACGAGTTAAACCACTCAGGCGAATATTGTCGACAACAGCATCGATGGCACATTTCGCAATCGCCGAAAGTTGTGGGACCAGCTCAGGTGGAACTGGCGCAAGAGCTTGTTGCAAAGATCGTGCAATCCGTTCTGCTGATGTATGGTCTGGGCTAACGGCCTCGATGGAAGGAGGTTTCTGCCGCGAACTAGCTGTTTTTCCTACATTGCGAGGCGGTGGTAGGTAGTCCCGAGGTTGCACATCTGAGTCATCGGAATATACACTGTGCTGGTCGCTATCATGCGGAGGCCGAGGCTGGGAAGTGGATGAAGAGGAAGTCTGAAAGGATGATTGGGAAGTTGATTTCGCCATCGGAGGGGGCAGCGTTTGGAGCTGGGCCTCAGGCCGAGTCTGCTGTATCCTCCCGTCGATTTTATTAAGATAATAATATGACCTCCCATCGTCCGTCAACTTCTTGACCCAGGGTTCGGGAGTACCAGTATGACGAGGAATTCCAAACCCAACAACACCTTGTCCGCTACTGGACGCTTCCGAAGATGCTGGCTCAAATATGAGGCCGGCACTTGTACCTGGGCGGGAAGATGATTGCGAGGCTAACCCCGAAAGATCTGCGTCAGAAATCTGGTCGTCTGCTTCTTGAGGAAGATCTCGAGAAAGCTGCCCCGTTTGTGTATTGACGTAGTAAATCTAGAACGAAGTGTTTGGTTAGGCCACAAGACAGATAAGACCGACGTGGATAGTTGTCAAACCTGTCCATCGGTCGTGACCTGGGGCATCCAAAAGTCGCTCAATGGCGTAAAATGACCAGGTGCATTAGGTGGCATTGTGCCTTCATTTCTGTACGACAACTCGCTGGCCAACCACTCTTCGTTCTCTGCTTGATTCATGCCTCGTACCGAGGCAGGGGTTATTTCAAGCATGGTTGGGCCATTCTCTGGAACGGTGGCCCCTATCCCCGCAGAATCCATTGCAGCAAAAGCCATATCTGCCTCTTCGTCCGAAATGAGCTCGACATAGTTTGACGGGAACCAACCGCGCTCGTCTGCCAATAATCCATCCCACCAGCCAGAAGGCTGCTGGTTGAGCACTTCTATGACATCTCCCCGACAGAATGAAAGGGCCGAGGCATCCTGTGCTTCATAGTCATAGAGAGCACGGCAGAACAGCGTCGAAAATTGATCCTCGGGGACTCCTTGATCGTGCTCTTGTTGCTGTGCTGGTTGAATCTGTGGCAAGGTGAACGTAGTCACCGTATCCTGCGGTTGTGCAAAGAATGATTGGGGATGTGATGGGTACATCGGGCTGGCCACGAAGGCCATGGAATGCTGGAAAAGTTATTCTCATCACTTATGTAACACATGCCAATCTCCAATCTCTGTCCCTCCGTAGATGCAACTGGATTATAACGAAATGTGTCTTCACGATGATTTTCCGTGACACTCAATATTTAAACTAAGTGTGCACAAGCAGCCTGGAGGACATGCCAATTTGAACATATTATATACGTATCAGGGTCGGCGGCTTGGCGCTCAGTGGTATCAACCAATCCCTATCTCTTCAACGTTCTCTGCTTCTCCGCAAACTCCACAATCTTTCGGTCCACGAAAAGACCTTTACGCTCGCGCACGGAGTCCATGTAGCCCTTGGCTATATTCGACCGGTCTGCCTTTTCTCCCAGATCTTCCAGTTCCTCCTCAGTCGTCGGGACCCAGAATGGATCTTGATCCAACAGTTCATATCTTTACAAACCTCAATTTCGAAACAAGAGAAATGTGCTCGAACATCTCACCCTTTGAACATCAACTGTGGGCTTGCGGCTCCCGACGTACGTTTGCGGATATCTGTCAAGTGTCGTTGACTGACGCCTCATCGCCAACTGGAATGATGTGCAAGACGTACCATCCGCAAATCCAAAACTCTCGACGACAGGCAAAAGCGCAGTCACGCTGAAAAATGAAGTGCCTTCCTTCATTTCCTCTGCCACTATCCTCCCTCTGCGCTTCGCTACCACCGCATAAACTTTACCCAGGACGTCAGCTGAGATTGGACGGTCGTCAATAGTTCCACCGGGATGATCATTCATTGCACTCACTTGAAGCTTGTATTTCGCACGAATACATCGCGAGCATCAATCTTGGGGACCAATCCAATAACCCATTTCGACAAGCATCTCTGACAGCAGAGATTACAGAACCTGTCAACTGCGCCAAACGATTCTGCTCTATCACACACAGTCTTGGTTAGTCCAAATCACGCTTGACATATTATCGACCTGACAAACCAATCTCCCGACTGAGGCTCTCATAGTCAATTTCCACATCTTCAACGAAATAAGCCATACCCTCCATGGGCTCCGCACAGAGAGGTCCCTGGAATGTGGCCAGCTGGAATCCGGTTTCTACGTGATTATCGAAATCACGGACAATCTTCTCGGTCTCGTTCACCAACTCCTCAGTCTTGCTGCGTTCCAGAAACTGCTTCAGCCTCAACAAGAAATAATATGAAACTGCTGCGCCACGAAAAAAAAGATCAACTTACGAGCGTGACGGGGTGGATTGTCGAGCGTCGATCAATAAACAACCACCCACTTTCTGAGGTCCGAAAGCCCAAATTCTTTCCATAATATCAGCCCATTCACCACCTTGCTGTTGGCAAATTTTGTCCAATGTGGTCCAAAAATTTTCAGGAGCAACTCCAGGTATCCTGACAATTTCGCTCTGCATTTCACCAGCAAAATGAGGATCCTCGGTATGTTTATCCACAGATTCTTGCGTATCCTTGGATTTGTGATCACTCTGAAGCTTCTTCAAGATTGCAAGGTTTTGCAAAACAAAGTCCGAAATTGTAGCCGGAAGAGGACTCGCACGGATGCTGAACTTCACAACGCTAGATGAACTACCACCGAGCATGGTACCCCTGATGCCACTCGATGACCTCGTTGGGGTCATCTCTAATCATAGCGAGTGAGAGGGTGTTATCGTATTATAAAATATCTCACCAGTCGCTTTAATCGCCGTCTCACGGAACGGAACGATGGGTTCAGATGCTTGAATATCTACTCGAGCAAATCGCTCCCGCAGGTCCTTCAAGCATCTCTGACACTAGGGTTAAAAACAAAAAGACAATTGACGAAGGAGACACACCTCCAAATGCAACTCACCAGCAGTCAAAATAACATGTTCACCTGTCTGTTGCTGGAATGTTTCCACACAGGGGTCTGACTGGCTCAGGAGCTTCAGTCCGCTAAGGAGTTTTGGCATATCCGCCGGCATCCGGGGCTCCAAGGCAACACGAACGATTGGGGGTACCTAGTAAGCTTTGTCAGATCCCGTACGCATGTTGCAAGTCATGCGTACCGCCCTGCTGATGCCTCCCAGGTTGATTAAACACATCTCACTCTCTCGACCTGTATCACCAGTCCCAGCTTCCCCAGGCGCGCAAAGCGTTGCATTCCTCCAAACTTTACCTTCAAGGCCTTTGATTGCAAAAATGTTACCAGCACGCACCACATGCACAGCAACCAACTCCCGACCCATCATTACATATAGACCTTCAACTGTGGCCGTCACGAGATTTCTTGTGTTGCTGGGATGGGTGGGGCCTAAATCCGTGGTGTATTTCGGTAAGACAGCAAACACTGAGGTGCCTCTCCGGAGCGTTCCAGAATACAAACGAGCAAAACCAAGGAGTATCTCGTCAGCGTCGTCAGCCAGCCCTTCTTTCGCGGCATCATTTGAGATAGCAGGTGGATGCTCTCCATCGATTTGGGAAACTTGCGCAACGGTTATCGGGGGAGTCCCCTCGTCAGCGTCTCGCACAACCCTTGCCTGTTGTGCTCGCGCTCTCATTTCATCGGCAGTCAGGCGTTTCTTCTTGTTCTCTGGCAGTTCCTTTGCAGATACTGCAAACATTTTACTCACGTATGCCGTGACGAAAGCGTCCGCACCGGATTTTGATGCAAAAAGATCCTCTTCGAGTTTATTCTTGGGCTGTATATCCGCCTCATATCGGTCCGGGTAAAGCATTTTCGGGATCCGCATCGACTGGGCGATAGAAGGTGCAGGAATGATGTCTATAATTGACTGCGTAACACATGTGGAGAGAGAGAGCCATTGCGAAAAGATAAGGGAGAGCAGATGCTTGGTGTCTTTGGATTTCAAATCGCGAGGTGGTATCTTTAGATTGAGGGCAGAAACGATTTTTGTGACCTTCTCGTGATTTCTAGACGATTAGTATGAGACTCATGACCAAAGAAACACATGAAAAAGAAGACCCACGGGTTCATATCCACCGCATCGTAAACAGCCCAGATATTTTCTAGCACAAATTGCACGAAAAGGGATTTCAGGGCTCTTCCGCGGAGGTGCTTGTAGCTGATCACCTTCTTTGTCTTTGGATCGAGGAAGTAGTCACCCCATAATACTCTTCGAAGGTTGGCCTCTTTGATACCTAGTTTCGCAGCATATAGCTGGGCAAACTTGCTGACGCGGAAGCCCCACCCATCGATGGCAGATGCGAAAATGACGTTTCCACGTTCTGGCGCGAAGTAAATATCTTCATCGTCTTTTTCCTGGAACTCCTCTGCTTCATTGATAGTGGCGTCCGCTTGATCTGCAAGCTGATCCTTCTTCTCAGCAAGGCGACGTTCGCGCTCTTCTCTCCATCTCAAATCATCTTCCATTCGCCCGCTGGCAAAGAAATTGCCCATGACGGCATTTACCTGCTCGACTAGGCGAGCAAGATGGTGTTGTGCCTCTACAGGGGCAAGTTTTAACTCTGTAATGAGACGATCGAATTTGTTTATGACAAGGATGGGCTTTAGGCCATCCTTCCAGGCTTGATTGAGGACGGCGATTGTCTGCTCGGATACATGGAGTCATAGAAGCCGTTGATTCCTGACAGGACCCACCTGTGTACACACACCTTCCACTACATCGACCAAAACAAGCGCACCATCGCACAGACGTGACGCAGTGGAGACTTCACTAGAGAAATCGACATGCCCTGGGGTGTCGATCATATTGATAATGTATGTCTTTTGGGATCTCTCTGATCTAGTTTTGTGACAAATTTAACAGGGAAAAAAGACGGGTACATGCCTCCAGTAGCGTCCCGTTCTGTCACTTGGAACTTAAGAGAGACAGCACTGCTCTCCATGGTAATTCCTCGCTCTTGTTCGTCGTCCCGACTGTCGAGATACCTCAGTTTGCCGACCATCCTGGATGATATGATATTGTTCGCCGCCAAAAGAGCATCCATCAGTGTAGTTTTTCCGTGGTCTACATGTCCCAGCGTGGTTATTATGCGGATACGGGTTGGATCTGGCGCTTCCATTCCCAATGACCTTGAGAGTGCTGAATCGAGTTCAGAAAGGTTGACGGAAGAGATTGCACGTGACCACGTCATTAGCGGACCACCATGGCAGACATTTCCGAACGCAAACCATTATCGAAGCATGGTCACCCCCATGACGAGACGAAAACCAAAAAACGGCGAAAGAAAGAGGACCCGGGGAGAAAGCGCAAGCACAGGCGGAAGGGATCTGACGATAATCTTCAAATTGTCGACGACGATCCAAATGACGACGATATGTGGGTGGAGAAGAATATCGACATGGACGGTGAAAAGGTGATACTAACAACATTGTCCCTTAAAATGGCCGTCCCCTGATATGTATCATCTCAGGTACTTGCGGCCGATATTCCCACCAAGGGAAGTTTGAAACTGGCTTCTACTGCTATTGCTGGACCTGCGGGCCCAGAACTACCCCACAAAACCGTGTCAGAAACTCCTCTCCAACGCGACGAGTGGATGTTGACGCCTACTGCCGCACCGACAATGCCAGTTGAGTCCCGAAATCATACACAAGTCGAAGATGTGTCCATGACCGAAGACTATGGAGAGCCCGCCGAAAGCAAGCGCACACTTGGGGGTGGAGTTGATTTCTTCTCTACCATTGGGACTGAAATAAAGAAAAAACCAAATCCCGAAAGGCGAAATCCCGACGATGTTCGTCCTCCACTTCAGTGTTGACTCTTTAAATTCTGACATATGCCCGTGCTGCAGCGAATCGTTAGCTCGAAGGAGTTAAATAAGGATTTCGATTTCGATGCGCCGTCGCCACCACCCAAAACAATTACCCCAGGTGGACCTGGTTCCCAATGGCGCATGATGCGCCTCAAACGTGTGTACGAAGCCGCTGAGGAAGAAGGTCTCGACATTGCAACGGTTGCACTCGAGAGATTTGGTTCTCTCGAAGCCTTCGAAGAGGCGAAAGAAGAGAGGCGCATACTGGACGAGCGACAGGGTAAACGTGAAGAACGGGGACGGGGACGGGATCCGGAATCAAAACGCCCCAGAACTTCAGACCTTGGTGGGGAAAAACGCTTTATGTTTACAGACATTGGTGCAAGTGGTGGGTCTAGCCGCAGCTCTGATTTTCGTAGACCAGGGGGCCCTGGCGACGGGACACCTTCGACACCCTCCCCTTCCGGCAATTCTCGCCCCCCTACAAATAAGCGCCTTGATTCTCTAAAGTTGCCATCTGGGAATAGGTCACCGCTTGCTCAAAGCCATACACCAATACCTTCAGTCTTGACGCCTTCACATATCTCCTCTGGATCCCAAGGTCGATCATTATCCCCTTCCTCTCTAAACAAACTTCAAGCAAAAGTTCTCCGGGCAAAACTCATGGGGGCTCCTGACGCCGAGAAACTGGAGAGGGAATATGAGGAAGAGTCTAGGAAAGCAAATGGGGTTGTGGACCCAGGATCGGGTGTTCGAAAGAAGACGGAGATCCTCCCCACTTTGGATGGTTTCGGCCGATTATATGATGTCGGCCAGGGGAAGGACGATAGCGAGGTTCTTCCAGGAAACCGGAGGAAGAAACAGGAAAAGGTGCGGATACTTTTTACCATACAAACACCTATTTATCCCCTGCGCTCTAGTTTGAAACCCACGATCGAAAGACGGGCGACGTCATTCGCTACAACGCGGATGATGATACCACAACCTTAGGCGAAATGCTGAGACAGGAACGATTCGGTGCAGGCATGGCAGATCAGAAAGATCTTGATGCTCAATATGCTCGAGCGATCATGGGAGATGGAAAGTTTGAGGTAACAAAATCATTCTGGCGATGTTGGTTATCTCACCCCATAGCATCAGAATGACTTGGACTATATCGATGACAACGCTGGAAAACTGGGGCGACAAAAGATGCGCACAGACGCAATGAAGCGACAATTTGCCATCCACGGTATGTGCACTTTTGGAATGGTTGTCTTACTTTTTTTCTCAGTGATCTAGACTATAAACGAACCCAGAAGGCATTAGCGACATGTAATTTCTGTTTTGCCCAAGATGATTCGCCACCCAAAGCCCCTGTAGTTGCAATGGGGACTCTGGTCTATCTCTCGTGCACTCTAAATGAAGAATTGGTCAACGGCCATTGCTTCATTGTCCCTATCCAACATCATCTAACAATGCTGGAGGGAGATGACGACGTTTGGGACGAAGTACGGGTGTGTGTGAAACATCAATCAAACCTCATTAGAAGCGTCAAATGAATCTAAATAAGACTTCAGAATTTTATGAAATGCTTGATGCGCATGTTTGCAGAAGAAGACAAGGCCGTCATCTTCTACGAGACTGTCATCACGCTGAAATGGCAAAAACATACGGTGATCGAGTGTGTTCCCCTGCCTTGGGAGCACTATGATGTGATGCCTGGGTACTTCAAGGTGATTGTCTATCAAGACATTGGACGGCAACGAAATCGCTTATCAGCGTTTGAATAGGAATCGATATTGTCATCCGAGGCTGAATGGTCACAGCATAAGAAACTCATCGATTTCTCTGCACGGCCTGGCGGCTTCCGGCGAGCTATGGTCCCCAATTTACCTTACTTTATGGTACAGTTCGACTATAAAGGCGATAAAGGTTACGGTCATGTAATCGAAGGTCGTGATAAACCTGAAGGAGACGAGGAAGGTTTAGATACAGGAGAGAAGGGTGAAGGTGACTTCCCCAGGTAGGCGGCCTACGCCTCAGTGTTTGGAAACTTTGATCTACATTTTTAATAGCTACTTCGCCGCCGAAATTATCGGTAATGTTCTCGAGATTGAGCCCCGTCGATGGCGGCGGCCGAGAAGAATCGATTTCAGCAACAACAAAGAGCGAGTTGCGCAGTTCAAGAAGAAATATGACAAGTTCGATTGGACCGCTATGATTGGGGTGCAATCATGATTGTGACTCCTGTCCAGTGAAGCTTCCACTCGTTTTCGAGGTACAAATTTAGTTTGAGTTACTTCTTTGATATTGCTTGTGCCATTGTTGGTTCCAGGTCTGTACTATACATAGTTCGATTATATTGCCATTTGCCGAGTCGGCCTTTCGGATGGCCTACAACGACATGAATCATTGCCAAGGATCAAAGATCACTTTCCCTATCTCGCCCTTGTCAAATGCCTGATAACTACTCGGCGCCTCGGAAAATCCTACGATTCTATCAATCAGACTTGAGGGCTGTCCCACACCTCCAAAGACGTCTTGGCGTTTGACTTGAACGCCAATGAGAAAGCGAACTGTTGACCAACAAAGTTCACTTACCCAGCAGATCAAATGCGAGAGGGAACATCGCACGGGCTGGACATCGGCCAAAGTCGAAAGACACATTCTTGTTGTACAGATCGGCTCCGGTAAAGGGCATTTGAACTGCCCCATGTACACCGACGGACACAATGACACCGAATGGTCGGACGAGATCATAGGCTGAAAGCAACGCATCCGGATGTCCAACCACCTGCAGAGAAGCTTGACTCGTATATCATAGCCGGAACGATTGATCGACCCACCTCAAGCACGGCATTACAACCAAGTCCCCCAGTCCATTCCTTGGCGAAAGCTTTCGCGCCATCCATATCGAGGGCGTTAAACACCCCGTTTCCTTTCCCTGATGGGCCTATGGCAGAGAAAACGTCCATCATTTTCTCTCTTCGCGATGGCAAACGATCGACCGCAATTATGCGGTAAGAAACCTTGCGTGTCGCTAGTACATCCACAAGGCTAACAGCAGCGCAGATACCGACTGGGCCCAGACCGATAATTGCTATAGTCAGGATGCGATCCTCCAGGGTGGGCTTGAGCTCAGTGGCTGGGTAGTTTGTAAGCTCTGGAGAGAGGCAGAGCGGCCACGGAATTCCTGTAAACATTGGTTGTAGCTTCGGATGGTTGATCGCTTGCAAAGCGGCGAACATCCCGGTGGGCAGAATGTCGGCAAGTAAAAGGAGTGAGCTATCATGTAGGCCCGCGAGTGCTTTCACCTTTTCTTCTGGAGAAAGTGCTGTAGTCCAAGTCTCCGGATTACTGAGATTGAAAAGTGTTCCTCCAGCTTTGGGAACGCGCACATACTGTGCTTGACCTCCATCCAGAACTGGTGACCCAAACACGATGGATTCAATACATCGTGAAGAATACCCTAGCCGGCATGGACTGAGAATTCGGGAACTTGAGAAAGAGAAGAACGTTGCAATGTATTGTTTTCCACTGACCGGCATTCTCCACAGCTAGTCGAGAAGGGTGAAACTACCTTGTCTCCAACCTTCAATGTTGAATACAGTTTGGGCCTCCCGTCACTAATGGATCCATAGCTAGATCCTAGTGATACGACTTCTCCAATGAATTCGTGACCGCATGTGTGTCTGACTCGAATGGATGGATATTAAAATCAAGTTAGTATTCGGGGAGGTGGAGGGGCTCACATCTCGTTGACACTGCTGGGGCCGTGTCCTCTGTAGACGTGGAGATCACTACCTTTAGTAGAGTTAGGTAAGACACCTCTTGCTCGGTGATCCCTGGGCGAGCATACCGCAAAGAGCGGCCAACTGATTCGAATGAGGTCATTGACTCGGTGGGCACCGACATGGCCATGAACTCACTTTTACTTTGACAATCGCGTCGTCTGGGTGCTTAATCCTGGACGATATCGAATTAGCAACCCTGATTGAGAACGACTGGATCGCTTACTCAGGAACTGGTATCGAATCGACTCGGATATCGTATGAAGGAGGGTACCATCGGATCGCTTGCATCTGGCTAGAGGAGGAGACCGTCGTATTAGGGTCAATATTATGTAAGTCTTGTCCAAGGAGCGCACGATGTTGCCTCTTGGATGAAGATTCGACCGCAACTCCCTTCAACCTTTTCCCTGACCGTATGCGAGACATCTTTTTGCAGAGACTTACAAACGTCGAGCCAGCCACCGTTTATTGGCTGGTTGAGGAATCACGATGCGACCCCCCCTCGGGGCCCCTCCCCCCATTGATGGCATTAGTTGAACCCTATGCCTTCATACGCATTATTCGTTGACCAGACCAGGGCGCTGTCGATCATTTCTCAAAGCACGGTGACGATATAACGTTCAATTGCAAAATAACTTTGTGATATGGATTCCGGGGCGAGGACGTTTTGTGCGTGTGATTTGCAGACACTGGTTTCCTCCGTCAGTGTTATGATCTGCGAGATTGAAAGGGCTTCCCTTGCTTGGGAATATCGTTGGAAATAAAGGTTTCAAATCTCAGGTTGATTCAGGGTTGTAAACTGTTCATGTGTTGAATGTCCATCATGAATGTTTGGACGCTTTGTGACTATTTCTCACCCATTGATTCCTGTGGCACAGTTGTGGCACTCTCCTGTTTCGAAAAGCCTCAAAGCATCAACGCTCTGTTTCCTCCTCCTGCTGCCCGCAGACCGACATTAATCCTTGGAGACAATCTGGGCACATATGGGCTTCTTTACGTCTCGAAGACCCGAGGATAAGGACGCTTATTCGGGTGGAACGGATAATGACAAGTCTGTCGTCTATGCCATCCGATCTAAATTTGTGCGTCTCCATCATCCTTACAATAGAGATGTTTTGAGAGCGCGAATTTTCGCAACACCATCTTTCTCTCTCTACCAGGGCAAGAACAAAGGCAAAGAACGCGACGAGCCACCACTCTCATTCGTTGCAAACGCATCCCCGGCACAAACGTTGTCAACCCCGGGCCCGGCGCATCCCTCCGCAGCTGCAGCTGCACCCTCCACTATATCTAGAGGAGTTGGCCCCAGCCTCCTTCGCACCCCTCAAGATGAATTGCCTGTGATATCCTCGTCAAAGAAATCGATATATTCAACCATGCCTCCCCCGCCTGCTCCGGCTTCCTCTTCGCGGTCCCGAGCTGGGCCATCTGGTCTCCGAAACCAGACATCAGACAGTTCCATGCCCTTGCCACCTAAAATACGTAAGGCTGATCATGTGTCGTGCGTACAAACTCTTTACGTTTCACACTCATGAGTCAAGGTGAAGCAACTGTGCACATAGATCGACACTCGCACAACGGCTAAATGAATTGGCAGTCGCCAATTCGGAGGGTCTTCTGAAGTGAGAAAGTCACACTTTCTGTCCGAGCGATGCTGATATGCTATAGCGACGACGAATACCGTCTACTCAGACAAAACTTGTTCGAAAGGTTTGCCACGAGCACAGCAGTGCCTACAGAAGCCTCTGTCGTTCCTGTCCTTCGACCACAACTGTCAGGGATGAGCTTGACAAGCGACGGAAAACGTCAGGAATTCAACCTTCTATCTTGGCTTCGTCTAAACTGATAATGGGAATCCAAAGCCTTACCACGGCCTTCATCAAATTTCCAAGTTCAAATCAACCGCTCTTCATCCATCCGATCCAAAGGTTCTGTCGTCTCAGAAGTTGCAAGCATTCTTCGCCTCGGAAGCAAGAGCAAGCCGGAGGGGGGCTCTAAGGACTATGCCGAAACGTCAAGCATAATATCGTCAACATCCAAAACATCCAATTTTTTCAAACGGGGTCTATCGAGGAAGTCTAGCAGCTCTTCTGTTCGCACTACCGCATCGCGTATTCAAATCGATGCTATGTCCATATCCTCGCGACAGGAAGGCCAGGGTTTCGAACGCAGTCACGTAGATCGGCCGTCACATTTATCGCCGCTTGCATCGCGGTCTAATGCAAGCATACGAAGATTGGCAACGCCACCGTCATCTTTCCCTTTGCGCATCATTGGTAACGACTCATCCCGACACTTGAGCTATTCTTCAAATGGTCCTGAGGACGAGCATTCAAAGCCGACATCAGAGATAAGACAAGAAATGCTGGCTGTCGAAGCGGAGGCGAGGAGATTGATGGATGCGTTTAATGGGCTTGAGATGACAACGTTGGCGAAGCTTCAACGTCATCAGAGTCGAGCACAACCTATGGATTCAAATTCATCATGGTCAATATCTCACGATCAGAAACGCTCGGCGATCGTCGACAGTGACATGGCTTCCACCATATCGGGAGTATCGACGGGTACGATGCCTTCGACGACACGCTTTCCACTGTCCACGCGAATTGCGCGAGTGAAAGCAGGAAACGCGGTGGTGTCTCCTGGTTCCACTGGCAATCAGCCGGTGAAGAGGATGAACTCGACATCTAGTCTAGGCTCCCGGGAACGTACAATTCGCTCGACGTATGGACATTCGGCAGCGAGTGGATCGAATGTGAGCTTGACGCAGAGTAGTGGACAGATACTCGGCCTTGTGGAAGATCTTTTGACGGCGGAGTCCCAGGCGGACGGAGGGAATGTAGAAAATGAAATGGATGATATTCGGCGGCGGCGTGAGGAGGTAGGCGCGCGGTATGAGGCGCGCTTGGAGTACCTTCGTGCAAAGTTGAAGGGTGCCGAATTGCACGAAAAGCTGGTGAGGCGGTAAGGCGAAGATCGCGGAATCTAAATTGTAATTTGTAACAAGTCTTACATCATCACCTGTTTGACGCCTTCCCGGCGACCAAGCGGCGACGTCTCCAATGTCGTCCAACTTGCCATCCCCCCCGTCCGACTTTGACAGTGACTCCTTTGTCATGGCATCCACCCCAACACCCCAAGGTCACCTTCATCGCACTCTTGCCCATGGGACCTTCTCATCAGCCGCAGAGACACCGTATTATGCCACATCGGCCGCCTCCACTCCCGCACGCAGTCCACCTCCCATTCAGATCAGAAGTTCCTCCTCTCAGTCGAATCGTGGTCACAGAAGCACTAGTTTGAGCAGTTCGCATGCAGGATATCATACTCGCGATGAAGTGCTAAGCGAGGAAGACGAGGAGGGTATGAACGCGGATGGTGACGACGAAGAAGAAGAGGATGACGACGCAAACGACACTGGTCATGTCAACCCGTCACTAAACCGACGGGGAAAGGCTATTGCTGTTGACGAAGGCGATGCTGAAGATGGCGAGGGTGTCGAAGAGGCGGAGGACGACCCCATCACTTTGAAGGAGCGACAGTCCCTCATCAATGTTCAGCATCCTTTCGGTCTTCCCATCTGGAAGCCGGCCTTGTACAAGAAGTCGCGCTCCGTCACGCGATACGCTGACCAGGCTCTTCATTCGATTCCTTCTGCACAGGCAGAACGTCACCTTCTTCCTGGAAACATATTCTGGACGCTTGCTTTCGGATGGTGGTTGGCGTTGGCGTGTCTCGTTGTTGCAGCAATTCTGTACGTCATCCCTCAAGGAGGCAGACGGTACGCGACCCTGATCTACGGCTTGGGCTGGTACCTTGCTTGGCCCTTTGGAAAATATGTTGAAGGAGATGTGGACATTGCCGAGTCAGATGCAGGCGAGGAGGAATATCACGAGCAACACTCCAGTGGCACCTCCGAAGGGAATAATACAGTTCGTGCCGCATCACCAGAACCCCAGCTAGCCGACCATCATGGCTCGTCGTCTCACGTAAAAGGCGTTCCCTTGGAAGAGCAGCCCACTATCACCCCCAACACTTACACGCATAAATCTGGCCCCACTCCTACACATAATGCGATTCCTGAAGAAACGATGTCTCTCCTCTACTCAAATGCACCATTCAAGTGTTATGGGACACATCCCCGTCCGGAGTCTTCCGACTCAAACGCCGAAGTGCAGGATGCGGGCAGTGATCTTCCTGGTAGAGTCTGCTTTTGGCTCGCCACGACGTTCATCATTGCACCCCTCATGCTTACCGTGTGTCTTATTTGCTGGGGTCTTATTGTCACCATACCTATGGCCAAATTGACATGGGCCCTTCTTGAACATATCTTCCGACATCCTACCTCAATACGCTTCTGCTCCGCCCCTGCAGCTGTTATCATGCCTTCCAGTGTCCCCAGGGCTATGCAAGACGGCGCTGGGGAACCTTCAGAAGCCTTCCAAACGTTCAAACACCCGAGGTTGTCTCCTGGCCAGGTGGCACCATCAGGTGGACCGAAGTCGACCGTGCTCTTATGTACCTATCGTGCTGTCGGACTGCAATATTACAAGTACACTGTGGGGGGTGTCAACATCCTCTTCGTCAACCTTCTACCCGTCGTCTTCTTCGTCATTTTAGATGGAATGGTCCTTCTGAAATTGGTGGAGAGGCTGGAACACGAGGGAAAACATGTTCCAGCGTTCTTGGCTGCTATCACATCTCGAGGTCTCATCTTCGTACTCAGTCTCCTGAGCGTCATACCTTTGTCGTATTTCATCGGCATGGCTGTTGCCTCCATATCCGCTCAGTCTTCGATTGGGATGGGCGCGGTTATCAATGCGACTTTCGGTTCTATCATTGAAATTCTCCTGTACTCCATCGCGTTAACTCGAGGGAAGGGTCGCCTCGTCGAGGGTTCCATCGTAGGGAGTTTGCTGGCAGGTGTATTGTTGATGCCAGGGATGAGCATGTGCAGCTCAGCATTAAGACGCAAGGAACAACGATTCAATGCCAAGAGCGCTGGCGTCACTAGCATGATGTTAATCATGGCCATTATCGGAGCTTTGGCCCCCACTCTGTTTTATCAGACATATGGAAACGTACGTTCTTCGTCTATGCTTTGAAAGTGGTGCTGACATTCCACTAAGTTCCAACTTGTCTGCACTGGATGTCCTACAGGCCCGGGCAAAGATCCATACATCTGCGAGCATTGTTATTACAGACACCCCGACCCAGCAACTGATCCCTTCTATCAGTCGACCGTCAAAGACCTCATGTATTTCTGCGCCGCAATCTTACTTTTTGTGAGTCCTACGATGCTTTATATTTGTTGCGTTCGACTTATGGCTTTTACTAGTCCTATTTGATTGGCTTATGGTTCTCTTTACGCACACATGCAACTCAAATATGGCAAAATCCTCAACCGTTGCTCCATCCATTAGACATACCTGCTCACAACAGGACATCCTTGTATCAACGACTAGTTCCATCAAGCCAACCTCCCGCCACTTACCAACGTCCACTGTCGCCCTCCCTCCGCCGCAAACCAAGCCATACTTACTCAAATAGTTCTCCCGCGTATCACCAACTCAATGCTACTGAGACTTCAGCGCTTCTTCAAAATGCACGCCGGTCCCCATCGAACACCCGACGTGTTTCCTATGCTCCCAATGCTGGACAACCTCCTTATTCTCCAGTCCTAGAGACCGTCCACCGCACTGTCAATGATACGGGGCAAGTCCCTCAGACTATGACAACAGATGATTTCACAAGGGCAGTTGCGGTTGCCACTGTCAGCGCGCTCCGTCACCAGCAGGCACATGCTCATTCAAAGGCAAGGAGTGGAGAGGAAGGTGGCGGCGGAGAACAGGGCCATGATGGGCCGAGCTGGAGTCGCACGACCAGTGCAAGTGTTTTGCTGGGTTGCACTGCTCTATATGCTGTGATCGCGGGTTCGTAATTCTGGTTTTTTGGACGCCTGTTCATTTATTTATCGGTCTCAGAAATCCTGATCGACGTCGTCGACGTTCTGCTGGAAGATATGGGCATCGCCGAAAAATTCCTTGGCGTCACCCTTTTTGCGCTGGTTCCCAATACCACTGAGTTCATGAATGCCATATCGTTTGCACTCAATGGCAATATCGCCCTCAGGTGAGCCTCTTCATGTTTTTTGGTAATTGTCTTCCTTATTAACGCTGTTTCACAGTATGGAAATTGGATCGGCGTATGCCCTCCAGGTCTGCCTCCTCCAGATACCCGCTATGGTAGCATTTTCGGCATGGTACAATCCTACAGCCATGGGTGAAATTGCCAACTCATTCACGTGCGTCTGTTTACGGGACCATGCTTGCACTGTCTGATTTTTTACCTTTCAGCCTGATCTTTCCTCGATGGGATGTCATCTCACTTGTTCTCTCCATGTTCCTGATGACCTACACATATATCGAGGCAAAGAGTAACTACCACAGAGGGAGTATATTGATACTTAGGTAACGTGCATATCAGAACACCGAACGGACGCACTAACCCCCCAGTTCAGCTACCTGGTCTTGCTTTCCGGTTTCTACTTTGCACCAGACGCCGCAGGTGTTGAAGAACAATCAAGCCCTATTCATCAATTCCAGCTTCAAACTGTTTGGCAAACCCCCAAGTGGCACATCCGTTCCTTATTATTGTAAAGTTATTACCAAGTCGTTCTCCTTGAACGTTCACGGTTCACCTCCTTGCCATGCTTCCGGCACTCTGGACTCTGTTTAGTTTATAGTTCAATTGCTTCATTTTTTGAAGGATTTTGCATGCAGATAGATAGTACCCGGATTCTCATTCCATATGCTCCGGTCTTTCCCCATCCGTTCACTGTAAGCCAGTATTAATGCATGTTTTGCAAATTCTCCAGAACCTTCTGTAAATCTTCAACCGGTACTGTCAATCTTTCAGGTTCACTATTGCCCCCAAGGATTTTGTCGACGAGCTTCGGGTTTCCTACATGTGTCAAGAACTGCTCCAAGAAGTCACCGTCAATGAAACCGAAGGCAGCTTGATCAGCATCGCTGCGTCCCCGTGTGTTCTTTGGTGCCCGGAACCTATGACGTTTTAGTGGGCAGACTTGAGAGCCTCGAGTAACGCTACCTAGTATGTGTAACCCCTCCCACAGCTTGAATGGCTCCGGCAAGGTTTCGTTGCAGTTCCGTCAGATGTAGCGAGAGCTGAGGGTCTGTTACGTTGACAATGACACCGATACGTCCCGACGAAGTGAAGAAAACATGTTTGGCCTCCAAATCGGGAGTTTTGTCAGACGAGTCTGATGCTAGTGATCCTTGACAAGCCGTCAGAAAGAGGACGACATCGATGAGGTGTTGTTGCACATACCACGAATAAATTTAGTGACAAAATCAGCAAGATGGTACATTCCATCGCGTTCTAAAACTGCTCGGCCGAGAGTGCGGTTTAGTGTGAAGGTAAATAAGTTCAGAGCATCCTGACACAAAGTCAATGAGCACCGACTGTTGCGGTTGGTATAGATCAAAGAACCTACGTTGGCTCCAATGAGGCTTCCCTGGTCAGATGCTTCCACACACACGGGCCATAGCGGGCCGTAATCTCTGGCAACATTCTGTAGTTTGGAATCGACAACTTGAAGGATCGAAACAGAGCTGATTTGATCCCCCGCCATGACGTGGTTATCGTATGATGCTATGCTCGTCACCATATAATTATGGTTCCATTCCGAAAGCAATTGCAAGCTAGATGAAGCAGAAGTAACACCATCCGATGCCTTGAATTGATAAAGCATGACCTACATGTAACAGATCAGAGACATTTCGTATAAAAGAATGCAACAACGCTCACTGAAGAATTGATGGCAGCTACAATCATCCCATTTACAACGGTGATAGCATATACACACCCTCCGACTTGCACTGAGGCGACGAGGGAAAGTTGTAGATTCGCCGCCCTTGATTGGGTCTGAGACGAGTGAGCAGTGAAGATAAGGATCCGCCCTTGGGTCGGATGCTTCTCCTCCCCCTCGTACGTAAAGGTCCCAAGACAGAACAAAGGCATAGGCTTGTCATCAATAACCGGGGAGAAAGAAATCAAGGCAGTGACTTCCTCTTCCAAATCACAGTTGAAGTTTGTCAGACCTAGCAGTTCGTCAACGACAATGTATCAGAAAGCTAGAAGGGAAATATACTTGAGAAAGTCGCGGCGTCCAATAACCTAAATGAACTCTTTTGCAACTCTGGGTCGCCAATTCTACCAGCCTCGGTACGGGAACATGCAACACCAAAGACCTTGAGGTTTGGTTCATATGCAATCTTTCGTGGATTGTCAAATCCAAGAGCGATCTACGGGTGACAGAAAAAGTTCAGAGAAATGCGGTCCATCCGGTAACATCCAGATCGACCCACTGTACGAATATGCATCTTATCCAGATCCCGAACCCGGCCGACGAAAAGACCCAGAGGAGTACTGAGAATCAGGCATGACTGGAAGGACCTCGTGATCAAGCACGAAACCGCAATGACTTCCTGACAACCGAGACGCCGATCAAACTTTTTCCGACTGCATAGAATGATCGAGGAATGGATACCTTGAGCATGATGGGTGAAATGCGGAGTCTGTTTTTGTCTAGGGAAACCAATGTTGCTCTGTTACTAGCAGCGAATATCACTCTTTTCTTGTCTACCTCACACACCGAGAAAGAAACGGGGGCCTGGCCTAGGGAAATTATTTTCTTGTCTTTGAGTTGCCTGTCCTTCCAGGGAAGTAGGACGAGCGAGCCGTCGCCTAAGCCAGCAAGCACGTAAGGATGATGGTCGATTCCCTTCGAACTATGGTCAGAACCAAAGTTATGGAGGACAACCGATCGAACGAGAGCCGGCAATGGCGAGGATTTCGAGACGGGAACAAAGACTTCTGCCTCAAGCAGAAATATTTCAACTACGTTTGAACCCCAGTAGGACACTGTGATGTAATTGGAAAAGAACTTTGCAGGATCCAGAGGGACGCAAGACACTGCGCTGATTTCGGAAACAAAATCTCCTTGACTGTAAACAACGGTACGAGAATCTGGTGAGCATCGAATTATGGCGCACCAAAAGAACTCACACAACCACATTGAAGCTGTCATCGTTGACATCAAGTTTAAGTGCCACCAATCTTCCTCCTGTCAGCGCCAACAAGATTTGACTAGGATTGACGCTGGCCGCCACGACTTCCTTGCCGCCAATCTCCCACCCTGATGCATGCGTTGAAAAGGACCCCAATGCAGCATCATAGTTGAAAATGTAGGCCCCGTGCCTAGTGGCCTGCACTACGAGCTGCGAGTTGACGTAGCTCGATTTTCCCTGAGGACTGGACACACGGCGGGCGACATTTCCAAAAGCAAGGGTTGGAAGGTTTGTCACTAGGCCGGGATTTGGGACTTGGGACAAACTGATGTCGCCGCCAGCATCAATGATCTTGTAAAGACGGGTACCATATAATGTTGATACGAGAATATGACTGTCTGTTCTATAGGTGATGTTTTATAAAAGGCGTTCTTTCGTTCAGAATTCAAGTCACTGACGTGTCATCATAATAAGTCCTGACACCCCAAATATTGATAACATCGTTTAACCCAAGGATACATGCCAGTTCTTGGAAGTCGGCCCCATTTCGGATGACATTTATTGAACCAGTATTCGCGCCGCCAGAACACGTCACAATTTGTTTCTAGTAGGGGAATTGTTCAATCTGGAACGTCACTTCGGAAGTGTTATGCCTTATACCTGGCCACTACCGTCCATGTCCACGAGCGCAGCGTCCATTATGGGGGCAATATTAGTGAAAGTGTCGAGAACGTTGACGAAAGAACCCATTGTGTCGACGACAGCGCCTTTCGAAACATTCCAAGTTTCGTCATCATCCAGGCTGGTTTCCTTTTCTTTCCCCTTCCCAGAACTCGCCCTTTTGCTCAGTTCTGCTGCCCGAACTGTGGGGATCTCTGTCGGGATTGGGAGAGTGGGCAAAGTCAGAGAGGACGTAGGTGTCTGCGATATGTGAAGTAATTGAGAATTTCCTAGATGGGAGCCGATGAACAACTTCTGATTTGTCAGGTATGTCAAAGTCATTGCTGGGGACGTCTGACAAGAGGACGGGATCAATAAACTCCACAAGAGTCTTATGAAAGATTTGATAGCACCTCTCCCAGAGGAATTAACAGAAGACCTTGACGCTTCGGTTGGTCTACTGCAAGCATTGAAAGTCGTCCAAACGAGTCGCCTATAAAATATCGCGGAATATTTGGACCCACAGCGCAGACACTGAATGGGATTGCTGTTAGCTTAAAGTTGCTCCGCAACAACAACAGAATGTACGCACGCAAGGACTTCACTCCATGGCCATTCAACACTCCCAAAGGCAACCCTTACACGGGCTGCCCGCTCTTTCTCTTTCTGAAGTGCCTTCGATACCTCAGCAGCATCCCCACTCTTCAACTTCGTCTCCGATCGCTTCCTCTTTCCTTGCTGCTTCGCCATTGCTTCACTACTTGACAGTTCATACAATAGTATTTTTCTGCCACCAAAGATCAGTATACCACCAGGAAATTGTTCGTCTTGATCAACATCCTCTTGCATATCGTTTGAGGGTACCGGGACTAGTAGCGGTACAATATCCGTCGGGAATGGAAAGATTCTTGCAGAGACAGAAGTAGGTTTCAGCAGGGGCGAGGGCTTGGTAGAGAGTTCAAAATCTTCAACAAGGACATCGCGGGCGAGGAGCTGGACGCGACCTTGGTAGTCCACATGAAGTATGGCAAGGGCGCATTCGTCTTCAGGAGCGGGAAGGAATGCCAGGCTAAGCACATTAAGCTCTGGAAGTCTGTGTGAATAATTAAATATGATGACTGGATCCATGTGATCTGTTGAACTCACGAAACGTCGAAATCGCCTTCGTAGTCCCCTCCTTTGAGTGTAACGACTTTAAGCTTTCCGGTGTAGCAACTGATCACGGCTATATTTCCGGAAGGGTGAACGAGGACATCGTTGAAAAACTCGGCAGGACGCGGAGTACGCTCGTAGAGTTGTAATTGCTTCCGTGCGATGAGTTCTCCCATCCCTCCCTCGGACTCTCTGTAGTCAAGAAATACCAGTTCGGGATCGGGGTGTGCGATCACGAGAATCAATTTGGACCGCGAGGAACCCTAACATATAGCCAGGACTTGTCGGCGACATAGATGTCACGTAAACATGCTTGAGACATACCGCTATCGGGACACCTTTGATAGATAGAACCTTGCCCCATATTTCAAGGCCGCATTTATGCTCAAGGCCATCGGGTTGAAGAGCATACACATCTATCCTGTGGAATTTGGCAACGACCAAGTGCTCAAGTCCTCTCGATGAAAGCTGACATTTGAGCGAAGAGATAACGGAGGATGGTTGGTGAAATGTCGTCACAATCTTCATCGGCGTCAGAGGCGATCCTATTGAGGGCTGTCCTCGACGCACGAACAGGTGTTGGTCGTTGGTGATATTCCCGTCAAAGTGTGAACTAATCGACAAAGTACTCAGGGTCGCGGGAACCGGACCGGTTCAGCCGGAGAGTAGTGGTTTAATCGGAATCATATTCGATTCCTGCTCCTACAGCCATAGTTCCATCCTCATTCATGACAATATCTCCCTGGTCATCTATGTCTTCGTCTCTCGCTGTCCGTTTACCACCAACTACAAATCGGTCCATTAGTGTGGGAGCTGCATTCGCGTCCCGTTGTTGCTCTTTTTTCTTCCCACCTCGCTTCGTCGGTGGATCTGGCTGCACCCAGGGAATGATCTCTACGGAAGAATACATTGAGTCGAGAGAAATTTTCAATGCAAAGTAGAAAACCTTCAAGGAAGAGAAATTCGTCAACCTTCCTCACAACTGTGGCTAAAATCACCCGACGTCAGCACTACTTGATCATGATATGGAACACCAATCACCGATATCTTTGTATTGTACGGTCGCCCTTTTCTCGCGTTCAGCCACTTCTTTACCGGCCTCAATAATCCGCTTAATAAACTCCTCAGTTGCTATTGAGATCAAGAATGTTGCGTCTTTGGCGACGATTGGAATATCCTGTCAAAATTATACAGCACAAACTACGGGGTTCAATTTCGGAGAAAATACCTTGTCTGCTTTGATGATTTTTTGAACCTTGGAGATTGGAAAGAGAGATTTGCCTTGCTCTCGAACGGATCCAGCACCCTGATTCCTGACACGTTCCTTCCGAGCCTTCGTTGGCTGAGCATTTCCAATCTCTTCAGGAGTCTCTTGATTATCGTGATAAGTTTTATCGATGACTTGTGTCTCTTCTCCTTCCGTTTCTGCTCTAATGTTCGCGTCTGCCTCGGGCGAGGACATGGCTGAGTCAGCGTAGCCTTGACTGCCGTAAGTACCTCTTGATAGATGACCTCTTTCATCATTAAATCTCAGGCGGAACGGTCAATACCCTCTTGGACACAGGACTCGGAGGATTGTACGTTTTGTCGTATATTAAGAAACGAGATACCTGCCTTCCGAGTGTTTGAGGACGATGAAGTTCTTGCCATTTTAGGTGAGTTTGGTTCCGTCCATCGAACCTATTCTTGTTAAGGATAACACGAAAGATATACTTCCACTGCGGAGAGGACATACCCTCGTGATACCCAAAGTCCACTGCCGCAGGGTCTCGGACCTATCCCCCGAATACGCAGCTGCGATTGGAAAAGCTATATCTAAAGTTGCTCATGCAATGACGGAAGGTATGTGTACCATTCCATCGAGGAGGCTCCTACTTGTGGGGAATACAACGATGAGAAATGTCCTCCCGCAGCATTGGAAAACACGGCATTGAATGTTGTATGCAATCAGGAATATGCACAAGCAGTCCCACACGTAAGTTTTCTATTCCATGAACGCGATAGGGCTCTCGCTTACTCTGACCATATCTAGGTTCACTACCATATTATACCTGCGCCGACAATAGGGAACATTCCCCATCCCAAGGAAGCGCCCCATCCCAAGGAAGAACCCCATCCCAAGGAAGAAACCCATCCCAAGGAAGAAACCCATCCCAGGGAAAAGCCCCCTCCCAAGAAAGACATGCATCAGATGGAATACGAATCTCGGGGAGAATTGATAGAGGAGGAGGCAGCAATCCTTGTGCAGCAGATTCGGGCACGCCTGTAACTTCTGCTAAAATTGGATATGATAAGAGCAATATATGATTCACGGGGATCTTAAAAAGCTCTATATCCACCGTCAATGGCCGAGCCACAAGGTACCTAGTACCCCTACGATAAGCGCACCAGTCCCGACGGTCGCCAGCTCTAAATAATTTCGCCGCAGCGACGACGTCCGTTCATCGGTATCGCTCTCAGCAACCTCCCGAGGGACCTCTTCGAGCGGCACCACACCAGCAACAGTGTCAGCGACCTCCTCAACAAGCCTGACGATCAACCTCTCTTGCACCGCAAGCTGCTCCCCAATCTCCCGCATGCTCGTACTCATCCTCGCCTCATTCTCCAAGCTAAGCTCCTCAATCTTCTTCTCAAACGTCTGCGCGAGCCTTCGCCGCTTCCACGGCTCCACCACCACGATCGCCATCACAAACACCAGCATGTTCAGACCCAGCGCCGCGAGCGAGCCGTACGTCGACGCGCTCCTGATCTTGTCAGACCACACCTGCTCCTCATGATACCGCGCCAAAATCGTCCGCATCAGCCGGCTGAACTCGCGCTCGACCGCGTTCTCCGTCTCGTCCACCGCCGCCTTGGCCCGGACCTCTTCCTGCTCGAGGAGGTGGTCCTGTCGGACAAGCGTGGTGAACCGCCCCACGTCAGCGTCGGACCAGTTCGACTTGCGCTGCAGCAGGTCGTTCACCTCGCGCTGCGAAAGCGACCTCTGCACCACGGCTTCGTCGTACGCCGTCTTGGCCTCCCTCGCAGCTCGACGTGCGTCGTTTATTCGAGCCTCTGTAGGGCTTGCTAGCTTTGTATAGAATACCACTCAGATAGATGATAGCTGCGCACCTTGCTGGGTCACTTCCAGCTTCAGAGCCTCGATAGCTTCGTAGCCCGTCACCTTGTTGAGTCGCGAACCGAGTTCTGAGAAAGTCGTTTTCGTGGCCGCAGTAAAATCATCTGCTCGCGCTCGGAAGTTTGAAGCTGCATGAGTCCTCAACTCTCGGAGACGTTCCTGTAGACGATCTTTGATCAAGGCTAGGTCATACTGGGATACAGAGGGTGGCAGTGGGGAGGTGGAAGTATTGACATCCCTATCACTTGGATGACCAAACGGATGTCCTGCAGGTTGGCGACTGGAGGACGACGGGAGCCTTTCGGTGCTCCTTGGTTCTCCTCCACTCCAGGTCTGAGGCGAGGTAGAAAAGCGCCGAGTGGACAGTGATCTCAGGAACGAGACCCTCAGCATTCCCAACAGTGGTAAAGAGAAACGAGCAACTAGGGCCCGCGTATTAATATTGGAGCAAGTCGGAAGAACGTAGTGTTGCAAATCTATCAAATATAATAGTCAGGTCTGCACAATGTACTAAATGTATTCTACTAGGCCACCTGTATGAATAGTGAAAAAAGAATTTTGTGCGAAGGGAAGGAAGGGTAATAACAATCAAGACAAGTCAAATCCGTGGACAAAGCATGTAAACAGTCTAACTCCAGACATCGAGCATCAACCTCGACCGTTCCTTGAGCAGCTTGATCTCAGCAGCACCCTCCACTGGGCCAGATCCACCCTTGGCCTCGCCGAGGATCCGGGCTAGCACATCCTCAACCTGCTTCGCCATGTTCTTCGCCTCTCCGCAAATGTAGACATAGCCCTTGCCGTTCAAAATAGCATCCGCAACATGTTTCCTGTCCTCCCAAATCAAATCCTGCACATAGATCTTGCTCCCGTCGGCCTTGAACTTCTCACGAGAAAAGGCGTTATGCATCACGAATTTGCCTTGCAGCTCCTTGATGTACTCTGGCCATTCATCCTTGTACAAGAAGTCTTCGTTCGATCGACGGCATCCATAGAAGAGGGAGAGGGTGCCCCAATCTGCCAGAGCATTCTCCCCATTCTTCTCAATCGAGCGACGTGCGAGAGCAATGCGTTCTTGCACGAAACCACGGAATGGAGCGACACCCTACACATGACACAACCGAATAAGTCCATCTGGGAGCGAGGAAAAGACGGAACAAAAACACTCACAGTGCCAGGACCGATCATGATAACGGGGCTCTTGGGGTTCGTTGGCAGGCGGAAAGTGGACCGCCTGACATGGATGGGAGCCTTGTAGATAGTATTATCCTGGTAGGCTCCACGGGGACCCGAGATTTCATACAGCGGGACGGACGAGGTATTGGTACCAAGCATAGCTGGCACAGCCTCCTGGTTGGCCGCATACCTGAGATTGAGTACAAAGTTGGAACCAAGACCATAACACCATTTCTCCGCCGTATGTTTGGTGGGGACAGACTGATACTTCAGAACGACACAGGTGACGTGGATGGCGTTGGGATGCAATTTAGGACTCGATGAAATAGAGTAATACCGGGGCTGCAGGCGTGCAATGGAAGAAACAATAACGTCGAAGGGGATATTCCATGATGTCGTGTTCTCCTTGGTCGGAAGAAGGGTAATATCGTTTCCAGCGGCCAACTGAAGGACCTCGGCGATTTTGAGACACCCCTCAGCGACGAGGGCATGGTATTCCTCCTTGTTCGTGCTCAAGTTCTTCAAGAACGCCTCGGCCTGTGGGGATGGTGCGAACCTAGAAAGAGTTCCGAGGATCTGACGACCAGCGACTGCGTTGATATCAAGGTAGTGGCGGAGGACAGCGTTATATGTAGTGGGCACGGGGAAAGGGACTTTGGCGAGAGCAGGATCAAGGGATTCAATCCCAATGACCTTATCCTTCTTGTCAAACAGGCCGAGCGTACAGAGGATGCGGTCGACTTCCATGACAGGGTTGGAGGGCCAAACACCGACGTGGTCACCATGCTGATAGGTGAGACCGGAACCCTCTGTGCCGAGCTCGACGTGCACGCAGTTGCGATCCCTGACATCTTGGAACAGTTCACGTGACACACCAACGGGGGACGGGTAAGGGTTCTTGGCGTCGTGAATGCCTTTCGTCCTAGTGAGGGCACGAGCGGACAGTTCGCCTAAATAAGAAGATAAGAAAATGAGGCCATTATAGGGATGAACAGCGGATGTGTACCTTGATAGACCTTTTCAGGCGCGTGGGAGTCAAGTTCCGTAACGATAAAGTCAGCTGAATCACCGCCCTGGCCTTCTTCGAGGTTCATAGCGGTAGCGAAAGCCTCCCACATGGGATCCTTCCATTCAAGGTAGTCTTCTTCCATGCTCTTGTCGTCGTCGCCTTCTCCGCGTTCACCAATACGAGTTGCACCCAACTTGGCGAGGGTAGCATCCAAGGTTCGGCCGATGAAGTTGTAGTGCTCATAGGTCTTGTTACCGAGAGAAAAGACGACGTATTTAACGCCGCTCAGTTTGCGGGAACCGCCGCTGAACTCGAAGGAATCGTCTTGCATGTTCTGCATGAGCTGAACAGCGTTGTCGGTTGGTTCACCCTCGCCATAGGTTGCCATCACGAAGATAGCCGCACAGTCAGAGGGCAGCTTGTCAAGGTTATCAAAGTCGTACTCCTCAGGGTCGCAGACGAGAGAAGCAAGGCCAAACTTGGACTTTGCTTCCTTTGCGATACGGATGGCATATTCCTCCGCAGTGCCGGTTTGAGAGCCGTAGAATATGACAAGGCGCTTTTTCTGTTGGGAGGATAAATAAGGATATGGTATACGAGGACTCGAGATCATCGGGACGTACGGTTTCCTTCATCTTGGCAATAAAGTCCCGTGGGTTACCTGAACCATTCTCAGTTGAAGCATTCTTCGCGGAGGCGATGGGCGCATATTTGGGCTTTGAGGCACCAAAGAGCTGGTCGCGAAACAGGTATGCAGCAGCGAGGCCAGCGCCTATGGAGAGAATGACGATTTCTGAAGAGGAGGTGGACGACGACATGGTAAATTTGAGGGCGAAAGGCAACGCTGAGGACAAAGCGGTATGATTTATGTCGGTCATGGATGATTATAAAGTAGAGAATGGGGGAATATACCAGAGATGGGCGCTGGCGAAACCGAGCGGGGGAGGGGTCTTTAACAGTGAATCTGGAGGGTGCTGGCGAAGAGCACGAGATGACGGGAGCAGTAATGACTGTCAAACCAGAGCAGGTCGGCTGTTCAATCTCGGATCACCCGGCTTCCGAACACCGGGTCGAACGGCAGTCGTTTCACTATGTTTGTTTTACCCGCTTGGCCAGACACTCTGCACCCAACTGAGCAGTCAGACAGTGCACAGCGCTGCTCAGCAAGGTTCCCCACTTGTTTGTTTTTCGAGCAAGAACGCAGGGCAGGTGACAGTGTGTGCGCTCGCGCTGATCGGGCCGTCTATCATAATGTCCCACGCGGCCTGCACGCAACTTGTACTACACCGTACACAGGCCCCACACCAGCCGAACTCATGGCTGACGATAAGTTAGCAGTGCATGACGGACATACAATCCTCCGCGTATCCCGTTTATTGACCATCCACCGTCCGAACGTCTCGGAAACTGAATCAGGTCAAGGCTTACGTGTAAGCCCAACACGTAGGAGGATGCTCACGCTAATCCCGCTTGTCAGGAGCGAATTATCATATCTCAACGCCGCCCTTTTTGATCGTTGCAGATCATGCTAAAATATGACAATTGTTTCAAGTCATAAACTGTGAACGTGATGGTACGATCCCATACACGATCGTTGATCATAGTATGGGTATGTGGTGCGGCTTTTAATGATGTTACATGAGCAGGATGAGCAGTTGACAAGGGAAGTGTTGTCGACATGATCACAGCCCCCTTGGCTCCAGCTTCCCAGTGACGAGGATGCCGAACGTCAACAGCACAAGGACCATAAGAGTGATGGTGATAACGCTAGTCATCATTCGCGAGACTGGGAAGTTCCCATTCGTCAATGCCGCTTGGACGGTGAAGTACCGTACCACGCCTAAGTAGATCATGTAAAATAAAAGATAAGAGACAGAGAGACATTGGGTGATAAACGAGGAAAGACGGACCGATGAAGAGGACCAGCAGTCCCATGACTACAGTCGCGGCCCCCAGAGGGCGAATATACAATTGAAGTCGATGTGCTGGCCGGGGAGAAGCGGCCGAAGCGACTGAAAAGAGCTGCACGAGTGCTAACGCCGACGAACAAGTCAAACGATCAGAATATAGGGGTCAAGAAACGAACTCACCAACGCCGGAAGTTGTCAGGGCGAGACTGGTCCGAACATAAGAAAGAAATGTTCGCTCGAGTGCTAAATGGTCTCTGGCAACGCTGCCACAATTCTCCAGGGTCAAAGACACAGTTGGTGTCAGAGTCTCGAACTTCCCAGAAGGTTTTCGGGGATCTTCCAAACAATAAGAAGATGGTTGGTGCGAGCAGTCAGTACACCCTTGATAGGTCATACTGTTAGAGAGCGAGCTGGAGTCTTGAAGAGAGTCAACCTCATGATGTAGATCACCTTGGGTTGGAGTGAAATTGGTGATTTCCGGGTGCGCTTTTATTGAGGTCGACCCTGTGGACGCGGTCAAGTGAAGGAGTGGGGTGGTTTCGCTGGTGGAGTCCATTCAACGATGGGAAGTGTGGAAACATGGATCCCGGCTCTCCAGCTCTTGTAGCGTCAGAGCCGGTCCGAAAAGCTGAGATCACGTGGTTGAGGGGTACAAATTCGCGAATTTATTATTCTGGCTGTTGGTTTACGCTTATCATGATCAGATCATTGCTCGGCTGTTTTATCCTCCTCGCCCTCGCTCACCTGCCATTCAATGCGGTATGTATATACATGATTGCATCCTTGACATGGCGATAACACTTTCCTTAAAGGCGGGTCACGAGGACGACCAGTCCAAGCACGTCCACATCCATTCCCATCAGCACCTTCACGAGGAGCCTTACAATCACCGCTACGACCACAAGTCGTACAAACATCTCGATAAAGACGATTACGATCATAAGCCGCACAAATACCACGACAAGAACGACTATAGTCCATATGAAGGCCACGAAGACGACTATCAATACAAACATCCCAAAGAAGACGAGTATCAACACAAACACTATTACGAACACAAGCCTGAGAAGCATTCCTACGATCGCAAGCCGTATCATCACCACAAATACTCTCATGAACCCAAGCGTTATGATTACTACGAACACAACGACGATGGCTACGATCACAAGCACCACGACAAAGACTTTTCTGACGGATATCGTCCCAAGAAACATGGCTACGATAAATATGAACATAAAGACGATGGCTACGATTCTTACAAACACCACGACAAAGATTTTTCCGACGAATATCGCCCCAAGAGACATGGCTACGATAAATACGACGAGTTATAGATGGGTTTCCTCCCGTGGTCGCCGTAGTGCCTAGATCGATTTTCTAATTTCTGTATTTTCGTGGCACCACGCTCCGCCCAATATCATGATTCATATTTTATGTGCGATCAATATTCTTTTCAAACTCTATAAAGTCCTATGTCCCACGATCTATCGTCATGGTTAATCCTTCTTTCCCTTCTCACCGGTAACCGAGAACATGAGGCTACCCAGAAACACCAACAGCGCCCCACCACCCAGCTGGTAATTCCAGCCATTCCCAAACCACCATACACTGATACATAAGCTCAATGCCTTGCGCGTCGTCAGCACCAGATTCGTCGATACGGAAGACACTTGCTGTTACACAAAGTTTGCTCAGTATCCTTCGAAAAAGAAGGTGGAGAGACGCACCGACGAAAGCCTGTTGACGCCCGATACGCAAACGAGTTGCGATACGAGATTCCCTCCGAGGATCAAAAAAGCCGTTGGGGCAGAGGAGCCCGATGTGCCGTTGGAGAGGCTGTTTATGCCCTGCTTGATATCTGAACCTAGAAACACAAATATAGGAAGCGAGAGAAAATGCTATGAATGACCCGGCGGCTCAGTACACTGCCAAGCCACTTTTTAGAACTCCTGAAAGAGACCTACGGTATAAAAAACGCCTTCTTTCCAACACGGACCGTACTCCTGGTACGTCTCCTCCTGTAATATTCCCAGCACTCCAGTCAATAATAATGAAGCGACGATCATCGCGATGCCTGTAAGGTATTTCCGGATATCTACCGGTAAAGATGGGGTCGAGTCCGAGATCACGACTGTCGCCTTTGGTTTGGAAAGCGTGGCGAAAATAACGCCGACTGTCACGAGTATGACGGAGGTCTAGCAGCACAAGCATCAACCGTCAAGCTCGAGATGACTTGTGCAGGCCAAAACGTACCACCTGTGCCATCGAATACCGCTTCCTCATAAAGAGCGATCCAAAGATCATCGAAACTGCCAGTCCTGTCGAAGGGGAGCATCAGACCAATAACAGGAGCGTGAAAACGAAGGGGGACACACCAGCTGAGCGGAACACGATGAGCACGGTCAAAGGAACGTCATACGCGAATGCCCAGTTGTTTAACAACGAGCCCGCCGTCAGCACAAGCACCTGCAATGCCCACTGGCGCAGTGGAACTTGTCGCGATTTCAGACGCGGAAACCACTGTCCGGGGGCGCGTATGAGGAATGAGGGGAGTGATTGTGCCGTTATAAATAACATTTGAGAAAAAGTGAGGGCCGAGCCTGCATTTTTTTTTTCCAAAAAAAAGGAGGGGATGAGTATTCCTTTGTCTGCGCGTGAACAGCACACGCACCGATTCGCGGATTTAATATGAGAAGCTGTTCGTATGCCCACACGTTCCTGCAGAGTCATATGTATGCCGAGTTGACCTAGATAGAAGCCATGGCACGTACGAGCAACAGCCACCCAGGACCATGGATATGGTCTACCACGGGCATGAACATAAATGTACATCAGGAGAGAAAAGAGGCGGCACCGCGTAGTAATCTAGTAGGACAGGGGCCATTTGAGAAACAGAAACGCCGGGGTCGACATTCCGCTCGTGGCCGTTAATGGAAGCAGGCGGCTCAGAACGTGGAACGGTCTGGGGGGGTAGCTTCTTCCGGTTTGTAAGAGCCATAGTAGAAGTCGAACGGCAAGAGATCCAAAGTCAAGCTAAGTCGCGAGGTTAACGATACATTGATAAAATGAGTCGGCGTCGTGGCGTCAACTGACGTGACTCCGGTGTGTATGTAACTCCGAGCTACTACTTACTCCTCCAGCACTGCATAAAACCTCAACCTCATATACGATATCGCCCAGTTTCCACTCTCGTCCTGACAATCGACTCGACAGTCTTCCTCCACCTCTCTCATGATCCCGTCAGCCTCTTCGTCCGAGTACCCCGCCAGGAAGGAATGGCGCGTGAACAATTCCAGCCAGTTCCGAAGTCCCGTTGGGAGGGGCGTCATGCGAGGCGCCATCACCATGTGAATCGGCCTGAAAGATGCAGCGACCAGGAGCTATGTATCCAGCGACACACAAATCAAATCAGCAATGGCCCCCAAGGGTATGGAACATGGAATAGGACAAACCTTTTCATAATGCTCCGCCGATGGAAAATACCAAGGATCAAGGACCGTTGGATCTTGTCCCCTCGCCCGTATGGCGCGGTGTAGCGCACCTCTCACTCCTGCCTCCCAAACAAAACGGAAACATCAACCATATGTATGCAAAGATGTTCAAGAATCGATACTCACCAATGCAGTTCGTAAACCCTCCCATTTCCGCTACGAACCGTCCGCCCGGCTTCAGCACTTTCCTGGCACTCATCAAAACTCCCACAGGATTCGCTTTACACCAGTGCATCGCCGCGTTGCTAAACACCGCGTCAAATTTTTCCTCGACACCCATGGCATCGCGTGGAAACTTCAACGCCTGGATATCTGATAAAAAAGCATGCTCGAGGCCGTTGGCTTTGGCTTGGGCAATCTGGTTGGGTCAATCGTAGAGTGCGGAGATCCTCGGATCTTGCCACCTACCATGCTTTCACTAAAGTCAACACCGACGACCAATCCACCGTCACCCTGCTCGGCTACTTTCTTCAGCTCCAGAGTTATCTCCCCACTGCCACACCCAAAGTCGATGATCCGCTCTCCCGGTTGCGCTGCGAGCAGGTCTAAGACCGGTGATATGAACGCAGAAGAATACACGAATGGTGCATTTTGGTTGTACAAGGAAGCTGGCCATCCAGACGAGTCTCGTGGGTCTGAGCTTTGCTGCTGCTGCGCAATATCTGCTGCCATGATGTCTGTTGCCGCTTGGACCCCCTGATAGATGTCTTTTTTATACAGACGAACTCGGCCGACAGCTCCGAATGCCGGAATTCGTTTCATATATCAAGGTTCACTGCAGACCAGTTCTCATCAACGAATAAGTCAGCTCCTTGTCTTTACATTCGTGTGTACAGTACAGGGGTGCGTGCCAAAGTCCAATCAAAGAATTTCGATATGTCATTGTCCTTCGCGAGTCAAATCACTTCCAAGGCCCTCAAGATGTCTTTGTCTGGGGCTCCGCGCCAGACTTCTCGGTTGCTTTATGAGCTTCAGCAATACGACGGGCTTCCTCATGGATATCCATGACTTGTTTGGAGGTGGTGGTGTAGAATGATTGAACTTTCTGTCCCAAAGGCGAGGCGATCGCTTTGGCGTAGTACTGAGTGGCATTAACAACTGGCTGACCCGAGCACAGAGGATACACACATCGGTGGCAGTTTTGGTCAGGCCCTGTTGTTTATCGACTGACTTGGCTTGCCCCGCTGCGTTTTTGACAGTCTCCTGAACTTTCTGGGAGATCGTCTTCTCTGGACCGAGAGCCTTTGCCCCAAGGGAGGAATCGAGAGAATGGAAATAGCTTAAGAAGCGTTTCGATATTCCTTGCTTGGCTAATAGAGGAAAAGTGTGAATAGCGTCACCGAACAGCATACACGAGTACATTACCATCGATCTCAATTGCTCGCTGAAGGATGTGATCCGACAGCGCGTAGCCCTTGGCGAGGTATTCCGCAGCAACTGGAATTTCAGCTGCGTGAGGTGACGGGGAGGAAGCAAATAGATTCCTTACTCCCGGCTCTGGGTTTCTCGTGTTGTTCGATAGTGGTTCCCTCCTTCGAGTGTGGAGTCTCAGGTTCATCTTCGTGTGAAGCGTCGGACGTGATGGTCAGCGGAGCGTTGTCCAAGGATGTGCCAGTCAACTAGGTGGTAGAATATGAGGATATATGCGGGCTGAAGGCCACTAAACTGACCATCAGTGCAGTATGAGCAGCAGTAGGCCTCTCAAAAGTGACGACTGCGGTTGACTCTCCTTGGTTTTTGTGCAAACCGATGGCCTCGATGCTGTGATCGCGGTGATGAACGATTCAGGAGGCTCGACATCTGGTTGTGGCACCTACTTTCCGCAAAAACTGGTCCATGCAATGGATGTGTAAGTCTGAGAGGACGGACTGAAGTGACGTACGAGAAGAAGTCGCGGAGACTGCCTTCTGTCGTGGATGGGGAGATGCCAGTTACCTATGGAACACGGTGGGGATGAGAAGGAGGGAGGGGAGAGGGAGAGGACGGACTTGTACTGTCTTCGACATGATGGTCAGGAGCGATGAAGGTTTGAGACTCCAGGCTGCGCCTTATCGTACCCAACGTCATGACATCATCACCTGAACATGTGACCTGAGTTTTTCATCTCCGCGAGCCTAGTGCTATGCACGCATCTACACCACGTGGATCACGTAATCCATCCCATATTATTCCCTTCTTGTTCTCTACTCTTCACCTTTTCCCGATTACTATCCAGAGACGACACCCCCTACCACCGGGGGGATACTTTTCGTTCTACCAGTCGCTTCTTTCAACTCGGATTTCACCCTAGTGGCTGTCCTTTTCGTCAACTCATTTCCTTTGCTCCACCCAACCTACACAATCTGTCGGCTGCCGTGAGCATCAGAGGAGCGCCGCTCTCTGTCCTATAACCAAGGAAGAAGGGTACTAACCGGAGAGCTTTTCATCAATATTTCCTATGGTAAGTATCTCCTCGAGTCGCCATCAAAGGCATCGAATTCACACTAGGTCGAGCCTCTCTCGGACCCTGCTCTCAAAATTACTTCCCGTCCTGATTCCCTTCGTCAACATGCCGCGCACAAGCCATCGCTCCCTATAGAAATTCCCAACCGGCGGCGTACAGTCGCAACGGTGCTCAGCCTCTCCCCTAATCACGGTTCAATATCACCCGACCTGATTTTTGAAATGTCACCCATATCACCTTCCCATCCATTTGCTTCCAACGTGACGCCTCCCACTACAAACGCGAAAGCGCAAGATCCCTTTCTATACACGTTCCCCAAGTTTTCCCTCCAAAATGGCACCAATCATGGACGCCAATCACGTCCACTCCACCCCCCAAGTTTAGGATCGCAGCGACGTTTCCCGTTCAGTGTCAAGACAAATCATCGGCATGACGACCTGTCCGCTCCTTCGGCAGGTGCGGCCGTCGCCACTGGCACTTTTGCATCAACAATGAGTTCTACCCCGTTGACACCTATTTCACCCAAGAGGCGCTCACCCGTTACGGCTCTTAAAAGTATGCGTCCGTCCGCGCATCTGCAC
>Ga0307516_10001218_pt1 | contig 35831 bp, 39 predicted proteins | sample 19_EM_MG_FD_203310 | JGI IMG/M metagenome (GOLD analysis project Ga0307516, IMG submission 203310) | Populus trichocarpa ectomycorrhiza microbial communities from riparian zone in the Pacific Northwest, United States - 19_EM | ecosystem: Host-associated > Plants > Roots > Unclassified | place... | reverse complement strand
CTGGGTGTGAAGGAGATGACGTGGCCAGCCTCGACACCTTTGGTGCGAAGAGCGAGCTACGCGTCGCAGACGCGAGCTACGAGATTTTCACGATCGACAAGGTCGACGGGCATGACCGCCTGCCGTATTCCCTGAAGATCCTGCTGGAGAACCTGCTCCGCACGGAGGACGGCGCCAACATCACCGCCGACCACATCCGGGCCCTCGGCGGCTGGGACCCCACCGCCGACCCGAGCGTGGAGATCCAGTTCACCCCCGCGCGGGTGCTGATGCAGGACTTCACCGGCGTCCCCTGCGTCGTCGACCTCGCCACCATGCGCGAGGCCGTCAAGGAGCTGGGCGGCGACCCGACGAAGGTCAACCCGCTCGCCCCCGCCGAGCTGGTCATCGACCACTCGGTCATCGCCGACCTGTTCGGCCGCGAGGACGCCTTCGCCCGCAACGTGGAGCTGGAATACCAGCGCAACCGCGAGCGCTATCAGTTCCTGCGCTGGGGCCAGACCGCGTTCAACGAGTTCAAGGTCGTCCCGCCCGGCACCGGCATCGTGCACCAGGTCAACATCGAATATCTGGCGCGCACGATCATGGAGCGCGGCGGCCAGGCCTACCCGGACACCGTCGTCGGCACCGACTCGCACACCACCATGGTCAACGGCCTGGGCGTGCTGGGCTGGGGCGTCGGCGGCATCGAGGCCGAGGCCGCGATGCTGGGCCAGCCGGTCAGCATGCTGATCCCGCGGGTCGTCGGCTTCAAGCTGCACGGCGAGATGCCGGCCGGCACCACCGCCACCGACCTGGTGCTGACCATCACCGAGATGCTCCGCGAGCACGGCGTGGTCAGCAAGTTCGTCGAGTTCTACGGCCCCGGCGTCGGCGCCGTGCCGCTGGCCAACCGGGCCACGATCGGCAACATGTCGCCCGAGTACGGCTCGACCGTGGCGATCTTCCCGATCGACGACGAGACGATCAAGTACCTCAAGCTCACCGGCCGCGCCGAGCAGCAGGTCGCGCTGGTCGAGGCCTACGCCAAGCGGCAGGGCCTCTGGCACGACCCGGCGGCGGAGCCGAACTACTCCGAGCGCCTCGAGCTGGACCTGTCGACCATCGTGCCGTCGCTGGCCGGCCCGAAGCGCCCGCAGGACCGCGTCCCGCTGGATCAGGCCAAGCCGATGTTCCGCGAGGTGCTCGGCAACTACGTCGACGTCGAGGGCCCGGCCGACGAGGCCAGCGCCGAGTCCTTCCCGGCCAGCGACTCGCCGGCCAACCACACCGACTCCGACGTCGACAAGCCGCACCACCACCTGGTCAGCGCGGCGAACGGCGCCGAGGGCCGGCCCTCCAACCCGACCCGGGTGGTCGGCGAGGACGGCACCGAGTTCGAGCTGGACCACGGCGCGGTCGTCATCGCCGCCATCACCAGCTGCACCAACACGTCCAACCCGCAGGTCATGATCGGCGCGGCGCTGCTCGCCCGCAACGCCGTCGACAAGGGCCTGAACCGCAAGCCGTGGGTCAAGACCACGCTGGCGCCGGGTTCCAAGGTGGTCATGGACTACTACGACCGCGCCGGCCTCACGCCGTATCTGGACAAGCTCGGCTTCAACCTGGTCGGTTACGGCTGCACCACCTGCATCGGCAACTCGGGCCCGCTGCCCGACGCGATCTCGGCGGCCGTCAACGAGGCCGACCTGACCGCGGTCTCGGTGCTCTCCGGCAACCGCAACTTCGAGGGCCGGATCAACCCGGACGTCAAGATGAACTACCTGGCCTCGCCGCCGCTGGTCGTCGCGTACGCGCTCGCCGGCACGATGGACCTGGACATCACCACCGAGCCGCTGGGCACCGGCTCGGACGGCCAGCCGGTCTTCCTCGCCGACATCTGGCCCAGCTCCAAGGAGATCGACGAGGTCATCGCCTCCGCGATCGGCGCGACCGGGTTCAGCACGGCATACCAGGACGTGTTCGCCGGCGACGAGCAGTGGCAGTCGCTGCCCACGCCGGAGGGCAAGACCTTCGAGTGGGCCGAGGATTCGACCTACGTGCGCAAGCCCCCGTACTTCGAGGGCATGCAGGCGCAGCCGTCGCCGGTCACCAACATCGCCGGCGCGCGGGTGCTGGCCAAGCTCGGCGACTCGGTGACCACCGACCACATCTCGCCGGCCAGCTCCATCAAGGCCGACTCACCGGCGGGCAAGTATCTGGCCGAGCACGGCGTGCCCCGGCACGAGTTCAACTCGTACGGCTCGCGGCGCGGCAACCACGAGGTGATGATCCGCGGCACGTTCGCGAACATCCGGCTGCGCAACCAGCTCGTCCCGGGCGTGGAGGGTGGCTTCACCGTCAACCACCTCACCGGCGAGCAGAGCAGCATCTACGACGCCTCGACCGCCTACAAGGAGGCCGGCGTCCCGCTGGTCATCCTGGCCGGCAAGGAATACGGCTCCGGCTCGTCGCGCGACTGGGCGGCCAAGGGCACGATGCTGCTGGGCGTGCGCGCGGTCATCGCCGAGTCGTACGAGCGCATCCACCGCTCGAACCTGATCGGCATGGGCGTGCTCCCGCTGCAGTTCCCGCCGAAGACCAACGCGGAGTCGCTCGGCCTGACCGGCACCGAGACGTTCACGATCACCGGCGTCGAGGCGCTCAACGACGGCGGCGTCCCGTCGACGGTGAAGGTCCTGACGGACACCGGCGTGGAGTTCGACGCCGACCTCCGGATCGACACCCCCGGCGAGGCGGATTACTACCGCCACGGCGGCATCCTGCAGTACGTGCTGCGCAAGATGCTGGACAGCTGACCGTTTCGTACCGAGAACACCTCGTCGTCCACCGGGCGGCGAGGTGTTCTTTCTTATGAAGAACACGTTTCGAAACAAAGGTGCCGCACGCTTGGGTCATGGAGATCCTGCTGCTGGCCACCCGACCCGCCACCGGGCAGGAGGACCGTGCGCTGCCGGCGCTCGACCTGCTGCGACACGACCTGCGGGTGGGCACCTATGACGTCCAGGCCCTGCTCTCGGGCACCGACCCCGACGTGGTGCTGGTCGACGCGCGCCGCGACCTGCTCGAAGCCCGCGACCTCTGCCGGATGCTGCGCACCACCGGGCTGCGGGTGCCGCTGCTCGCCGTGGTCGAGGAGGCCGGGCTGGTCGCCATGTCCGCCGAGTGGGGCCTCGACGACGTGCTGCTCACCACCGCCGGACCGGCCGAGGTCGAGGCCCGGCTGCGGCTCACCGTGGCCCGGATCACCAACAGTGGCGCGGGCGGCACCGCCGACCAGGTCACCGCGGGCGAGCTGGCCATCGACCCGCACACCTACTCGGCGCGGCTCAAGGGCCGCACGCTCGACCTGACCTACAAGGAGTTCGAGCTGCTCAAGTTCCTCGCCCAGCACCCGGGCCGGGTGTTCAGCCGCGACCAGTTGCTGCGCGAGGTGTGGGGCTTCGACTACTTCGGCGGGCACCGCACGGTCGACGTGCACATCCGGCGGCTGCGCGCCAAGCTCGGCAGCGAGTACGAGTCGATGATCGGCACCGTCCGGCAGGTCGGCTACAAGCTCGTGCTGCCCCCGCAGGCCAAGGCGCAGGCGCTGGCCGGCGAGTGGGAGATCCTGTCAGTGGTGGCCACCGAGGCCTGAGCGGCCGTATATGCGAGGCTCTTGGTCATGGATGACAACACTGTGCTGAGCCGGATCAACGGCTTGGTCGACGAGGAGCACAAGCTCCGCCAGCAGTTGGGCCGCGGCGAGATCAGCAGCGACGAGGAGCACGCCCGACTCAAGGAGCTTGAGGAAGCCCTGGACCAGTGCTGGGACCTGCTGCGCCGGCGGCGCGCGGCCCGGGAGTTCGGCAACGACCCGGACACCGAGCGGGCCCACAGCACCGGTGAGGTCGAGGGCTACCTCCAGTGACGCGCCCCCGGCCGGGGCCGCCGAGTGCTCGGCGGCCGCGGCCCGGGACGTTGGGCCCTAGTTCTCATAACAGCCCCGCTTCATAGCTCAGCCGCTCGATCAGCCCGTCCGTGTCCACCGACAGGCCGCGCGCGGTGAACCAGCCCGCCACGTTGCGCACGTCGCGGGCGAGGAACTCCGCGCCCTGCGGGTTGGCGATCAGGTCGACGATCTGCGGCATGTCGATGATCACCAGCCGGCCCTCGTGCACCAGCGTGTTGTACGGCGACAGGTCGCCGTGCGCGATCTGGGTGCGGGCCAGCACGCTGAGCGCGTCGGTCATCTGCCGCCACAGGTCCTCGAGACCGTCGTGGTCGGTGCGCACCTGGGCCAGCCGCGGCGCGGCCTCCCCGGTCTCCCAGTTCCCGATGAACTCCAGCATCAGCTCGGTGCCGATGAGCTGCACCGGGTACGGCACCGAGATCGTGCCGCCCTCCTGGCCCACCTGCCAGAGCCGGGACAGCGCGCCGAACTCCGCCGCCGCCCACTGCCCGGCGATGAGTTCCTTGCCGAACGCGGTGCGGTTGGTCATCGCGCGCATCTCGCGGGACCGGCGCACCCGCCGGCCCTCGAGGTAGCCCGCGTCGCGGTGGAAGAGCCGGTGGTCGCCGTCGCGGTACCGCTTCGCCGCGATCATGCTGATCTGATCGGTGCCGGGCACGGCACGCTGGACCAGGAAGACGTCTGCTTCCTTGCCGGTCTTGAGCATGCCCAGTTCGGTGTCGACCGCCCGGTGCTCGGTGCGGATCCAGTCAGGTCTGGGGTGCGGGCCGTGCAGGGCGCCGTCCCAGGTCGACCAGCGATCGCCGGTCTCGGGCAGGTCGGGGTCCTCGGCCAGGGCAGGCTCGAGCCTGCCCCGCTTCAGGAAATTGGCGTCGTCGTCGTCGAACTTGCGGCGGCCGCGGCGCGTGGTCGCCGGGCCGAAAGGGTCGTGCTCACGCACTGGAGGATCTCCTCGGAGAAGAAAGAAGGAACTGAAACCTGGGCATGGCGAAGGACAACGACAGCCATGAGGTCACCCCCTTCTTTCCGAGAAAACCTGCGGATCACGTACGCGATGCACTCTCCCGGGCGTCACCCGGTCGGCGCAAGCTATTTATCGCGCGCCCATGACCGCGGACAGCCCCTGGATCACGTTGCCGACCACCCGGGTCGGCGCGAACCGGTTGTCTATCCAGTCCCGGCCCCGGTGCAGCCACACGCTCGGTAGCCCCATCGCCGCGGCGCCGCCGATGTCCGCCTCCGGGCTGTCCCCGACGATCCAGGCACCGCCGAGGCGCATCCGGACCCGCTGGGCGGCCAGCGCGAAGATGCGCGGGTTGGGTTTGCTGACGCCGGCCTGCTCCGAGATGATCCAGTCCGCTATGTAGCGGTCCAGCCCGGTGCGCCGGATCCGGGTCTCCTGCTGTTCGTGCGGGCCGTTCGTGACCACCACCGGGACCCACCCCGCATCCCCGGCGATCTGCAGCGCACAGGCCACCAGGGGGTCGAGCCGCTCGTACGCCAGCGGGCCCTCGTGCAGCTCCTCGAGCAGGTCGATCGAGGGGATGTCGAGCTGGTAGCGGTCGCGGATCAGATCGGCCAGGTCCCACCGGGACGTCAGCCCGTCGGCATCCACCGACAGTAACCAGTTGAGGTCGTCGTGCGGTGCGGCGATCTCATCGAGGAAACCTTTCGCCCACAGTCGGAACGCACCGCTGCGATCAAGCAGGGTGTCGTCCAGAGCTAGGAAGACGAGAGGCACCCGGGCACTGTACGTGAGTGAATGCTGGACCCGACAGTCCAACAGTGTTAACAACGGCTGGCCGGGATGACGGATTTGGCGCCATCCGAGGCCGGCCTCGCCACGTTGGCAAGCCGTACGTACGGATTGCAAGCGCCCGAACCGACGTGACACGATCGCAGCGTGCCCAGGGTAAGCCAGGACCAGCTCGACGCCCGCCGCCACGAGATCCTCGCGGCGGCGCGGGGGTGCTTCGCCCGTTTCGGTTACGAGGGCGCCACCGTGCGGCGTCTCGAGGAGGCCACGGGCCTTTCACGTGGCGCGATTTTCCATCACTTCCGGGACAAGGATTCGCTCTTCCTCGCGGTCGCGGAGGACGACGCCGCCGCGATGGTGGCGACGGTCCGCCGCAACGGCCTCGTCCAGGTCATGCGTGACCTGCTCGAACAGGCCCGGACCAGCGACGGCGACACCGCCGGCTGGCTCGGCAGCCAGCTTGAGGTGTCCCGGCGGCTGCGCACCGACCCCGAGTTCGCCAAGCGCTGGGCCGAGCGCTCGGCCGCGATCGCCGAGGCCACCCGCGAGCGGCTGGAACGCCAGCACGAGGCGGGCGTGCTGCGCGACGACGTGGGCGTGGAGGTGCTCACCCAGTTCCTCGAGCTGGCCTACGACGGCATGGTCCTGCACCTCGCGACCGGCCGTCCGGCGGGCGAGCTGAGCCGCGTGCTGGACGTCGTTGAGGAAGCTGTCCGCCGACCGTGACCCGAACGTTGCGGAGGCCTGCACAATGAGGTCCAGCAACCGCACAAGCTCGGGAGGCCGGACATGAATCTCGCGGCGCAGGGTGACACCTGGGGAATTCCCGGACCGGCCTTCCTCGTCCTCTATGGCACCGTCATCGTCGCGACGGTGATCCTCTCGGCGATCCACCGGCGGGTGCTGTTCGCGGGCACCCCCGGCGCGACAATCGACCGGCTCGGGCCGCAGCAGGTCGCGTATCTCAACGGCGGCGACCACCTCGCCGTCTACGCCTCCCTCGGCGGCCTGCGCGGCGCCGGCGCCATCGCCGGCGGCCCCGGCAAGACGCTCTACCAGTCCGGGCCGATGCCGGCCGGCGTCACCCCACTGGACACCGCGATCTACAACGCGGCGGGCCGGCGCATCCGGTCCCGCGACCTCGCCGGCGACCAGTGGGTCGTCGCCGCCGTCCGGCAGCTGCGCGAGGGCCTGGAGGCCCAGGGGCTGGCGGTGGCCCCCGGCAAGGTGCAGACCGCACGCCTGTGGTCCCTGGCCGGCCTCGCGCTGGTGGTGGCCGGCGTGGGCCGGCTCACCGACGGCGTCCGGAACGGCAAGCCCGTCGGCTTCCTGGTGGTGGCGATCGCGGTCGCGGTGCTGCTGACGATCTTCCTGCTGACCAGGAAGCGGCGGGCCACGTACGCCGCCGCCAAGGGCGTGACCACCCTGCGCAAGCAGCACGCCTACCTCGCGCCGCAGGAGTCCCCGTCGTACGCGACCTACGGCGCGACGGGCGCGGCGATGGGCGTCGCGCTGTACGGCACGGCAGCGATCTACACCATGGACCCGGCCTTCGCCGCCGACGCGGAGATCCAGCGGATCAGCTCCACCGGCGGCACCAGCGGCGGCTCCGACGGCGGCGGCGGGTCCTCCTGCAGCGGCGGCAGCTCGTGCGGCGGCGGCGGCGGGTGCGGCGGCGGCGGGTGCGGCGGATGACCATCGGGTACGGGGTGGGCATCGGCTGGCGCCCCGAGATCGGCGGCTTCGTCGCCCAGTTGCCCGGCCTGAGGTTCGCCGAGGTGGTGGCCGAGTCGGTGCACGCGCACGGCGACCTGCCGGTGGGGCTGGGCGAGCTGCGCGACCGCGGCGTGGCCGTCGTGCCGCACGGGGTGCGGCTGTCGCTGGGCGGCGCGGAGCCGGTCGAGCCGGCCCGGGTCACCCACCTCGCCGCGGTCGCCGAACGGCTCGGCGCGCCGCTGGTCAGCGAGCACATCGCGTTCGTCCGGGCGGGTGGCGTGGAGGCCGGCCACCTGCTGCCGGTCCCCCGCAGCCGGGAGGCGGTCGACGCGGTGGTCGCCAACGTCAAGCGCACCCAGGCGGAGCTGTCCGTGCCGATCGCCCTGGAGCCGATCGCGGCCCTCTTCGACTGGCCGGACGACGAGCTGGACGAGGGCGCGTTCCTGACCGAGATCCTGGAGCGCACGGACGCCCTGCTGCTGCTGGACGTCGCGAACGTGTACGCGAACGCCCTGAACCGCGGCACGGACCCGCTTGCGCTGCTCGACCGGGTGCCGCTGGAGCGGATCGCGTACGTGCATGTGGCGGGCGGTGCCGAGCGCGACGGGATCTACCACGACACGCACACCGACGCGGTGCCGCAGCCGGTGCTCGACCTGATCACCGAGCTGTGCTCCCGGCACCGGCCGCCGGCCCTGATGCTGGAACGCGACGGCGACTACCCGGCGGCGGCGGAGCTGCGCGCCGAACTGGACGCGATCGCCGCCGCCTCCGGCTACCCGGTCGTGACGTGACGTCGCTGGCCCAGCGCCAGGCCGAGCTGGTGGCCGCGCTGACGGCCGGGGCCGCCGTACCCCCGGGTTTTGACGCCCGGCTCGTCGAGGTGGCCCGGGTCGCGCTGCTCAGAAAGCGGGCCGGGGAGGTCGCGCGGCAGTGGCCGGAGCTGGCGCAAGCCCTCGGCACCGGCTGGTACCGGCAGTGGTCGGCGTGGGCCGCGACGCGGCCCACCCGGGGCTCCCTGCGCGACGGCTGGGACCTGGCCCGCGAGCTGGCCGCGCGGCGCGAACTGCCGGCCGGGGCCGGCGCGGAGCTCGCGGCCCGCGAGGCGATCATGACCTACGACGGAGAGACACCCCCGCGAGCCCGTCGCATGCCGGCCGTGCGCGGCGCGGCCGGCTCGGTGGTGGTCCAGATAGCCGGTCGGGTACGCGTCCTGCGTCGCGGGTAGGGCCGGCTCAGCCGCCGTGGGAGCGGTCCGCTCGCAGGGCCAGTTCCAGCTCGAAGCGCAGCCCCGGATCGCGCATCTGCTCGCCGAAGAGGTCGGTCAGCTGGCGCAGGCGGTGGCGCACGGTCTGCGGGTGCACGTGCAGGTGGGTGGCCACCTCGTTGGCGTTCCGGTTGAAGCTCAGCCAGGCCAGCAGGGTCTCGGCGAGCAGCTGCCGCTTGTCCTCGCGCAGCCCGGCGAGGGGCGCGAGGCGACGCTCGGCGAGCACGGTGAGCAGCGCCTCGTCCTGGAAGACGGCGAGCGTCGCCAGGTGATCGCCGCACCAGATGATGGGCTGGCGCGGCAGGTGCCCCCGGTTCGCCAGCTCCAGGGCCAGGCGGGCCCAGCGCAGCGACCTGCCGGCCTCGCCGGGCGCCACCGGCAGCCCCACCGCGGCGTGGTGGTGGGCCAGGCCGTTGACGAGCGCCCGGACCTGGGCCCGGCCCTCGGGGTCCGGCACGATCAGGTACGGCTCGACGTCGTCGCACGCGGACAGGATCTCCGGTGCCAGCGGCGGCGGCTGGGCCAGCGGCCCGGGGGCGGCGACGACCACGACGGCGAGGCGGCGCGGCAGATGCCAGTGTGCCCCGGCGGCCGCGGCGATCAGCGCCCGCTCGGAGGGCGGCGGGTCGGCGACCAGGAGCTCGATCAGGTGGCGCCGGCGCCGGCCCAGCTCACCGGCCTGGACCTCCAGCGCCTGGGCGTAGCCCTCGGCCGAAGCCCGGGCGACCTCGTCCATGTTGTCGAAGATCGCCTCGGCCAGCCACGACACGGCGTTCGGCGGCAACCCGTGGCGTTCGGCGAACGCCCGTAGCCGCCGGCTGGCCACCCGCGCGCAGATCCGCACGGCGGCGTGCAGCGACTCCAGGCTGCGCCCGGCACGCATCTCCTCGGCGCCGACCATGCGGTAGACCTCGCGCCAGTCGACGCCGCTCCGCCCCGGCGCGCCCCGGCCGACGTGCTGGTCGAGCATCTCGACGTAGCGGTGCAGCGCGAGGTCGACGCCGCGCCGCAACGCCTGGGCTTCCTGCTCGCCCGCCGCGGCGTACTCGGGCACCTGGTCCTGGATCTCGCGCACCATCTCCGCGGCCGACCCGAGGACGTCCGCGTGCAGCAGCTCCACGGTCGCCGCCTCGGTCCGGCCCGCCGACCCGGTGATGTTCGTCGCGTCGCGCCTGGTCATGCCGTGCTCCCCCGCGTATCCGGCGATGCCCGCGCCGATCGGCGCGGCCACTGTGCACTCACCGTTCGCTCTGACCGGTTCTACGGCCCGGTGCCTGGTTCCGTTCAAGGCGCCGACGGACGCGCACCACTGTGACATTCTTCGCCGTCGATACCAGCATGCCGGTTAGTACCGCCGGTACGGCCCGCCTCGTTAGCTTTCGTGCCTCCACCAGCCTTCACGAGAAGCAGAGGTGATCCCCCATGCGCTTTCCCCTCCCTCGCGGCCGGACCCGTGCCGGAGTCGTGCTCGCCGCCGCGCTGCTGGCGGCCGGCGGCGCGGCGGTCGTGGCCAGCCCGGCGGCGGACGCCGCGGCGTGCTCGGACGTCGAGGTCGTCGTCGCCCGGGGCACCAGCGAGCCCGGCCGGCTGGGACTCATCGTCGGTGACCCGGTGTTCTCCGCGATCCAGCGCGGGGCCTCCGGCACGACGCTGACCAGCCACGCGGTCGACTACCCCGCCAGCACCAGCCCCACGTCGCCGACCGACGGCAACCGGGCGCTGGTCAACCACGTGTCCAGCCAGGCGGGGTCGTGCCCCGACCAGCGGTTCATCCTGGTCGGGTACTCCCAGGGCGCCAACGTGGTGGGCAACTCGCTCGGCATCAGCTCCCAGGGCGCGGCCGTCGGCGGCCCGGTCGTCGCCACCATTGCCACGGCGGTCCGGCCGCGGGTCGCGGCCGTGCTGGTGTTCGGCTACCCGTTGCGCAAGCTGGGCCGCGGCATCACCGGCGAATTCGCGGAGCGGACCCTGGACATCTGCGCCGACAACGACGTCGTTTGCGACCCCCGGGGCGCGAGCGTGCTGGCGCACCTGAGCTACACCGGCGACGCCGGCGAGGCGGCCGACTTCGCGGTCGACCGGCTGTAGGGCACGGCATCTCCCCACGGGTCCGGCCGGCGGCCGGGCCCACCGCCGCTTTCCGGATCCGCCGGGCTGAGGGCCACGGCCACGACCGCGGAATCCTGCGCCGCGACGGTACCTGCCGTGAACGGCAGGCGGATTCTTGTCGGTGCCGGCCGGTACCGTCGGCGGCATGGACGGATCGGTTCTGGTCACCGGTGCCTCGCGAGGGCTCGGCGCGCACATCGCCCGGCGGCTGGCTGTCGACGGCCGGCCCGTCGCGGTCAACTACCTGCCCGACCGGGCGGAGGCCGAGCGCGTCGTCGCCGACATCGAGGGCGCCGGTGGCCGCGCGGTCGCGTTCCAGGCCGACGTCACCGACGAGGGCGACGTCACCGCCCTGGTCGCCGCCGTCGAGTCGCAACTCGGCCCGATCGCCGTGCTGGTGCCCAACGCCACCGGCCCGCAGCCGACGATCGACGCGGTCGACGTCACCTGGCAGGACCACCTCCAGCAGCTCACCTTCTTCGTGAAGAGCCCCACCCTGCTGATGCAGGCGGTGGCACCGGGCATGCGCTCGCGCGGCGGCGGCCGGATCATCCAGATCGGATCGGACGTCTTCGAGCGTGCCGCGCCCGGCATGTCGGCCTACAGCGCGGCCAAGAGCGCGCAGCTCTCGCTGACCCGCTCCTGGGCCCGCGAGCTGGGCCCGTGGGGCATCACGGTCAACGTGGTCGCGCCCGGCTGGATCCCGGTGGAACGGCACGCGGATATCGACCCGAGGATCGTCGAGAAATACCGGCAGGAGGTCCCACTGGGCCGGATGGGCACGCCGGCCGAGGTCGCCGACGTGGTCGCGTTCCTGGCCTCGGCGGCGGCCCGCTTCATCACCGGCGAGCGCATCACCGTCAACGGGGGACACACCATGGACTGAGCCGCCGGGCCCTTTTCCGCGTACGGTCGCTGACATGGCATATCCCGACAACGGCTCGGTCCGGGGCTGACCGTGGAGGTGCTGCGCACCCGCCGGCTGGCGTTGCGGGCCTGGGCCGACGACGACCTCGCCGCCTACTTCGACCTGTATTCGCGCTGGGCGGTCATGCGCTGGCTCGGGCCACACCCGCGGCGGGTCGTCGCAGACCTCGACCAGGCGCGGGAGCGGCTGCACCGCCTGCAGGCGCGACATGCGGCAGTGCAGCCACCGCTCGGATTGTGGGCGATCGTGCCGCACGAGCATGAGGTGCCGGTGGGCACCGTGCTGCTGTTGCCACTGCGCGACGCGGACGGGCCCACCGACGAGGTCGAGGTCGGCTGGCACCTGCACCCCGACTGGCAGGGCAGCGGGCTGGTGACCGAGGCCGCCGGCGCCCTGCTGGGCATCGCGGCGCTGCCGCGGGTGCTGGCGCTGACCGACCCCGACAACGAACGCTCGCAGGCGGTGGCGGGCCGCCTCGGCATGGCAGACGAGGGCCTGACAAACCGCTGGTTCGGCCTAACCACCCGCCAGTTCGCCGTCTGACAGCCCCGCCGGCTCAGTCCAGCGCCGCCGGGGCCTGGTCGATGAAGCCCAGGACCGTGCGGATCCGGCCGTCCGGGCCCAGTTCCGCCACGTCGAAGCCGACCACGACCGGCTCCTGCCCCGCCGGCCCCAGGTGCCACGTGAAGCGCATCTGCTCGTGGTGGGCATCCACCGGGCCGCCGGGCGTGAAGACCAGTCCCGGGAACTGGCCCCGCACCGCGCCGATCAGGCCGTCCAGCGCCGCGTGGCCCTCCACCGCCGCCAGCGGATCGACGTAGCGGACGTCGGCGGTGAAGACGTCCTCGACGGCGGCGCGGCGGCGGTCCGGGTCCGTCTCGTTCCAGGCGGCGAGGTAGCGCTGCACCACGGTGTCGAAGTCACTCATGTCGGTTCCTCTCATCGGGTCATGTTGTTGCCGGGACCACCGTCGCCCGGCGCGGGTAGTCCGGTCGATTACCTCGCGGGTAATCGGCGGGCCGCGACGGGCTCCCTACGATCGGGGTCATGAGCGACGTGGGGGTGCTGCTGCGCGAGTGGCGGGGTAACCGGCGGCTGAGCCAGCTTGAGCTCGCCGGCCAGGCCGGGGTGTCCACTCGCCATCTGTCTTTCGTGGAGACGGGCCGGGCCCGGCCGACGCGGGAGATGATCCTGCGGTTGGCCGAGGAGTTAGCCGTACCGTTGCGTGCCCGCAATGCGCTGCTGCTGGCCGGCGGTTTCGCACCGGCCTTTCCCGAGGGGGACCTCGGCGGCCCGGGTCTGGCCGCCGTGCTGGCGTCGCTGCGCGCCGTGCTGGCCGGGCACGAGCCGTATCCGGCGGTCCTGATCGACCGGCACTGGACCATGGTCGACGGCAACGCCGCCGTGCCGCTGCTGACCGCCGGTGCGGCACCGGAGCTGCTGGAACCGCCGGTGAACGTGCTGCGGTTGTCGCTGCACCCGGACGGCATGGCGCCCCGGATCCGGAATCTGCCCGAGTGGCGCGCCCACGTCCTGCACCGGCTGGACCGGCAGGCGCTGGCGACCGGCGATCCGGTGCTGCGGTCGCTGCACGACGAGTTGCTCGCCCTGCCCGGCGGCCGGGCCACCGCGCGGCCGGACGGCATCGTCGTGCCGCTGCGGTTCGCCACGGACGGCCGGGAGCTTTCGTTCTTCAGCGTCACCTCGGTGCTCGGCACCCCGCTCGACGTCACCCTCGACGAACTGGCCATCGAGTCGTTCCTGCCGGCGGACGCGGCCACCGCCGCCTTCCTGCACGGGCGGTGACAGTGCAGCGCTCCCGCGGGTGGCAGGATCTGCGTTATGGATCTCGGCCTCGCTGACCGCGTGTACGTCCTCACCGGCGCCTCGAAGGGCCTCGGCTTCGCCACCGCGCAGTCGCTGGTGGCCGACGGCGCCAAGGTCGTCGTCTCCGCCCGCTCGCCGGCCGCGGTCGACGCGGCCGTCGCGCGGCTCGGCGACGGCGCGGCCGGGCTGGCCGCGGACCTCACCGATCCCGGCACGCCGGAGCTGCTGGTCCGCGCCGCGCGGGAGCGGTTCGGCCGGCTCGACGGCGCGCTGATCTCGGTGGGCGGCCCGGCCCGCGGCACGGCCGCGGAGATGACCGACGACCATTGGCGCGCGGCCTTCGAGACGGTCTTTCTCGGCACGGTACGGGCGGCGCGCACGATCGCGGCCGAGCTGACCGAGGGCGGCGCGATCGCCCTGGTGCTGTCGACGTCGGCGCGCACGCCCATCGCCGGCCTCGGCCTGTCGAACGGGTTGCGGCCGGGGCTGGCCGGGGTGGCGAAGGACATGGCCGACCAGTACGGCCCGCGCGGTGTCCGCGTGGTGAGCCTGCTGCCGGGGCGGCTGCTGACGGACCGTAACAAGGAACTGTTCGACGCGACCGACGACGCCGACGCGGCAGCCGCGGAGGCGGCGGCGGCCATCCCGCTCGGCCGGCTGGGCGAGCCCGGCGAGTTCGGCCGGGTGGCGGCCTTCGTGCTCTCCCCGGCGGCGAGCTACCTGACCGGCCTGACCATCCCGGTCGACGGCGGCGCGTTGCGGACGCTGTGAACCCGACCGAGCCGGTCGTCTTCCGGCTGCACCGCTGGCGGCTGTGGCTCAGCGTAGCGATCATGGTTGCGCTCGCGTTCCTGCTGATCCGCGGCCTGGCCCTGGTCGCGGCGGCGGCGGTCGGCGTCCCGCCGGACCTGTCGGACTACATCGAGGCCGTCCTGGTCACCATCTCGACGGCGGCGGCCGCCGGGATCGGTGCCGATCGTCCAGCGGCTGCCTGATCGGCTCGGCCGCTGGTCGATACGCTTGGTGGATGCTGTCCGCCGCGCCGCCGCCCGCGTACCGGCCGCCGACGGCCGACGAGGTCGCCGCCGCCGCGGACCGCACCATCGACGACCTGGTCGGCCCCGGCCTGCGGGTGATATTCTCCGGCATCAACCCGAGCCTGTATTCGGCCGCGACCGGCCACCACTTCGCCCGGCCGGGAAACCGGTTCTGGCCCGCGCTGCACCGGGCCGGTTTCACGCCCACCCTGCTGCATCCGTCGCAGCAGTGGACGCTGCCGGAGCTGGGCCTGGGCATCACCAACGTGGTCGCCCGGGCGACCGCGCGCGCCGACGAGCTCTCCCCCGCGGAGCTCATCGACGGCGGCCGGCTGCTGGCGAAGCTGATGGCGACCTGGCGTCCGCGCTATCTCGCCGTGCTCGGGGTGACCGCGTATCGTGCCGCCTTCGGCCGGCCGAAGGCCCGGATGGGAGTGCAGGACGAGACGGTCGGCGGGGTGCCGGTGTGGGTGCTACCGAATCCGAGCGGCCTGAACGCGAGGTTTCAGATCGACGACCTGGCCGCCCGGTTCGCCGAACTGCGTGCCGCCGCGACCTGACGAGCGCCGGACGACGACTGGGTGGCTGTCGACATCGACAACGCCCAGTAGGGTTCCATTTCTCAACGGCTCTCGACACCACAGGAGTGAGCGTGACGGACCTGAGCCTCACCCCGACCGGAGCACCGGCCGACAAGGCTGCGGCCAACACCTTGTCCATCCGTACGCTGGTCGTCCTCGAGCTGTACGTGGTCACGGCCTATTTCTCCGCCGCCGTCATTCCGTATCTCTGGCGCGACCGCCCCGCCCCGCCGACGTGGATCTGGATCGTGCCGGGCTGGATCCTCGGCGTGCCGGGCTTCTGGATCACTCTGCTCGGGGCCGTGCTCGCCGTCCCACTGGCACTTGTCGGCGCTGGGGCAACGGCGCTGCGGTACCGCGCCCTGTCCACCCGGCTACGCCGGTGGTGCGTCTCGGCCGCGGTGCTTACCACCGCATATGCCTTGTTCAGCCTCACTCCGCTGGCAAAGACGATCGCCGCCTGGGTGATCGACTGACCCTGCCCGCGGGTATAGCTTCCAGCACCTTCAGCGGTATGACTTCCGGTATTTGGGCGGCCTGAACGCGCACTACACCGTCGACACGCTGCGGCGGCATACGCGGGGCTTGGGGAGGCGTCGGAGCGGTGACACCCGAGACCGACTGCTGGCTGCTTCCCGGCGTCGAGGTGCACGACTCACCGATCGAGGGCCGTGGCCTGACCGCCCGGCAGCCGATCGCCGCGGGCACCGTCGTCTCGCGGCTCGGCGGCCGTCTGGTGTCGTGGGCGGAACTGCGCCGGCTCATCGCCGACCGGGAGCAGCCGTACGTCGACACGATCGCCGTGAGCGAAACCGAGCATCTCGTGCTGCCGCCGCGGCGCCCCAACGGTTACGGCAACCACGGCTGCGACCCGAATCTGTGGTGGGTCGAGCCGTACGAACTGGCCGCCCGCCGCGCGATCGCGGCGGGTGAGGAGCTGACGAACGACTACGCCACGAGTACGGCGGACCCGGCCTTCACGATGGAGTGCACCTGCGGCTCGCACCTGTGCCGTGGGACGGTGACCGGTGACGACTGGCGCCGCGCGGACCTGCGGGCCCGGTACGGCGGGCACTGGATCCCGATGCTGCTCGCCCGGATCGCGGGCGACCGGAGCGACCCCAGCCGAAAGTCAGGCCAGCGGGGGCACTGACCCGACTTCCGGCGGCATCGGGGTGCCTCCCCAGGCCCCCACATCAAAGACGCAACTCGACCCCGTTACGTTGCATCGCCCGTGAGATGACTTTGGCCGGAGCGGCCGGCGGCGTCCGGGTCAGTCGGCCGGTGGTCGAGACGGCCGGTCGCCGCCGAGCGGCGTATGTTCGGCGCGTGCTGACAGCCGGAGTCGACCTCGCCGCCGATCCGGCCGGGACCGCGGTCGCCACCATCGCCTGGTCCGGCCCGGCCGCGACGGTGCGCCTGGTGACCGTGCCCGCGGACGACGACGTGATCATCGCCCTGGCCGGGGAAGCCGTGAAGATCGGCGTCGACTGCCCGCTGGGCTGGCCGGACGAGTTCGTGGCCTTCGTCGGCGCCCACCGGGCCGGCGCGGTGCCGATCCCCGAGGACGTGGACGCCAAGCAGTGGCGGCGCCGACTGGCCTGGCGGCACACCGACGAGGTGGCCCGCCGGCTGACCGGGCTGGTGCCGTTGAGCGTGTCCGCGGACCGGATCGGGCACACGGCGATGCGCTGCGCCGCGCTGCAGACCCGGCTGGCTCAAGCCGGGCGCAGCGTCGATCGCAGCGGTGCCGGCGCGGTGGTGGAGGTCTATCCCGCCGGGTCCCTGAAGGTGTGGGGCCTGCCCTGGCGCGGCTACAAGACCACCAGGAACCAGGACACGCTCGGGATCGTCGTCGACCGCCTCAAGCAGGCCGCACCCTGGCTCGACCTGGGCGAACACGAGGAGCTGTGCCGGCGCAGCGACCACGCGCTGGACGCCGTCGTCGCGGCGCTGACCGCCCGGGCCGCCGTACGCGATCAGGTCTGCCGCCCCGGCGAGCGGGAGTTGCCCGCCGCCCGGACCGAGGGCTGGATCGCGATTCCCACCGCAGCCTTGGCCGACCTGCCGGGATAGGGCGGCACGAAGCCTTCGGCGGGATAAAGCGGATGTGCGACGTCGGCCCGCGGCCTAGGGTGGGCGCCGATGACGCTTTCACATGACGTGGCCGGCGACGGCCCCACGGTGGTTCTGCTCCATTCGACGGTGTGCGATCGGCGCATGTGGGACCCGCAGGTCCCGGTGCTGGCCGCGGCCGGTTACCGGGTGGTCCGATGCGACTTCCGGGGCTTCGGTGACTCGCCGGTGCCGGACCGGCCGACCAGCGACGCCGGCGACGTCGTCGAGCTGATGGACTCGCTCGGTGCGGAGCAGGTCGCGCTGGTCGGGGCGTCCGGCGGGGGCCGGGTCGCGCTGGAGATCGCCGCCGGCCGGCCGCAGCGGGTGACCACGCTCGCGCTGCTGTGCACCGCGTGGTCGGGGCACGCGCCCAGTGCCGAGCTGCGGGCCTTCTGGGCCCGCGAGGACGCGTTGCACTCCGAGGGTGACGTGGCCGGGGCGACCGAGCTCAACGTGGACCTCTGGGTCGGCCCCGCCGCGGACCAGGCGGCCCGCGAGCAGGTACGCCGGATGCAGCGGCACGCCTTCGACGTGCAGCTGGCGGCGGCCGAGGAATTCCCGCCGCTGCGGACCGAGCCGGACCTGGCGGCCATCACTGCCCGGACACTGCTCGTCTCCGGCGCCCACGACGTGATCGACTTCCGGGAGACCGCCGTCGAGCTGGCGGACCGGATCAGCGGTGCCCGCCACGTCGAGCTGGACTGGGCGGGTCACCTGCCCAGCCTCGAACGGCCCGACGCGGTGAACCCGCTCCTGCTCGACTTCCTGCGCGGCGCCTGATCTCGGCCGGTCAGGGCTCGACCGGGTGCGGGACCGGGACGACGACCTGCTCGGTGGGCTCCGCAAACGGTAGGGCCGGGCTGTCGCCCATCGCGAACTGGGTGCTGTACAGCTCGGCGTAGAGCCCACCGGCGGCGACCAGCTCGCTGTGCTTGCCGCGCTCCACGATCCGGCCCTCGTCCAGGACCAGGATCTGGTCCGCGGCGCGGACCGTGGACAGGCGGTGGGCGATGACCAGCGCCGTCCGGCCCTCCAGGGCCACGGTCAGGGCCCGCTGCACCGCGGCTTCGGACTCGCTGTCGAGGTGTGCGGTCGCCTCGTCCAGGATCACGATCGACGGGCGCTTGAGCAGCAACCGGGCGATCGCTATGCGCTGTTTCTCGCCGCCGGAGAATCGGTAGCCGCGTTCACCGACGACCGTCTCCAGCCCGTCGGGCAGCGAGCGGACCAGGTCGCCGACCTGGGCGGCGCGCAGCGCCTCCCACATCTGCTCCTCGGTCGCCCCAGGGCGGGCATATCGCAGGTTTTCCGCGATCGTGTCGTGGAACAGGTGGGAATCCTGGGTGACGACGCCGATGGTGTCGCGCAACGACTCCAGGGTCGCGTCGCGCACGTCGACGCCGCCGACGCGGACCGCGCCCTCGGTCACGTCGTAGACCCGGGAGACCAACATGGACGTGGTCGACTTGCCGGCGCCGGACGGGCCGACCAGCGCCACCAACTGGCCTGGCTCGACAGTGAAGTCGACGCCGCGCAGCACCGGCGCGTTCTCCGTGCGGTCGAGGGCGACCACGTCCTCCAGCGTCGCGAGGGACACCTCGTCGGCGCTCGGGTAACGGAAGTGCACGTCGCGGAACTCGAGCCGGCCCGCGCCCGCCGGGATCGCGACGGCCTCCGGCTTCTGCTCGATGCCCGGCTTCAGGTCGAGGACCTCGAAGACCCGGTCGAAGGAGACCAGCGCACTCATCACGTCGACCCGCACGTTGCTCAGCGCGGTGAGCGGGCCGTAGAGGCGGGTGAGCAGCAACGCCAGGGTGACGACCGTGCCGGCGGTGACGCTGCCGGTGACCGCGAGCCAGCCGCCGAGCCCGTAGGTCAGGGCCTGCGCCAGCGAGGCGACCAGCAGCATGGCGACGAAGAAGGTGCGGGAGAACATGGCCTGCTGCACGCCGATGTCGCGGACCCGCTGCGCGCGCTCGCCGAAGTGCGCGGCCTCGATGTCGGGCCGGCCGAAGAGCTTGACCAGCAGGGCGCCGGAGACGTTGAAGCGCTCGGTCATGGTCGCGTTCATCTTCGCGTCCAGGTTGTATGACTCGCGGGTGATCTCGGCGAGCTTCTTGCCGACCCGGCGCGCGGGGATGATGAAGACCGGCAGCATCACCAGCGACAACGCGGTGATCTGCCAGGAGAGGCTGAACATCACGGCGGCGGTCAGCACCAGCTGGATCACGTTGCTGACCACGCCGGACAGCGTGGAGGTGAAGGCCCGCTGGGCGCCGGTGACGTCGTTGTTGAGCCGGCTGACCAGCGCGCCGGTCTGCGTCCGGGTGAAGAACTGCAGCGGCATGCGCTGGACGTGGTCGTAGACCTGGGTGCGCAGGTCGAGGATGATCCCCTCGCCGATGCGGGCCGAATACCACCGCTGGGCGAGCGACAGGAAGGCGTCGACGACCGCCAGGCCGGCGATCATGAAGGCGAGCCGGATGACCGTCGCGGCGGCGTCGGAACCGCCGGCCGTGATCGCGTTGATCACGTGACCGGCGAGCACCGGAGTGGCGACGCCGATGCCGGCGGCGAACACCACGGTGATCAGGAAGACGATGATGTCGCGCCGGTAGGGCCGGGCGAAGCGCAGGATGCGCTTTGTCGTGCCCCGGCTGAGATGGTGCTGCGAGACGCGCTCGGAATTCTGGATCGAGCGCAGCATCATCCAGCTGGAGCCGCTGGAGTTCGGGCCCATGCGTCACCTCCCGGGCGTCTGTGGCAGGGCACAGTCTGCCCGCTGGGTATGACAACCCTAGAGGTAACCGGTTTCTTCCTGAACGGTCCTTACTCGGCGCCGATGAGGTCGCGCAGGCGGCGGGTCTGCGCCTCCCGCTCGGCCCGGTCCTGTTCCGCGTACGAGCGGTTCGTCGCACCGGACAGCAGTGCCTTGACCTCGGCGACAGCGCCCCGGTCGGCGGCCAGGACGGCCGCGGCCAAGTCGGAAACCGCGCCGGACAGGTCGGCGCCGGGCACGACGGCGGTGGCCAGACCGATCCGGTCCGCCTCCTGCGCCGCGAGCCGCCGGCCGGTGAGGCAGATCTCCAGCGCCCGGGACGGCCCGACGAGCTCGGTCAGCCGCTTGGTGCCACCGAGATCCGGCACGAGACCGAGGGTCACTTCGGCCATCGAGAAACGGGCGTCGTCGGCGAGCACCCGGAAGTCGCAGTTCAGCGCGAGCTGAAATCCGGCCCCGATCGCATGGCCCTGCACGGCCGCGATGGTGACGAGCGAGGGCCGGCGTAACCAGGTGAACGCTTCCTGGAAGCCCGCAATCCGTTCTGCGCACTCTTCCGGGGACAGCTTGGCCAACTCCGGCAGCGAAGAATCGCCGCCGCCACGGGCAACCGACAAGTCGAGCCCCGCGGAAAAGGCCCGTCCTTCACCCCGGACAATGACGACTCGCACGTCACCCGGTAATTTCCGGGAAATGTTGCCGAGCTCGGACCACATCGCCGGAGTCTGTGCATTGAGCACATCGGGCCGGCACAACGTCACCGTCGCGACCGGCCCGTCCTGGTCATACCGAACGCCTGCTTCGGTCCCGGGGGATGCGCTGGTCGTCACGCCTTCTTGCGACGGCGGGCGCCGCCGCGCTGACGCAGCTGGACGCCCGACTCGGTGAGCACCCGGTGCACGAATCCGTAGGACCGCCCGGTGGAGGCGGCCAGCGCCCGAATGCTCTCTCCGGAGGTGTAACGCTTCACCAGGTCTTTGGCGAGCGTCTGGCGCTCGCTTCCGACGATTCGGCGACCCTTCTCAGTGCTGGTGGCTGTGCCCGTGGCTGCCATGTTGAATCCTCACGTCCCAGACTGTGCGGTTCGATACCGGTCCCACCTATTAGACCGCCTCCAACGATCATGCGCTAGGTATCTCGGCTTAGCCAACGTGCCCAATTACCACTGTCAGGAACCCGACGGTCACCATGCGCATCAATGTCAGACAGTTGCCTCACCGCCCGGATCCGGTCGGAAATCGGACGCCGGAGAGCGTTTGCCGGCCGCACCCACAGCCCCGCGTGGTATACCCGGCACCGTCCCAAGACCACCCGCTGAGCTGCACAAACATCAACTACACCGTGGACGGACAACGATGTCACGCAGCGTCGACGCGGCGTGCACGAAGAGGCATCGGTCGTCGCCCGAACGGTCGCCGGAGGCCGGGTGGGAGGTGCCCGAACCCGGCCGAACACTGACCGGGGTCGGGCAAGAGTCGCACTGTCTGTGTGGGCACCAGTTGACAACCGACGATGCCGTTGATCCTCGATCAAGCGACGGCGATCACGCCAGCTCGACGAGCTCCAGCAGATCGTCGCTCCACGCGTCCTCGTCGCCGTCGGGCAGCAGGATGGCCCTGTCCGGCTTGAGCGCCTGCACGGCACCCGCATCGTGGGTGACCAGCACGATCGCGCCCGGGTAGTTGGCGATGGCGTCCAGCACCTGCTCGCGGCTGACCGGGTCGAGGTTGTTCGTCGGCTCGTCCAGCAGCAGCACGTTCGCGCCCGAGCAGACCAGGGTGGCGAGCGCGAGCCGGGTCTTCTCGCCGCCGGAGAGCACGCCGGCCGGCTTGTCGACGTCGTCACCCGAGAAGAGGAACGCACCCAGGATCTTCCGCAGGTCGGTGTCGGTCTGCTCGGACCCGGCGCTGCGCATGTGCTCCAGGATCGTGCGGTCCACGTCGAGCGTCTCGTGCTCCTGGGCGTAGTAGCCCAGCCGGAGCCCGTGCCCGGCCCGCACCTCACCGGTGTCGGACTGCAGGTGCCCACCGAGGATCCGCAGCAGGGTGGTCTTGCCGGCGCCGTTCAGGCCGAGGATGGCGACCCGGGAACCGCGGTCCACCGCCACGTCGACATCCGCGAAGATCTCCAGGGAGCCGTAGGACTTCGACAGCCCGTGCCCGGTCAGCGGCGTCTTGCCGCACGGCGCCGGGCTCGGGAAACGGACCTTCGCCACCTTGTCGGAGGTGCGCACGTCCTCCAGGCCGTCGAGCAGCTTGTTGGCCCGCTTGGCCATGTTCTGCGCCGCGACGGTCTTGGTGGCCTTCGCCCGCATCTTGTCGGCCTGGGCCAACAGCGCGCCGGCCTTCTTCTCCGCGTTGGCGCGCTCGCGGCGGCGCCGGCGCTCGTCGGTCTCCCGCTGGGCCAGATAGGTCTTCCAGCCGACGTTGTACATGTCGACCTCGGCGCGGTTGGCGTCCAGATACCAGACCCGGTTGACCACCGCGTCCAAGAGGTCGACGTCGTGGCTGATCACGATCAGCCCGCCCTTGTGGTTGGCGATGTAGCCGCGCAGCCAGGTGATCGAGTCCTGGTCCAGGTGGTTGGTCGGTTCGTCGAGCAGCAGGATGCCCTTGCCGTTCTGGCCGGAATTCTGGAACAGGATGCGGGCCAGCTCGATGCGCCGGCGCTGGCCGCCGGAGAGGGTGCCGATCGTCTGGGCCAGCGCGCGGTCGGGCAGGCCGAGGTTCGAGCAGATCCGGGCGGCCTCGGCCTCGGCGGCATAACCACCCAGGCTGGCGAACTGGTCCTCGAGCTGGCCGTAGCGGCGAATCAGCTTCTCGTCGGCGCTCTCCTCGAGCTCGACCTCGAGCTTCTGCATCTGCGACAACAGGACATCCAGGCCGCGGGCGGACAGCACCCGATCGCGGGCGGTCACGTTCAGGTCGCCGGTGCGGGGGTCCTGCGGCAGGTAGCCGACCTCGCTGGTGCGGGTGACCTCACCCGCATACGGCTGGCCCTCGCCGGCCAGAACCTTCAGCGTGGTGGTCTTACCGGCGCCGTTGCGGCCGACCAGGCCGATCCGGTCGCCGGGCTGCACCCGCAGCGTGGTCGGTGAGATCAGGATCCGGGAGCCGGCGCGCAGTTCTAGTCCGGTGACGGTAATCATGGGGAACGTCTCGCTCTCGAAAAGAAGGCTGGCTCAGGGCACACGGAAGCGCCGAGGAGGATCGTGGACGATCCCGCTCGGCGCGGGGCAGGTCAGCCTTCGCAGAGCAGCACCCGGCAATTGTACCGGGCGCCGGGCACGACCTCCCAACCGATTAGCGGGCAAGATCACCGGGTACGAGACCGCCACACGTGCCGGAAGCGCGAGCGAGGATGCGATGGAACTCAACGAGAACGCCAGGATCGACACCAGCCAGATCGACGATCAGCGTTCCTCCGGAGGCGGCGGAGGGGGCATCGGCGGACTGCCCATCGGTGGCGGAGGTCTCACCGGCATCATCGTGACGCTGCTGATCGCCATCGTCGGCGGCTACTTCGGGATCAACAACCTGACGGGCAGTGACGGCGGCGGCACCCAGGCGGGCGACAACACGGCGCTGGCGCAGAAATGCTCCCAGTCCGACGCGCGCAAGCAACTCGACTGCCGCAACGTGCTCTACGTGAACTCGATCCAGGACTACTGGGTGGAGGCGCTCCCGGCGACCTTCGGCGAGCAGTACAAGCCGGCCAAGACGGTACTGTTCGCCAACGCGGTCAAGACCGGCTGCGGCAAAGCCGACTCGGGCGTGGGACCGTTCTACTGCCCGGCCGACGACAGGGTCTACATCGACCTGACGTTCTACCAGGTGCTGGCGCAGCAACTGGGCGCGCCGGGCGAGTTCGCCCAGCCGTACGTGCTGGCCCACGAGTACGGCCACCACGTGCAGGACCTGCTCGGCACGGAAGCGGCGATGCGCCGCGAGCAGGAGCGCTCCCCCCGCGACGCGAACAAGCTGTCGGTGAAGCTGGAACTGCAGGCGGACTGCTACGCGGGCGCCTGGGCGAAGAACGCGACGGGCACCGACGACGGCTCGGGCCAGAAGATCTTCAAGAGCATCAGCCAGGAGGACATCCAGGAAGGCCTGGACACCGCGGCCAAGATCGGCGACGACACCCTGCAGCAGAAGAGCGGCGGATCGGTGAACCCGGCGGAATTCACCCACGGCACAAGCGCCCAGCGCCAGGAATGGTTCCGGCAGGGATATGACTCGGGCTCGCCGAAGAAATGCGACACGTTCGCCGCGGGCGCGGTCAGCTGACCGAGTTCAAGGTCAGGTGGGGTCTCGGACGAGGATTCGGATCGCCCGGGCCTGGGCTATCGCGTCTTCCAGGACTGTTCGGCGGGGCTCCGGGACCTCGAGGAAGCGGTCGCTGCGCAGGGTGCTGAGGGGCTGCAGGTTCGGCGTCGCCAGGATGGTGTCCACCGCCGTGTGGTCGCCGCCGGTTACCAGGGTGCTCAGGGCCCGTACCTCCGGCAGGAGCAGGCGGGCCGCGATGCCGGCGCCGTCCGCCGCCGCCGCTTTGGCCTGGTTGTCGCGGCGGCGCGCGAAGCGCTGCTGGGACCAGCCGCCGGCCGCCGTCCGGCCCTGCACGTAGTGGGTGTCGACCTTGGATACGACCAGCTTGGTGCCGGCCGCCACGCCGACCGCGACCGCGCCCTTGCGGGCCAGCAGCAGGCCGATCCGGCGCGGCTCCCCCGCCTCCCGGCGGAGCCCGTCCAGGTCCTTCGCCTCCAGCGCCCCGGGTGGCGGCGACAACTCGGCGGTCGCGCCGTCCTCGGCGGTCAGCAGCAGCCCGGCGGCCGTCCACGGGCCGTGCCGGGCGGCGAAGTTCTCCAGCCAGCGGGTCAGCCGTTCCGGGGCGACGTCCACCCATCGTCCGCCGCCGGCCGCCGGTCTCGCGCTCATCGATTAATTTCCTTCCGTAGAAACCCCCGGCTTAACCGTCGGGAGGAAACGGAACCCCCTGTGGGGACAGGTCAGGGAAAGCCCATCCGCGTCAAGGCGGATGGACGTCACCGCGAGCGTCCCGTCAGGCGTTATGCGGACGTCCACCTTGTCGTCGATGACGTCGCGCCGGCACTTTGGGCACCAGGCGAGATGGTAGCAACATCGGTACACAACAACGTTGTTGTCGCTGCGAACCTCGCCCACGATTCGACTACGTAGCCTCGCGCTGAAAGGTGGTGGATTGTGTGACCGAGACAGTGCGTTACACCTACCGCCTGCGGCCCGGCCGCACGGCGCAGGCCGCGCTGCTCGCGGAGTGGGGTCGTTGCCGGTGGCTGTGGAACGAAGCCGTCCATCAGCAGAAGACCCGCCGCAAGCCTACCCTGTGCAAGCTGTCCAAGATGCTGACCGAGGCCCGGGGCCGCTGCGCACCTACATGACAGCCCTGGGCGCGTCGTTCAAGGTCAAGGGTCGGGGCCGGCCGAAGGTCAAGAAGCTCAAGTCCGCGTTGCCGAACCTGGGGTACACGACCCGAGGTTTCCGGATCAAGGATGGGCTTTTGTGCCTGCCCGGCAAGGTGACCATTCCGGTCGTGTGGTCGCGGGACCTGCCCTCGGCTCCGACCAGTGTGCGGGTTTACCGAGACAACCTCGGCCACTGGTACGCGTCCTTCGTCGTCAGACGCGCCGGCGTCGTGCTGGCCGCCCCGGGCGGCTCTGCTATTGGCATCGACTGGGGTGTGACGGTCACCGCCACCACTACCGACACCGTGTTTGACCTGCCGCATCTGGGCCACCGAAAACGCTGCGCCGCCGAACGGGCCAAAGCCCAACGCAGGATGGCCCGCCGCCGTCGCCCCAAGGGCACCGCAGCGTCGAAGGGCTGCCTGCGGGCGAAACGGCAGGCGGCCCGGATCGCGAAGAAAGCTGCCAGGCAGAACACCCATGATGCCCGTCAGTGGGCGGCACGGGTGGTCGCCGGCCACCATCTGATCGCGGTGGAGGATTTCAAGCCGAAGTTCCTGGCCAAGTCCCGGATGGCCCGTAAGGCGGCCGATGCCGCTATCGGGGCCTGTAAACGTGAGTTGATTTACCGGGGTGTGCGGGCGGGCCGGACGGTGGTGCTGGTACCGCCCGCCTACACCACGATGACCTGCTCCGAGTGCGGAACGAGAGCCAAGGAACGCCTCGGATTGGGTATCAGGACCTTCAAGTGCTCGACCTGCGGATACACCGCTGATCGGGACCTCAACGCCGCGAGGACGATCCTCGCCACGGCAGAGCGTGTCCGTGCCAGTGCTGACGACGTCAGACATTCGATCGCCTCCTACCGGGACGGTGGATCGGATGCGGTCCGAGCTGGAAATCCCCCGGGCTTACCCGTGAGGAAGCGTTAAAGTACGGTGAGAGGATCGCGTCATGCCCAGACCGCTCGCCGACGAACTGATGGAACGGCTGACCCGACTCCTCGGCGCGGCCCGCGACCCGGAGCGCGCCGTGCAGGCGGAGGCCTACATGCGCGATCAGTTTCCGTTCCTCGGCATACCGGCGCCGGCCCAGCGGGCGCTTGCCCGGACCGTGCTCGCCGGGCTCCCCAAGCCGACCGAGGAAGACCTGCGCGCGGTGGCGCTGGCGTGCTGGAGCCGGGGCGAGCGCGAATACCAGTATTTCGCGTGTGACTGGCTGCGGACGCACGTGGCGGTGCCCGGTCCAGGTTTCCTCGACACCGTCGCCACGCTGGTCACGACGAAGTCATGGTGGGACACGGTCGATCCGCTGGCGACCCGGGTCGTGGGCGGCCTGGTGCGCCGGCACCCGCAGCTCGGTGCCGAGATGGACGCGTGGTCGGCCGAGGAGGACATGTGGCTGGTCCGCACGGCGATCCTGCATCAGCTGCACTACGGCACGGAAACGGACACCGACCGGCTGTTCGGCTACTGCACGCGGCAGGCAGGCCACAAGGACTTCTTCATCCGCAAGGCGATCGGCTGGTCGCTGCGGCACTACGCCCGCACCGATCCGGAGGCGGTCGCCCGCGTTGTCTCCGACAACCGCGACCGCCTGTCGCCGTTGTCGATCCGCGAGGCCCTCAAGCACCTCTGACCAACGTCTCCGGCCCGGTCTCGCGATCGCCGCCCGGGCGACGAAGACACCCTCCGCGCCGCACGGAAACATCTCGCGCGCCCCGGCAGCGGCGGGGTGGGGCTGGTTGGGTGCGGGTCGCCTCAGGCGATCAGGGCGACCGCGAGGACTGCGATCACCGCGCTGGAGACCAGGGAGGTGATCAGACGGCCGCGTTCGCCGGTCAGCAGCCTGCCCACCAGGGCGCCGCCGCCCGCGATGAGCAGCTGCCAGCTCGCCGAGGCCAGGAAGGCGCCGACGACGAACCACACCCCGCCGCCTGTGCCGCCACGACCCAGGACCAGCGCGGCGAAGTAGACGATCGTGGCGGGGTTGAGCAGCGTCAGACCGAGAATCCCCAGGTAGGCGCGGCCCGGCGTAGTCGTGCCCGCCATGCCGGCAGCGTTCGACGGCCCATCTGACGAAGATCCCCGGGCGATATCCGGTACGGCCGGCTCAGGGCCGGACGAGGACCCCCGAGCGGACTCCGGCGCAGCCGCCCCCCAGCCAGCAAAATCCTGGCCGGAGTCCGGCGCAACCGACCCCGGGCTAAAGGAACCGTAGGCGGAGTCCGGCGCAGCCGACCCGGGGCGAGAAGAACCGTAGGCGGAGTCCGGCGCACTCGGGCCCGGGCCAGGGCCACCGTAGGCGGAATCCGGCGCACTCGGGCCCGGGCCAGAAGAGCCGTAGGCGAAATCCGGCGCGGCCGAAACCGCGTCAGGAGAAGCCGTCCGAACGGAATCCGATACCGCCGAGCTCGGGCCAGAAGGACCACGGACGGAATCCGGCCCAACCGAACCCAGACCGGAAGCACCCTGCGCCGCAGTGCCCGGACGCGCGGACTTTCGAAGCGCTGGCTTCCGGAGCGCCGATCGGGCCGTATAGGCCGCCAGGAGTATCAGGATCACCGCCGCCACCCAACGCAGCGGCGTCGCGATCGGCGCTATCGCCGCGGCCAGTGCGGCGCCGCCCAGGACCGCGATCAGCGCGTACACCCCGTCGGCGGTGGCCGCGCCCAGGCCCGCCGCCGCGCCGACGCGCAGGGAGGTGCGGGCGGTGAGGCCCGCGATCAGGACGGCGATGGCGCCGACGGGCACGGCGACGCCGTAGCCGGCGATCACGCCGGCCAGGAACGCCCCGGTCATGGCACGGGTGGGTGGACCGGCGGGCCGGCGGCGACACGCTGCTGTCGCGCGGCCCGGACGGGCGCGGCGGCAGGCAGGGTCGGGTGCGGGCTCGGCTTGGTCACGTCGTCATGATGGCCGGGCCGCTTCGGTGGAGGCTACCGATTTTCGCCGCTAGCCAGTTTCGCAAGGATGGCCGGGCTGCGGCCTCGGTCCCCCGGGTGGACCAGGCGTTAGGGTTCCGATCATGGGTGTGGTCGCGGAACTGGTCCTGATCCGGCACGGGCAGAGCGCGGCGAACGTCGCCTTTCCGCGCGCCGACGCGCAGGACCTCATGGAGTCCGGCCTGACCGGACGCGACACCGATGTCGAGTTGACCGAGCTGGGCGTCGAGCAGGCGGCGGCGGTTGGGCGCTGGCTTGCCGCGCTGCCTGCCGGCGGGCTGCCCGAGGTGGTGATCACTTCCCCGTACCTGCGGGCCCGGGAGACGTGGCGAATCGCCGCCGCCACCTCCGGGCTGTCGCTGCCCGCTCCCGGCACCGACGACCGGCTGGTAGACCGGCTGGTCGGGGAGTTTGAGATGTTGACCCGCGCGGCGATCCGGCAGCGCTTCCCGGACGAGCCGGCCCGCTTCGAACAGGCCGGTGAGTACGCCTACCGGCCGCCGGGCGGCGAGACCTTCGGCGACATCGCCGGCCGCCTGACCTCCTTTCTCGACGACCTGAACCGCGAGCACGCCGGCGAGCGGGTCCTGGTGGTGGCGCACGATTCGGTGGTGCTGATGATGCGATATGTCATCGAGGGCCTGGACTGGACCCGGCTGGCCGCCATCGTGGCGGAGGCCGGCCAGGTCCGGAACGCGTCGATCACCAGCTTCACGGGCTCGTCGGGCAGCCTCGTGCTGGACCGCTACAACACCGTCGACCACCTCTCCTAGGGTTACTCGGTGTCCGTCCAGGCCAGGAACTCCTCGACGGCCGCGCGGTCGCCGTCCACCTCGACGCGGTCCAGCGGGATCCGCTTGTAGACCGCCAGCACCAGGTCGCTGGCCGAACCGCGCAGGGTCGCGAGCGGCTCGCCGCCCGCGACCGGGTCGGCCTTCGCCCCGGTGGGGGTCAGGTCGACCAGCCAGGTCGGCCCCTCCACAGCGGACAGCGCGATCCGGGCCGGGCGGTGCGGCCAGGCGCCGATCGAGCCCAGGGTCACCACGATCAACTCGTCGATCGTGTCGACGGCGACCGCCGCCGGGATCGACTGGGGTTTGCCCACCGTCTCCTGGGCGTCCCACGCGTGCACGGCCGCCTCCTGGACCTGGTGGCGGGCCACCGCGCCGGAGGTCATCGGCGCTTCCGAGGCGCCCCACCACGTCCAGCAGTCGCGGTCGGGACCAGCCACCCGCAGCGCGTCGATCAGCAGCCGCGTCGACTCGGCGGACCACTCGATCAGGTCGCCGGTGGGCTCGCGGTCGGCGAACTCCGGTGGGCTGTCGACCGGGCCGGCCGCGACCACCACGGCCCACCAGCGCTGCACCGCGCCCAGGTGGACGACCAACTGGCGCAGCGACCAGTCGGGGCAGCCGGGCACCCGGGTCTCGGTGTCACCCGTCGCGACGGCCTGCCGGAGGGCGGCCGAGCGCTCGGCGATGAGGTCTAGTAGCTCGGGGAAGGGCAGCGGCGGAGTCATGCCGATTTTCTATCACCGGGATACGACAAGAATCGGCTCAGTGGGACTCCCGGCTCACCGCGTCGCCGCTGCCGCCGACGAGGAAGTCGAGGTCGGCCCCCACGTCCGCGCCCAACACGGTGTCGACGTACAACTTCTGCCAGCCGCGGGCGGGGCGGGCCAGCGCCGCCCGCAGCGCCGCCGACGGTTCGCGGGCGGCCAGTTCCTCGTCCGGCAGGTCCACCGACAGCCGCCGGTTCGCCACGTCGAGGATGATCCAGTCGCCGTCCCGGACCCGGTCCAGGGGTCCACCGGCGGCGGCCTCCGGCGCCACGTGCAGCACGACCGTGCCGTACGCCGTACCGCTCATCCGCCCGTCGCAGACCCGGACCATGTCCCGGACGCCCTGGTGCAGCAGCTTGGTCGGCAGCGGCATGTTCGCCACCTCGGGCATGCCCGGGTAGCCCCGCGGCCCGCAGCCGCGCAGCACCAGCACGGAGTCCGCGTCGACGTCGAGGTCCGGCGCGTCGATGCGCTGGTGGAAGTCCTCCACGGAGTCGAAGACGACCGCCCGGCCGCGGTGCTGGAGCAGGTGCGGGCTGGCCGCGGCGGGCTTGATGATCGCGCCGGACGGGGCCAGGTTGCCGTGCAGCACGGCGATGCCGGCCTGGGGCAGCACCGGCTTCTCCCGGCTGCGGATGACGTCGGCGTCCCAGATCCGCGCCTCGGCCAGGGATGCGACGAAGGGCCGGCCGGTGACGTCGATCGCGTCCTGGTCGAGCAGGTCGGCCACCTCGCGCAGCACCGCGGCCAGGCCGCCGGCCCGATACAGGTCCTCCATCAGGTATTTTCCGGCGGGCTGCAGGTCGACCAGCAGCGGCACGTCCGCACCGATCCGGTCGAAGTCGGCGAGCGTGAGCGGCACGCCGAGCCGGCCCGCGATGGCCAGCAGGTGCACCACGGCGTTGGTCGAGCCGCCGAGCGCGGCCAGCGCGACGATCGCGTTGTGGAACGAACCGGTGGTCAGCACCTGGCTGGGCCGGCGGTCCGCGGCGATCATCTCCACGATCAGCCGGCCGGTCTCGTGCGAGCGGGCCAGCAGCCGGCTGTCCGGGGCCGGGGTGCCGGCCGTGCCCGGCAGCACCGCGCCGAGCGCCTCGGCGAGCAGGCCCATGGTCGAGGCGGTGCCCATGGTGTTGCAGTGGCCGCGGCTGCGGATCATCGACGATTCGGATTCGAGGAAGGCCGCCTGGCTGAGCGTGCCGGCGCGGACCTCCTCGGACAGGCGCCACACGTCGGTGCCGCAGCCCAGCGGCGTGCCCCGGAACGTGCCGGTGAGCATCGGGCCGCCCGGCACCACGACGGCGGGCAGGTCGACGGAGGCCGCCGCCATCAGCAACGCCGGGATGGTCTTGTCGCAGCCGCCGAGCAGCACCACGCCGTCGACGGGGTTGGCCCGCAGCATCTCCTCGGTCGCCATCGCGGCCATGTTGCGCCAGAGCATCGCGGTCGGGCGGACCTGGGTCTCGCCGATCGACACCACGGGCAGGTTGAGCGGGACGCCGCCAGCCTCCCAAATCCCCTGCTTGACGTGCTCGGCGACCTCGTCGAGGTGGCTGTTGCAGGGGGTCAGGTCGGAGGCGGTGTTGGCGATCGCGATCTGCGGGCGGCCCTCGAAGGCCGAGTTCGGTAATCCGCGGCGCATCCAGGCGCGGTGGATGTAGGAGTTGCGGTCCTGGCCGGCGTACCACTGGGCGCTGCGAAGCTCAGGCATATAACTTCCAATAGTCGGAACGCTGGTTGCTTATCTGGAATATCAGGTACGGTACGCCGGTGCCCCCGGAAATCGCACCCCCCGTGGTCGGCGCGGATCGGGTGCTCGCCGTCCTCGCCGAGCTCGCGCGGCATGCTGATGGCGCCTCCCTGGAGGAGATGACCCGGGCGATGGCCAGCCCCAAGCCCACTGTGCACCGCGCGCTCGCCTCGCTGTGCCGCTTCGGCTTCGCCGCCCGCGACGGCCACGGCCGGTATGTGCTCGGCGACGAGTTCCTGCGCCTGGCGTTCGCCCATCACGAGGCTCGCCCCGACCATCTGCGGATCACCCCGGTGCTGACCGCGCTGGCCGAGCGCTACGGCGAGACCGCCCACTATGCGGTGCTCGACGGCCACACGGTGGTCTACCGGGCGAAGGTCGACCCGCCCGCGGGCGCGCTGCGCCTGAGTTCCACCATCGGCGGCCGCAATCCGGCGCACTCCACGGCGGTCGGCAAGCTCCTGCTCTCGTACGCACTCAGCGACGACGACGCCGTCACGGCCTGGGTCCGCGAGCAGCCGCTGACCCAGCGCACGCCCCGCACGCTGACCAGCGCGGATGCCTTCGCCGCCGAGCTGCGCGCGATCCGGGGCAGCGGGTACGCCGCCGACGACCAGGAGAACGATCCCGGCATCGTCTGTCTCGCCGTGCCGGTGTTCCTGACGTCGCCGACCCGGCCCAGCGGCGCGGTCAGCGTCTCCGCGCCGGTCTCCCGCACCCCGCTGGCGAGGTTGATCGCCGAGGTCGACGCCATCCGGGCGACGGTGGCGGCCCGATGAGCTGGGCCGCCGCGGTCGCCTCCGCCGAGAGCTTCACGCTGGGCGAGGGCCCGCTCTGGGACGCGCCGCGCGAGCGGCTGCTCTGGGTCGACGTCGACGCCGGCACGGTGCACGAGGGCCGCCTCGACGGCGATCGCGTGGTCGTCACCGGCTCGCGGCAGCGGGACCGGACGGTCGGCGCGGTGGTCTGCTCCGCCACCGGCGACCTGCTCGTCGCCGGCGCGCAGACGCTGCTCACCAAGCCGGAGACCCGGATCGTGCCCACCGGGGCCCGCCGCCGGCTGAACGACGGCGCCTGCGACCCGGCGGGCAACTTCCTGGTCGGCACGCTCGCGCTGGGCGATCCCCAGGGCGACGAGATCCTGGTACGGCGGGAGCGCGACGGCTCGCTGACCGTGCTCGACGACGACCTCAACCTGTCCAACGGGCTCGCGTGGAGCCCGGACGGCACCCTGTTCTACAGCATCGACAGCGTGCCGGGCATCGTGTGGGTCCGTTCCTACGACGCGGCCACCGGTGCCACCGGGCCCCGCCGGGAGTGGCTCCGCATCACCGACGGGTTGCCCGACGGGTTGTGCGTGGACGCCGACGGTCACCTGTGGATCGCGATCTGGGGCGCCGGCGAGGTCCGCCGGTACACCCCGGACGCCCGTACCGCCGGGGTCGTCACCGTGCCGGCTCCGCACACCACCAGCGTCGCCTTCGTCGGCGCCGGCCTGAGCCGGTTGCTGATCACCACCGCCACCGCCGGGCTGGACGCGGATCAGCTGGCCGCGTACCCGATGTCCGGCCGGCTGTTCCTCGCCGACGTCGGCGTCGCCGGTCTCCCGGTCACCCCGTGGGCCGGGCCCCCTACCTCTGGAGAGTCATGAAGCTGATGCGCATCGGCGCCGCCGGGACCGAACGGCCCGTCGTCCGCGTCGACGACGACACCTACACCGACGTCGCCGACCTCGAAGAGCTGTTCTTCGCCGCGCCGCGGGAGTTCCGGGAGGCCGTCGAGGCGCGGATCGCGGCCGGGCAGGTGCACCGGTTCGCCGGGGAGCGGGTCGGCGCGCCCATCCGCCGGCCGCACCAGATCCTCTGCATCGGGCTCAACTACCGCGACCACGCCGCCGAGACCGGGCAGGCCGTGCCGGACGAGCCGATCCTGTTCACCAAGGCGCCGAACACCCTGGTCGGGCCGTACGACCACGTGCGGCAGCCGCGCGGGTCGACCAAGCTGGACTGGGAGGTCGAGCTGGGCATCGTGATCGGCCGGCGGGCGAGCTACCTGGACGACCGCGACGCCGCCCGGGACGCCATCGCCGGGTACGTGGTCTGCAACGACGTCAGCGAGCGGGCGTTCCAGATCGAGCGCGGCGGACAGTGGTCCAAGGGCAAGTCGGCCGAGACGTTCAACCCGGCCGGGCCCTGGCTGGTCACCCCGGACGAGATCCCGGACGTGTCCGCGCTGGGCATGTGGCTGGACGTCAACGGCGTACGGCGGCAGACCGGCAACACCGCCACGATGGTCTTCGACCCGTACGAGATCGTCCGGTATCTGAGCCAGTTCCTGGTGCTGGAGCCGGGCGACCTGATCAACACCGGCACCCCGCCCGGCGTCGGGATGGGCTTCGACCCGCCGGTCTGGCTGCGGCCCGGCGACGTGATCGAGCTGGGCATCGACGGGCTGGGCAGTCAGCGCCAGCACGTGGTGCCCGCCCGCTGATGCGCGCCTTCGTGATCACCGGGCCGGGCAAGGCCGAGGTCCAGGAGGTCGAGCCGCCCTCGGCACGGCCGGGTGAGGTCGTGGTGGATGTCGAGCGGGCTGGCGTGTGCGGCACCGACATGGAGTTCTTCAGCGGCGCCATGTCCTACCTGCACACCGGCCAGGCGCAGTACCCGATGCGGATCGGCCACGAATGGTCCGGCACGGTCGGCGCCGTCGGTGCGGGGGTCGACGAGGCCTGGCTCGGGCGCCGGGTCACCGGGGACACCATGCTGGGCTGCGGGCGCTGCGCGCGGTGCCGTTCCGGGCGACAGCACGTCTGCGCCGACCGGTACGAGATCGGCATCCGCAACGGCTGGCCCGGTGCCCTGGCCGAGCGGTTGCCCGTACCGGTGAAGGCTTTGCAGGTCCTGCCCGAGCAGGTCGACGCGGCGCTCGGCGCCCTGGTCGAGCCCGGCAGCAACGCGCTGCGCGCGGTCCGGGGTGCGGCGCTGCCGCCGGGCGGCCGGCTGCTGGTCCTCGGGCCCGGCACGATCGGCCTGCTCACCGCCCAGATCGCCGCCGCGCAGGGCGCCGAGGTGCACCTGCTCGGACGCGGCAGCGAGTCGCCGGCGTCCGCCGCCTCGGTGGGTTTCCCCCGGGTCTGGACCGCCGAGACACTGCCGGAGTTGGCCTGGGACGCGGTCATCGACGCGTCCAACGGCGCGGCGCTGCCCGCGCTCGCCGCCGAACTGGTCGAGCCGGGCCGGCGGGTGGTCTACGTCGGGCTCGCCGGCGAGCCCAGCCCGGTCGACTCCCGGAGGCTGGTGCTCAAGGACGTCACGGCGGTCGGCGTGCTCAGCGGCTCGGGCGGCTTCGCCGGGACGGTCGAGCTGTTCGCCACGGGCGAGGTCGACCCGCGCCCGCTGATCGCCGCCACCGTGGGCCTCGACGACGTCGCGGCCGCGCTGGCCGGCGAGCGTCACCCCGCCTGGGGCGACGGCCCGAAGATCCACGTCGACCCGAGGAGCTGAGATCATGAGCGAGTTCGCCGGACTTACCGCCGTCGTCACCGGCGGCGCCAGCGGCATCGGCGCCGCGACCGTCGCCCTGCTGCGCGAACGCGGCGCCCGGGTGGCCGGCCTGGACCTGGTCGAGCACGACGCCGACCTGTCGGTGATCGGCGACGTCGGGGACAGCGCTTCGGTGGACGCGGCGATCGCCACGGTCGCTTCGCGGTTCGGCCGGATCGACATCCTGGTGAACAACGCCGGCATCGGCGCGGTCGGCGACGTCACCGCCAACAGCGACGACGAGTGGCACCGGGTGCTGAACATCAACGTGGTCGGCATCGCGCGGGTGTCGCGCGCGGCGCTGCCGCACCTGCTCGCCTCGCCGAGCGGCGCCATCGTCAACACCTGCTCGATCGCGGCCCCGATCGGCCTACCGCAGCGGGCACTGTACTCGGCGAGCAAGGGGGCGGTGGCCTCGCTGACGCTGGCGATGGCCGCTGACCACGTCCGGCAGGGGCTGCGGGTGAACGCGGTGGTGCCGGGCACGGCCGACACCCCTTGGGTGGCCCGGCTGCTGGCGGCCG
>Ga0307516_10001217_pt1 | contig 35835 bp, 40 predicted proteins | sample 19_EM_MG_FD_203310 | JGI IMG/M metagenome (GOLD analysis project Ga0307516, IMG submission 203310) | Populus trichocarpa ectomycorrhiza microbial communities from riparian zone in the Pacific Northwest, United States - 19_EM | ecosystem: Host-associated > Plants > Roots > Unclassified | place... | reverse complement strand
CAAGCACCAAGTGCGCACGCTCTCAAACGCATGACAAACCACACCTACGTTCCACGTCTAATAGAGGGCAATTTGTCCGGGACTCCAGTAACTTACATCTACACCGTGGCACGTCCTCAATCGTCACTATCGAGCCCCTCTTCCGCCCAACACACATAACACCTGGACCTCCATTCCCCTCCTCGTCATCGACCTCCTCTCCGGCCCGCTCCACAATGTCCTGATTTCGAATAACCAAGAGTCCAGTTCATGGATGACGCGACGGCCTCTGAATGTTTTTTTTTTTACCTCACTTCCGCTGTTCACCCAGCGCTATCTGCGATCTCGGTGGTTTTCCATGATCCTGGGTGGAGAGGAATCCAAATTGTCTGTCCTTCCGCCGAGCAAAGAGATATCCTCTGGCTGCTCCTCCGTCCTCGGTGCTTCTCCGACCAGCGTCGGACGCTCCAGACGCGACGGGATAAATTGGCCACCTTCACACAGGTCGTTTTTAAATTTCCGTCCGAGTCCGAGTGAATTGTTCACCCACTGTATTCCTCGCAACACTTCCCGCTAATCCCTAGATTTACATATTATATGCTGGATAACACTCTACATATCGGACAGTATGTAACGGAAAAAACAGTGTCAAGGGGAAACGAATACAGTATGTGGAAAGAACCCAGTTTACACGGGTATTACAAGGGTATTGCAATTGGAAACAATCTTACATGAAGAAAAACAACACAACGGAATACGTCTAATAATTAACCTATTCCGATTCGTCGATAAAGATGTCATTATAATGGTTCAAGATCGTCTCTATGGCCTGTAACAAAGCGACACCTAATGAGTTCTACTTTGACGACCCAAGACGAAAAGCATACCAGATTCTGTAAAGTAGCATCCGCCATCCCTCCATTCCCCTGCCCACTCGTAGGCGCTCCCACTCCGAATAGCGTCGGTCCGAACACGATGGCGAGGTTCTGCATCGACATCGAGTTGACCGACGCGTTTTGGTTTATCCTCCGGTGCGGCGTGCCAGTTTGAGAACATTCGCACGAAAGAAAAACAAGCAAGCCAAACACACCTTTGCAGATGTCCCAAAAAGTACTTAAGCGTCGCATAATTAGCGTCTGGAAGGTCGTTCACTCGTTCATGTAGCCTAATATGTCGGAGGCGATCGTTCTCGATTCCTTTTTTTCCAAAAATAAAAAGTGGGGTTCAATGATATCCGATCTCACCGGAAGCTTGAACGACAAAAGAGACGCAGTAAAACTCACGAGCGGCATCGATAAACCCTTGGTGCAAACTCAACGTCAACAGCGGATCTGGTAAATCACGAAGCCACAGCTTCAACACGCTCGTCACATTATGAATATCTCCGGACCATTCCGGCGCGTCGAGGTTAACCGCATCGAGATCTAAAGTGGTATCACCGTGAATAGAAACATCATGAATCCCAGAACGGACAACAAACCTCTGTCCAGCTGCTGCCGCAATCCCGCGACCTTGCTCGTCGTCCCGCTAATCCGATATATCCCTTGTATATGCATCCCATACTTCTCAATCGCCTGGCAGCACTTCTCCATGATCGGGGGCACCTCCACATTGTCCCGTGCCATCTGTTCCCCCAGATCGACCCCAAAGGTCGGCCGGCCCCCGCCACCTCCCGCTCCCACACCCGCTCCCCCGCGGTCCGGGCTAGGGCCGTTCGCGCTGCCATGCCCACTTACGGAAGGCGTAGTGGTGAGCGGGGAGGAGCTCGAATTAAGGTTGGGAGAGACGTTGATGATGGATTTGTCGCTGTGGTTATTATAAGGATGGGGTATCAGTGGAAGCTGCGAATGGGTTGAATATCAGCTTCAATTTGAGTGCCGCTGGGTTTCGGAAAAGGGGTTACTCACGAAACCTTCTTCTGTTGGTCCCTCCCGTCGAGGTCCTCGAGAAACATTTGGGCCACGAGCGAAAGCATAATGCTGCATATAGACCTTGAAGTCGCCGCGGTTATCGATAGATTCAATTGACGCCTTGAGGCCAAGCCCTGAAGGGTTGAAGCATGAACAACCCGCGAAACTTTGAAGGCAGTCCACAAACCTTCTTCTCGTGAAGGAACCAATATGGAGCCATCGCTAAGGACAATACTTTCATAAAGGAAAGCGTATCGTGTCAAATGATATTGCGTCCCGAGGTCCATTTCGTCCGTGCATTCTTTGAGTGCCTTTTGGGCACAGAATTAGCAGGCTCGGATATGGAATATATGGAGAAGACGCCACCAACACGAAGCAGGCGAGGCAACTGGAAATTGAAATATTCCTGCCTCATGTGTTGCGTGTCCGTCATCGCCTTCCGATACTGATCGGACGCTGTTGACATTCGAGACCTGATATCGCCCTCTTGTCGTTGAATCTACGTATTTTTGTTAATTATCTTCACAGCAAATATCCTTTCTTCAGGGCAACATTGAATACTCACATTCCCAGGATTTTTCCCCTTCAGCAAAAGGCCACCTTTTGCCACGGCCTTGCCGATTACCCTCTTGCCGCCCGTAGCTCCTGCTTTTGGTTGCACAGCATTGTTTAGCGATTCGCCCTCTTTCTGAAGCAGCAGGCGCTCTAATTCCTCTGATGTAATCTCTAAACGATTTTTGCTCTTTTCTGTGAGGTTTTCAGATTCTTGAAGGGCCCGTTCGTATCTCGTGGCGAGGTCCTTAGTCTACTCCGATTCTATAAAATAGCCGCGGTCGCTGAAGCACAGAACAATGCTCACCTGCTTCCGATTTTTGTCCACTTCTTTCGCGAGATTTGCGAGTTCGTCACCCATCTCATTCAACCGCTGAGCGAATCGTAATCTGTTTTCTGCCATCAACTCGTGGACTCTCAACGTTGCTTGCCATGCATTGACAAACGTTCTAGAAATTTCACGTGGATTAGTGCGCATGTGCTGTAACGATGTAAACTCGTGCCGCACCCTGCTTTCCCGTCGTTCACAGCATACATTTCGGCAGTAGATCGTGACAATTTCTGCAGGGTCTTCCCATATTCCTCTTCCATCGTTGCCCGCTTCTTGAAGAATACGGATGCCTCCTGACGTCATTGAGAATGGAAATGGAGCTAGAGAAGTAGAGCCTTCGCTTACTCTGCACGAAACCATACTCTGCTTTATCCTGTCAAGAAGGAGCGGTATGCCACACTGGTAGGATTTACGGATGAGGCGGATAGTTGAAAACGAAAGTCCGAGCCTTACATCAAGGTCGCACAAGGCGCGGAGGATACTTTCGTCAAAGCTCGTTTCTACTAGCCCTGGTGCGTCGCCGTGGATTATCGAACCGGTATCTCGCCGTTCCCGATCCGAGCCTATGATACTAGGTGGACTCTCTTGCCACCTGGAAGACGAGGATGGCCCCGAAGAATCGATGCTCGACCGAGGTGGTAACGGTGACACTGACGACAACATTCGCGGACTCGAACTCGGTGAGCTCATTAGGTCATACCCCCGCCGATGGGTTGGTCGGCCATGACCCACGCTGCTACTGCCGCTTGCCTGGAAAAGCTCGGGTTGATCGCCACCCTCCGGCTGAGGGCTCGATACGTAGCCTTCCTCCGCCATCACCAAGTCCTCGAAACAATTACAGTATTGGGTACGGCGAGATGGGAGGGTGCTGCAGGGGGAGCGGCGATGTCAACCGAGGAATGGCTGAACTCGTTGTGGTGAGCAGCGGGGGTGAGATCAATATAATCGGTGATCACGGGATTTGCCACCACGTGCCAGCGCCTTGGTGAGCACTGAGCCCTCCTTCACGTTTTTATCTGTTTCTATATACCACAGAATCATGGGATCTGAGCTCATCTTACGTCGGGAATTATTCGGCTAGCTTCCAGCGAAATCAATGCGTGAGTCATCCGTCCGAGAAGCAACTTCGCCAAACCATTAGTATATCAATTACTTACCCTTGCTCGGGCTGACTTGGGCCCCAGTGTTGCTACTGACCAGGTTATAACCCGTGCGCGTCATTTGAACCAAAATAGCGTTCCAGATGACCCCCGGGTCAGAGGGGTCAATGAAAATGATGGACCGTAGGCTAAGTAGTATATGGTCAATGGGACTCCTCCCGAAGACTGTTGGGCACCCCCGAGCAGTGTGTTCTTCAACATCTCGTAGAATTTCTTCTCCTCCCAATAATTCTGAATCCTCATGCATCGCACCCAGAAACCATCCCGGTCATCCTCAATGAACCAGTCATTGGTCAAAGAGTTCGGCAATCGCCTCTGCCCGAAAAACAACCTTGCCTGCTATGGAATTCAGCTGATGAACACGAGTCCACAACTGACAAACACTTATATCAAGTGAATTTTCACAGACCCTTGCCATTGGTGGAACTCCGGCAGCATTAAACGAACGTCTGGGTGCAGGTGCGGGTTCCCCCATAAACTGCCCGAACCCGAACCGAATTGGACCGCGTCCGCTGAGTTTACGAGGTGGCCGCAGACCACCACTCGACGATCGGACAACCCCTCCGAATCGTCAAAACCTCAGGTTCACGGATAATTCCAGCGAGCACCGTACTAGTTCATTGATCTTTCGGTATCTTGGTGGTAACGATCCCATGCCCAGGTCTTTTCTCAAGTCATCTTGGACCAAACCAACAAAGGCAAACTGGGCAAAGCAGCTTTTGACCGGTCAGCCGCAACACTAGACCTGGCTGTGCGACTGAGGATCTACCACGTCTTCATAATTTTTCGAAACCCGTAGACTGTTTCAGAGCCCATTTATAGATCGATTCCATTCCGGAATGCTGAACCACAGCCTCGAGACTCAGGGGCCCTGCATGACGAATAATATCACCTCATGTTCAGAAGAAGCAGGATTACAATGCCCATGCGCCGTCTGCCAGGACACCTGCTTCTGCTGACGTCACTCGGCCCTAAAGCAGGCCCACTGGCCGGCTCCTCGCCTCTGGGAATTCAATAGGTGAGTGTGACTCAGAGTCGGAGATCCCCTGGACCCCAACGACACGCGGCATCCCTCGTTTTCTATCTGCATATCTTTCGAAGATCAACTTTGAACTTAGATCATCGCACCCACGATCTGATGCCTGGCATCATCAGCCGCCTGCCAACTCCATAACTGCAGCACAGACCACCTTTGCAAAGAACTATCTTGTAGCTGCCTTTGATGATGCGGTTGCCAGGTTTCTGCAGAAAGACTAGAAGCCCTCTGAACCCAGTCCAACTGGGGCGGCGCACCGGCCAATTTAAGGGCAGGGTATGTACATATCTACTGGCATGTGAACATGGGAAGGAGACTTATGCGAGTCGAAGACAATACGTCTTTTCCTTGACTTATTCATTCCCTTCGTTCTTAAGTATTCACGATATTGTAAGGATTGAGGAACGGATGTTCTGATATCATGGAGTTCACGAGTCTTCACTTTCCTGGTTTCCTAATGATTTTATAAAAGCCTTGCTAGTATATTGTCGTAACCAGAGATCACTTCAAGTTAACCGATGAAAAACATGATATCAACGAAAGCGAGGAAAAAAGAGGAAGACGGTCGTTGAAATTGAAAGGTCATCAAAAAAAATATACTCATCATACTAGTACGTAACTCAGCCATTCCAAGTCCGCGACAACTATCGTACAATGCAAGCGAAACCATCGACTTGCGGATCATATAAAATTGGACTTTTGAAGAGCAACGAATATCGGGCAGATTTCAGCGTGCAACGCCATTGACATACGCGCAATGATAGCACTTCTGGCAAGTCTCTTGTACAAGATGCTCATCCGGCCCGTAACTGTAGGGGCCAAAAAAAAAACTGAATCTCCACGACAAGTTCACGTCATAGATATAAAAAACATACGCGATCGCGCAATTGCAGATATGATCTTCTGTCATATGGGCCTGGCTGAGAGCACAATTCTTTTTACCGCAGTCGAGCTAGAAGCGAGGAGAAGAAGATAGAAACGTGTTGATCAAAACAGACAAGAACAAATTTTACCGACCTTCTGGCGTTTCGTCAGGGCCTGGTGACCGCACAAATACCGGTCGTAGATGTGGAGTAAAATGCACATGAGGATGGGACGATCTTTGTGTACAGAGCGATAGAGGTTCGTCTGGAGCAAGAGCTATACACCCAGGCCCCCTTATAAGCCAACGGTAAAGGGAAAAAAGCTTGGAGTGGCTTCTCAGGTATAACTGAGTTATCACAGGGGAGTCTACTCCTTTCACACCGGTCGATATTTTGGGGGCTATAGCTTAGCGAGATCAAGGAAATAGATATAACCTCTGATATACATCCTGACCCAAAGTGCAACTTGCGTGTTGCCTAGAATGGAGCCATGACGTTAAATAACGTCTGTGGGTGGCCAAAGGTTGGGGGATCGAAGTCTTCAAAGTTAGGAAATGTAGCCGAATCTGATGGAGAAGTTTTATCTTCGGACTCTCTGTCACGCGATTTCAGCGGGGGAATGAATATGCAGAAGGCAATCCTTATCATCGTCAGAAATCCTCAAACAGCAAAGCAACTCATGAGTAGGGACGTAGACATTAAAGACGACGTCTTCACAAACGCACACAAAGCAGCTCGCAACACTAGAATGAATGGCCAGAAATATATTTGGACTGATTGAGCTCGCAAGATAAGAAGACAACAAGGAACAAACGCCTTGAATATAAACCCGAAGGGTAGACTCAACCCGACGGTCCACCAGTGCATCTCCCGTAATATTTGGCCAGCGCTAAGCGAACGAGTTTGAGACGATCGAGGGCTTCTTGTTCTCCTCCACTCAGAGACCTTATCATCACTCGGAGGTAATCGCCTCCCGCCCCTTGTGACGTCCTCACAAATATCTCATCAAGCTTTCGAAGGAGCTCCATCACGTCTGATGACGAGAACAAAAGCTCAGGACCTACATCCGAGGCGGTTTGAAACCTGGGGAAAACGGTGACAAAAATGGATCGTGCGTACTCTGCTGCAGAAGGGGTACAGAATCCCAGAGCACGAGTGCCCACCAAGATTTTGGTACAAGGTCTTCGCGGAACATCGATAAGAGGTCCGCTGAGGCATCTTGATATTCTCCTTGCTCATATAGCTGGTGGAATTGTGCATAGCGAACTGCAAACATCAACCGATGGACAAATACTCCATGATCCAGGTGCCTGTTGCGAAGTTCCTGTATGGAAGGAGCTATTGTCGATGCATGCTGTGAGAATGTGAATGGACCTGGGATAATTCATCAGGGGAGGATCTCGATTACAGGGTAGGAGGTACCGTTAGAAGTGTACTCATCAAGCATATGATCAATGATATGACCAAGCCCTGGCCAATCCTCGGCAGAGAGTGAATAGGCAACCGCCAGGCCATAATCCTTTTCCCGAGCCAGGGTTTGCGCGGCAATCTGATATGAAGTAACACGGTAAGCAGATCCAGGCATATTAAGGTACTTGAACCTCACCCTACAAACTGTCCGCCTGACTGATTCTCTTTCGTATTGGAGACAGGTTTGGTTGATATCTTTCAGAACACCAACAAGACCTGTTCGGGCCTGTTCAGGTTTCTCATGCAACCTGAGCGGGACACGAAGTAGAACTTCATCTGCTTGTTGCTTGCCAACATCACCGCAGGAATACATGTAATCAACAGTGATTCGCCAGAGGGCAGGGTCAGAATGAAGATATTCAGCATACGAGAGAATGTGATAGTCGCGTCGTGATATTCCTGATCTAGTTAACTTTAAGTAAGTCTTCGGTGCGAAAGATAGAAACTCACTCGTCATCAGGTTCAGTCTCCACTAATGAGATTGGCACCATGACATCCGCAAGATGAGCAGATAACCATGGATCAAGTTTAGAAGCGTTTTCCAAGGTTTCGACCGGGTTTCCAGCGAATAACGCAGAATGTATCATATCTTCGAGGCTTGTTGGATCGGGTGGCATTTCATCCAAAACTTGCGAAACGACATCTCTAAGATTCCATCAGTCAGCATACTGTTCTGTTCAGAAGACGTAAAATCCTACGGCAGGTCCTGTCTCCTTAGCCGTGTATCTACGAATACACCCCAGGCAGCGCAAACCTCCTTCCAATCTGAGCCGAGTTCAGAACATACTCGCTTCAAGACCTCTGCGCGGCCTTCCAGAATCCCGACAATATCACTCAATCTATCCCACCAGTTATCGAAGTCGTCATATCTGTCGTCTTCTGGGACACGTTCCATACCAACGCGAAGCGCCTTCACTTTATCTCGCCAACGTCTTGAAGCATACGCAAAGTCTCTTTCTGCAGAGAAGTTCTGGAGGCGAGGCTGCAATTCGATGAGCGGTGCAAGTGACTTGGTAAGATCCTGAAGGTCTTCTGAAGGATGCAGGGATAAGGCTTCCAAGAAGAACAGGGTTGCTTTTGTGAGTCCACGTAGCGTACTCCTAGCCGGAGATTTCAGCAAGCTAAAGGAGGATGGAACATGGACTAACCTAGTGAGATATGGCCAGAAGGTCTCATCCTCCCAAGGGTTCTCCAATGAGCTTAAATGATCTCCTTCTTCCGTTGAAGGCTCGATGAAGTGCATGTTAAGCCATTCCATTAGGTCGTCTCCAACCGGCGCGTCCTCGTACCCTTGCTCGGGGAGATATAGCACAACGAACAATGAGAAGCACGTATAAAGGCTTCGATAATGGTCGCTAGTGAACTGTAAATCGCCCTCTGGCCGTACTATTGGTTGCTGAAGATCTGCATTAGATGGAGTTGTGGGTAGGGAAAGCGGACGAACGGAAGCGTGTATCCAACATTCTTTTATAAAGTTCACGTAGTCAATCGCCAGTTTTCGAATCATCGATAGGCTTTGCTCGCTCTGAATCCTGTTTCGCAATGTCATAGAAGAGCGAACGTTTTACGGTGGGTTCAAGCTTACCATTCTGGGTCCTCTTGTTGCGCCGCTTTGAGGAGATTTTGGAATGCTGCGAATATGATTAGAGTGTCTGTTATAAACTTTGAAGCTGTCAACACTTGATCCACGCGTTATAAGTTGATCGACACACTAGACGCCTTTCTGACGAGGGTACGACGTCACAACTGGCGAAATAGATGTCCTGTTCCTCATCCGCTGCAGCTTTGGTAGTTTCATCTGGAGAATTCTTTGTATTGCATAGGCTCAGCTTCAGTGTGAATCGTTTTACGATGTGGACATACCGCACTCGTTACGGCTATCGCCAAAGAGTTGTTCGCGGGTGACCAAGTTGTGAAGAGTCGTTGGCCGGCTTTTAGTAAAGCATCACCACCTCCTGCTTCGACAAGAGGTGGCACAAGATTGAGGTCCTTCATTGCCCGACGCGTCAAGGCCAAACTCTAGCTCGGCATCCTCAACTGTTTAGCAAAGGCCACCAGGCACAACAACAGAATTTTCCAACTCAGCGTAAGCTCTGCGAAACTGAACTTCAACTGTTCCGCGAGGCTTCCTACCACGGAGGCACAATGGGAAAACACCTGTCGAAGAACGTTTTGACCAAGCCATAGGTCGCAGGCAATTTTGGTTTTGGGGTGACAAGACAGAGGAACACTGGAGGAGCTCAACGGTCATACTGCGGCTCGGGCTCACTAACCCTCATTTACGACTTTATTCTCAGTCAGTTCCTACCAGGTTCGTAATACCCAAGCTTCGGGGTTCTGGCTGGTTCTGGGTTGTGACTGATATTAAATGTTGACCTTTATAGCAGATCCTAATTTTGGGCCTCCATCTCAACTCTTCCATCAATCTGCACTTCGAAGATATATCGCTGTCATAGACCCTGTGATTATCATGATCCGGCACTCACTTGCACGCCTCATTCTCAACTGATTCGAACTGGTAGTTCCTTTGCCAGATAACAGAGTGAACAACTCATATCTTGTGCTACAACCCCTGGACCAGCCGGACAATCTCCTCTGCGCATCCCCAGCAACTCTGCCAACCTGCACCCGCGTGTCCAATATTATGGAAAACCGAAATCGATTCCTGATTTCCAGGACCGGAGTCCACGATCAGATCGGCACCCCGCTGCAGTCTCAGACCACCTTTCCTAGCTGGCCTCATTCCAACCACCTCGTGCACCACGATGGGATCAAGATCCTCCGGCACCGGCCCTTTTCCGGACATACGCACGGAAACCGGGGCAAGCTCCGGACAGAGAGCGAGAGCACGCCGTTTTATGTCGTACGACGTCTCTGCGCGAGGCTCGGGTGTCCTGATTTTTCCCAGTCAGTGAAACGAGCGCTGCTTATGAATCCGGAGGAGGAGCTTCACCAGTCGTCAACTTCTCTGGTTCCTCCGATGACTACTTCACCACTTCGTCGCGGGATAGTATACGTCCTCTCACCGCCAACGAGTTTGCCTACTTGTTTAGTGTGTCCTTCTTTGATCCAAGGCGCTTTCACCACTATCACATGTCCCTTTATGGGGAACATATCCATGTCTTGTACGTCCTTTAACCCAAGTGAGCCTAGTCCTGTGCAATTGACGATCGCAATAGGCCGAGAACTAGGTCGGATGAAGTCCAGTGCGGAAGCTAGAGAATCCAAGGTGGCCCGATGAAGAGTCCCTCCCAGATCTTTGATTCTCGCCACTAGTTTATTCAAATACGGAGCTGTATCCATTGTCAAAGTCGTAAAAGACACGGCGTGGTGTATAGAAGCAGGCCGCTCTTGAGCTGGGTATATCCTAAACTAAGGTGTGGGGCAGTATTGAACACGCTTTCAACAGATTAATGCAAACTTACATCGGGAAGCGATTCAAAGAACTTGAGATGTTTCTCGTCCTCGTTGCCGTAGTGCTCATGGTGCACAATCCTCATCAGACCACTTGCTTCGCCTTCCTCCTCTTCCTCCTTCCACATGACGTCGAAAGTTCGCCGATCAAACAGTTGGAGCCTCTCATCGTCATCGGGCGCAAATGAGAGATGATGCGCACCAGCAGCAGCAGAAGCGTAGTGGATGGAAAGGGGATCCCCTGGAAGATATGACGCTAGGATGGTGACTGCATAACCCGCCTCAAGGAGCCTGACGGAGGTCGTCAGTCCAATAATACCTGCACCGCACACCAGGATTGATCGTGCTTCGAGATCCTTTGAATCCATAATGTCGTTAGTACTTGAACAGATATTGCCTTCCGAAACCCGCGTTCTATGTAAAACAGATTGTGATCACCAATTGCTCCTCGATTGAGCTGTGCAAGGACCAGCGTACATTCAAAAATTTCAACGCGCACACACGGATTACAACTAACTGCCTGCATGTTCTCCATAATGAAGCCATTCTTTTCCTAACGCTGCATTAAGAGGGAATCGAACCCCCGGCGGGTCGAACATATTCAAGCCCAATGGCAACGACCCAGGTTACCACTACCCCATTAATGCTCTGGTCAAGTTAGTTGAAGTAAAGTTCAAAACCTTAACGCGATATTCTGATCACAACTGCCTCCACTTCTAAAATGCATCAGTTTTGCATTAAACAAGATGTTGTACATACAATCCATGAACGAAAGCCAAGTGCCATATGAATATCTACAAGTTCTAAACCGCAATCAAAGTCCATAGCTTTCATTAGCATCCAACCAAACCTCCGTATCCGTCGTCTCATACTCCTCCGCCTCCTCCGCACCCGCCCTCACCAACCTCATCACATCATACACCCCCCTCTCCCCAGGCTTCGCACGACACTCCCACTCCTCCGGGTTCACCTTCATCTCGCGCAACAACCGCTCAATAAACACCTCCCCCGTCGGGTCCCCTTCCTCCAGCATCACGTTCCACCCCACCCACAAATGATGGAACCCCCACCCCTCCACGGCCCGGTTCTCCTCCTCCTCGCTGTCAATATACGGATGGTCCAACGAACGCAGCTTCGCGACAAGCCCACGGCTGTGGTTGTACTCCATATAGTACGTCCGGATCATCAGGTATGTGCACCCACGCCGGAGCATCATCAGCATCATCTCTTCCTCCTCCACCGTGCGGTCTGCGAAACACCCCTCGTAGTCCGCCGGGTTGATCCACACCGTAGGAGGTTGCCAACGCCGCTGGACGTACACAGGTCTGGTATGTTCGCCGACGATTGCCTGCTCGTCCCAAACCAAACCAAGACCCAGCTCCGGAGTCGGCTCGTCCGAGTCTGCACGCCCCAGCACCCTTTCCACCTCGTCGTCGTCATCGTCGTCATCATCCTCCTCGTCAAAGTCCTCGTCCTCTCCCCCATACTCGCTTCCACTCGGGCTCGACATGGAATACCCCAATGCAATCCGCCCGCCGCTTGAATTGAACGTCCAAGTGACCGTAGTCCTTCGGGGCCAGCCAATCCCACTATGCTCATCATCCGAGTCGCTCTCCCCATCGAGCACCTCGTCCTCATTCTCGTCCTCGTCATCATCATCCTCATCGTCCTCACTGGTCCCGCGCCCGTCCCGGTCGTCGTCAGAATTCCTGAACAGGCCTTCCCAAGGATCCCCCTCGGGAGGCGGACTTGTCGGGATGCGAGAAGCGGAGCTGCCATCTTTAGCATTGGCCAAGACACCGACCACGGATTTGACGAGGAACACGGGGACGGGACGGCGGCTGACAGGGGCGCGGCAGCAAGGACAGGATTTGGGGCGGCAGAGGAAGTTGTAGATGTCGTCTGATTCATCGGCATCATCAATGTCATTTGCAGGTGGAGCCTGGCGGAACCACGATTGGAGGCATTCGAGGCAGAGGATGTGCCCGCAGGATGAAAGTCTGGGGAGACTCCACGTCAGTTGAATGTGGAAAGTGAGAAAGGGAGGGAGCCTACGAGTATGGCCGGCGAAGGAGATCCATGCATATTTGACATTGAAGGGACTGCTCGACTGCGGTGATAAGCTGGCGCATATAATGGGCTGATGAGCGAGAGATTGATGATAAGAAGGGTGGAACATCCACCTCTTCGTTCTTGGCCAACTTTTCCTTCAAGGTTGTGATTTCGAATTCATGGTTGGCTTTGAGCTAGCCATGCGCGCACTTGAGCGATACTAATTGAGGAGAGGAAAGGGGAACGCGTACTGTACACTCTTCCTGTAGACGAGCTTTCAGATCTCTGATTTCCTATTGACAAGCGGAGGTAAATCGGTGGAAATAATGCGGGAGAGAACGGAAAGAAACCTTGGCCTGCTTCTTTACTGCCTTCCTCGAGTCCTGGGCTGACTTCTTCAGCTGGTCAATCTCTTTCCTCATGCGTTCAAACTCGGCATGGGCCAATGGACCGGCATAGGATTGTTTCTCAGCACGATCTGGGTGTTTGTCCTTTGGTGCTTCGGTGTCTTCTTCTTCGATGGGAAAGTAGCGGCGCAAGCGAGAATAGAGGCTAAAGGTGGTGGCTTGTGAGCGGTCGACGGCTTTTCCTTTGGACATTTCGTGCGCATCGGAGTCGTAGAGACGCCTGCGGACGGCGGTGGTGTGGGTTGAAAGATCATCAAAGACGGAGGGTCCCAACGACTTTCTCCTTTTGAGGGGAGGGTCAGCAGTCTGTCTCGATCCTGAGGGTTTCTGGGGTGCCTGCTCCATGGGGAGGAGGGGAGTGTCAATGTGACAGGGTCACACGATCATTTCAATTGAACCTCATGTCTGGCCGTGTGTTGCTCGCGTACTCGGGTGGTTTGGGTCAGTCCTCCTCCATCGTGTCCGATCGACCACCGATGGTCCTTTTCAGACACCTCCTGCATCCTCGCCTGGCTGATCGAGCAGGGATATGAAGTTTACGCATTCATGGCAGATGTCGGACAAGAAGAGGTTGGCGAAGCCCCTATACTCCTCTGCCTCAACTCACTACCACACCCCAGGACTTTGCCGCTGCAGAGAAAAAAGCCCTCGCCGTCGGGGCCAAAAAATTCTTCCTAGCGGTCGGTACAACTCTCTTCATCCCCTGACTTCTTATCGAGATCATCGCAGGATCTAAAACGTGAATTCGTCACCGAGCTCATCTATCCAGCCGTCCAGGCCAACTGCATCTACGAGGTTCGTTATCGCGATCCATCGATCGCAAGTTACTGATCTCCACCTAGAACGTCTACCTTCTCGGGACATCACTCGCCCGTCCCGTCATTGCTCGGGGCATGATCGCCATCGCCGACAAAGAAGGTTGCGAGTATGTCTATCGATTTCTCCCAGCCCGCACAATCCTCACCCACCACTCAGTTTTGTGTCCCATGGATGCACAGGCAAGGGCAACGACCAGGTCCGCTTCGAGCTCGCCTTCTACGGCCTCAAACCCGACATCAAAGTCATCGCCCCCTGGCGCCTTCCCAGTAAATCCCCTCCATCATCCAAAAACCCATTTCTCACCTCCCCCACCAGAATTTTATAACCGCTTCCCAGGCAGGCAAGCCCTCCTCGCCTACGCCGCCGAAAAATCCATCCCCGTCGCCCAAACCACCGCAAAGCCCTGGTCCACCGACGAAAACCTCTTCCACATCTCCTACGAAGCCGGCATCCTCGAATTTCCCAACGTCACACCCCCGGCCGACATGTGGAAGCTCACCACCGCACCCGAAGACGCCCCACAGACCCCTGAGCGCATTACCATCGAGTTCGTCGCCGGGCTGCCCGTCAAAGTCACCCTCTCCGACCAAAACGACCACTCCCACACCGACCCCGTCGACATTTTTCTCGCTCTCAACGCCCTCGGACGGAAGCACGGCGTTGGCCGCATCGACATCGTCGAGAATCGGTTCATTGGCGTCAAGAGCCGTGGGTGCTACGAGTCCCCCGGTGCGACGATCCTCCGCGCGGCCCACGTCGATCTGGAGGGGCTGACGCTCGACCGGAACGTACGTGCCCTGCGCGATCAGTTCGTCACAATCGAGCTGAGCCGCATCCTGTACAATGGCCATTTCTTCACGCCTGAGAGGGAGTTTGTGACCGCGGCGATTCCCGCGAGTCAGAGGACCGTGAACGGCCTCGTGAGGTTGAAACTGTACAAGGGGAATGTGGTCGTTGAGGGACGGGAGAGCCCAGAGGTAAACCGGGTTTTATTGATGGCTTCTGCGGAGATGCACATGCTGATAAATGGGACTTTAGGGTTTGTATGATGAACAGCAGTCGTCGATGGATGAGCTAGGCGGGTTCGAGCCTACTGATACCACTGGTTTCATCGCGATCGAGTCTATCAGGATCAAGAAGTGCGTTCTTTTTTTTTTACGCTTCCCTTTTCTGGTTGGGAGCGCTAAATATCGGCTTGGAAAGATGGGCACAGGCGAATATTCGAAAAGGACATGCTGGCGTTGAACCCAAAGATGTATATGGGAGCCGGGTCTGAAATCCGAGTCCGTATGTTTTATCGCTGTCAGGACATGTTGTCGTGTTTCGTTGCAATCTTTTTGATTCTTTTTGGCGTGGCACACAATCTCGCAGGCCCCTGCAGTTTCTATTGTAAAGCAACCGGCTGCGAGGTGGTGCACACTGGTTATGGTGCGTGACTATATGCACGGTTAGCTCAGTCGCGGGAAGGAAGCCCTTATCGGAAACGGCGCCGACGAGTCGCTGACTTGACTCGTGGCGACTCGTCCAGCACATGGAGTATCATATGTTTGTCCCATTGCCCAGTCATCACTTGAGTTTCCTAGGGTTTCCTTGTGTCAGAAGGGTAAGAAAAGGATGAACGTCGTTCTCAGATGCATCCCATGTACACACTTATGCTCGTCCTTGACGTTCTCTAAGGATTTGCTCAAATCAAGTTTTGACTGAACGAAAAGTGAACGAAACAGTGGTTGTATTGCGGACTGGGAACTCTAACGTCGCCCTGACCATGGTCGCCCCCAGCACCCCTTACTACTGATGGATTTGATACACAGTGAGCGTATTTTTGGCCACCTGGAACCATTTATAAACGAACCATCTCTCGGTGGTGTCGCCTCACAACAGCTGGTCTGTATCCTCAACCCACTCTACGCACTCCAACCACAAGCCCAGTTCCCGCTATGCGACCCTCCACGCTCTTCTTCGTGCTTCCACTTCTCATGGCTTCCATCTCATTCGCGGCCCCTGTGAGCGAGGAATATCTCAACGAGCGAGACTTGAGCTCGCAGACTGAGGGATTCTTGGAGGCAAGTTGCTCTCCTCCTAAATGGTTTTTTCCTCTCCCTGACCATCCTTGTTTTTTCTTTCCAGGCCCGAGGCAAGGCAAGTCACTAGGTTATTTCCCTTGACCGTGAATGGCTGACACCGTGCGCACGCTCCAATAGAAAGGAGGAGGAGGAGGAGGATCCTTCTCAGGAGGGGAGCAGGTACGTATATGCTTCTCGCCACATCCCATGCTTCAAACCCCGAGTTTGATTTGCGCCTCTGGTAGACCAACTCAGACGACCCCAAGTGTGTCAAGGTATGCACATAACCGTTTTGCAATTCCTTGGTGTGTTTCGATGATCTGATTTGATCACCCGTGTTCTTCATCCAGAAACATTGGGCAAGTCATTTCTTTTTTCTTTGGATGACGGGCAGCTGATTGGAATGTATACTGAAAATAGTGGAGTCGTTGTAAAAAAGACTAGATCCGGGGTGAGGACGTCATATATCGGGAGCGGTGCTCTGACTTGTGTGTAAGTCTTTTTTTTTTGACTCGAGGATGCATCAGTTTTGATAGATCGATCTAGAGAAGCTTCAAGTAGCATAGGCTGTCGACACATGAATGATTGTCATTGCAGGTCCATTTGATAATATATAGAGTACTTGCTGGCTCGAGTGACTTGGTTGTGCATCGCTGCGTAAGGAACGAACTTGGTGCATCGTTCGAACAACCAATTCCACTGCCACACCCAGTCGAGACATTTTCCTCGCTCTCAACCGTTGCCCTCGAACAGACGCACGGCCTCGGCTGCATCAACATCGTCGAGAATCAGTTTATTGGCGTCAAGCCTGAGTGCCGCGAATGCTACGACCGCGCCGAGTCCCCCGGTGCGACGATCCCCCCGCGCGCATGTCGATCTGGAAGGGCTAACGGTCGACCGGAGCGTGCGTGTGCTGCCCGGTTAGTTCGTGACGATCGAGCTAGCTGTACAAGGGGAATGTGGTCGGTCATTGGGGACCGCAGAGCTCAGCGGTGATCAAAGTTTTGATGGCTACTGTGAAGATGTACATGCTGATAAATAGGAAGAGGGTTTGTATGATGAACAGCAGTCGTCAATGGATGAGCTGGGCGGTTCGAGCTTACTGATACCACTGCGTTCTTTTTCACGCTTGCCTTTTCTTCTGCCCCTGTTGGGAGTGCTGATTCTGCTGAATGTCGACTTGGACAAATTGGCCAAGGCGAACATTCGCAAAGGACAAGTTGGAGTTGACCGTTGAAAACTCGTTGAACCCAAAGATGTCTACGGGAGTCGAGATCTGAGCCGCGAGAGGGTAGGTAGGATAGGACCCCTGACATCTCCCTCAAAGGTCTGTTCAAAAAGGTGCGAAATTTTGGATGTTTTGTCCGGACGCCGATTTTCGGTTTTTTCCCAGTTTGTCCGGACTTCCAACAGACCACGCGGACTACCCCTCGGTTTTGTCCGGACCATGATTCAGACCTTGTCTAGGACCTTAAAACCCCTCAAAAACGCTCCGCGAGCGCTCCTACGGGCACTACATAGAAGGGTGTAGGTCGCCACAGGAAATAAGAATTCGTAGCTACTGGCGTTACTCGTCCCCAACCTTTTCATCACCCCCTCTTACTTTCTTTTTTGCATCTCCGTTACTACACCCTTGATTTGACCCTGAGCCAAATTCTCCATCGACTTGAAGAGTTTTGACTCATTCACTGAAAGAAGGATGTTGCCCCCTGCCTTCATCAGTCAAAAAATAGTCAGGATACAATTCCGCATAGTCCTTCCTTGTCCGGACTCCCAAGTGATATCTGACAACGGTTGGTGGCCTGTCCGGACACATGCCTCCGACATACCCCCCTTGGGACCGCCGACCCAAAATTTTGTCCGATTTTCGATCAGACCTCTGGGGGAGATGTCAGGGGTCCTGGTAGGATAAATTAAGGGGTGGTCAGAATGGCCGATTTTTGGTTGATCCTGGTCGATCCTGGTCGCAATTCTGAGTCGGTTCTGAGTGGGTTCTGACCACCCCGGTTCTGGCTCCGATGCTTTGTATCATTTCGATTCATCCCTATCCATGGGATAAGTACCTCGCCGAGTCTCGACTGCCACCAGTTGCTCCCTGCCAGCCTGCCAGGAGGTATGTACTTATGTCTGACTACTTTTTCTTGCACTTCTTCTTTCACGGAGTCTTCCTGTTTGTCTGTGGCAGCATCGGGGGTGGTGGGTTCTGAGCTGAACGACCCTCCGGCCCTCTGCTTGCTGTTATCCCATCGCGCCATGTTTCAGGCACGACGGCGACACACTTATGTAAAAAGTAAAATAAATAAATAGATTTGAACATAAATTCTAAAATATGCATGGAACACACGAGTTGAACGTTGAACAACGATTCTGCGATTTCCCACGATTTTTGGGACTTTCAATTCTGGCAAAATCGACCACTCTGCCCTAATGTTTCATCAGAACATGCATGTTGTCGTCTTTCGTTGCAATCTCTTGGCATGGCCGCGGCACGGTCTCACGGGCCTGCAGCGTTGAAGTAAGCGGTTGCAAGGTAGTGCACACTGGTTATGAAGTATGGTGTGCCTCAAATGGTGCACCTCGTAAAATGCAAGCAGCATGTACAGTGTCACATACACACGCGCACGCTCGTCCGAGTCCTTGGCGTTTCTAAGGATTGAACGTAAACAGTTGCCGGGCCAGACTCGGAATCTAAGTGCTCACGCCGTCACGTACTTATTGCCGACTCCCGGTGGGCTCCATATCGTTGCCATGGTTGCCTCCCAGTAACCCTTTATTGCTGATGAATTTGATACACAGTCAGGGCATTTGGAACAATTTATAAACGAAACATCCCCCGGTGGTGTCGCTTCACCTTACTAGTACAGCTGGTCTGTATCCTCAAGCCACTCCCTACGCAAATTCCAACCACAAGCCTAGTACTCATTATGCGGCCCTCTATGTTTTTCTTTGTGCTTCCGCTTCTCATGGCTTCCACCTCATTCGCGGCCCCTGCGAATGATCAATATGTCAATGAACGAGACTTGAGCTCGCAGAATGGGGGATTCTTGGAGGCAAGTCGCTGCCTTCCTAAATGTTTTGTTCTCTCTGACCATCCTTGTTTCTTCTTTCCAGGCTCGAGCCGGCGGGTTAGGAGGGTCTGCCAGGGTATGTATATGCTTCTTGCAATATTAAGTCATGTTTCAACCCCCGATTCTGAATTGCGCCTCTCTTGTAGGGTAGCGGAAGTTCCGATTGCAAGGTATGCATATAATCATTTTGCAATTTTGTGGTGTGTTTGGATGATCTAACTTGATCACCCGTATCCTTCATCCAGAGACGCTGGGCAAGTCATTCTTTTTGTGCAACCTCCCTTGGATAACGGCTGACTGGGATGAAAATAGTGGGATCCCGCAGGTATATTTGTACGTTTTTTATGTTAGGCTCCTTTTGAGTGGCGAATCTAACTTACGCGCTAGCCTGGTTCTTGTCCAAGATAGTGGCGGGATGAGGACGTCATACACTATTAGGAGCAGCGCTCTGACTTGTAAGTCGTTCCTTTTCTCTATTTTGACACTAGGATGTTCTAATAGATCGATCTAGGTAGGCTGTCAACACCTGAATTGTCATTGCTGGTCCATTTGATAATATATACAGAGTACGGTGATCTAATTGAGCACCTTTGCATAATAAAAGAATATTGTACATCGTTCAAAGGCTTCCATTGACAGCCACCCCATTCATATGCAGTAAGCCCTATCTCATAACCGACGCCGCCCACCGGGCTGCTGGCAGCACGTCGTCACCCAACGTATTGTTGACTGTGCCTGTCTCATCCAACCCGCTCAGCTCCAATCACCACGCACACGATACATCGAATGAGCCTTCGTAAAGACAGAGTGGGGTGGGAGTTTCGTATCAAGCCCCGGCCAAAATCTACAGCATATCATCAGCATACCCGGAGGGCATTGGACGGGGCAATGCGAGTATTCTCTGGTGTGTTCAATTACTCGGCTGCACGCGCAATAAATTTCCCGGGGGGCGTCGCTAACCTCATGGCGCAGCGCCGAATCGCCCAAAGGTTCGCACCGTTGTGTTCTAATGCAACAACCTGAGCTCCCATCCTCTCCACAGCATTAAGCTATAAATTTGTAATGTCCAAATATATCGACTGCCGACTCTGCCGGTAGAATTGCGGAACATGCCGGGGAAACTGCACAGTTATCCTCGCAGTGGCTTGAACGAGTGCTCATCCTGTCAACGTTGAACAACAGGTGTGTGGCGCTGCGCTGTGCTCGCTGTAGACTGCGTTGACACTTCCCCAGCCGCAAGATGGGCGCATACAAATATATCGGTGAACTCTACAAGAAGAAACAGTCGGATGTCCTCCGTTTCCTCCTTCGCGTGCGGTGTGTCACCCCTTAATTCTCCATACTTTCGTGGATTTTGACATTCACATCTTAGATGCTGGGAGTATCGTCAGCTCAACGTGATCCACCGCGCCTCCCGCCCTTCACGCCCCGATAAAGCCCGCCGCCTCGGATACAAGGCCAAGCAAGGCTATGTTGTCTACCGCATCCGAGTCCGCCGTGGAAACCGCAAAAAGCATGCTCACAAGGGTTGGTTGTCTGTCCCAAATAACCATAGGTATTTGACCTAAAATGCGCTTCAGGTGCTACATATGGCAAACCCGTCCGGCATGGTGTAAACCAACTCAAGCCCCAGCGAAGTCTGAGGAGTAAGGCTGAGGAGCGTGTTGGAAGGCGATGTGGGAACTTGAGGGTTCTGAATTCTTATTGGGTAAACCAGGATGGCGTGTACAAGTACTACGAGGTCATTCTCGTGGATCCGAACCACAAAGCCGTACGTTTTTTCGTTTATAGATATCTAACCGATCGATCGAACCTCTCCCTTAGATTCGCCGTGATCCTAGGATAAACTGGATCGCGAACCCTGTGCATAAGCGTCGCGAAGCTCGTGGCCTCACAAGTGTTGGGAAACAGGTTTGTTTATGTGACACAGATTTGATGCTATGATCTCTGACCACTGCTTTGTAGAACCGTGGTTTGGGCAAAGGCCATCGCCACAATCATGCTCCCGCACGTTCCACTTGGAAAAAACACAACACTCTCAGTCTCCGCCGCTACCGTTGATCGTGGTCGCTGTTATTTCTTTCTCGTGTTCTATACTGCCCCACGCCCCCATGTTAGTGTATGTCGTCAAAATACTACCATGTCATTTACCAGGTTTTTACTGCAAGTTTGACTGAGCTGATTTCATGCTTGATGAGAAACGCCGCAGCTTGACGTAGAGGCCTGTTGAGCTGTATTTGGCGCTAGTCGTTGACGTCCACCTTGTCTTCCTCCCACAGCCAGCTCGACTCATGAAACGGAAGCAAGTCACCTATGCACACAAACGAAACAGAAACCGACGGATTCTGCTCTTGCATTCTTCGCCTGGTCTGCTGGACATGGAGAATGTCAATGAAGACCCGGATCATCACCTCACTCGCACTCAAATGGCGACAAGGATGCTCAAGAGGTCTCGCCACTTTGGCTCGACAATCTCCACCCAAATTTCTAAGAAATCTCGTCTGTCTCTTCATGAAGACTCGACTCATTCTACCTACCCATCACGACCGCCAGTTGACTTGCAAACACCGAATCCAACTCTCTTGACCGAGGCTCAGGTCTTCCAACTAGAATCCTCAGTGGGCCAGGTTCTTCCCCCAGGATACGAGTTTTCTCCAGTCCCAGCACAAGCCTTTCGACCCTTACCTTTGCGCCACACCAGGTCTCAAAGTCTGAAGGAGAATGCAGTCGCTCCGCCCTCTCGTTCCTCTGAGTCCTTGTCCAGGTATCGGGTTTCAACTAACGATAATGGACCGACGGGGATCTTGAAACGTCCGACCAGGTCCAGTTCCAGGAGCCAAAACCGACTTCCCCTTGCAAGTCCCTTCACGTCTCAGCCATCAAGCCCACAAATGAAGAATGACGCGAACAAAACGATTAACAGTTCCAAGCGTGCCCTCTCGGACATCAAGTACAACACCAATATTCCTGATCAACGGAATCAAGCTCAAAGTACATTCAACTCTCCTACGTACCAGGATATGGAAACGGAAATATCTAGAAGAAGGCGCCCCTCTGCTCCATGTTCGACTGCAGTGCGACCGGATATTTCGTTGACGTTGAATTCCTCAAAGACGAACTTTCGGAACGAATCAGTATCAATCTTCCCGAATTTTGATCCCAGTGACTATTTTGTGCCGAGGCTCGTAGTCGACTTCAATCGACCCCCATCGCAACTTTCGTACACTTCGACCTATAACGAGAACTTTTTCGACGATGCTATCGACTTTTCTACTCCTTTTCTGAATTCGAATGCACGGCGACGACGACGTGCAGCATTTGATTCTCCTTGTTCCACAGATGAAGAAGTTGACCACCCGCGCCGTATTTCTCAGGCCCAATATTCTGACCGCGGTACGTCTGCGCAAGTCCTTGTTGTCTTCCCGCTTATCGTAAAGTCCGATGGAAGATGACACGGACGGTACCGCGTTTGATGACAGCCTCTTCTCTTCGCTGTCAGGCGCATATGGGAAAGACGAGACAAGTTCGCTAGGACTCGGTAAACTAGATATAGGGCCTGCCCCCGACCGTACCTCAACTTCTCAACATGGAAGGCTGATGTTCGAAGTGGAGGACAATCTAGAGACATTGATTAATGGTCTAGAAATTCAGTGTGACGGTATTATTTTTCTCATCAACCTCCCTTGTTTTTCTGGTTATCCACTAAACCGACACATATAATCAGAAGCAAACACCTCTCCTACGGAGAGAAACGGGTCTTCTAGTAAAGAACGACATCCATCTGGTGCCGAGACGGTGCAAGGATCGGCATCAGCCTCACCATCCCAAATCCGGCACCCTGTCGTGGAAAGCGCAGATAGACATAAAGGGCGTGATCGACGTGGGACTATCAGGGCGTCTGACTTCCGTGGCCCAACGCCAGGACTACTTCCCCTTGCTGGAGGCGCGAGGCGGACGAGAAGTGGAACCGTTGTCCAGGCGTCATCGCGAGCCAGAAGAGAAAGGAGCGACACGATTATCGCTCGGAATCCTTCCCTGCCTTGCTTTGTGTCGACATCCGAGACACAGCATGCTTCCCAGGCTGTCATTTTGCAGACCCTTCAGGCTGGGAACGACTTGGAGGTGCAACGCGATACTCACGCGTCGGCAGTGGCAGAAGGTGGCGATGATGAACTTCTGCTAGGAGGCCATTGGGTGGAAGAGGATTGGGCTGTCTCGCCGCCTTCAATTGTGCGCTCCTCGATCGTTAGACCTAAAGGCCCAAAGTTTAAACAGTGGAAGAAGGGGTGGAAACCAGGTCGTGCACCCGGTACCTGGGGAATGAGGGACCACGACGAGGATGACGGTGAGGACGATCCGTTGCTCCTGAAATGATTCAAAATGCGGGTGGCTCTATTTTGATTTCCTTTTTTTTTTTTTCTGTCGCGTTTTCTTTCTATTTTCGTTGCACGGTCACTTCTCTCCTATGTTCTCATGCTCTCGGTTGTTTATTTTTTTTACGGACACTGGTCGTTGTCTTTTTCCCTTTGATTGTTATCCTCCGCGATCGCAGTGACTTCTATGTCCGTCTTCATCGACCTTCTGCCCCGATCTGTATTTGTTCCCCAGGTCTCCACGTTTTCTTCTCGGATCGCTTTCGACCACGTTATCCCCGTGACGGACACAGTAGTGTTTCCATACTTCCTGATCGTTGCTGGCTAAGTTGTATACTGTTGTGTATTCCGGAACTTGAACTCCACCTTGAACACTGTTGAACATTAAGGCGCTCAATTAATTATTGAGCGTCGAATGCGATGAGCGGAAGCAAAAGGTGATAATCGGAGCCCGAGTGGCCGCTTGAAAAACAGGTCCGTTGGATCAGTAATTGAATGCAACCTTTATTGCCATGGAACCTGCTCTAAACGGAACAAAGAAAGGTCACCTGGTGACCTACTCCATAAATGGCCATCAAGTGCGCTCAAGCGAGTCAGTCCAGGTCAGTACCTGGTTCGGTTTCCGGCGAGTCGGACGTGTTTCAGGCTGATGCCACTTCCCTGAAAGTACGGGTCGCAGCACGGAAGATGATGAGGTGCTATGAGGGATCTGAGAAGCTACTAACGGGATTATCTGTGTGTCCCGATTCCCAAGCGGCCTTCAGTGCACGTTTCCGAGCTGTTCAAATTTACACCGCCATAGAAAGGAAGAAATTGACACCGTCATGATCCGTTTGTGTAGTGGCTCGGAAGTAAACCTAGGCTTCACCTCCGACGTTAAGTGCCAAGCTGTGCTAAGGGAGAACATTTCGGGTGGGCCACATGGACGGGAACGACCCTAGCTAGCCCTAGGGACAAAGCGGGGTCGCGGGCCCGTGTTTAATGAAATGTCCCTCCGGCCCGTTTCATCACTCCTCGAGTGAGGTAAGTTATCCTTGTCTCGCTTTTCCCATGATGCATGCTGTAGATGGCAAAAGACTCTTATCTTCTGATCTATAGCGACGGGGGGAGGCAAATTGGTGACGGACCCGACTTAGGAAGTCCCAGGGCCTAGTTGCAGCTGTCTAAGAAGTCTTGACGGTAGCAATGTCTCACCAAGGTCAGGTACTACCTTCGTTCCATATCATCATTCGCACGAAGTCAATAATAATCTGCAGGAGCCCTTTCTTAATATTCTTTCTATATCACATATGTACAGTGCTTATCCACTCTTTGGCGTTTGCGCAGCACTCGTGCGGCGCTAGAGTGCAGTCTGTGGTCTTGTTATATATGCATCATGGGAAGCATGTTTTACAATTCCCCACAACCTTCTGAATCGTGTGACCGTCAATGTTCTCGGAGTTTTTGGTAACGCCGTGAGTACTGCCTAAGCCTGTCTAGAACGACATACAGCTGTTGAGCACGCTGGTGCATTGTATCCCCACAGTGCCAATCAGAATTCCCAAGGAAAGTACAGGTTCCTTGACATTTGACTGGTGGGAGTAGACGCTGGTCGTTTTGATATGCCATTATTGGAATCAGGAGTGACCACAGTCCGGGTCAGGGGAACTTCCATAAATTCAGCCAGTGGAAGACTTCCCACCGGCGTGGGTTTGGCCATGATGCAGATCCACTACGATTTCGGACGTGTACGTAAAGTTTGCCTCTTGCTGCTCTTGTGCTGGTGTTTCAGAATCGAATGGATAAACCGTTAATGCGGCTGAGTACCCAACCAATTTTGATGAACCGGAGACTCAGCATAGAGAATGTCAGGTGATAGACAAAAAGATGAGATTGGGGTAGTTTTTACATGTCACGCCAAGATCAAAATTAGAAGTATTCATCAAGATTCTGCTTCGTGCTCTGCAGATGTCTTCCATCTGAGATTCGATTCGTAGAACGAGATCAACTAATAAGGGTGTCAGAGCGTGCTAGAATTTCGCAACTTGCAGTATACCTTTTGGGGAAAGCGTTCGCGACATACGCTGGACAACTCTCTAGCTCGTTCACCCGAAGTCCTTTGAACACCAAGCCGAAGAGTCAGCATAGGCCTGCGACGCTGGGAAAGAGACTTGCATGGAGAAATAAACGATGAGTGAACCGTCGTCTTGACGTTCAATCGTATCAATCCCAGAAACATAGGGCTCCCAATTCGGGACATTTTTATACTTGTCGAGATCCTCGAACATAATTTCTGCCTCTGAGGGCGGGGCAGGGCTGCTTTGGTGAGGGGGAGCAGTGGTTGTGCGCAGCTTCTTCGTCGTTTTGTTGCCAGCGTCACCACTATCCCCAGCTTCAGAGTCTGGAACTTGGGACTTCCTGCCACGCTTTTTGGTTTGGATCTCTGCAGCTCCCTTGGACAGTCTTGCTTGTTTGTTGGGTGCCGCCTTGGCATCTGATTTCCTCCCTTTTTTTGGATTCAGTTTCCAGTAATCCTCAATGAGGTCAATTGCGTTTCTGGTCGTCGAAAAGATGAATGAGGATTTCATGTCACCAATGGGTAGAGCTCACCCGGCGTCCTGCTCGTCGACCCAGCTGTTCTCAGCTTCTCCGTATCCTTTCCACTTGACCAAGTATCCTATTCTCCCCTAGCAAACCCAATGAGCCGGTTTTTTAGCATGACGCGTCTTGAGGATTAAGAAACAGCAGTCTTACCTCGGGGAAAGCCCCCCGCTTGGCGTCAAGAATTTTCTCGATTTCGAATTCCCCGTCGCTCGCTCCAACTTCTTCATGATTCTCTGAGTCTACCACCTCCACGTCTTTCTTCGATTTTGCATCCTTCTTACTTGATTGTGCTGCACCGTTCGTACCTTCATCATCAGAATGGATGGTTGAGATGTTGACCATGGCCGTTTGCAAAGCAAGAGCAGTCTTTCTGGCAAGAAGCTTGAACCAATAGTATGTTGAGGGTTGTTGCGTGTTGCAACAAACAACGTGTCAACAAAGCCGGGTTCGATTCACCAGGCCAGTATCTCGCATGCACCAGTTTCTGGCCACTCAAAAAGACATAAATATCAGGATTTAAGAATGTGCCCTAAGAGCTCATAGTCTTGGCAGAATAGGACCACGAATGCAGTGTACTATCTCCGACGGCTGGGACTCGCGCTACGACCCCGAGGACCTCTTCCCTTCTTGGGTCCTGAAGGCGGAGGGCGGACGAAGGCATAGTCGCAATGAATTTCCTGCTCCAATAGAGTGGTTCCGGATGCGCCATCAATCGCTTTTTGGGCTTCTGTCATCGTCTCGTACTCCACTAGAGCGTAGCCCTTGAAAAGAAAAGAAACGTGAGTGTCTTAGGAAGGCTCGCTCTTGAAACTTGAGATTGACAAGGATCTACCTTCACGTAACCCGTCCGGCGGTCGAGGTTGAGGTGAAGGTTTTTGATCTCGCCATAATCCGCAAACTTGTCTGTAACATCCTCCTCGGTGGCTTCTTCATGAACATTGGTAACAAGAACAATCCATCCTTCGACAGCTGTGACGAAGACCTTATGAGACTTGTGAGGGAAGTATTATCAAGGTTGCAGACTCACACCGTGCCGCTCGCGTATCTGCATCTTTCGCATGGGAAGGCTCAACCCGATCATATGTCTGTTCCGTTGAGATACCTCCATCATTACCTCCTACGGCGTCGATTGTTATGCAGAACCAGAAACAGGGTAACTTACTTGCCTGTGTTTTGAAATCCTCTGCCTCTCCTTCTGACGGCGCCGCCGGCTACGACTAAATTTCTCAACAGTCATTTTTTCTCTATCGATGCACTTCGCGATATAACGTACTATCATCGATGTTCATTTCATCGTCGGACATGTTGATTTGGGCAGTTGGGTGGAATGTGACACGGAGACAGTGTCACTGTCACAGAACTTGGTCACGATCACGCTCGGACGATTTGTCACCCGGCCCGGTTGTTGTCCCAGATACGGTCGTCAGTCACCGCCCATTCATTTCGATTCCACAGACGGCGCGTTTCAAGGCAAACTCAAAGCTCTGCTAGCTATCGGGATTTGTTCAAGAAGGTCTCAGACTCTGACTCCGTTCAAGTCCATTGATTCATTCTGTGACACAAGTCCTCAAGCCTCGAGTATTCTCAAATATCATCAATCTGCCAGATAAACCTGTCGTGCGACGCACACATTGAACATTCTGCATGTTGTTGTATCATGATTCGTGTTGTATTGAATTTTTTTCATGATCCCGATTCATCAATTATGATATTTATTTTATCCGGGTTTCCACAAAGGTTGTTAACCGAGCGTCGAACGTACCTGTTTGTTGCGAGCCTGACGCAATCTCGATCCGGCCTAACTGGGTACGTCCGTCCGCAGGTTTCAGGGTCTTGCTTTCTCAACTCTCTTCAAGCGAACCAACTCGTGCGGCCACCACCTGCCATCCTTAAAACGCGCTCTTGTTTCCCCTAAATTATCTTATTCCACCCCCGGTATCAACTCTGTCTCGAGCTATTCTCCTTACCAAAATGCACGCGATGCCACTCATTAACCACCCCTGCACTCTCTGCTGCCGCCCTACATCCATGTGGTGTAGCCGCTGTCAGAGCGCGTGGTATTGCTCTCCAGAACATCTTCACAGTGTATGTTTTCCAGAATCCACTGCCACAAGTATATCTAATCATTCCTGTGGAAACAGGACTGGGCTCGCCACCGCAAGGAATGTGTTCCGGCGGTCAGCAACAACAATGGTTACAACGTGAACATGATCGCAACGCCTCCGCCTCAGGAGCCGCAATACATATACGTCTCCGCAATACTCTTCTCGCCTGAAGAAGGCATGGACCCATATTTGGCTCTTTGACTCCGCCACTAATCCGTCGTCTCTCAGAACGGCCACGGATCATCACCGTCAGCTGTCGTCCATCCCACAAACCTTCGCAAGGGATGTGCCCTATACCTCTTGTGCAATCACACTTCCCCGATGGCCAGTCAGAGGGCATTGTGCTCACCCAGGGACTCAACGGCGAGCCGTTACGCTTTCCCTTACACTTGTGGTACTCCCCTACCGCTCTTCAAAAATCTTCTCCTGTCAACCGAGCCATCTACCACATAACATCTGGCGCTGCCCCAAAGGCTTGGTGTGGCACGGTCATTGTTCTCAAATACAACGGCTCGAGAAGACAAGGCTATTCGGACGCTGGTTCGAATGACCTTCCTGCTCTTTCTGCTTATTTTCTCGCCTACAAGTAAAAGCGTTATTACCGCCCGCGCATGTGGCTCGGGATACTGCTCGGTGGCTCGCTGCGATTCATCAGTCCTTCTAAGGAATCAGTTTCGCTCAAAGACACTCCCCGCCTACCCTAATTACATCTTTATCCGCTGTGTCATGATATTTTTAGCACTTCCAGTATCCGTTACCATTTTATATTTTTTACAAGAACACCGATATGTAATCTCTAGATGTATAGAAGATGTGACCTTGACTCGATGGAAACGAGTTGTACGCATCCTGACTCTTGAGTCGACCGCATTTGCGAGGCCTCGGGAAACTCAACATGACGAATCTCGCGATCCCAATCATTCCAGAACCAAGTCCGACCCTTGTGAAAGTTGACGGCTTCTAATAATTTGATGCGTTCTGCAGTGATGTTCAGTCCCGCATGCTATAATAAGTGTTCAGGTTCGGTGCTGCCCTGAGTACAATCCTGTAGGGACGCTTCTCGACTTGCACTTCCGGGACGGTGACGACTCTGACGAGGGCCTGGCAAAAATAAGTATGGTGTGGGACGATAGGTAACTATGGAAAGATATGCTGCTACACGGCTGAACAAATCATATATGAAAGCGATTAAGGTACATATGTAGCCACAACATGCCAACCTTCAGGAGCTCGGAGGCATTAATCAGAAGTGTGGGGGAAAGCCAGAACAGTTGGAGTTGTCATTGCCCCCTTTTCAGCGATTCCCAAATGAGGGGAAGAGTCGCCGTCTGTTTCAAAATCCAATCGCATGATTCGCATCGTGCAGTGCTTGATATGTTCAAATTGGACAAACTTGGACAAACTGTCCCAGGAGGAGCTCGAGGCAATGGAAACCAAAATCATGATTCCATTCACCTCGTTTCCTTCCCAAGGTGGTGACTCTTATAACGTATCAACTCAGCACCACCCAGACGTGGCAGAAGATGTGTTCATGGAACTGGATAATGATCCGGAGATCGCAGGACTTGGGGGGTCCAACTTGACTTTTCCGGGTGAATCCCTCACATCGAGCCACGATTACATGCGGTGAGTCATATTTTAACACGCGTTTTCGTTAATACGAACGAGGTCTGCAGAGGGCACGGAACTTATGTAGAGAGCGACGAGGTCATCGCATCCGTTGCAGGCACTATCGAACGCGTCAACAAACTCGTGACCGTCCGAGCGATCCGCAGTCGGTGGGTGGGGTCCCCCTCATGGTCCGACACGGATTGATTAGGCAGCATAGGTATAGCCCCGAAGTAGGCGACCTCGTTGTCGGGCGGATAACCGAGGTAGGAATCAATAACCTCTTTCTTTTCTGTCCTCTGTTTGACAGGCGGGCGGCATGAGGTCCAACCGCGCCGCTGGAAAGTGGATGCCAACTCGAAACAGGACGCAGTCCTGATGCTTTCTTCCGTGAACCTCCCAGGAGGTGTCCAGGTAATATCTCGACAGACCGATGTCATCGATGTGTTGACGCTGTTCCGTTCTCAGCGTCGGAAACTCGAGAGTGACGAACTCCAAATGCGGACTTTTTTCGAGGAGGGTGATTTGTTAGTTGCTGAAGTCCAAGCCTTTTTCTCAGACGGTGCGATGTCGCTGCACACGCGGTCACTAAAATATGGCAAGGTATGTTCCACGATCTGTTATGGGGTGAGACCAATCTCCGTTTGATTCTTTTTTAGTTACGAAATGGGCAACTTGTCATTGTCCCCCCTGTTCTCGTCCGCCGACTCAAGTCTCATTTTATTGCATTGCCATGCGGCGTTGACCTGATCTTGGGTCTAAATGGATATATATGGGTGAGTAAACATGTCAAAGAGAGCGAACAGGAGGGAGAGGAGGGGTTTGATGCAGAAGCAGTGTATTCCAATCAAAACGACGTGAGCCACGTTTTTTCATCTCTCTTCTGCCCATCTCAACGTGTCCATTTACGTGTAGTCTATCGACGAGTTAACACGACTTGCGATTTCCCGTGTAACGAATATTATCCGCGTTTTGGCTGCTCGTTTTGTTCCGTTGACGGACAACTTGCTACTTGAGGCATACGAGTGGACAGTGGACCAAGAGAGTAGCACGAAAGATATCTTGCAAGACGATATAGGTGACGCACTTGTAGGTACAATTACAGCAAGACTATAGAAATCAATGAAACCCACAACGCGTTGCTCTTAAGGGAGTAATTCCTCGTAGTCTTCACTCTCCTCTTCCTCGTCCTCATCCTCTTGATCGTCATCCTGGATCTCATTTCCATCTTCTTCTTCATCTTCCTCCCCCTCAATGGTCTGATCTTGTGGAGGTTGTGGCGGTGGCTGCTGCGCATGGGCCTGTGGATTGTGGTTGGACGTGCCACTGGCCATCTTCCTCGCTTGCATCGCCCTGAAAGCCGCTTCCTTTTCTTCATCAACAGGAAGTAATTCATCCAGAGCAAGGTCTCTCCACCGCAGAGCACCGTTTACGCCTCCTCCGCCGTAACCCATATCTTCAAACAAGGCCCTTGATGACGGGTCGTATGGTGGCCGCGGTCGTGCCGCGGGATGTTTGATGTTAGTCGGGTTGCCATATGGATAAGACGGATGAACCTGAGAGGGTAAGACTGTGACCCTTAGCGACTTCACTGACCATGTGCCGAACGACCTACTATCTGAATCGTCGGGATTAGGAGGAACCATGTGCGGTGGTATGTCAATTTCTAGATGTCGTTTCAGAACATTTACGTCGAACCACAAGAGGAATCGTGACTTACCGTCGTCCGAGAGCTCTCCCTTCATGTATTCTGCGGTCTCGAGGGTGTCCAAAATTTGCAGATCATGCCTTGTCATGTGTAGGTAGCAGAATGTAAGATCCTGAGTACCTGGGTAAGCCATTATTCGAATGAAGGGGACGCACTAGCTGACAGTCATAGTGGGAACTTCACGATGGACGTCTGGCTCAGAAGGCGCCGGCCAGTTTGTCGCGAGTCGTATCCAGTGTCACGTGCTCGTTCACATTCCAAGTTGCAGTCAAGACTCGACCCTGAGCCCTCGAACTCGTAACCCGCATAGCCGAGCCTGAACGGCAAGAAATCCAGGAATTTGCCCAAGATGTACGTACTACCTTCATATTTCTTGAGGAACCTGGGAAGTACTCGCTCACTGGGCAGACGATGTGGAGTGTCCGACGCATTCGAGCTGTATGGCATTTACGAAATCCTCCTGAAACCAAGATGCTTCAGCTTGTCTTTTTCGGCCTACGTTACTGATAGAATGACTTTTAGAATCCCCCTACTCACTAGGACATCGCCTTCAGGCATGCGAGAATTGGACAAAGACATGTCCCGTATTTATTCCCATATCAGTCTCCCCGCCATCGCATTGCCTTCATCAACGAGCCTCCAATGGTCAGACGATGGACAATTATTCATAATCACCAAGAATTCAGTCTATATAATGGTATATATTACGACTCATCACCGCGCAATTCACTCAATGCATTTCAGACGCCAAACCATGCGGGGGTATTGCAGCCTCCATCATGCCCCACATCGCATGAAGGATCCTTGAAATGGTTTAGAACGATTATAGAAATTGAAAAACAATCAACTCATGACTGGGCCGATCTCTCTCAAGGTCAGTTGTCATGGCTGTCGTGTGATCCGGATCCTCACGCAGCCTATAGAATGGGGCACAGTAGTTCTTGGCTCGTTTGATACCACCATACGAGGATTGGCGTTATCGCCTACACACCTTGCGAAAGATGCAGGGTGAGTCCCACGCTCGTCGTCCTTACCTCCATATTCCAGATTCTATGGCCACACAGGTGTCTCGCTGCCGTACTCAACTCAAATGCGGAGCTATCTCTTTGGGCACCAGACACGAACAGGCTTCAAGGCGAATGGACCAAAGTAAGTAGAAAATGCGCACTTCACCAGTTACCTTTATTCTGATGCAAAGCCATTATCAGATTCAGGATCTTAACCTTGTGCTGAACCATTTAGCTTGTGGGGAATCATTGCCGACGGCATGTACACTCCAGGCACAGACAACGGGTAAGCACTGGTTTGTTTCAAGTGGACATCTTTCCTTGCATCGATATTGCTTATAGGTGTTACGTGGTCGCGTCAAGGAGACTTCGGTATTGATCCAGCTCCCTTGTTAGATACGTCACTTGTCGCTGTTGGTACACGTAGAGGTACGCTGGTTTTTCTCAGGTCAGTGAAGGTAAAACGTCTGGGCAGACATTTTGTGAATTCCCATCAAAATGGATTTTCAGGTTCTACCAGAAATTGTCTGCCTGCACTAGCTGTGCGGACCCGATTGTGGTGTCCAACACTTGGGTCACTCAATTGGCTTTCTCTCCCTGGACTTTGGTCGAGAGAGGAAAAAGTGAGCACATCCTCCTTCACGATGAACCCACCCTGACATTGAGTTATATTTGTCGAATCTAAGGCCGGGCGTTTTTGGCCTGTGGTGATTCCGACGGTGCTGTTGAGATTCTCTGCGTAACTCAGTGTCTGACCTCAACTCCTTTCTCATCGGGATTTGGTTCACATTTCGAAGTGTCCAAGCCTCAAGTTGAGCGCCAGATTGGAACAGTGTTCCCGCCAGAGAAACGGTTGTTGACGGCGTTGACCTGGATATATTGTAAGAAGACGGTGGGTGGCTTCCCGCATTGCGGCTCCTCCAAATGCAAACGTTGGAGTATAGATGGTCCTCGTCGCTGCCAGCCCGGGACTCGTGCTCCTGTGGGCTCCACCCAACTCCCGCCAATTGAGCTGGTTCGGGAGGCGCGTACTGCGTATACAGCCTCAGAAAATCTCTGCGGGTTCCTCGCCCTTACAATCTGCCTCGGGGGTGCAATATCTCCCAATTGAGGACGTTTTGATAATCTGCCTTGTGGATGGGTCCTTTCATGTTGTATACTCTGTTTCCATCGACCCCTCGTGGATGCCGGTATTGGCACTCGCCCATTTGTCAAGTCCGGCGGTATCTCAGTCGGCACGTGTGGCCTTTTGTCGAACGCAACGTGGAAAGGTGAGGTATACTGATGTGAGCACCATTCGTGGGATGGTTCCGTATGATGGCAACGCAACTTTCATTTGGGTAAACGAGTACGTGAAGATCCTGCCTATTTATTTCGGTCAAATGAGGTCTAAAAATTATAGGCTGTGTCAACCGACCGATCTCAACTACAGGTACAACACTGAGCGACATACCATGCTCATGACAGCCCAGCTGTGGAAGTTTGATAAAGGCGCGTTTCTACGTGACCTCGAGGTGATCCTGACGATCACCACCGGTCGTACGTCAGAACTCAGGTTGATATCACCCCTGGTGCTGAACCATGGGTAGCAGGAGACGCTCCCATGAATCGTTTGCGCCCCTGCTTCGCACATTTCTCAGATCATCCTGACATGGCGCTGGATGTCTTGAAGTTGCTCCAAGCACCTATTGATTTCTTGGCAAACGAAAGACTGTTCTCCGAATTTCCTCTGTCGACGAGAGCCGTAATACTTTGCCCGACTCTTCGGCATCAATTCCGAGAATCGTTATCAAGAACTTTATTCGGTTCTAAACTCCTTTTGCAGCTCCGGATGCGACTTGTGACGATTGATGCGTTACTCAGGGCAAGTGCTGACGCCGATCTGCGATCGATTGAACAACTCAAATTATGTGAATCATTGTAGAGTCTGCCCAAGGGTTTAGCCAGGGAAGAGTGTGATCTGACAGCTTGTCAGATCGTTCTGTCTCTCTCGCAAATCGTCTTGCATGTTCTCATCTGCCATCTGTCTCCGATTTCCACGGTTCTGTCGAGTAAGTCATACTTTGACGCTTGATCGACGGGGAGCGACTCATACTTGCACCGCCTTTCTGCTAGTCAATGATGCGTCCTTTGCGTCGCGTGTCTTCGCCCGATCGATGCACGCAAACTGCCCTGCAGGGCTGGTCTCGGCTTCGAAACAGATATCCAGTCGAATTCAGTCAATTATCTTATCTTCTGGTCTCACACCAATAGAGCACGAAAATCTGATGAAGGAGATTTGCCCTGCTTGCGACAGCTTGATCCTTTTAGAGAATGTGGAAAATGCAGTCTGCGGCAATGGCCACTCTTGGAGTACGTTATTCTGTTTGATCTCTGTGAAGATATTGAACTTGGTTTACCTGAACCCCTCCATCTCCTACTTCAGGTCGATGTTCGATCACCTCGTTTATTCTGTCGACGAGTATGATTCGCAAGTGTGTGGGTTGCAACAGGAAGGCGATTCTCCCACTGTCAAGCAGATCGTCGGACCCGGATAAGACGAACTGGTTGCCTAAACAAGCCCAGAAGAGCTGGGTTGTCGAAGAACTTTTGGAAGCTGTGAACCGCTGCTTGTTCTGCGGAAATATCTTTGTGCATGCGCTGTGATTGTGGCGTCGCGCCGCACATTCATCATCGCTCAGGACTCTCTTTGGAATCGTCCCGTCTGACGGCGGACGTTCTTGACGACAGTTTCTTGTGTTCTTGAACGATTTCTTGGGAGCGACTCGTACCATCTTCTTTGACGATAATGCGCGTTTCGCGGGTAAGCCGGTGTTCCGATTAGTTGTTATCCGGTAATCCGACAATTTCGGCATGTAGAGATGCTCATACCGTCACATTCGGGACGCCAGGGCATCACAATTCTTGTAATCACCAACAGTAAATCCTACCTGAGGTCACCCATCTGTCTCACCGACGACATACTTCGTCCGACTGGGAGGTAAGTGATGGAATGTTTATACACCTCTGGACCTGCTCCAAGTAATGAACCATGTATTACACGCAAATCCACGGTGGTCAAACAAGTACACATGTTTCACAAGACTGCTTGAAGTTTCAAGAGGTCTGGAGTTTTGAGACCAGTGACCTACAAAATCGTCAAACACGAAGATGGGGTATTGGCCCTTACGGGGTCCCATCCGGTATCCGCACTGAAACCCGAGTGTTGGTAGGTTGGACGTATCAGTGAGATGGACATGGTCAAAAAAAAGAACAAGGGACACCATACCGCTCGTCAGTCATCCGGGGTTATTTCCCGAAGTGAAGTCGTTGAAGGCAGTCGCTCTA
>Ga0307516_10001216_pt1 | contig 35857 bp, 38 predicted proteins | sample 19_EM_MG_FD_203310 | JGI IMG/M metagenome (GOLD analysis project Ga0307516, IMG submission 203310) | Populus trichocarpa ectomycorrhiza microbial communities from riparian zone in the Pacific Northwest, United States - 19_EM | ecosystem: Host-associated > Plants > Roots > Unclassified | place... | reverse complement strand
TATTTTATTCCTTATTTTCTGATTTTCTTTGACCCCCTGGTCATATCCGCAGATAGTTCAAGGAAACTCATTTCTCATAAGAACAGAAAAACCAACAAAGGAAATCCATTTCCCCCTTCGTATTCTGTGCTCGTCAGCGCCTAACTTTTGTCAATCTCGATCCAACTATTTTTTAGAGAGGGGCTCTACCTTAGCCGATGAAATAGACGCATCTATTTAATCACTCTCCTTTTCGGAGTCCTCCTCAAACAACTTCTTCTCCCATGCTGGGATACGTCGCGTATAACGGTGCGGCTCAGGAGATCCTTCTCTTCCAACCCCACGTGCTGAGACCTTGGCGCGCTTGGCATTATGCTGGGGTTTTTCTCCCTCTTCCTCCTGAATCGCAGAGTCGGGGATACGGCGCTTGTTGCCCGCCACCGAACGAGAGGATGTTGTAACAATTGGCCCCCGGCATTGGAACCAGCGATGGTTCGGTTTGCCGCATGCGAGGCAATCGTTATTCTTGAATCGTTTTTCAACCAACTTGGGGTCGACCCCCTTGGTTGCATCCTCCTTCGTCTTGTAGCGTTGCTCCTTCTTCGTGCTTGATCCCTTGTCACTCCGATCCCCTTTGTCGCTCTTTTTCCCAGGCTTTTTGTTGACCCAGTGCGAAGAGTTGTGGTCCTTCACTTCTTTGGACCCAGGGGTTTTCTTCGGGTTTTTTGGCTCTGGCGACTTCCGATAAGAACGATTTTCCTCCTTAACCTCGTCCACCAAATTTTTACCCACTTCCCGAAAGACCTCTACGAACTCGATATCATCTTCTGGAAGCCGTCCCACATTGGAAAGTTTCTTCTTCATGGGCCTCGTGAGCCCTCCCTTCAGCTTTTCCCTCCAGATAACACCAGAGAGTCCTGCTCGGGCATTCGCGATTTCCATCTTATCGATGTAGAGCTCGATATCGCCATCGTAGACAATGTGGTCGATTTTGCGTAAGGCATCACATTGCTCGAATCGACTGGAGAATCAGGTCTCGATCGCCGACGCAAACGACTTCCAATCATCCTCTTTGTTTTGTTGCTTCAATTGAGCGGCACGTGCCTCATACCACTCTTCTGCATTTCCTGACATCCAGTGCCCCACAAACGCAATTTTGTCCGTTTCCTTCACATAGGTGGTCTCGTAGTATTTGAAATAATTTCCAACACGAGCCCTCCATGCTGCGAATCTAGGCTTCGCATCGCGACTGGAAAATTTTTCTGGCTTGTCTAGCACAGGTTTTTCGATCGTAACACGGACCGGATCTCGGAGCTTGTGCGGCGACGGTGAACGTTTGCGATCCCACAACCCCCTTCTGGGAGATGGCACCCTTGGGTTTCACTGCGGGGTGGCAGACCACCTTGGTGGTCAGGATGATGGGGGTGAGGGTGACCCCTCATATGATGACGTGTCACTGGGGCTGCCGGGTGGGCTGGCGCCACCCCCAACACCCCCTGTCCGTCGTCCACCACCACCACCTCCTGCTCCACCTGCTGCTCGGTCGCCCTCCTCCTCACCATCTTCATCTGGGTCATACAACTCCAAACGGAAAGGTCTGAGAGGAGGGGCCACTGGGCCTTCTCCCGAGTCTGGCTCAATAGGTAGGATTGGTCTCTCCGGGTCGCTATCGATAGCCTTCCCATTTTTCACTGAGGGTTCTTCTCTTAGCGAGGCCGCTTCTTTCACGGACCTCCCTTCCTTTACAGAGCGTGCCAGCCCTTCCAGTTCGCCCATGAGAGCAATGGGGTTGGCCGACTCCTTTGCCTTTTTGATTGCCGCATCGAAGAACTCTTGCAGCTTCTTTTCTTGCTTTTTGACATCGGCTGCTTTGGGCTTGCATTTTACCTCCTTACGGAGGGCCGCAATATCCGCCTTGATGGCCGTGCTGGAATTCTGGAGTACCTTTATTTCGGCATCCTTTGTCGCAGCAAACTCATTCATCACAGCCATGACATGGGTAGCATTGGCATCAAGTGCCTCAGTTACCGCTGCCAGGTGTTTGAACTGTGCTTCATCCTTAGTCTGGGCAGCTAGAATAGCGGTGGACACCTGGTCCGAGAACTGGGTGCTCGCTACTGACAGCTGCCAGAAAGCCTCTTCTGAAGCGTAGCGCATTTGTTCCTTTTCAGCCTGGGCCAGCTCATATAGACGTCTGTGGTCATGCAGAAGGCCCTCATAGTGCTGCGTCAATTTTGGGAAGATTTCCTTGATGTCATGCTCGTTCTTTCGGCACAGCTGCACTAGCTGGCCAAACTGAGACAGACTCTTGTCAAGGGTCTTCACCATATTGCAGAACCACCCTGGTGCCTCCACAGCGACCGGATCCCACACCACTGGCTCACCAGTGTCGGCATCGCGGATGACCACATCCGTTGAGGTGTCCAACTCATTGGAACTCTTTCGCATCTCAAACTTCACCAATGCCTGAGAGTCCGACATGGTTACTTATGCGTTTCTTGTAGAGAGGTATATTGTAGCGTCGGTGTGTCTGCTAACAATATAGTGTAACACTCGGGTGTTTCACCAACGGCACAATCGCCCAGGTGGTCACCAACAGTCTATCACCCTTGAGCGGGCAACACTTGTATGATGGCAGCGGAGCGACTGTGTAGTCCCGAAGGATTCGCACGGGAGCGGGTGGGAAATTCACTAAGAGATTCGTGTTCGAAATATCACTAGAGAGTTGATCCCAGAAACAATGTAATATTGTTAAGGCTCAACTTCCGACTGATCGTTGCTGATGCCTCTCTACGTAGGAAACTGGCGCTCTTTAAATGTCGCGCCGACTCTTTGGCCGTCTGCCCTCGGGCTAACTCGGGAAGCGCAATACCTCGGTGTTACGCAACAGCGTCTCTCCTCGTCCGAGGGAGATATGGTTGATTGGGACGTGGCACTGATTGATAGGTATGGACCCAGAAGATCTTCGATCTGAGTGCTTACGAACAATCTTCGTTTGCACCCCCTTGTAGGCGTCGTCACCCTCGTGCTCCTGATCGCAGCCCTTACTGGCTAAATGCTTCTCAGGTGCATCCGTGGTCGCAATCTATGAGTCTAGATGCTTCCAGGAATGTCTGGTGACGTCGGTACAAGTGCCACAGCAATCGCAGTTAACTGAAGAATACGTCTCTGTAACTTAACAAGTTAAGGTCCGATCTTCTTCAAACAACTGACAGATGGTCTGGCTCCCCTCATATACCCACCGGACCCGTTTCGCCTCGCGCGTCCTGCACGACCGCTCGTGAGTTATATTGTACCCAGAAAAAGTTGACATTTTTGCTGGTATACGGCAACTGGTAGCTTTTAGTATGGTTCTCGCAGAGGATAACCTTGACACCTCCCAGGGATGTGACGAGACCCCCGTCTGAGGCTGCCACTCATCCCCTTTCCCTTTGGTAACCTTGAGTTACCACCTGGCTGCTGTTGGGTCGGTAATACTCCTCTCTTTCAGAGCTTGCCCCAGCCCGTGACTTTCACTCATGAAATCTCACTCGGCCTCAATCCTCAGATTGAGTCCGGCTAGTCATACTAATTGCATGTCTCGGGGTGTCACCAGCGCACTGGGTGTAACAGGTACGTACTCCGATACGTACTGGAGGGAGGTACATATCCTTCGAGAGGTACGTACCGAGGGAAGATATGTACCGGTGGCTAGCTATTTCATAGGTGGACCTTAGAGAGTCTAGGCGGGAGATAAGAACGGAGTTAAAAGTTACAGCTGCCAATCGGTCGTAAGGATTAATTCCGGAGAGGGGGCCACGGCAAACTGGAGACGTCAGAGGGAAGGTACTAGGACGAGACTCTTCAGAGAGCTCGGTTGAGACTCTTCCGGTAGCTCGTTTGTTATAGCCACCCAGCTCCAGATGGCTACCGGGCCGCGAAAAGAACTCAGTCTAGAACTGAGGGAATTCCGCAGTGCCAATCGGACCTGGCCTCTCACCTTATCGCTAGTACTGACCAGGACCAATAGGAGTCTCAGACGGGCCCACGCTCAGGTGGGGGTTCGTCGACCTCGGAGGAATAGATAGCTCCAGTCACAAGTTCTCACCCCACCACGTGCATATATATGTCGACCCTTCTCGCCCCGATGAGAGAGAAGACAGACCGAACACTCCCGACGAAACCCACACACAAGATCTAAGATTATTCCGTTGTGAATTATCGAAAGTGGCCAGATTATCTTTGATTCTCTCCACACTCCGGTTACAAAACAACCCCAGTGTCACACTATAATCTTGATCTCAAAATCACCCTACTTTCATGTCCTAATTCGACGACACCTACTTCGAAGACCACCTCTACCTACTCGAATTGTCCACCTTCCTGGAACCTAAGTCTCAATACTCCTTCGACTACACCTTTCAGTCAATCGACGACGAAATCGCAAAATACGAGCGGTGGGAAGAACTCTTCGACAGACCTAAGCCGACCCACGAAACAATCGAGTGTGCCCCATACCATTGGTATACTCAGCAGTGGTGGAACTTTGCACTACTATCCCAACCTGCCGACTTCGACGAAGATGAACTCTTCGACCTGTTCGTTTACCACTTCGACTACAACTCGACCATACACAGCGGAGATTTCCTAGACCAATACTAGAAAATGTCTACCTCTTCCGACTTCAACATGCTCCACCTGGAAGCCCCCTGAGATATGTTGCAAATTAAGAACAACAAGGAAACCCAAACGGTGGAAATAGCCAACCCAGTGGACTGGATGAGAGCAATCGCCAACCAACAGCGCCAAGCCAAGCAAGACCTGCACCAGCTCATGGAAGTATGCGGCGACACGGTGGATTGGACGGACCGACGAATCCAGCAAGTCGAGAAGGCGTACTACAAGCTGTCGCAAGGAACGCAGTACATCTACGAAAGGATGGAAGCAAAGGAGGAAATAGCGGAGGCATGGGTAAGAAATAAGCTCACCGCGGCTGCTAACGCATACAAGACGTTCATCCAGCAAATTTGGGAAGCCATCATCGAACAAACCAAGGAAGCGGAGGTTCAGCGGCTCCACCAGGCAACCCAGGTAGCCCGAATGAAGGATGCCGTGGCCTTCCCAGGGGAAGCTGATGTGGCCAGAAACCAACATCTGACGCTGTTCCAAGGTAATGTGGAGAAATGGGCCACTGACCATCAACAAAAAGTAGACGGCCTGGAACGAGAACGGCAAAGGGACCAAGTAAGAATGGCTAGACTAGAAAGGCAGCTAGCCGAGGCCCAAGAAGAGATCCGAAAAGTGGCTGTGGCAGTCCCGTTGCCCCAAACACCGACAAACCAGTCACCAGGAGCACCCTTCTCTCCTCCAACAGCAGCAGGACCAAGGCCACCAAGTAATACCATCCCCAGATTAGCCATGGTGAGGGGTCGCGAGAAACATGTCCATTCTACATTGGGAAATTTTTTTTTCGCATTGGGAGCGTGTTCATGCTTCCAGCACTTGTAACGCTTTCACCGCAAACCCCGTCTTGCGTACGTGGAAATTCATACCAATATGCATTACAACGTAAAATATTCCTATCAATGCAGACATGAACCATTTACGTTACCAATGCAGGTCGCATTGATTAACGGAAATCCCGTATTACGAACGGGATTCTATCGTGTAGACGATACTCTTGGCATGGCGACGCTGACGCCTGCCGTCTCCGATACCAATGCAGGTCGCGTTGATTAACGGAAACCCCATACTATGTACGCACTCGCTGCATGTAGACGATACTCACTGCATGTAGACGATACTCTCTGCTTGTAGACGATACTCTCTGCGTGTTGACGATACTCTCTACGTGTAGACCATACGTTCTGCGTGTAGACCATACGCTTTGCTTGTAGACGATACTCTCTGCTTGTAGACGATACTCTCTACGTGTACTAATCAGGAAATAAAATATTTTGCGTTCGGAGCGTATATTAACTATCTAGCAACAGAATACATCGACAGCGACACACAAGATAGAGTAAAGGTATCAACAAAGGCATTGGAAGAGTATTTCCAGCAAGTAAGTCCCACAAGCACATGAAGCGAGGAAATCCAACAAACAAATCTGGAACTAATCTAGAAAGAGAATCAGCAAGAGAATCAGCGAGTGAATCCAGCAAGAGAATCAGCAAGAGAATCAGCGAGATAACCGACGAGCGAATCGACGTGAGAATCGACGAGAGAATCGACGAGCGAATCCAGCAAGTGGGTCCAGCGAGAGAAACTAGTAAGAGAATCAGTAAGAGAATCAGCATGAGAATCAGCGAGAGAATCCAGCGAGTGAATCGAGCAAGAGAATTAGTGAGAGAATCCGGTAAGAGGATCAGCCAGAAAACCAGAGAGAAAATCCTGAGGACCGAGAGCGAGTGAATCCAACAAAACAGTCGACCGGATGCGGGGTTAGGCAAGTGGCAAAAAGTGATGGCGACTATTGGTATTCCTCGGCAACATGGATACGTTGTTGTGTAAAGAAGAAAGAAGAAGAATTTGAAGAAGAGGGGATGCAGGATAAAAAGGCAATCCGTCACTGCTGGCTATTGACTCATCCAGTAGTCCAGCAAAACATGATTCTTGTTTCCGGATTCGTAAGCCAAGCCGACTACAAGCAAATACAGCAGACACGGAAATGACGTCTCTTACTGAATTCGCTCGCTGGATTCCCTCGCTGATTCTCTCACTGGTACTCTTACTAGATTCCCTCGCTGCTTTCGCTCGCTGGATTCTCTCGCTGGATTCTCTCGCTGATTCTCTTGCTCGATTCGCTCGCTGGATTCGCTCGCTGATTCTCTCGCTGATTCTCTCGCTAATTCTCTCGCTGATTCTCTCACTGATTCTCTTGCTTGATTCGCTCGCTGGATTCTCTCGCTGGATTCTCTCGCCGATTCTCTTGCTGGATTCTCTTGCTGATTCTCTTGCTAGATTCGCTCGCAGCTTATTGGATTCTCTCGCGGATTCTCTCACGGATTCTCTCGCGGATTCTCTCGCGGATTCTCTCGCCGGTTCTCTCGCTAGACTCACTCACTGGATTCACATGCTGGATTCGCTTCATCGATTTGCTTGCTGGATTCTCTTGCTGATTCTCTCCCTGATTCTCTCACTGGATTCTCTCGCTGGATTCTTTCCGTGATTCGGTTGCTGATTCTCTTGCCGGATTCTCTTGTTGAAGTTTTGTACTGGATCGTGCCGCCGAATTCGTTTTTTTGTCTTTGCTCACAATTTATTTCCTGCTTGATGTACATTTCAAATGTATTCTTTGCATGCTGTCACTTGATGTTGTTATGTCATTTTTTGTTTGAAGTTTATTAGTCCTGAATAGTTTAAAAATATATATTCCACACTGTGTGGTGAACCTCAGACTTTGTGAATAGTAGATGCCGTGGCAGACATGTTTTCCGTACAGACGTTGCGCAGGTACTTTACGTGGATAGTAAACACCCCGCCAGAGGTAGCGTTCGAAGGGAAGTTGCGAAGGTACTTTGTGTGGATAGTAGACACCCCGCCAGTGGTAGCGTTTGAACGAAGGTTGCGTTTGTACTCTGCATGGATAGTCGATACTGCGCCGGAGGTATCGTACGAACGAAAGTTGCGTGGGTAATCTGCGTCGATAGTAGACCACCCGCCAGAGGTAGCGTTTGAATGGAAGTTGCGAGGGTACTTTGCATGGATAGTAGATGCCCCGCTAGAAATAGCATTCAACGAAGGTTGCGTTTGTACTCTGCATGGATAGTCTATACTGCGCCGGAGGTATCGTACGAACGGAAGTTGCGAGGGTGCTCTGCGTGGATAGTAGACGCCCCGCCAGAGGTAGCGTTCGAACAAAGGTTGCGTTTGTGCTCAGCGTGGACAGTAGACGCCCCGTCAGAGGTATCGTACGAACGGAAGTTGCGTGGCTAATCTGCGTGGATAGTGGATGGCCCACCAGAGGTAGCATTCAAACGGAAGTTGCGAAGGTACTTTGCCTGAATAGTAGATGCCCCGCCAGTTGTAGCGTTCAAACGGAAGTTGCGAGGGTACTTTACGTGGATACTCGATGCTCCGCCAGAGGTAGCGTTCGAACTAAGATTGCGTTTGTACTCTGCGTGGATAGTCGATACTGCACCGGAGGTATCGTACGAACGGAAGTTGCGAGGGTACTCTGCGTGGATAGTAGATGACCCACCAGAGGTAGCGTTCAAACAGAATTTGCGAGGGTACTCTGCGTGGATAGTAAACACCCGGTCAGAGGTATCGGTCGAACGGAAGTTGCGTGGGTACTTTATGTGGATAGTAGACGCCCTGCCAGTGGTAGCATTCGAACGAAGGTTGTGTTTGTGCTCCGCGTGGATAGTAGATGCCTGGTCAGAGGTATCGTACGAACGGAAGTTGTGTGGGTAATCTGCGTGGATACTGGATGACCCGCCAGAGGTAGCGTTCGAACGGAAGTTGCAAACGTACTTTGCCTGGATAGTAGTCGCCATGCCATACGTAGCGTTCGAACGATAGGTGCGAACGTACTCTGCGTGGATAGCGGACGACACCCCAGATGTAGCATTCGAATGAAGATATTGCGTACAGACTACAAATGATGCGTTGAATGCGTTTTAACCGTAAATTGCTTTCTGCAGTACGTTTCAACGCTCCCAACATTGCTAACGCGACGCTGTGTTGCAACGCATATTTTTTTTTCCTGATGTAAAGAGGGGAGCACCAGACACTTATACAAGTGTCCGTGTGCTAGCGCTAGTGTGTGACTGTTTATCTACAGAAGCCCTTAGGGCAGCCATCTGCTATGTCCCACAAACTCTAGAAGCCATGCTAGCGGCCATGCTAGCCACTCTAGGCGTGGCGTCCACGACGCCCGGAATCCTCCTCCTACAACCACTTCCCTCTCAATAAAACAAGCACCACCTCTAAACCAAAAAAACAAAAAGCAACAACAAAAACAAAAAAAAACAACGACAAACCCAACTTATAACAATAACCCCTCTCACAATGCTCAGCTGACACTCCCGGTCACTCCCGTTCCATCCACTGGTAGACTCGCAAGCCATTCGCAGCGTGGTATTCCCCCAGCAGTTCATTGCTGCTGCCCCTCGGGTTTGCCAGTGGTTCTCACGTAGGGTCAACGTAACCGACCCATTTGACCAAATATTCGAGGTCTCGAACTGTGGTACCTCTGTGCTCACGGATCGACTCAACCTTGTACTCGACGGTAGCAGTGGAGCGTAGTGGCAGTGGGGGCGGGTGTTCACAGGTTCTGTCGACTCTTGACCGCTTGAGCCATGCGACGTTGAAAACCAGATGTAAGCGCCAGTGCGCCGAGATGTCGAGAACGAAAGCATTCTCGCCAGCTGACTTTAGGATTGTAAATGGACCGGAATATGGATGTTGAAACTTTCGCGAATTGGCGCTGTTGTTGGCAGTGGAATTGACATTGGCGTAGCCGACAGGCAGCAAACGGGTGTCCAGGAATACCGAATCACCTATCCGAAATGGGTGCGGCTGACAATGCTCATTCACTTCCGTCACCATTGTCAATTGGACCTCTTCCATTGGCTCTCGAAGCATCCGTAGGATCTTGACGAGCCGTTCTGCGAATTCCGTTCCGGGTCTCGAATTTGGCGTCCGCGGACCTGGTGCCCGTAAATCGAGTGGGAGCCTCGGAATGTATCCGATATCCTCCTCGAATGGCGACATTCCTATAGCCTTGTGCTTGGCCGCATTGTAAGTGAACTCCGCCAATGGTAACAACCGGCTCCACTGCTCGGGGGATTTGAGTTGCGATATATAGGCCTTCAAAAAAGTTTCCAGAGTGGCATTCGCCTTTTCCGCTTGACCGTCCGACTGCGGGTGGTATGCTGTAGACATCCGGAGCTTAATCCCGAGTTGTGAGCACAACGATTGCCAGAAGCTGGAGGTAAATCAGGTGTCCCGGTCAGATACGATCGATACGGGTAGCCCTCGTGATTGAACGTAACCGTCAATGAACGCCGTTGCAAACTTTTCTGCGGTGAGCTCAGCTTCCTTAACAGGAATCCAATGAGCTCGCTTCGTCAGGGGATCGATAATTGTCTCCACAGCATCATAACCAGCTTCTGACGTTGGTAACTTGGTGACGAAATCGATGTTCACCCGTTTCGTACGTTCGAGTGGAATCGGTAGTACCTGCAGGAGTCCATACGGCCTGTCATTCTTGCGCTTAATTCGGTGGCATACATCACATCCAGCAATCCATTCTGCGACCGAATCTGTCAACTTTGGCCAGTAGTACCGAGACCCAACTGCTGCTGCTGTTTTTGCGATGCCGCTATGTCCACCGCCCAAAATAGCATCAGGTGGTTCTCGAATGACGTCCGTTCTCAAGAATTTTGGGATACATAACCTTCCGCCCGACGGCTTATGGTACAGCAGGCCTTCTTCGAGTGTGTACGACTTTGCTCGTTCCTTAACACGATGAGACTGCTTCGAACTTGTCTTTTTGTCCTCGTTTTCGTTGCTATTGCTCAAATATTCTAGAACTGGTCCGAAAATTGTGTCCTCCCCGTAGCCTTTTCGAACATCGTTCAGCCACTCGGTTGAGGCTGACACCCGCATTTCGATGACATTGAGGTACTGCGGATCGACCTTTAGCTGCTCTTCCTGCATGTAGGCAATTCGACTGAGTGTGTCTGCCACAACATTTGCTGCTCCAGGAAAGTATTTGACCTCGTAGTCGTGCTGTTGGAGCCTGTCAAGGTGACACCACTGACGGCTCGTCAGCTTATTTTGCCCTAGGATATGTTGCAATGATGCATGATCCGTATAGATGGTGGTACGTTTCCGCCCATGAACATAGCAGGCCCAATGTTCCAGATTTGCGCTGATTGCAAGAAGCTCTCGGTGGTATGCTGGATATCTCGCCTCGACCGTATGGAGCTTCCTCGAAAAGTATCCCAGTGGCCGTTCCACTAACCTCCCTTCAAACATCTGTTTCTGCGCTAGAATGCCACCAATAGCTGTGTCCGATGCAACCGTACGCAGGATGAAGTCAGTGTCTGGATCCAAAGTTGCCAACACAGGTGAAGATATCAAGGCCTTCTTGAGGTCCTTGAACTGATCTGCATGTCGGCTGGTCCATACATATTCGCTCTTGGGTTTCAAGGCGAGGTCATGTAGCAGATGTGCCTGGTGGGTGAATTTCGGTACAAATTTCCTGTAGTAGCCTGCCAATCCCAGAAACCCGCGGAATTCCATTGGCGTTTTGGGTGTTGACCAATCCCGTACTGCCTTGACCTTCTTTTCTTCTGTGTGAATACCGTGTCTATTCACTCTGAAACCAACAAACGACGTTTCCAGAGTACCAAACACGTATTTGGTCTCACTGTGACGTAACCGCGCGTTCCGTAATGCCTGTACCACACCTTCCACATGCGTCTTGTGTTCTGCCCGCGTTTTCGAAAAAATCAAGACATCATCGAGATATACAATTGAATTCCAACAATGTGGGTGCAATATTTTGTACATCATACGCATGAACGCAGCTGGCACATTTGCAAGTCCAAACGGAATGACCTTATACTCGTAGAATCCATCTGGTGCTATGAACACGGTCTTGTGGCAGTCGTCTGGGTGAACCCGTACTTGGTGGTATCCGCTTGCCAAGTCCAGCTTGGTGAATACATGTGCTCCGTGGAGTTTATCCAGCAAGTCCTCAATGTATGGCAACGGATACCAGTCTTTGGCGGTTATTGAGTTTAATCCGCGATAATCGACTCACATTCGGAGCGTGGCGTCCGGCTTTTTCACAAAGATTATCGGTGCTGTATAATGCGAGTGAGACTCCATCACCCACCCCTTTTCGAGCAGCTTTTTGATCTGGACCTCGAACTCGTTCCTTTCGGACTGTGTCATCCGGTACGGCTGGCGGTGGGGAATTTTTGCCATTGGGTCGGTATGAATGTGGAAGTCGTGCTCCCCTGGTGGTGGAACGCCACTCGGCGGTTGAAAGAGATCATTAAAATCGTGTCTGATTTGAACTCTCCAGTTCCCCAGATCTGCCAGAACGGAATCATCCTCACCGAATTCATCACCCATCCGGCGTTCCCGGATGTCGATCACAAAAATCCTATCACCACTCAATCTTGACATCGCCCGTCTCGTTTCGTCTGCAGATATCAGATTGATGGATGCCGCTTTGGCTACTGCTGCGCAATGGTTGTGAACTTCCCAGTAGCGACCTTGGTGCGGTCGAAGCCCTTTCAATGCCAGTTTAGGCACAAATGCCGGTCGTCCATCCATTAGCAATGACCAATCGGCATCCAACAGGTGTAAAACATTGTCTGAATCCACCAGATGACGTGTCTTCGAGTGCCAATTTTTTCCAATAATAATGTCGTAGGCGCCCTTAAGATCAAAGACAGTGTACCAACCGGTAACATCTGCGTAATTCCCAGTGATGCCGTATATCCGTCCATTAAGCCAAACTTGGTACCTATCTTTGGGGGGATGTTTGGTTCCGGCTGTGATAATTGACATGCGTCCAGCATGTCGAAAGGGTAAACCGAGCTGTTTTGCGAATGCAGTATCGATATAACAGTATAACGCACCAGGGTCCATTAGGGTGTAGGCTGAGCGAGTTTTGGAATGAGAGGTTTGGACTTTAGCGTAATAACGTAACAAATCACGTTTATAAATAATGTCTTTCCATATAAAATTAAGGTTTGTCAAATAAAGTCTTGCTCCCTCCCTTTTTTTTTTTTTTTTTTTTGTTTATTCATTATCCTCGTGTGCAACGTCTTGCTCCCTCCCGTTCCCTAGTTGGAGGATGCTCTGTCACTTCTCTCTTGTCTGGCCAACCTCCTTTGATGTACGTACCAGACTTTGCCTCCGGATTGTCAACACTGTCAAGATGCTTGACTGGGATTCACCAATTGGGTTGGCTAGTGCAGTACTGTGACTGCTGCGTGGGTGGTGGATGTTGGGTCGGTTGATACTTCTGGGGTCCGTCGCGTCCTCCATGGCATCCTTCTCGAGGCGTGAATCGCGATTGTATCTTTCCATCGACAATTGTATTTACTTCGTTATTTTCGGTTGGGTTCAGGACTAGGACGGCACTTCCGGATGGCATCGGCTGAAATGGGAGCGTGCGCGCGGTGACGATATCCATCATACCGGATAGTGTCATCTGGCTGCCATTGCCGAGGATGTCCATGAGGCGTGTCTGCTGGGATATATCGTTTTGCGTTGCTTCCGGCAGCTTGATCAGGTATTCCTCCCAGAGTGGGTTTTCCCTGGTAATGGTGAGTGACCCGCCCAGAATGGTGATCAGTTCCAATGCTCTCTGGTTGAACGACAAAACCAGCTGGTGGCTGAACTTCAACGTATACCATTCGCGGCGGATTACCGAGATAGCCCGTTCTGGAATGTACTGGCGCTTGAAGAGGACCTTCATGTCATCCCATGTGATATTGTAATTGTACTCCTCCGGAGGAATAGCGTCCACACCCTGTTTCTTCATGCTGTTCTCGAACCAGTGGAACACCTTGGCTGTGAGAAAACGCCAGAAGGTGTCGATCTTCTGGTTGTCTTCGGATGCCCCTTGACAGACTGCTCCACCCTGTCGAACGAAGTGCTGAACATCTTCAAGATATTGAGCGACAACCTCCATGTCCTGGGAACCATCAAATCTCTTTGGCTCATGCAGTTTAATTTTTTGAACGATCAGGTTTTGGCTTAAGGTCCCAGTGTATAGTTTTATGGTTTGTTCGCTGATGACCAAGAGGTGATCGCAGCGCCGCTTCCAGACTGCCATCTCCACAGAGGCTTCCCGGTGACTCTCATACCACTGAGTATAGGCATTAAGGACCGCTGCAGCTGAAACAGCTATAACTACCGAGTTTTCGTCGCGTGAGAGGTTCGCCTCACCAATCCACTCGAGTAGCTCACCTGGCCCCGGCCAGAATTTCAGGGTGTTTGACATTGCTCGCTGTTTCGGCATTTCCTGTTTTGCTTGCCACGCTTTTGGAAATGCTTGCCGTGCTTGGGAAATGTCCACCGCGCTTTGGAAATGCTTGCCGTGCTTTGGAAATGCCCGCCGCGCTTTGGAAATGCTCGCCGCGCTTGGGAAATGCCCGCCGTCCTTTGGAAATGCTTGCCGTGCTTTGGAAATGCTCGCCGTGCTTTGGAAATGCTCGCCGCACTTGGGAAATGTCCACCGCGCTTTGGAAATGCTCGCCGCGCTTTGGAAATGCTCAGCGCTTCTGCCCGATGAACGGGTTATATAGGCAGTAGCTCAGCCCGGTGAACGGGTAGTTGAGACTGATGGACGGCGTGTGTGTACGGCGTGTGTGTACGGCGTGTGAATACAGCGTGTGAATACGGCGTGTGTGTTCGGCATGTGAATATGGCGTTCGATTTCTTTCCGAATCCACTGGATTCGCTCAAATTCTTCTCGAATCCGCCCGATGAACGGGTTGTATAGGCAGTATCTCAGCCCAGTGAACGGGTAGTTGAGACTGCTGGACAGCGTGTATGTACGGCGTGTGTGTACAGCATGTGAATACAGCGTGTGAATACGGTGTGTGAATACAGTGTGTGAATACGGCGTGTGAGTATCTTTTTCTTGAAGGTCAGCGCACTGTATGTGACTGGAAACATCTTGGTGAGAGGTAAGATATGAGCCCCGAAACGCTGGCCACCGCGCTTACCGCTCGCCGCGCCCTCCCGCAGCTACTTTTCACGCGAGAGTCCGTTCGCTGGGCCGTCCCGTATCCTGTCGCTCGGTTTCCTCATTTTTCTCGATTTTCGCGTTGTCCTCTCGGGATCTTGAAAATGCTCGCCGTGCTTTGGAAATGCTCAGCGCTTCTGCCTGATGAACGGGTTATATAGGCAGTAGCTCAGCCCGGTGAACGGGTAGTTGAGACTGCTGGACGGCATGTGTGTATGGCGTGTGTGTACGGCGTGTGAATATGACGTGTGAATACGGTGTGTGAATACGGTGTGTGAATACGACGTGTGAGTATCTTTTTCTTGAAGGTCAGTGCACTGTATGTGACTGGAAACAGCTCGGTGAGACGTAAGGTATGGGCCTTGAAACACCGGCCCCCACGCTTACCGCGTGCCGCACCCTCCCGCAGCTACTTTTCACGCCAGAGTCTGTTTGCTGGGCCGTCCCGTGTCTCGTCGTTCAGTGTCCTCGTTTTCTCGATTTTCTCGTTGTCCTCTTGGAATCTTGATGTTTCTGCGCCCTCCTTCTGCTCGCCGCTCGTCACACGGTGCAATAAAGAATGCTCGCCGCTGGTCGTGTGGGGCAGGGAAAATAAAGAATGCTCGCCACTGGTCGTACGGGGCAGAGAAAATAAAGTGTTGCTACCAGTTGAGGGGTCGTGAGAAACATGTCCATTCTAAAGAGGGGAGCACCGGACACTTATACAAGTGTCCATGTGCTAGTGCTAGTGTGTGACTGTCTATCTACAGAAGCCCTTAGGGCAGCCATCTGCTAAGTCCCACAAACTCTAGAAGCCATGCTAGTGGCCATGCTAGCCACTCTAGGTGTGGCGTCCACGACGTCCGGAATCCTCCTCCTACACATGGGAGGAACGGGAGGAGAAGGGAGAGGCCCGCCAAGAAGGCCAAGAAGACCCGCCGTGTGCCCCTCACCCTTGCTGCCACCCAACGAAGTCGACGAGGACGATGAGGACCTTTATGAACGAAATCTGACTACAGGGAGACCCCCGCCAGACGCGAAAGAACCAACGGAGGGCCAGCTGGCCACCATGCTCACACCAGACGAAATTGCGAGGTTAGTGGGAGCCGGAATTACGGCAGCACGAGCACCGGAACGACCAGCAAACGAGGCCCGGATAAACGCCTCAAGGCTAAAAACGGAGAACCCCGAAAAGTTCGATGGGAAAAGCTCGTCCACCTTCAACCAATGGTGGGAATCAGTCACGATGTACCTGGGATTTTACCCAGAGACGGTCGACCGTCAGAAGATCGCCTGGGTCGGAACCCTCCTGACTGACACTGTCTTGATGTGGCACCTGCACCGGTACCGGGAGCTACGGGATAATGACACATGGGCCAACTTCTCAGCAGCCATTCGGACGGAATACCGGAATGAGCGCGAAGCAGCGGATGCCCAACTCAAGTTAGGTCAGCTCAAATATCAAGGATCTATCTGCGCCTACCTGACCAAGTTCCGAGCACTCAATAACTTTGCGTGGGCAACTGGGGAAGCACTGTGGGAAAAAATCGACCTAGCCATGCCGGACGCGCTGCTCGATATGTGGTTCGCCCATTACCTGGAAGACTTCGCGGACGACAAAGGCTTCCTGCAGGCCACCCACCAGGCAGGCCTACAGGTAGAAAAGTAAAAAGCCCTCAAACAGACCTGGGATCAGATGAGAACAGGAACCACTGGCAGCGCCACTCAAACAGAGGAAAAACGGTCGGATAGGAAGAAACAGATGTCGGATGGAAGAAAACAAGTGGAAGGTGCATGGAACACCAGGACGGATCAAGCACTGACAGGCCGCCCGAGCCCGTGGGGTCAACCAGGCCGATGGGCTACTAAAGAAGCTGCCCTAAAAGGGGTGCCCTTGCAGGAACACGAGGAGTATTTCAGAACCCCGGAAAGCTGCTGGTGCTGCGGCCAGAAAGGACACCGTATCTACGAATGCTTCACCCATACTACTCGGCACGAATCCTCTCTTCCAAAAGCACCTTGGAAGGCCGCCGGAGTAACAACAATGGGAGAAGGGAAAGGAAAGCGCTCGGAAGAACCGGAAGAAAATCCAGCGCCCAAACAGCAAAAGATCGCCACTGTGATGGAGGAAGGACCATCCCGAGCCCTACCGATATGGGCTGACGACAGCGATCAGTCAGATTTTTAGAAGGCCCGCTGAAACCGCCGGCGCAGGCCTTCGCGATGATTTGCGGAACCTCCCGAAAACGGAAAAATGAGGAATCAAGTGCTGAAACCTCGAAAAAACCGAAACCGGAAGAACCCACCAGTGGTACCCGCCCCATTATACACATGATCATACACCACGGCCAGGAACAACACCCGGTCACCATGCTACTGGATAATGGATGTTCAGTACTGCTAATCAGCGAACAAATAGCGAGGCGCCTTCAACTCTGGCTGCTCAAACACAGAGAACAGCATCTCATCGAGAATTTCACGGGACAGGTCATGGAAGGAGTTGGGGAATTCTACACCGACCGACTAGTGCTTCAACACCGAAGACACTTTTCAAGGGAAGTCATGGAAGTGGCACCCATGGACAAGGAAATTGACATATTTCTCCCATACAGGTGGATAGCCAAGCACCCACCACAGGGAGCCTGGAAGAACCAGGAAGTTCGATTCAACAGCCCACACTGTCTCCAGAAATGCACCAAGTACGAAACAAATGACTGGGAGCTCTCGTGGGACGAAACGGTGTGCTATGAGGACAACGCTCGCTGTATTGGCTACGTCTCCGCGGTAACCCAAGAAGATCCCCGGGATAGAGTTACTCCGGAATTCCGTCAATACATAAACGTGATGGGAAAAGAGATGGCGGAAGCCTTACCCGAACACCGACCATACAACTGCAAAATCGAACTAAAAGAAGGAGGTACCGTGCCGTGGGGACCCATTTACCCCCTATGGGAAATAGAGCTACAAGCTCTTAGGGAGTGGCTCAAGGATATGGAAAGAACAGGAAAAATCCAGCGATCGACCTCGTTGGCAGGATCACCCATCCTATTTGTTTCAAAACCCAATGGAAGAGGGCTGCACCTCTGCATGGACTACAGGTGCCTCAACAAAATAACGATCCCCAACCGGTACCTGTTGCCACTAATGCAGGAGCTCCAGGATCGAGTCCAAGGAGCCCGTTACTTCACGAAAATAGACCTAAAAAACGGATTCCATCTAATCCGAATGAAAGCGGGAGACAAATGGAAAATGGCGTTTCGAACCCACTATGGCTTATACGAGTTCAAGGTGATGCCGTCCGGGTCGACTAACGCCCCCTCCATGTTTCAAGACATGACAAACCACATTTTCTCCGACCTGCTGGACCTCGGGTTGATCGTTTACATGGACGACATCCTAATATATGTGAAAACACTGGCCGAACACGACAAAATTGTCCGGAAAACATAGAAGAGATTACAGGACAATGGTCTGGCAGTAGCGGCAGACAAGTGCATCTGGAGAGCGAAGGAGGTGGAGTTCCTAGGCTATGTCCTGGCCTGGGACGGGGTCAAGATGGCACAGGACAAAGTGGAAGCAGTGCTAAGGTGGGAAACTCTGCGCTCGTTAATGGAAGTCCAGTCGTTCCTTGGATTCGCCATGGCTCCAATACTGGCCCATTTTAACGCACAACGACCAGTAATCATCGAAACTGACGTCTCGGATTTTGCGATTGGAGCAGTACTCTTGCAATGGGACGACGAAGGAAGACTACACCCAGTAGCCTTCCATTCCAGAAAGTTCCAACCAGTGGAAATCAACTACAAGATCCACGACAAGGAACTCCTGGCAATTGTCGACGCTTTCAAACACTGGAGGCGCTATTGCGAAGGAAACGCCCACCAAATACAGGTATTCTCCGATCATCAAAACTTGGAATACTTTATAACAACAAAGGTCCTCAGCAGACGTCAAGCACAGTGGGCACAGGAAGCGGCAGGCATCGACTTCTGGATTTACTACTGGCCAGGGACTCAGAACGGAAAACCAGACGCATTATCAAGATGTTCGGAGTACCGCCCAGAAAAGGGGGGGATAGAAAACCAGCCGATTACAACAGTTTTGGGAAAAAACCGTTTTGCAGAACCAAATCGGCAAGGATGGACATTTATCTGCTCCTTAGCATGACTCGCTTCTCTCCCGACGAAAAAGTGGGAAGAAGGATTTATGGAAAGGATAAAAGAAAAAGGATGAAAAGATATGGCTTATCAACAAGCATGGAAGGAAGCAGAAGCCGCTCTCCCGAAAGAGCAGGGGATGGACCAAAAGGCCAGGGGCGTGCTGGAAATCCGGGACAAACAGCTTTATAGGAAGGGCATGCTCTGGGTGCCAGAAGAACTGGTACACGAAATTGTGGAATCAGAGCAGGACACAAAGGTGGCCGGACACATGGGCCAGGACAAAACCATCAAGCTCATTAGGCAGAACTTTTGGTGGCCAAAAATGAATGAACATCAGGAAAAAAAAAAATTGCGTCCTGAGTGTCCGGATGCACTAGACGCGCTGGACGCTTCGGACACAACCTGCTTAACTCGGACGCAGTTCACTATGGCACCGTGCATCCGGACGCAGCTCGCCACGGTACCGTACGTCCGGACGCAGCTCGCCACGGCATCTGCTTACTGGACGGAGCGTGTCAGGGCATTTTCCTTCTGGACGCAGCCATGTCAGGGCATTTTCCTTCTGGACACAGCCGTGTCAGGGCATTTTCCTTCTGGACGCTGCCGTATCGGAGCAAATGGCATCTGGCTGACGCATGTCGTGGCACCACGGTCACGCTGGCAGTCAAGGCACGGAACATCGCAGCAAATACTCTTGTCGCATTCGCAAACACGCAGCGGGTTCCAGGCATAGTGACTCAGTCCAGTTCTATTCATTCTATCTAATGTATATCTATTTATGCTACTACCATACTTCGCGCGGAAACAAAGGAAAGTTGGCAAATACGACACAACGCATTGAGCACAATGTGATGAGCACGACGCGATGAGCACGACGTGTTGAGCACGACGCGATGAGCATGACACGATGAGCACGACACGATGAGCACGACGAGATGAACACGACGCGATGAGCACAACGACTATGAGGAGGATGGCAATGAGCACGCTGCCAGTGGTGAGGGTGATAGCAAGTAGGACGCAGCGAGTATGATATCAATGAGGGTGCCGGCGGCGAGGACGATAGCAAGTAGGACGCGGTGAGTATGATTGCAAGTAAGATGAGGCGAGTATGATGGTGTTACACCCGAATATTTCACGAAGTACATAGAGTATCTAGATTACTTAGCGACAGAGTAGTAGGAAGGCTAGCGGGTAACAGATGATGGATCAAGAGTCTAGGAGGGAGTTAAGGAGCCGGAGTTAGCTTACGGCCGAGAGATCAAACCTTGCGGGGAGAGATCAAACCTTGCGGGGATCGGACGAAGGAACTCCGAGGTGGGGGTCGGAGTGCAAACGAAGCAGTCTTAGCAGATTTGGTCTGACTCCTTGCGGGGAGAGACCAGACGCTGGTTAAGCCTCCTTGCGGGAAGGAGCCACGTACACAGAGAATCTGGGTCCTCGCGGGGACTGGCTTGGATCCTTGCGGGGGGAGCCACGTACGAGTCTAGACGCAAGAGTTCCTCGCCCAGTTGCATGACAAACTCATCTCCCTTATCTACACCCCGGCCAGAGCCAATGATCCACCCACGGGGTCTATGCACCTCGGGGGAATCCAAACCCGAGTCACCACTTCTCACGCGAAGTCATCAGATCTCACGACGGCTCTTCCTCTACAAAAAGAGGAGGATTTCTCACCTCGCCGAGAGAAATCAGCCCGAACAGCAACTACAACACTACCGAACCAAAATCCCACCAAACCCACACACAAGATCTAAGATTATTCCGTTGTGAATTATCGAAAGTAGCCTGATTACCTTTGATTCTACCCACACTCCGGTTACAAGACAACCCCAGTGTCACACTATAATCTTGATCTCAAAATCACCCTACTTTCATGGAGAGCTTCGACACTACCTACTTCGAAGACCACCTCTATCTACTCGAGCTATCCACCTACTTGGAGCCAAAATCCCAATACACACTTGACTACACTTTTCAGTCAATCGACGAAGAAATCGCAACCTACGAACAGTGGGAAGAATTCAACGACGGACCTATCCCTACTCCCTACCAGGAAGGTGACCACGAACCCTGGAACTGGTATACGCAATATTGGTTCAACTGCGCCTATAGCCACAAGAAAGCCGAATTCACTGAGCACGAGCTCCGGGACCTCTGCGACTATTACTTCACCGACGACGAAACTATCCACAGCGGAGATTTCCTGGACCAATACTAGAAATGTCTACTTCCTCCGACTTCAACATTCTCCGACTGGAGGCCCCCAGAGACCTACTCCAGATCACGGACGGAACTCCAGCACCGGAGCAAGCGATAGAATTAGCCAACCCTGCGGTTTGGGTCCGAACTATGGCACGTCAGCAAAAGCAGGCGGAAAACGACTTAAGACAGCTCACCAAATTATGCGGCAACACGATCGATAGAACCGATCAGCGAATGCAATGAATCGAAGAGGCCTACAGAATTTTGGCGGAAGGCACCAGGTACGTATATGACCGAGTACACGCTAACGAAGAAATCGCAGAAGGTTGGGTTCGCACCGAGTTGGCCAATGCCGCAAACGCTTATCAAACGCTCGCGCATAACGTATGGCAAGCCATTTTGGAACGAACCAACGAGGACAACCAGCGACAGATATGCCAGGCAACCCAGCTCACCCGGGTCAACGACGCCCTCGCATTTCTCGCCGAAGCCAACATGGCCCGAAGCCAGCATTTGGCTACATTTCAAGGAAATGTGGAACTATGGGCAGCGGACCATCAGAGAAAGATGAGCAGAGTGGAGGAAGAGCTACGCCAAGCCAGGGAAGAAATACGGCGGATTGCTACCCGAATACCCCTCCCGGGATCACCACTGCCGAGGGCCCCTTCTCCGGAACCGCTACAGCTCTGGCGAAGTCCGGCCAAGATACCCAGTACCAGCGCCGCATCAGCAGCGGCGCCGCCACCCCTGCCACGGCGACCAATTCTCCAGAGCCCGATCTGGCTCCCGCCTACTCCCGCCACCCGAAGGCAAAGGCGGCCTGCCGTCCCCGTGTCAAGCCCACCACTACCCCCACTCCCACTACAGTCAAAAGTCGGAACCACGGGAGGAGGAGAAGTGGGACCTTCACGGAGCCCCCAACGACCGGTCAACTCACCTTCGCCTTCGCCTTCACCACCGCCTAGCGAGGACGAGGACGACCTATACGTTCAAAACCTTCCCACAGGAAGACCCCCGCCAGGTACAAGGGAGCCAACGCACGCGCAGATAGCCACCATGCTCACGCCGGAAGAAATAGCAAGGCTGGTGGGAGCAGGAATTGCAGCCGCACGAGCCCCCGAAAGGCCCGAACCGCCAGTGAACCGAATAAACGCCTCAAGGCTGAAGATGGAGAACCCCGAAAAATTCGACGGGAAGAGTTCATCCGCCTTCAACCAGTGGTGGGAATCGGTCACGATGTATCTGGGATTCTACCCAGAAACAATCGACCGCCAAAAGATCGCCTGGGTCGGAACCCTTCTAACGGATACCGCCTTGGTATGGCACCTCCACCGGTACCGCGAGCTGCGGGAAAACGACACCTGGGCCAACTACTCGGCAGCCATTCGAATGGAATATCGGAACGAGCGAGAAGCAGCGGACGCCCAACTCAAGCAGGGACAACTCAAATACCAGGGATCTATTCGTGCTTACCTAACGGAGTTCCGAGCGCTCAATAACTTTGCACGTGCGACCGGAGAAGCGCTAAGAGAAAAAGTGGACTTGGCAATGCCGGACGCGGTACTCGACATGCGGTTCGCCCACTACCTCGAGGATTTCGCGGACGACGAAGGATTCCTACAAGCCACCCACCAAGGGGGCCTACAGGTGGAAAAGAAAAGAACCCTCAAAGCCGCACGGGAAGCTATGAAAGGATCGGCCAGGGACACCGTGCGCGCCGCCCCAGGACCGGCAGCCAAAAAGGAGGAACGGAAAAAGGAAGAAAGACGGCCAACGACGAATCGGGAACCAGGGAAGAATGACTCCCGAGCCCCGAAGAATAACGGATGGGAGTCAATGGGGGCCGCTCTGCGGGGGGTACCCCAGAACGAATTAGACGCGCACAAAAAGGTCAAGGATGGATGCTGGCGATGTAGAAGGACAGGGCACCGTACCTTTGACTGCTTCTCCTTCCAAACAGCACAAGGAACGGAGCTACCACCCGCACCTTGGAAAGTGTCAGCCGTAGCTAAAGGAAAGAGGAAGAGATCGGAGGAGCCAGAAGAACCAGGGGAGACCCCACAGGCCAAACAACAGAAGGTAGCAGCTGTCGACACCATGGAAACAGACGCCATCGCTTCCCTGTGGGAATCAGACTCGGATTTTTAGGAGGCAGGGACTCGTCGCACCCCAAAGCCTCCTTGCTAATATGCGGGGCATCCAAGAAACGAAGAAACGAGGAACCAAGTGCTGGAACCCCGTCCAAGAAACAACGGAAACCCGAAAGCGGCACTCGCCCAGTGATCAACATGCTACTACACCTAGGCGACAAGAAAACCCTAATCCGAGCACTGTTGGACACCGGCTGTTCAATAGCGCTGATAAACAAAGAAACGGTGAAACGACTGGGTCTGGAAAAACTGAAGCATAAACAAGCCCGTAGCATCGAGAGCTACACCGGGGAAAGCATCAAGGGAGCAGGCCAATTCTATACAAAGCCAATGACCCTTCAACACCGAAAGCACTACTCCACGATGAGTTTCGAAATTTCCCCAATGGAACGAAACATTGACGTCTTCCTCCCGTTTAGCTGGATAATGACACATCCACCACAAGGCTCCTGGACGAATGCCGAAATACGCTTTAATAGCACCGGATGCCTAACAAAATGCACCAAATTCGAACAAAGGGAATTTTCACTATCCTGGGACGAGTCCGTACTCCTGGATCAGGACGCCCGCCTTATCGGCTATGTCTCGACGGTGTCGGAAGGAGACCCGCTCGATGCAGTCCCCAAAGAATTCAGGGAATACATGGGAATCATGGGGAAAGAAGCCGCAGATGCCCTGCCGGAGCACCGACCGTACGATTGCAAAATTGACCTCCAGGAAGGAAGCACAGCACCCTGGGGACCCATATACCCGCTGTCCGAAGTAGAACTCCAGACACTTAGGGAATGGCTAAAAGAGATGGAGCGTACAGGGAAAATCAGGCGCTCCACATCTCCGGCCGGCTCTCCAATCCTCTTTGTGCCTAAGCCTCATGGAAGAGGGCTTCGCCTATGCGTGGACTACCGGGCTCTCAATCGCATCACAATCCCTAACCGCTACCCTTTGCCACTGATGCAGGAACTACAGGACCGAGTTCAAGGGGCCCAATGGTTCACGAAAATGTACCTCAAAAACGGGTTTCACCTCATCCGAATTCGAGAAGGCGACGAATGGAAAACAGCGTTCAGAACCCGCTATGGCCTCTTCGAATTCCAAGTCATGCCATTCGGACTGACGAATGCCCCGTCCACCTTCCAGGATATGATGAACCATGTATTCTCAGATATGTTGGATGTCGGCGTCTTAGCCTACATGGACGACATACTGGTTTACGCAGACACCGAGAAGCAGCACGACAACACCGTCCGAGAAGTCTTGAGAAGGCTACAAAGAAATGGCCTAGCAGTCTCGCCGGAGAAATGCATCTGGAAAACTCAAGAGGTGGAATTCCTAGGCTACATCATAGGATGTGAGGTGATCAAAATGTCTCAAGAAAAGGTTGATGCGGTACTAGAATGGAAAACGCCTCGAAACCTAACAGAGGTGCAGTCCTTCCTAGGGTTCGCCAACTTTTACAGACGGTTCATCCAGGACTACTCCAGAGTGGCAAGGCCACTAACGGAGTTAACGAAGAAGGAGCAAGGGAAAGAATGGAGCTGGAACCTGGAAGCGGAGTCGGCCTTTCAGGAGCTGAAAAAGCGATTCACCACCGCACCGATCCTGGCTCATTTCGACGCAGCAAGACCAGTCATTATCGAAACAGACGCCTCGGACTTCGCGATAGGAGCCGTCCTGTCACAACGGGACAACGAAAACCGCCTGCACGCGGTGGCGTTCCACTCCAGAAAGTTTCAGCCCGCGGTAATCAATTACGAGATCCACGACAAGGAACTCCTGGCAGTGGTAGACGCCTTCAAGTACTGGAGGAGATACTGTGAAGGAGCAATCCACCAGATCCAAGTCTACTCGGACCACCAGAACCTGGAATACTTCACAACGACTAAAGTGCTAAATCGCCGACAAGCGCGATGGGCCCAGGAACTCGCCGGAATCGATTTCAGAATTTACTACCGACCCGGGACGAAAAATGGGAAGCCAGATGCCCTGTCTAGGCGTTCGGAGTACTGCCCTGAAAAGGGGGGGGTAGAAAACCAGCTGATAACGACTGTTTTGGGAAAAAACCACTTCGAAGAACGCCTGTCGTGCACATTCGTCTGCTCATCGGCAAGGATAGCATCACTCCCGGAAAGAAAATGGTCGAAAGAATTCCTGACGAGGGTCAAGGAAGAAGGGAAAAAGGACGAAGCTTACGCACAGGCTATGAAACAGGAAGCGGTGACAGAAGAACTGTCACCGAAGGACCAAAAAGTCAAGGAATTAAGGAGAGAAAACGAGCTGCTGTACAGAAGGAACCTACTCTGGGTCCTGAGGAACCTGGTACAGCAGATAATGGAATCAGAACACGACACAAAAGTGGCCGGACACATGAGACAGAACAAAACCATCGAGCTAATACGACGAAACTTCTGGTGGCCAAAGATGAATGAACGAATCATCGACTTCGTCAGGAGCTGCCCAGAATGCCAGCAAAACAAGGTGACTCGTCACCAGCCATACAGTCTATCCTCGCCCCTGGAACTCCCGTACGCCCCCTGGCAATCGATCGCCATTGACTTCATCACAGAGCTCCCGCTTTCAGAAGGATGCGACCAGCTCTGGGTAATCATCGACAGGTTCACCAAGATGGCGCACTTCCTTCCGCTCAGGGATAAAACAGCGACGGACCTGGCCATCATCTTCGGCCGAGAGGTATGGAAGCACCATGGCCTCCCCACTGATGTTGTGTCGGACAGAGACTCTCGGTTCACGTCAGAAGTCTGGAAAGAATTCTTACGACTATCTGGCATTCGACCTCGAATGTCGACAGCGTTCCACCCACAAACGGACGGACAAACGGAACGGCTCAACCAGACAATTGAAGCCTACCTCCGCGCCTTCGTCAGCCGAGAACAGGATGACTGGGTACGCCTGCTACCCATGGCCGAATTTGCTTACAACAACTCGATCACGGTTGGAAACGGTATGTCTCCATTCTACGCTAACTATGGCTTCCACCCGGTGGCCATGGATCCGGCGTCAACGGAACCACTCAACCCAGCCAGCAGAGTATACGCCCATTGGATGCACACAGTGCACGACGAGTCCCGACAAGGGCTGGAAAAAGCACAGGAACGAATGCGGCGTTATACGAACCCGAATCGGGAGAGACCCCCGGAATACCAAGTGGGAGACTTGGTAATGCTCAGCGGACGCAATATCAAAACACGCCGCCCCTCGAGGAAGCTGGACCACAAAAATCATGGCCCTTTTCAAATCGAAAAAATCGTTTCTCCTCTAGCGGTCCGCATCACGCTTCCCTGCAAGTGGAAGATACACAATGTTTTCCACGTATCGTTACTCGAACCATACCGAACCAGCGAACACCGAGCACCTCCGGACCCATCGAAGGTGTTGCGAGAAGCGAACGACATTGAGCAATCAGAGGAATACGATGTCGACGAAGTAATGTCCTCGGTCGAACGCGGCCGGGGAAACAACAAAAGAATCCTCTACCTCGTCAAATGGCTCTACTATCCGGAACGCAAAGACTGGACGGAAGAACCATTCGACAACTTTTCGGTAGGCGGTCTGGAGAAACTCCGGGAGTTTCATCGACGGAATCCAGACTCGCCGAGGGACTACCGGCTCACCGAGGGCTAGACCAGATCCCCCGGGGACCTGGCGGTAGGGGGCTGATGGGGCGGAGGACGTCAGTACCACAGCGTCATGAGCCAACAAAAAGACCCGCTTCACGGGCACCCACGAGAAGCCGCCGACCGGGCGCCCGGCGAGGAGTGCACGCGACCGAAACTGTTGAGAATCAGGAAAACCGTTCAGAACAGACGTATCGACCTCTCGGCGACCGACTCGGACCGGCGGAACCGGCGCAGCAGGCCCATAATCGGTGAAGTGAGTCCCCGACAGCGCTGTCACTGCTCCAGCATACTAGTCTCCCCCCGGAAGGATGTGGGCGCGGTCACTGCTGAGCATACGGGTTACTAGCACGAAGGACACCATACCCCTCCCGATTCCCTGGTCCCGCTGTGACCCCGGAACCTCACCGAGCCGGCCAAAGCCTTGACGCAGCGTGGCGGCGAGTACGATTCAATATGACAGGACAGTATGAGTACGCACCGGCTTACTCAGAGGGCCCAGTTGTCTTCGCAGGTCCCTGGCGCTCGAGGGAGAGTAGCCGCTGGCCGGATGACTGGGAGGGCTGCAGGGGAGGAGGACTGCAGTCCGTGACACTGCAAGAAACTCAGCGTTGAAAGAATCTCACGATCCAAGAAAGAGACGGGCTACTTAGATAGAACAAAATTAGCGCTTGGGACGAGGCTAAGGAGGAGGGGAGGTAGTGTTACAGCCGAATATTTCACGAAGTACATAGAGTATCTAGATTACTTAGCGACAGAGTAGTAGGAAGGCTAGCAGGTGACAGATGATGGATCAAGAGTCTAGGAGGGAGTTAAGGAACCGGAGTTAGCTTACGGCCGAGAGATCAAACCTTGCGGGGAGAGATCAAACCTTGCGGGGATCGGACGAAGGAACTCCGAGGTGGGGGTCGGAGTGCAAACGAAGCAGTCTTAGCAGATATGGTCTGACTCCTTGCGGGGAGAGACCAGACGCTGGTTAAGCCTCCTTGCGGGGAGGAGCTACGTACGCAGAGAATCTGGGTTCTCGCGGGGACTGGCTTGGATCCTTGCGGGGGGAGCCACGTACAAGTCTAGACGCAAGAGTTCCCCGCCCAGTTGCATGACGAACTCATCTCCCTTATCTACACCCCGGCCAGAGCCAATGATCCACCCACGGGGTCTATGCACCTCGGGGGAATCCAAACCCGAGTAACCACTTCTCACGCGAAGTCATCAGATCTCACGACGGCTCTTCCTCTACAAAAAGAGGAGGATTTCTCACCTCGCCGAGAGAAATCAGCCCGAACAGCAACTACAACACTACCGAACCAAAATCCCACCAAACCCACACACAAGATCTAAGATTATTCCGTTGTGAATTATCGAAAGTAGCTTGATTACCTTTGATTCTACCCACACTCCGGTTACGAGACAACCCCAGTGTCACAGATGGCAAGCTTTGTGACATGGTTAGCACAGCTCTCGGAGTGACAGACAGCGGGAAGTAGTACAATACAACGTGACGAGCATGATGTCAATGAGGGTGCCGGCGGCGAGAACGATAGGGGGTAGGACGCGGCCAGTGTGGGTGAGTAGGACGCAGCAAGTATGGGAGCGAGTAAGATGCAGTGAGTATGATGGTGAGAAAGGCGCAACGATTAAGATGTCGATTAGGAAAATGTCGACAAGTAGGACGAGGTGAAAGGAGAAGAAAAAAGGGGTCTATCTATGAGTGATGAGCCAAACCTTGCGAAAGTGCAAGTGTTAGTAGTGGCTTGGTGCTTTCTATTGCCATCGTACTCGTCACGTCTTTCACGGCATCATACTCACTGCGACTTACTCGCCGTTTCCTACATGCTATCGTTCTTGCCGCTGGCACCCTCATTGACATCGTACTCCTCACAGTGTATTGTACAACTTCCCGGTATCTCTGTCACTCTGAGAGCTGCACTAACCTTGTCACAAAGCTCGCCATCATACTCGCCGTGTCTTACTTGCAATTATACTCGCCGCGTCCTACTTGCTATCGTCCTCGCCGCCAGCACCCTCATTGACATCATACTTGCCGCGTCCTACCCGCTATCGTTCTCGCCGCTGGCACCCTCATTGACATCGTACTCGTCACGTTGTATTGTACAACTTCCCGCTGTCTGTCACTCCGAGAGCTGTGCTAACCATGTCACAAAGCTCGCCATCATACTTGCCGCGTCTTACTTGCAATCATACTCGCCACATCCTACTTGCTATCGTCCTCGCCGCCGGCACCATCATTGACATCATACTCACCGCGTCTTACACGCGCTCATACTCGCTGCCGCCTACTCGCTATCGTTCTCGCCGCTGGCACCCTCATTGACATCGTACTCGTCAGGTTATATTGTACAACTTCCCGCTGTCTGTCACTCCGAGAGCTGTGCTAATCATGTCACAAAGCTCGCCATCATACTTGCCGCGTCTTACTTGCAATCATACTCGCCACATCCTACTTGCTATCGTCCTCGTCGCCGGCACCATCATTGACATCATACTCGCCGTGTCCTACCCACTATCGTTCTCGCCGCCAGCACCCTCATTGACATCATACTTGTCATGTTGTATTGTACAACTTCCCGCTGTCTGTCACTGTGAGAGCTGCGCTAACCATGACACAGAGCTCGCAATCATACTTGCCGTATCCTACTTGCTATTGTCCTCGCCACCGGCGGCGTGCTCATCGCTATCCTCCACACAGTCGTCGTGCTCATCGCGTCGTGCTCATCGCGTCATGATCATCACGTCGTGCTCAATGCGTCGTGCTTATCGTGTCGTGCTCAACGCGTCGTGCTCAATGCGTCGTGCTCATCGTGTCATGCTCAACGCATCGTGTCGTATTTGCCAACTTTCCTTTGTTTCTGTGGGAAGTGTGGTAGTAGCATATATAGATGTACATTAGATAGAATGAATAGAACTGGACTGAGTCACTATGCCTGGAACCCACTGTATGTTTGCGAATGCGACAAGAGTATTTACTACGATGTTCCGTGCCTTGACAGACAGCGTGACCGTGGTGCCATGACACGCGTCGTCCAGACGCCATTTGCCCTGACACAGCTGCGCCTAGAAGGAAAATGCTCTGACACGGCTGCGTCCAGAAGGAAAATGCCCTGACATGGCTGCGTCCAGAAGGAAAATGCCCTGACACGCTCCGTCCGGTAAGCAGATGCCATGGCGAGCTGCGTCCGTACGCATGGCACCCTGGCATACGGCGTTCGAATGCATGGTGCCATGGCGTGCTGCATCCGAATTCACATTGCCTGTGCGTTTCGCGTTGGGAGTGGTATGTGCCCTGCCAGGGTGCGTCCAGAGCGTCCCGAGTGCCTGGTGCGTCTGGACGCAGCCTGTGCCTCTGGATGCAGATTTTTTTTCCTGATGAACGAATAGTCGACCTCGTCCAAAGCTGCCTGGAATGCCAGTAGAACAAAGCATCCAGACACCAACCGTACAGACTATCGTCGCCCTTGCAGATCCCCTATGCACCCTGGCAATCAATTGCAATGGATTTCATCACGGATCTACCACTGTCAAACGAATGCGATGAGTTGTGGGTGGTCATCGACCGATTTACCAAGATGGCCCACTTCGTTCCACTGAAAGAGAAAACCGCGGCAGACTTGATGGCCATATTCGCTCGAGAAATATGGAAACACCATGGGATTCCAACAGATATAGTCTCCGACCGCGACTCGCGGTTCACCTTGGAAACCTGTAAGGGATTCTTAGGACTACTCAGAAGCCGTCCCCGTATATCTACCGCCTTCCACCCCCAGACTGACGGACAAACAGAACGTCTCAACCAAACAATCGAGGCGTATCTCTGCGCATTCTTCAGCAAGGAATAGGATAACTGGGCATTGCTACTACCTATGGCAGAGTTTGCATACAATAACTCAGTAACGATCGGTAACGGTGTATCGCCCTTCTTTGCCAACTACGGTTTCCACCCGGCCACCCTGGATCCACCTGACGAGGAAGGACCTCTCAACCCAGCCAGTACGGTCTACGGGCACTGGATGCAGACAGTGCACGAGGAATCCCCAAAAGGACTAGAAGCGGCACAACTTAAATGCAACGATACACCGATCCGGCACAGAAGGAACCCCCGGCGTATCAAGTAGGAGACTTAATAATGCTCAACGGCCACTGTCATGGTGCGTGCCAGCTACTAGGCCTCAACCCTTGGCGCCGTCTGGAATGTGGGAGGAAGGAATGTGGAGTGACGCTGAGTGGGAGGATGAAATGTGGAGTGACGCTGAGCGGGCGACGGATATCCTTAAAAGGAGCCGTCGCCCACTTCTTTCTTTCTTTCTTCCTTTTCCTTCCTCATGCAACAACTTGTTTGTTTCCCTGTTCTCCAATAAAGAACCTTAGTCCTCCCCAACAACCCTCTTGTCCTTGTCCTGCCCAGGTCCTCGGCCACTGCCGTGCGCCGACCTTGTCCTGTCCTGTCATCGGCTGCCCGCTGCGTGCCGACCCTGTCCTGTCCTGTCATCGGCCGCCTGCTGCGCGCCGACCTTGTCCTGTCCTGTCATCGGCCGCCCACTGCACGCCGACCTTGTCCTGTCCTCTCATCGGCCGCCCGCTGCGCGCTGTCCTCGTCCTTGTCCTACTACCCGCAGCCTAGCCGGCCCGGCCGTTACACTTTGTTGCATCAACCACTCTTCAGGTAGCAAACGGCCCTCTGAGCGGAACTACTATTGTCACCCAAGATGTCTTCCGGCAATATCGAGATGCCTTCCGGCAATGTCGAGATGTCTTCCGGCAATGTTGAGGAAACCTCTCCCCCTCCCCCCCTGATCTACCGCAAACTCTCAGCCACCATTCAGGCCCAGCTGAACATCATTGTCGCTAGCACTACTTTTGCCGATGACGCCACCCTCGAGGGTGCCTTCGGTCATGTCAAGCAGTTGGCCAAGCTGTTTCTGGATGCACCAAATGCGGTTCCCCAGTGGCACACTGATGATCTGGAAGAGCAACTGGCTACCGTGATGCGTATCAACAACCGTTTGGCAACTCTTGAAGGCCCTACGCAAGGAAAAGCCGACCGAATCCCAGATCCCCCTGTCTTTGAAGGAACCCGTGAAGGACTCGAAGAGTTCGTTGCGCAACTTTGGATTAAGCTGTTCAGTGACCCTTCCCACTACCCCACACCGGTGCTACGTATGGGTTACACGTTCAATCGTTTGGCAGGATGCGCTCAGGCTCAAGGTCTCCCATTTGTTCAGAATGGTACCTTCCTTTTGAACGACTCCGACGATATCATCCGTATCCTGGAGAACGCCTTTGGGCACCCAGACCCAGCCGCTACCGCTCGAAGCAAGCTCTATTCCTTGAAGCAGGGAAAGAAGGAGTTCGTCGCCTACTTCGCCGAGTTCCAGATGTTGGTGGCCAAACTGAATTGGGGAGAAGAGGCAAAGCTGGATGCGCTGAAGGAAGGAGTTTCGATTGAGCTCCGTCGCCAGCTCTTGGGATGCAGCCATGGACTCACATTTGACCAGTTCATGGCCCTATGCCAGCGCTTAGACTCCGAGATCCGAACCCTCCAGCACTACAAAGGTAGGGGTGGCAACCCCCCCAACCAACAACGTTCCACGCAGAATGCACCCCGCACCCATCCGCCTGTTCCGAACCCCCCTGCTACCGGTACGGCTCCAGATCCCATGGACCTCAGTGGTACCGGCTATGGGAAAATCTCCGAACAAGAACGTGCTACGAGGATTCGAGAGTGACTTTGCCTCTACTGTGGAAAGCCTGGACACATGGCTAGGCATTGCCCCAGCAAGTCGAAGAACCCTTTCCATGCCGCTTCCGCTTACATGAAAGGGAACCCGAATGTCCTTACGAACCCGAACCCGGGCACGGTTGCGAACCCGAATTCATTTGCGAACGCTTTTAGTGGCAGTGGCGGTGAAGGCAATAGGGGTGGTAGGGGAACCGGCGGCCAAGGCCAGTCGGGAAATGCCTACACCAGCAGCTGCATGATGGTACTGTTGTTGGTCGTACAAAAAAGAAGTTGTTGTCTGTGTTTCATTTGTCTAGTTTGTCAGTCGGCGAGGAATCAATAGAAGGAAAACATCTTGTTGTACTATGCAAAATCTCCTTCGGTAACAGGACCGTTGCCACGTACGCCCTCATCGACTGCGGAGCTACTGGAATCGCTTTCATAGACGAAGACTTCACATGCCATCACCAACTCCTGCTTACACCCCTTCAGTACCCCAGAAGCCTTGAGGTCATCGACGGCTGCCCGATATCCTCTGGCGACATTACGCACGTTGCCAACACCCACCTCGCAATACTCGAGCATCAAGAAACCTTGCCGATGTTCGTCCCAAAGCTTGGCCACTACCCAGTTGTGATAGGCATCCCGTGGTTGGAGCTCCACGATGTTGCCATTCGTTTTAGTTCCCGAACCTTGACTTTCGGGTCGCAGTACTGCACCTCGCACTGCAACCGGGCACCAACCGTAGTTCACACCCATTCTCTCGCATCAAAAATAGCTCACGAGGAGCCAGTGGTATGTGCGGGGGCCGGCGAATTCGAGGCCCGGTCATTTACATCTCCCAACTCATTTTTTCAGAACCAAGTTAACCATGGCAAGGACTACAATTTGGGAATGGGCACCCGATCGTCGAACTGGCGTGCCAGACCGAACGAAACCAGCGTTTTTCCGGATTCGAGCATTCTCAACAGAACGAGCGCCGGATCGACTATTCCGACGCCGAACACGGACGAACCGACATTACCAACGCCGGACACGGACGGACCAATGTTCCTGACGACAGCGACGACAGAGCGTCCAATTCAGATTTCAGCCATCGGTGGACATCCGTTCCGACGATTGGCGTATAAGCAAAAATTGACGATTTTTTCGACTTCCCTGTATGAGATCAATCAAGCACTCGGCGTGGGTGAGCAAGCAAAGAAACCGAAGGAGCTGGATCTGAAGGATTATATACCAGCGGAATACCACGAGTTCCTACCACTCTTTTCGGAAACATTGGCAAAGAATCTACCACCCCACCGGCCTTATGACCACAAGATTCCCTTGCGAGAAGGATTCACACCTCCTTTCGGCCTGCTATATTCAATGTCCAGAACCGAGTTGCAGACGTTAAAGGAATGGCTAGAGGAGAATTTGAGCAAGGGATTCATTAGGGTGTTGTCCTCCCCTACGGCCTCACCTGTAAAAGTTTGCCCGGCCACCAATTTCTTTTACAGTCTTCACACGCAGAGAGAGACAGAGAGAGAGAGGATCTTGTGAGGAACAGAATGAGATGACTTGATCGTTGAAGTTTGATGGAACGGCTCAATTAGGTGTGTTCAGTACTTTTCTATTGCTATGTAGAAGTATGTAAAGGGAAAGAAGAAAGAATGCCAAAGACACTGCTATGAGAGAATGCCAAGACGTCGTTGCCAGGATCCCCTTGCCACTGCCGTTGCTATGCCATTGCTCTCCACAGCGTTGTCGTCGCCATTGCTGTGGTGACACTTCCACCGGCGCGCCACGCCGGAGCGGCGAGAAGCAATTCCAACACACCCCCTCTTCTCGCACTCCATGCCAAACAGAAATCCACCAAATCAGAAAACAAGAATCAATCCCATTAAGTCCTCGTCGACCTCATTAAAACCTCTGCAGTGAAAACCTTGTGGGAAAAACACCTGCTAGTAGGAAAAAGAGTGCCAACTCACACTTGCCGACAGGATGCAAGAAAAATGCTCAACAAAACAATCCTTTTCCAACTCCTTATCCCCCGCACCCCCTTTTTCTTCACCAAAGAACTGCACCCCCTTTTTCCTTTTCGAGATCAGAGTCATTCATCGTATTCGGGTTTTTCGTCGTCGAGTTCGAGGGTAAGACCGGTGAGTTGCAATAGTCGTTCATGTCGGGGAACCGCGAGAGGCTTCGTCAGCAGATCGGCAGGGTTGGACTCTGAGGTGACGTATTGGAACTTAACTGCGCCTTTCATCTGTTCATCGTGAACATGATGATATTTTACGTCAATGTGTTTTGACTTTTGTCGTATGACTCCCGAGGTAATCAGTTTGATGGCGCCCTGGTTGTCACATCCGATCGGTACCGGTCCATCAACAATTCTTACTTCCATTCCTCTTGCAGCCTCTTTCATCATGCGCTTGAGCCAGAGACTTTTCTGGGTGGCATGTGAACAGGCGATGTATTCGGCCTCGAGCGTTCAAAGCGCTACGACGCTCTGAGACTTGGCTTGCCAGTGAATTAGCCTGGACATGATGAGCTCTTCGTTGGCGCCGGTGTGCCCCAGCCTGAACACACATCCTCCGACCGATTTGCGAGTTGTAAGGTTTCCTGCCCAGTCCGAGTCGGTATATCCGATGATATTGGTAAAGGACGTGTCTGATCGCGAGTTGGATGGGAGCCGTCAGTAATGAATTCGAAATCCGGCAGTCGTTTTCAGGTATCAGAGTACTCTCTTTGCTGCCGTTGCATGCATTTCGAGAGGTTGGACATTGTATCGGCTCAGGGCGGTTACGCTGAAGGCAATATCCGGTCGACTTCCGAGTGCCGCATACATAAGTGATCCAACCATCGACAGATATTTTTTGCGGTTTGCCGGTTTGTCCTCACAATGGGTGTTAGCCAGATCTGTCTGAGGACCAAGAGGAGACTTAGCCGGTTTTGCGTCCATTAGCCGGAATCGTCATATGATCGTGTTGATATAACCTCGTTGGCAGATGCTGAATCCTCCATCCTTGGTCTTCTCGATCTCAATTCCTAGGAAGCACTTTGCTGCACCCAAGTCGCACATTTTGTACTTCTTTTGAAGTAGCTGCTTAATCTGATGTCCTCGTCCTTCCTTACCATTATACGCAATGAGCAGATCATCCACGTATAGAACTAGGAGTACTCCTTGTTGAAGGTACAGATTCGGATCTTCAGCTGATTGTCGAAATCCTATGGATTGCAAGTATCCGTCGATATCCTCATACCAGAGTCTGGGCGCCTGTTTCAGTCCGTAGAGTGCCTTCCGAAGGATTAATACGCTTCCATCC
>Ga0307516_10001215_pt1 | contig 35867 bp, 28 predicted proteins | sample 19_EM_MG_FD_203310 | JGI IMG/M metagenome (GOLD analysis project Ga0307516, IMG submission 203310) | Populus trichocarpa ectomycorrhiza microbial communities from riparian zone in the Pacific Northwest, United States - 19_EM | ecosystem: Host-associated > Plants > Roots > Unclassified | place... | reverse complement strand
GTCTACGAGCCCTTCTTCACCACGAAAGAGATTGGCAAGGGTACCGGGCTCGGGCTGTCGATCACCTACTCGATCATCGAGAAACACCACGGAACGCTCGAGCTCCTGCCGGCGCCGGGTGGTGGAACCATTGCCGAAATTCGGCTCCCGCTCGCTAGCCTTTCCTCTAGCCGGTGAGCGGCAGTCTCTCGCTATAGGCCTGGGCGCGTATGAGCATTGGTAGGGCCGGCCGAGGCGCCTACGTCGTCCGCGCAGATGCTAACAAGGTGGCGCTGACGCGGTCGAGCAGCGCATCGGTAGTGAATGGCTTCTGGATGATGGGCTCGGCCGAATCGAGTAGCCCATTGCGCCCCTGTTCGAGCATGGCGCCCGCGTGTCCTGTCATGTAGAGCACCTTCAGTCCGGGGCGCGCACGAATGAGCGCGTCCGCCAGCTTGATGCCGGACATCTCGGGCATCACTAGGTCGGTCAGCAAGAGGTCGATCTGAGCAGTCGCCTGGTTGATGGTTAGCGCTTGACTCGGCTGCGAGGCCTCGAGCACCAGGTAGCCTTGGCGTCGCAAGATACGCGCAGTGATGTTGCGCACCGGTGGGTCATCCTCGACGAGCAAGATGCTGCCCCCAGTAGCAGCGAGTTGTCGCGGTGGCGCGGCCTGATGCGGCTGGGCCCCGTCTGGACTCGTAACGGGAAACACGATCGTGAACGTGGTGCCGCGCCCAAGCGAGCTTTCCACCGAAATCTGCCCACCGGCTTGGCTGACGAGGCCGTAGACCATCGACAAACCCAGGCCCGTGCCTTTGCCCACCTCCTTGGTCGTGAAAAATGGCTCGAAAATGTGTTTTATCACCTCTGGCTCGATGCCGGTCCCGGTATCGGACACGCTGAGGATTAGTGAGCGGTCGTCCGCGGGCGCCGCCGGGTCCTCAGGCGGCAACGAACGTAGCTCGATACAAAGGGTTCCGCCTTCTGGCATGGCGTCGCGCGCATTGACGCAAAGGTTGATCAGTACCTGCTCGAGCTGATTGCTATCGGCCGTGATTGAGCCCGCGCCCGTTTCGAGCCGCGTGAGCAGCGTAATATGATCGCCGATCAGGCGCCGTAGCATCTTCTCCACGTTGTGCACGACGTCAGTAAGATCCACTGGCGCGAGCCGCGCCGGCTCGCGACGGCTGAAGGCCAGCAGCTGGCGGGTGAGCGAAGCCGCTCGTTTGGCCGCTGAGACCATGTCAACCACGTCCTCGCGCGCAGCGTGACCCACCAGTTCTTCGAGGGCCAGCTCACCGCTCCCCTCGATGACAGCGAGCAAGTTGTTGAAGTCGTGCGCGATGCCGCCGGCGAGCTGCCCGACGGCTTCCATCTTCTGAGACTGTACAAGTAACTGTTCGAGGTTGCGCTTCTGCGTGACGTCGCGCAGTACCGCGATCACGCCAGTAATCTCGCCGTCGTCGTTGCGTAGTGGCGTGGCCACCACCGCCACGCGCGTCGGCGGCGCGTCTCCGTCCTTGACGATGGCTTCCATCTCGGCCCGCTGCGATCCCTGCATGGCGCGCAGCAGTGGATTGTCCGAGGCCGGGACCAACGTGCGGCCGTCCCGCAGATAGACGCCATAAGTTTGCGCGAATTGGTCGAGCGGCGCGTCGGCTGCCTGGGGGCCCAGCACGCGTTGCGCTTCGGTGTTGAACAGCAAAGTGTGACCGGACGAATCGACCACGATCACGCCCTCGCCGATGCCGTCGAGAATCGAGCTCAGGATTCGGCTCTGCTGGCGCAGCCGCTCTTCACTCTTGCGCAGCGCCTCTTGGGTGCGCAAGCGCTCGGACACGTTGCGCGCGATAGCTACCAGTCCCTCTACTTTGCCCTCTGGACCGCGGATGACGGCCTTGCTCTCGGAGTACCAGTTGGCAGGCCCGCTTTTGCTTTCGTACTCGCGCACCACGTCGAGGGTTGGCTCGCCTGAACGGAGGAGCGCTTCCTCTTCAGCCTCGATCTTGGCGGCCAGCTCGCCAGCGATCAGGCCCTCTCGAAGCTTGCGTCCGACCACGCCCTCCGGACTCGCGACGCCCAGTACCTGCGCGAAGGCGCGGTTCACACGCTGAAATGTCAGATCTTTGCCCTTGAAGTAGATCGCGTCCGGACTGCTATTCATCAGGTCCGCGAGCAGCTGGCGCTCGTGGGCAACCTGGCGAGCCAGACGAAAGTGCTCCACGCCTTTGGCGACCTTGAAGCGCAAATCTTCGGCATTCCAAGGCTTCGTGACGTAGGCAAACACTTTTCCGTCGTTGATGGCGCGGATCACTGCGGGTAGGTCAGCGAAGCCGGAGATCATGATGCCGACCGCCGACGCCTCGCCCAAATGCGTCAGCAGCTGGTCGCCAGTCATGCGCGGCATGCGTTGGTCCGTGATGACGACGGCGATGCTCGAGTCTGCTGCTATCAACTCGAGGGCGCGCTCCGGCGTCTCCGACCTCAGCACGGTGAAGTCGTCACTCAGCAGATCCTCGAGTGCCACCAGTATCTGGGGCTCGTCGTCGACCACCAGTACGCGTTCTCTTGCGCCGCCGTCCATTGCGTTTCCTTACTCGTGCCACGTCCTGCAGTCCGGCCCCCATAAGAGGGCGCAGTCTGCCAAACTCCAAACCTTACCACGCTAGCCGCCCATGTGGCGCAATGTCCCGGCAGCTCAGGGCGCACGCGCGAGCAAAGGAAACAGTCCAATGACCCCAAGTCCAGTCCCAGAGGGCTTTCATACGATCACCCCCAACATCATCGTGGACGATGCGCCGCGCGCGATCGCGTTTCTATGCCGGGCGCTCGGCGCCGAGGAAATCGTGCGTTTGACCATGCCCGACGGCAAGATCGTGCACTCTGAGCTCAAGATTGGCGACTCTCGCATCAATCTTGGCGAGTCGATGGATGGCTGGCCCGCGCATGGGCTGGTCGCCCAAGTTCACGTCGCCGATTCCGACGAGCTTTTCGCGCGCGCCGTTGCTGCAGGCGCGACGGTAATGATGCCCATGACCGACATGTTCTTCGGTTCACGCGAGGGCCGAGTTCGAGACCCGTTCGGCAACGTCTGGACGATCGCGACCCGGAAGGAGCTCGTTTCGTACGAAGAGATGCAACGGCGCATTGACGAACAAGCGGGCACTTAGGACGTCGGTAGCGCCGCGGTGACGCTTCTCCTCGGGTTTTTGCGCTGCTGCTTCGCAACGAAAATCAGGCGCGCCGCGTCGGGCAGCACCACTCCTTTCATGTTGCTCTCAGCTTCTGCTCGTCCACCCGGACGTCGTCTGCTTGCGTTCCACGAGGACACCTCCTAGCCTGCTTGCGGGCTTTCATGGTCACGATCGCGCACCGAGCGGTGCCCATCGATGGGGTGTCGAGTCTCTCGTTCACGCTGAGCGCGTCGCGATGCGCGCTAGTCACCGCTCGAGACCGGCAGGCAGCTCCGCCTGCGATGGCATCAAGGCTGCCGCTGGTGATAGCTGCATTGATTGCCAACGGGGGAGGAGCCGCCTGATGCCCACGATCTTGTTGGTAGAGGACAACCCGATCACCCGAAAGCTCGTGCGCTTCACGCTGGAGAACAAGGGTTTCTCCGTGCTCGAGGCCACGGACGGCAAATCGGCGCTCGAAACGGTAGCCACGCATTTGCCGGATCTGATCCTATTGGACTTGGTGCTGCCCGACACGGACGGCTTCGAGCTTGCGGGAAAGCTGCGCGCCCTGCTGAGTCGCGAGCAGGCGCCGATTATCGCTTTCTCGGGCTTCGTGAGCAAGCTGGAGGAGGCGCGCATCTCCGCCGTGGGGTTCGACGACGTCATCGTGAAGCCGGTCGAACCATGGCGGCTGGTTCAGATCGTTCAGGCTCATCTGCCTGAGCCAGCTGTGCGGTTTATCGAGCCCTTCGGGGAAGGACGACGACTGCTCGTGGCCGATGACGACCCCATTCAAGCAAAGCTCACGGCCTTTCGAATGGGTCGCCTTGGATTCGACGTCGTGTGTGTCGAGGACGGTGCCGCGGCGCTGGCGGCGGCCCAGGCGCGCGCTCCGGAGCTCCTCCTATCCGACATCATGATGCCGCATATGGACGGCTTCCGGCTGTGCCTCGAGATCCGTAAAGATCCCGGGCTCCGCGAGCTGCCTGTCGTGCTGATGACCGCAAGCTACATGGACGAGGCAGATAGGAGTCTGGCCAGGCAGGCCGGTGCGACCAGCTTCGTGCTCAGGACGCCCAGCCTTCGCGAGGTCATCGAGGCAGTGCGCAAGGCCCTCTCGAGCACAACGCCTGCGCCGAAGCCCGCGCTCGAGCATGCCGAGGTCGAACGCGAGCACACGCAGCGCGTCATCCAACAGCTCGAACGGCAGGTTCAGATGAACGCTGGCATCGCGCAGCGCTGTTCTGTACTGGCCGCCGAGCTCTCGATCTTGAGCGGCATTTCCAGCGCGCTCACGCGACACGAGGACTTCGACGCGGCTCTCGACGAAGTCCTGGCTGCGTGTTTTGATGCAGGAGGGATCTCGACTGGGGCCTTGTACTTATTCGAAGGCGGAGGCGCGGTTCGCACCAGGGCTTTCGGTATCGGCAGCACCTGGAGCAACGAAGCCCTCCAAGGCTTTTTTGGTGACATCGATCGCCTCGGGTCCCTGCTCGCCGAGGGCTCGGTTGTAAAGCTTTCTGGTCATCCCGAGCTGGTACAAGCGAGCGAGGCGTTGTTGGCCGCGGGGATACAGTCGGCGCTGGCCGTGCCGGTTCTATACAAGGATCAGCTGCTCGGGGCTCTGTTCCTGGCGTCGAGAACGACGCCGTTAGACGACGAGGACCGGATGGCCTTCGCGACCGGGGTGGCCAGCCAGATTGCGCAGGCGCTAGCGCTCCTGCGCACCTTCTCGGCCAAGGCCGCATCAGAGCGGGCCGCGCAGGAGTCCGCCACCACACTCCGAGCTATGATGGACAGCCTGGCTGACGGCGTGATCGTCGCCGACAGCTCGGGGAAGTTTCTCTACTGGAATGCGGTAGCGGAGCAGCTCGTGCGAATGGGCCCGGTGGACACTGCGCCGGAGCAGTGGGCGAGCCAATACGGGCTATTCCTGGCCGACCGTGTCACACCGTACCCTACCGAGCAGATGCCGCTGGTGCGGGCGACCCGCGGCGAAAGCGTCGAACGCGCTGAAATGTTTGTGCGACGCGACGGAGCTACGCCGGGAACTTGGCTCAGCATCAACGCGCGACCCCTGCTCGACGCTGATGGGCAACGTCGTGGCGGGGTCTCCGTATTTCGAGACGTCACCGCCGAACGGGCAGCTCAGGAGCAGCTCATGGTATCGGATCGGATGGCTTCTGTGGGCATGCTGGCCGCCGGCGTCGCCCACGAGATCAACAATCCTCTGGCCGTAGTGGTTGGCAACTTGGAGCTTGGTCTACAGAGCATAGACGAGATCTCGGAACGGTTCGGGGACGCGGAGCCGATGCGAGAGCTTCGAGACGATCTCGAAGGAGCGCGCGACGCTGCCGAGCGAGTACGACAAATCACGCTTGACCTTCGTATTTTTTCGCGCTCCGAAGAGGCCAAGACAACCAAGGTCGACGTCCGACTGGTGCTAGAGTCCTCGCTGCGCATGGCGCAGAACGAAATCCGCCATCGCGCCAAGCTGACCACGAATTTCGGTGCAGTTCGCCCAGTGGAAGCCAACGAGTCGCGCCTTGGCCAGGTCTTTCTGAACTTGGTCGTCAACGCGGCGCAGGCGATTCCCGAAGGCAGGGTCGATGAGAACGAAATTCGCGTCACGACCAGCGAGGTCTCCGATCGCGTCGTAGTGGAAGTGCGCGACACTGGTGCGGGGATCCCGCCCGATGTTCTGTCGCAGCTCTTCACGCCGTTCGTCACGACCAAACCCGTCGGAGTCGGTACCGGACTCGGCTTGGCCATCTGCCAACGCATCGTGACCTCGTACGGTGGACAGATCGAGGTCGAAACCGAGGTCGGCACCGGGACGGTGTTTCGCGTGTCGCTTCCAGCCACGAGCGCACCTGAGGAGGCGGTGACGCCGCGAGTACCCACGGCGTGCGCCGCCACACGGCGCGGTCGTGTCCTAGCCATCGATGACGACGAGGGTATCTTGAAGCTCGTTCAGCGCGCGCTCTACGGCGACCACGACGTGCTCGCGCTCACAGCAGCCGGCCAAGCGCTGCGCCGGCTCGAGGCCGGCGCACGTTTCGACGTAATCCTTTGCGACCTCATGATGCCTCGCATGACCGGGATGGACTTGTACGTCGAGCTCTCCCGCATCGCGCCAGATCAAGCAGAGCGAGTAGTCTTTCTGACGGCGGGCGCCTTCACGTCCAGAGCCCGCGCGTTCCTCGAGAGAACCTCGAACTTGCGGATGGAAAAGCCATTTTCGCTGGCCGCTCTGCGAGCGTTCGTGAATGAACGCGTTGGTTGAGCCTTGCCAAAATGTACGGGCAAAGCCTGAGGTCAGGCAACTTCAGCGTCGCGGAGCCGGGAACGGTGGACCGGGCTTGGCGTAGAAATAGCCCTGCAAATAGTCGCAGCCGAGATGCACGAGCGCGTCGCGCTCTTCCGCCTGCTCGACGCCTTCGGCGATGATTTCTTTTCCCATCTCGTGGCACAACTTGACCATGGTGCCGACAATCTTCTGCTTGGCGTCAGTCGGGAAGACGCCGCTGCCGAATTCTTCGACGTACTCGCGCTTAGCGCGTGCCATACGACCGGCGTTCGCGGCGCGCTCGATCGACGCTTCCAAGCTCTGCGTGGGGACGGGCTTGATCAGATATTGAAGGGCGCCGTACTCAACGGCTGCGGCCGCCGTCTTCACGTCGGGGTTTCCAGTAACGAGTATCACCGGGATGTCTAGGTCGCGATCGCGCACGGCTCGCAAGAGTCGGAGGCCCGTCGTTCCGGGCATGTGGACATCGCTGAGCATCACATCGAACGTTTGCCGCTCGAGCCAAGCGAGGGCTTCTTCACCGCTCCCGCATGCGACGACGTGGTACCCACGCCGCTCCAGCATCCGTCGCGTGGTCTTGAGCACCGCTGCGTCATCGTCGACTAGAAGCAGAGACGTCCGCTCCTCTGCGCTGAGCGCGACAGCATTTCCCATGATCAATAGGGGGTAACGGCCGAGCCACGCGCAGAAAGCCTAGATGAAACAATTTTTAACATTGTGGCGAGGCGACTCCGTTGCCCGCTATTTCCTTGGATTTTGGCCGCTTTTACGGCTCCCGTGTCGCTTCGACACGTCGAGCCTGGGCATCGGACAACTGTCGCGAAAGCGCCTACATCCGAAATTGAGATGTCGTTACTAGTCTTGTTCGAGCTTGAGCTCGTTGCCCGTTGGCCAGCCGGTCACGAGTCCCGCCGGATCGGCTTGGCCGTAGCCGCCGCAGAAGCCGCCACCTGTGACGCTCGCTCGTTTGCGATCGTCTGAGATGTCGACCCTGCGGGCCACTGGTTGCGGCGCGGAAACCATCCGGTCGGCGATAGCCAATACGACAGGATCGCCTCGCTCTCGCGACTCGACCCGCGGTTCGTACGCGCGGGCCTTTGGTACCGGCCAAAAGATTGCTCGACAGGACGAAAGCCAAGTCGGCTGCACTTCTGTTCTGGGCTGACTTTGACGTCGTTGGGGGTGGCGCGGCCGTCTTTCGGCGTCGCTCGAAGTTCACTTAACCGGAGGAACATCAGGGATGTTCATGTACTCCCAGCCCGAATAGAGGGAGCCGCCACGCCATACGCCGCCATCGTCCAAATAGTATGATTGCACCAACGCGTTGTAGTAGCCGGCGCCGCAGCCCGCACTCAACGCGCCTCTCACCGAACCCGCCCCGGACGGCGATTGCAACCACAGAATGCTACCGTCGACCGGCGCTGGTATCTCCCAACCCGGCCAGCCGGGATTGGTCCCACACAACACCTGCTGCGAACCGTCCCACTTGTACAGCGTGTAAGCGACGGCCATCTGGTACGAGCCGAGAGACGTGGCACTGACGCACGCGGTGTTGACCTTCTCGGCTCTCGCAGCCAATCCACCGATGTAGATTTGATCTCCTTGCTGGTGCAACTGAGCGAGGCCGTACGTGCAGACGTAGCCGCTGGTGGCGTTGGGCGCGGTATAGACATAGCCACTTGTTTCGGCCGCGCGGGCCAGCGTCGGAACTACTGAGGCAAGGGCGAGCGACACCACACACGCTTTGAGTTTCATTGGGTACCCCTGGGTAACGAGCGGGCAAACGCCGCGCAGAGCGACAACTACAAGAAATGCGTTTTGGGATCTATTCAAAACAAGGTCACGGAAGGACCGCGTTTACTGGCTGTGGCTGATACTTTCGCGACCGCGTCGACCCGCTGACGCAGCGCCAACGCATGCCGTGCGAATTTGCCTCACTCACGACTTCGGTACGAAGCGTTCTTTCATGCCCGCTTTAAATGTTAGAGGCGGTCCGCGCTCAGCCGTCCGTCTCTGAGACCAAGGCCAAGCTCATCCGCCTAGCGTCGAAACGCGGTGTTCAAGAACGCGTAGATCTCCGGCCAGACGGCGGCCGCGGCTGCGGCGTCCGCGTCGGGGGTTCCGCCGAATAGCATTTCGAACGAGCCATCGTGAACCGAGTTGAGCGCGGACGACGGGCCACGATCCGCGATGATGAACAGGTGACCCGCGTCGGGATACGAGATCATCCGGTCCGGGTACGGGTGGCCGTGCTCGTGCAAGTAGGTCATCGCGAGCTCACATTGCGCACGCGAGTTCCACATTTGGTCGTCGTCGCCAGCGAGACAGAGCACCGGTCCGGCGATCCGCTCGAGCGGGAAGAACGCCGCTCTCACGGCGTCCGCTTGGACAGCCCGCGAAGCCTCATAAGATACGCGAAACGCGACCGGTTCACGCGATTGCATTTGCGCCCAGATGGCCTGACCCGCGGCGTGGTCCTGATGCACGCAAGCGAGAGGCCGGCCGGCGCGCGACCACGCGCAGCCGGTTGGCATGCTCCGTTCGCCCAATCCGAACCACGAGAAAGGTGAGGGCACGTAGCCGACGACGGCTTTGACCTCTGGGTACGTGGAGGCCACGAGCAGCGCATACTCCCCGCCCTTCGATGAGCCCATCACGGCCAGGTGAGCGGCTTCCACGTCTGCGCGGTGCGCGAGTGCCTGAACGGCCCGTCCACCGATTTCAACCGGCACCTCGACCAGCGTTTCTGGGGAGCCCTCGGTTCCGAAATAGACGACCGATGTCGCGACGTAGCCGTGCTCCGCAAACCTTGCGGCCGTTTTGCTCATCGCGTCGCCGCCTTGCGAGCCGCCGAACAGGACGATCGCGGGATGGCGTCCAGGACCAGCGGGCAGACACAGGGTTCCAACGTAGGGCGTGTTTACGGACGCACACTTCGCGGCTGAGGCGACGCTCGGCGATTCGGGAGCCGCGGCCCCGAGGCAACTCGATGCCGAAAGGCCAGCGATGACCGCGACAGCTCGGACGTTCATCCCGAGATACTCACCCAAGTTGTCGATGCAGTCCAAGCCGCGAGGACCAGGCGCCCGACTCGTGTTAGCCTCGCCGGCGTGGCGCGCAAACGCAGTGCGTGGGAGCTGTTTGGCACGGTGGTGAGCGCGGTGGGCGCGGTGCTCACGATGATCGCGTCGTTCTTCCTCGCAGGAGAAGACTACTATCCGGGCGCGTTTTACATTCAGCGGCAAGCGCTGTGGGACGACGGGCGCTACGGCGTGAAGCTGACGTTCTTGCTCACCTGGTTCACGCTGCTCGATCTCGTCCTGATTCCGGTGCTGGTCGTGGCGGGCGTGGTGGCTCTCGGTTCGCGCCTGACCGTGCTGCCCCGGCCGGCGCCACCGGGGTGGGATCTGCACCTCGTGGGGCACCGGGTGAAAATGGGGCTGATCGGGTTCGTGCTCCTGCCGATTTGGCTGGCCGTGACGGCCGTCGTGATTTTCTGGCCGGAGCGGTTTTCGCCGCTCGGCGGCTTAGCGTCCATCTTGCTGTTGATCTTGCCGACGCTCCCGATGTTGGGCCCGGCGCTGTTGTTCGAAGCCGTCATCCCGCCCAGCTACGTCGAAGGCGCCGTCGAAGGCATGCACTACGTCACGAACAGGAACCGCACCACGGTGCACCTTCACGTCGCCGGTCGCACCTACACGACCGGCCCGACCATGGTGCAAGGGCTCCGCGAGGGCTCACGGGTCGGACTGGTCGCCACCGGTTTTTTCAAGACGGTGCGGCGCCTGGCTCCCCTGGCGGCCGCAATCCTCGTTGCAAACTTGGGGTGCCCGTCTGGCGAGTCCCCACCGAAGTCCCCACCTCGCCTCGGCTTGCTCTCGCCCTGGCATGCGACCCGCAGCGCGATTGTGACGCCCTGCGCGCCATAGTTTAGGCATGATCGGGTAACGCGCCTCGCACAGCATGGCACGCCCGTAGCGGCGGCGACCTCGCGTATCCGGTTGGGTGGCGGTTTCGACGTAGAAGGCTGCAGTGCTGGTCCGATCGTCGATCCAACGCTCAATCTCCCAGGCAAAATGAAATGCCTCCTCGAACGCACGCTCGAGTTCCGGCTCGAAGCGCTCACGGACGCTGCCCTGCTTATGGGCAAATTTACGCTTCGTTGAGCGCCGGCCTCCACCATGGAGACACAGCACTAGGGCACGAGCTCGACCGTCTCGAGTTGCTGCGCGGCGACGCCGTGTGTCTCGCGGTCGCTCAAGGTCGTATTGAGGCCGTTTAGCAGACAAAAGGAATCGATCAACCGACCGAACGCCATGCGCGGAGGTGCGGCGAGTGGTGGGTCGAAGCCGTAGGCGCCGCCCACGCCGGTGTTTTGAACGCCGATGAAGTAGTAGCGACCGGGCACCAGCGCGACGCGCAGCTCGGGTGAGTACGATTGCAAGCTGGTGGCAAAGGCTTGGGGTAGCTCGCTGTCGTAGATGCCGTCGAGCGCGTCGGCGCCGTATACGAACCAACGCATCTCGCTGCCGCCGGCATCGACGACTTGCGAGACGGTCAGGAGCGAGAGCGCCTTGTCGGCCAGAAACAAATTGCCACAGGTGTTGGCAGCGGCGTTGCTGCGGTTGCCCGAGGCCGCGGGGACGTCTTCGACGTGAGAGTGTCCGCAGCCGAGCGTGGTGCAATCCAGCGCTAGTTGCTCGCAGTTGCGTGGCGCCCCGCCGGCGTAGTGGCCCGTGCCATCACACGGGCGATAGACGTTGCTGCTGCAAAAGCCGCGGCTCCGGTCGCAGGTGTACGTCAGGCACATCTGGCTGTTCAGGTCACAAAACGCGGTGTCGCCGCAGGAGCTGCGCAGTCCGCCTGTGAAGCCGCGGTTGCAGTCGTAAAACGAATTGTCTTTGCAAAAAACCGGGATGTTGAGGTCGCACTCCTGCGTCTGACAACTGACGCCGTTGCACAGCAATCCGTCAGGACACGTTCCACAGTCGACGCCGTTGACGTAGCCGCACTGCACGTTGCCACAAGCCTCTGCTTTGCAGCCCAGTGGTCCACACATCGAGCAGGCGTGCGCCACGCAGTGCCCTGAGCTGCAGTTCTCGTCGATGGCGCAGATGGCACCATCGGGCAGGGGGCTGCAGTCGTCCCCGCAGTGGCCGACCCGAGCGCCCGACAACATGCAGCATCTGCGCGAGGCGCATGCTGGGTTCGTCGTGCACGGTGTGCCGTTGTCCTGCTGGCCTGCCTTGGCGCAGAGCCCGTCGAAGCAGTCATAGTCGGCGGCGCAGTTGAAGGCGGAGTTGCAGCTGGTTTCACAGCTGCCGTTTCGGCACACGAAACCGTGGCATGCGGTGTCGTCGGAACACTGAGGCTCGGTGCAGCGGCTAGCCAGGCACTTGCTGCCGGGCGTCAAGCACTCGTCGTCAGCGAGGCAGCTACTCAGACAACGGTCGCCAAGACACCGATACGGCAGGCACGCGTTGGCGGTAGCCGGGGTGCACGCGACGCTGACGCAGCTCGAGCCTTCGCACACGTCTGAGCCCGAGCAATCTTGAGACGTCTCGCAGTAGCCTGCTGGATGGCACTTGCCACTGGTGGTGCAGATCTGGTCCGGCTGGCAGTCGCTACTGGAGTGACAGCTCCAGGTTTCTGGCGGCCGTTGCAGGCGTACGCAGCCGCCGCCCGCCAAGATAAGGAGCGCGAACGCCGTGCGCCAAGGCTTCACAGCTCGCCCCCCAGCCGAATGCCGCACAGGCTCGGCGACAAGCTCGCGCTCACCTGCGTCGAGTGCGTTACTGGCGTCAGCATGAACGACAGAGCGAATGCCGTTGCGCCCACGCCCGCGGCGACCCAACCGATGTCGTTCCAGGTGCGGAGTCGGTCGTACTCGGCCTGCGTCGAGCTGTCCTTGCTGTAAGCCTCGGCGGAGATGCCGGCGATAGTCGCGCCCACCGCAGCCAGCCCGAGACCCCCCCAGCGCAGGGCTTTGACGTGGCCCGGCAGCTTGGGCCCTTGATCGGGGGCGGGCGGAAGCGCGTCCGGCGACGTGGGGCCGAGCGGTGCGAAGCGTGAGTCGCCTGCTCGGTTCACCGGCAATGGATCCGGCTCTTCGAGCGGTCGTACGGGATCGGTGGGATCGCGGAGGAGCTCAGACGAGGGCAGCACCAACAGCACCCCGTCCAACTCAGAGTCGGTCTTGGGTCCCGGCGTGATGCCCAGCGCGGCCAGCGCTACTTGGCTTGGCAAGCCGAACGCGACTCCCTCCACTCCGGCGCGCACGACCTTGGTTTGAACGACGGCTTCGACGCGGCCGTCGGCGTCGAGCAACGGTCCACCGCTGTTGCCGGGGCTGATCGGCGTGTCTGTCTGAATGCGCTTGAAACCCCTGACGGTGCGCAGGCTGCTCACGATGCCTCGCGTGAGCGAAAAAGAGAGGTTGGGATCTCCGGGCGCGCCGATGGCGTACAAGTCTGCGCCCACGTTCGGCTCGTGATCCGAGAGGCGCAGGCAAGTGGTGCTGGTCAGCCCCTTCACGCGCACTAACGCCACGTCGGCGTTGCGGTTGATGCGCACGATGCCCGCCGTGTAGACCTTTCCGTCTGCCAGCCGCACCTTGAACTGGGGCTGGGTCGTGACGTGAGCCGCAGTCAACACCAGGCCCTCGTCATTCAAAAAGAAACCGCTACCGATGCCGGTACCCAGGTCGATGAGCACGCTGCCAGCGATCGCGTCTGGCGCTTGAGCGGGCATCTTGAGCGGCGGCGCGCCGCACGCCTTGAACGCGACGGTCGCCGGAGGCGGCGTCGCTTCGGTATGAGGGTGCAGGGCGCTCAGGAAATGCTCGTGCTTGGTCAGAGAGGCCACACTGTCGCGCAAGAGCTCTTCGCGCACCGCTTGCAGAGTCTTGTGCTCGACCGAATAGCGGTTGACGCGTGTGATGGTGTCGTAGGTCGTGGCGTTGGTGATCGTGTCGACCACTCCCCAGTGAATCGACATTCTGCAGTTGGTGTGCTCCAGGGAGCGCGCGCAGCGCAGCTCGACCAGTTTGCCATCGAGGAAGCGCGGCACGTCAGCGGGGCCGGCTTCGAGCGGCGCGACCAAAACGCGAGCCTTCATCAGCTCGGCGGTCAGGAAGGCGCGGTCTCGCTTCCAGTCGAACGCCAGGTCAATAGGCCAGGTACCCTGCGTATTCAGACCGGCGACGCCCGGCAGCGCCTCGACGTTCTCGGCTCGCGCCTGGCCCGACCAGCCAACCAACGACCACATCAGCGCCAACGCAGCAAGTAGGTGACGGAGACGAGTTTCGTACATACCAACCCCGAGACGACCCGACATCCAGATGCACACACATATACTCGTAGGAATTGGAGAAATCAAACGCCGAGGGCAGCGCCGCGGTGAGTTGCTTGCCGGGGAATTAGCGCGTCCTAAGGCTTTGCAGGCGCCATCTGCACGAGGGGTTTCGGAAACTGTGCGAGGCGCGCGTTAGGCGATCGTCGCCTTCGATCATCAGCCAGTCGGTCTTGGCGAACGGGCGGATTTGCAGGCCGTCGCCCATCTGCGTGATGCCCACCGCAACGGCTTGGCCACCGACCATCAGCGCCATCAAGCTCTGCTTCGTACTCGAGTAGACTCAACCTTGTCGAGCGCAACGACACCTACCTCGAAGCCAGCAACGAAGCTCCCAAGCCCTTCATCTGGACCAAGACTGCCGACCAAATTCTGACGAGCGTCGCGCGTTTCTGCGCGCGGACGCTCGAACAGCATACTTCTTGATGCTTTCTCGGGCTCAGGTGCAGCCCGGCGCGCCTCTCTGAAAGACTCCGCTCCACTAAGACTTCCCTACGTGGGGCGGAGCCCATTTCTTCAGAGCTCGCGCGCGGTGAGGTCCGGCGTGTCGCACCGATTCAGAACAAGCGGGCTGCCGAGCGGTACGAGCTCGAGCTCCGTCAGGAACTGATCGAGGGTCAAGCAACTACAAAGGAGGACCTACCGAAGAAGACGGAGCCGTGTCAGATCGTGCACCTAAGTGCGCGATCGTACGTGGCGTTGTGACGCAATCGTCCGAAGCCTACGAGCTGTCGAACGTGGTCGAGACGGCGCTGGCGCGGGCGCTGGTTTTGGCGGCGGAGGCGGGGCGGTGGGATGTCGTGGTGCTGATCGCGGAAGAGCTTCGACGGATCGTCGTACCAGGTAGCCGCGTCCTCGAGCTCGGTCTCGGCTTCAGCGAGTAGCGCGAGACGGGCCTTCAAGCGCGCTGCGATGCGCTTCTCGGCGTCCGCCCCATCAACCAGCGTGGCGGGTCCGTCGGGAATCAGTTATGTTGCTCTGGTGCGCGTCGGGCCGGTCATCACGCTCCCGCTGTTTGTCGTCGCGGTCGCGTGCGGCGGAGCATCGAGGCACACAGACCCGAGCGCCACTTTTGCAGGGGCGGGCGGGGTAGCTGCGGGCGCGGGTGGCGTGTCTGCGGCGGCCGCGGGCGTGTGCGCTGCGCCCGATTCGGCAGTCCCAGACCTAGCCCCCTTTCAGGCACCGCCCGGTCCGACGCGCCCTGATTTCCAGGTGACGTTTCACAATCAATGCGCGCAAACGGTGTGGCCTGCGTACGGCTCGTCGGGCGGGCTTGATAATAGCGTTATCGATACGCACCTTTGGCTCCCATTGTCGCCCATGAGTGAGCGCTCGGTCGTCATCTATGGCGGCGTGCGCGAGCTTGGTTTTTGGGGCCGCACGCGGTGCAGCTTCGATCAGGCGGGCGGCGGGGCTTGCGAGACGGGGGAGTGTCGCGGCTTCGTCTGCCCGACCGGGGTCAACCAATTCCCGCGAACTGCGACCGTCTTCGTCCTCGATCAAGGCTTTCTTGGCGGGTACAACGTCGCGCTGCGGGTCGCGGGGGCGACGTGCGGAGACCACCGATGCGCGGTCGACGCACCCAGCTGCCCAGACGCGTCGGTCGTCAAGGACAGCTGCGGAAGCAGCATCGCTTGCAACGACCTCTGCAGTGGCTCGACGGCGCAATGCTGCAGCCGCTCGGGTTCGGGCTGCGGCGCCACCGGACCGTCAGACGGAAGCCCAGCGGACGACCTCGACATCACGTTCTGCCCTTGAACGTAGTAGACGCGAGCGCGTGAACGCATGCGGGCCACAGCGTCCTGAGCGGTGTCAGTCCACCTCAAGTTCCGCTGCAATCCATCGGTGCTGGGGCGAGCGATACCCTGCTGATTGACGACCGAACGGTCGTGCGAACGTCCGCAGGCACCTTCGCCACGGTTGCGAATCTCGGATCCGCCCAGACTAATCTCGGCGTCGATTCGCAGGTGGGCAATGTCTGGAGCGTGGGTCCCGTCGTTCTTCGCGACCGCGCGCGCGTCGCAGGTTTCATTCGTAGCCAAGGCAATCCGGCTGGAGAGCACCTCGGTAAAACGCGGCGGTTCGATTCGGAAGACTAGGTCTTTCTGCGCCGTGTCGAGGGGTGGCTCGTTTCGGTGCAGATCGTCGTTTCTCGCTGTGGGAGTATCACGAGGCAGCGCAACTCGTGCTGAGTCCAATCGAAGTGGGTTAGGTGACTTTGAAGCAGTGCCGCGCGAAGCCGCAACAGCGCCTGGTGCTGCTGCGCTGCGCGGAGGTAGCGTTCTTGCCGGCACGGGCTCAGGTGTTTGTCCCGCGGTTCGTGCTGCGCAGCCCGCGCTCGCAAGCATGAGCACAGCGGCATGAGCGGTAAGTTTCGCCGATGGTGATGTGACAAGCTTCCGTCGCATGCTTACCCTTCTGGTCACGGATGCGGACGCCGTTCACAGCTTTGGGCCGCGCCCGCGCCGCGCTCCCCAAAGCGTCTGCACGACAATCAGCTGCTGCTTGGCTCTGACCGCGTAGTAGAGCCACTGCTCCGTGCGCGGCAGTAGCAATCGGCGGAACTGCCTGCCGCCAATCACGCACGCGCCCCCGATGTATGCAGTACTGGTCGACGATTTCGATGCGTCGCTCGGCGCGCTTGGTGAGCTTGATGTTCACGGCTTCGAGCCGAGGCGCGCGATCACGGTGTCAAAGTCCACCAGGTTGCCGGCGGCTTCGTCGGCCGCCGACGCCTCGAGCTCTTCGAGCAACTCGGCGTCGTCGTCGTGCACAACCGCGAGCTCGATCTCGGCGCCCTCGGGAAGGTCGGTCGCCTCATTGAGAATGAGCCGCCCGTTCTTCACAACTGCCTTGAGCGCTTCCATCGAAGCGAGGATACCATCGCCCAGGCAGCCAGGCTCGCGGCTTCTACTTTTTCGCGCTCCCGGGCGCTCCAAGAGCGCGAAGCACGAACCTCCGCCAAGCGTCGCCAATCCGCTCCCTGGTCAAGCCAGCGGCCCCGGCTCCAGCGACCAGGTCGCGCCACCCGGCGCTCGTCGTCGGCCAATCCCACGCCTCGCCACGCGTTCGAATTCGACGCGGCGTAACCAACGCCGTCGGGTAGCCGAGGCCACTCACCGAGCCGCAGGCTCATCAGGCTTTCGGAAACAGTGAACGCCCGACTCAACTCGGCAAGGTCGTCGCCGATGGCGCGATGAGCAACGTGAAAGGCCTCGCGCGGGACGCATCTCGCTCGACTGGTTCGGCAGCCTGCGCAATCGAGGACGCTCGGCCGCCGCACTTTTTACGGCTGGTGAAGGAATTGCGTGCGAAAACACGAGAAGTCGACGGTGACCGGCTGCTGAGCGAGAAGAGCATCGCGAACGTCCTCGGCACGCTTCGCACCATGTTCGGCGAAGCTCACTTCAACGAGGTCATCGTCGGCAACCCGTGCGTGCTACCGCGCAAGACGCTCAAGCGCCGCAGCAAGGCGCGCGCTCCCTACAGCGGGCGCGAGGTGCTGGCGCTGCTGTCGGACAAGGTCGACGTGACGCGGCGGGTGTTCGTCTGGCTCGCCTTCTACACGGGAATGCGGGAGGGCGAGATCTGCGGCCGGCGCTCCGTCTTCTACGTGTACTCCGTCCATGGCAATCAGCCGATGTAGCGCCGCGGCGATGGTCGCGCGATCGAACTTGTAAGCACCGCGCAAGACCCAGGCGACTTCGGCCAGCACGACACTCGAAAGCCATGCGCCCGGGCCAGCCGTTACGCGCCGAAGCACTAGCTCGGCTCGCTGGTACTGCTCTTCGTCATCGCGCACGAGCAGCCGTACGACGACGTTCGTGTCAAACGCTTCCACGACCGCTTGCGCCTTCGGCGATCGCGCGATCCATGTCCTGCAAGCTCACGGGCCCCACGCCGGGCGGCGGTGTGAGACGCGCTGCGAGAAACTCATCCACGCTTAGCCTGCGCGCGCGCTCGGTGACGGCTGCCGGCTTCGGCGACCTCGAGCGTGGCGCGTTCAATGAGTCGCAGCCGCTCGGGGAGCGGTAGGCGGCGAATCGTCGCTAGGATTTCGTCGAGGGCGCCCATATCGAGAGCTTAGCGCACGATGGTGCCTCGCCGCGCAAGTTGTGCAAAAACAAGCAGGCTGCACGCGCTTTCTGACGGCCAAGGCAAAGTCGCGACCTGGCGTGGCTGGCCCAACCCGAGGGGACGCGCGTTTGCCAAGGCCGAAGGACTGCCGCTGCGATAGCCAGCTCGGCCGCACGCCCCAATCGCCGCGTCGCAACAGCGGGTGACGCTGGCTTCGGCGGCGGAGGCGAAGCGGCGGGATGTGGTGATCCTGATCGCGGAGGACTTTGGACGGCGGTGTCTGAGGCAGACTGGGGAGCAAGGAACTACAGGACGGCCAACACGGCACGGACGTCAATGCGGCGCCGGTAGCGAATGATCTTGGCGTCCTTGGGTAGCTCGGCGTCGCTGCAGCCTCGCTCTTGGTCGATGCACAAGAGAACATTCTCGAGTCGTGCGGCCCGCAGCTTGCGTAGTTTTTCCTCCAGGTACTTCGGAGTCCAAAACCCCACGATCTCGAGCAGCCAACGTCGGGTTGGGTCGTGGCGGTGGATGAGCTCGAAATCGGGAAAAATCAGCGATCCAAGGCTTTCGACGGGCCGAGGTTCGCGGATCACATTCCAGTCGGGGGCGGCCTTGCGAAAGTCTTTGGCGAAGCGTGCCTCCAATTGGCTGTCGTAGGGCGCGAGCTCACGGCCGACGCGCAATGGATCTCCAGTGCGCACCGTCAACGTGGCGATGGCAGAGGCAGAGCCCGTTTGGCACTCGGCGCAAAGCTCGAACCTGTGACACCAGAGCGCGCGCGGGATAAGTGCGCTCAGGGCGCGGCCATAGATGAGTGTGTGGCGAAACAGGGCCCGCGGACCAGAGATTTCGAGCTCGACCCCTTCCGTCGGGTTCTCCGTTAGCGCGTCAAGCCCGGAGGCGACGGCTGCTCCGGCTGCCGCCGAAGCGGTGTCGGGTGGCGCTGCTCGTCGGATGTTGCAAATCAGCCCGTGCAGCCGAGCCTGGCGTACGAGCGCGCGGGTGTTACCCCAGGCTGCGATGCGTACACCGCGCGCCCGTTGCATCCAGCTACTTACCAGACGCAGGTTTGCGTCGAGGGCGATCTTCTCCGGGGAGATCTCAGCCGGCAGCGCGCCCGTCGTGCTCTCGCTGCGCAGGTCGGCGAACAGGGCAGCTTCGAGACCCTCCGCGTCAGTTCCAAGCAGCAAAGCTGTGTTTTTGAGGACTTCGCTACGCGGCGCTGCGCCAGTTGCCGCCGTGGCGAACGTTGCCCAACGAGCATCGCGTGGTGGGATGGCTGCCTTCGCTCGCGCCTCGGTCAAGCGTTGGAGCACCTCGACGGCCCAGCGCTGCTTGGCTTTTGGCGCGGGAGTGGCCAGCGGCTCTTTGAGGCGCGTGAACAGCTCGCTGCGTTTCGAACCGACACCACGTTCGTATTCGTCGATCAGCGCTCTCAGCCAGGCATGGTCCTTCTCGGTCAAGTAGTGGAGCACGAGCTGGTTGCCTCCCAGCTGCGAGCTAAGCCGAGCGAGCGTGTGCGGCAGCAAGGCCCCGTCTCCTTTCGGTTGCGCGCTTGCCCTCGCTAGTGGCCAAAGTCACCAGCTCATAGACTATAGCTCGCTTGCCTGGGGATGGCCTCAGCAGACGCCCGATGCGTTGGACGTGCTCTCGCTCGCCTTGGGTGCCGCCCACGATAATCGCCACGTCCGCCTCTGGCACGTCGATTCCTTCGTTCAGAACTCGGGCGCTGACCAGTGCGCGCAGGGTGCCTTCGCGAAACCCTTGCAGCGCGCGTTCCCTTTCCTGGCGCCCAATCTCGCAGGTGATCGGCATGATCAGATGCTCGCGCGCGATGGCGTACGCCGCGGCATTGTCGGCGGTGAAGACGAGGACCCTGGCGTCGCGGTGGCGCGCGAGCAATGCCTTCACCGCGGCCGCCTTGGCACGGGTGAAGCCAACGAGTTGCCGGGTCCGTCGCCAAGCCCGCAGCGCAGCGCGCCCATCCGCCGTCTGGGATGCGGCCGCGACCAGCTCCTGCCACGTCCCGGTCGGGTGCATAGAGCGGAAATCGCGATTTAGCGCGGAGAAGATGCGATGGTCCGCGTCGTAGCGCGCTCGCTCGTCGCGATCCAAGGCAACGCGAAGGACAACCAGATCGAAGTCAGCGAGCCAGGTACCCGCCAAGTCGCCGACGCCGAGTTGGTACACCACTGGCCCGAGCAGATCCTCGAGACGAGCTAGGGCAGGGCCGTTGGGCGGGGTGGCCGACAAACCGAGACGATGGCGCGCGACGCACATCTCAAGCGCTTCGTCGCGTACGCCGCAGCCGAAATGATGGGCCTCGTCCACGACCAATAGCTCGAAGCGGTTGCCCAGGCGCGGCATCCAGCGAAACGCCGACTCAAACGTCGCGACCGTGATGCGCTGGATGTCCTGTCGCCCGTCCCCCAGGCAGCCGATCGCTCCGGGATACAGCCGCGACAACTCCATGAGCCATTGATTCAGGAGCGCCCGTGTGGGCACCAAGCACAGCGCGCGCGCCCGCGTCGACGCCATAGCCGCCGCTGCGACTCGGGTCTTTCCGCTGCCTGTGGGCAAGACCACGAGTCCTCGTTTTTCAGCCAATTGCCAGGCCAGGACGGCGGCCTGTTGGTACGGGCGAAGCTCGACGGTGCGCCACTCGTCCGCCCGGGCCGCGCCCGACCGTTCAACTTCGTCCGTGAGCGGCACGCGGACCATGCGCAATGCCTCGACGACCTCCGCGTAGCGATAGGCTGGCGCTCGGTACAGCTCGACACGCGGGTCCCAAAGGAGGCCAGGGATCGCCTTGCGGCTCAGATCGGGAGCTTCAGTCAGCACCAACGTGCCATGGTCGAAGAGCAGCTTCATCGGTGCTGCCCACCCGTCGGTCGAGGCGGTGACGCGGTTGCGGAAAAACGGCGGCGGGACGCTTGCCCCGTCCGCAAGGTTGTCTCAGCGGTGCTGAGCTTTCTAAACTCTCCCACGCCCGCTGGCGAAGCGCGAATCTCGGGCGTAAAACGGAGGTGTGACGATCAAGTGGAACGGTCGCGACGTCCCGGAGGAGTTGCGCGAGCTCGCGCCTGGCGAGTACTTCGTCGAGGCGGCAGGCCGGGGACGAGGGTCTCATGCCCGAGTTCGTGTTTGGTCCCTATCGCGAAAACCAGGCCGAATTTACCTGCGAAGTCGTAGATGAGTGGGACGTCGCGATGCTCTTGCGCCTCGTCCTTGTTGAAGCGTGAGATCGCGGTAGACGGCTCCCGCGCGCACGGCCGCCTCGTGATGGAGGACACTGCGCCACTCGCGATCGCTCGTCACGCGTCGGGATTGCCCACGGTCAGGAGCCGAACGTAGTGTGACCAAGGGAGCGGGAAGCGAGCCGCGACGGCGGCCCTGCCGCCATGCGTCGCGAAAAGTCCAGACTTCGTCTGGACTTTCGCCGAACCGCGGCGAGCCACGGAACCAGGCGATCGCCCGACGCCTTGGTACAGCTGGAGTATGCCTTCCCGTCACGGAACCTCGAGATGGCGAGTCCGCCGCGCGCGTCGAGCTCGTCACTCATTTTGACTTGGTCACGCGCCTCGGAAATACGTCGAAGCCATACTCGTAGTACCCGAGGTCGTCCTGCGTCTCGAGCTCGATCCAGATGCCTATCTGGCGACGTTCGATGCGCATCCCCTTGCAGCGTTGCACCCACGTTCGGACCACCCGACGAATCCAGTCAAAGATCTCGTCCCAGCGTGTTTCGAGCTGAGGCTCATCGAAGCGAGCGAGCCCGTGTTCGAGTGCGGCCCGTAGTCGACCAATGTCAACCGCGGAAGCGCAAAACCCTGTCGACAAGTTCGGGCCGCCGACGTGCATCTCGCTCCCGGCGATGCTGGCGATGGCGCCGATGGTATGCGCGCTGTTCGACTGTCTCGGATCGGCGGGAAGCCGTGGCGCCTTCGGAGGCCTTGGGAGCGGTGGAAACGGCGTCACTTCTCGCGACTTGGTAGCGGTGCGATCGCGAGGGGCCATGGCTCCTAGGTTGTTCTCCAGTTGTCGATATGAAGATCGTATCCTGCTGAGCGCACGTGTTCAAAGTGAGCCACGTTGCCCGTCACGATAGGCAAACTGTTCCGCAGCGCGATAGCAGCGATGAACACGTTCGGCATACCGATGATTCGCCCGGCTCGCTCGAGGTCGGCGTTGATTCGGCCGGCGAGGCGCGCCGCGGCATCATCAAGTGGCAGGACCTCTGCCGTGGCGAGCGAGGCTTCGAACTGCGCCACTCTGTCGTCGCGTCCAACGCGCCGAAGCCCATAAACGATCTCAGCGACCGATACGGCCGAAGTCGTGAAGCAACCTTGCTGCGCCAAGTAGGCGCTTGCCCTTGCTGTCACCACCGCGCTCTTGCTCTTGAGGATCTCCGAGAGGATATCCGTGTCGAGCAGAACCTTACTCATCGACGGCGCGTAGGTGAGCCGTGCGGCGCGCCTCGTACGCGCGCGAGCAGACTTGGTCGACGAGATCCGGCTCGTCAGCCATCAGTCCGAGCAGCGAGGCAGCACTGGCGTTCCGACTACCACTCGCGCCTTCCGCGATCGCTCGATCCATGTCCTGCAAGCTCACGGGCCCCCCGCCGGGCGGAGGAGTCAGGCGAGCGGCGAGCAGCTCATCAACGCTAATCGTGCGCGCACGCTCCGCGACAGCTGCCGGCTTCGGCGTATCCTCGGCGGCTTCGTTCGCGGCCTGCTCAATGAGACGCAGGCGCTCTTGAAGCGGAAGCCGCCGAATCGTCGCTAGAATCTCGTCGATAGCGCCCACTACGCACAGCGTAGCGCCGTTTCAGGGCCTGCTGCCCGAAACATGACTACACCTGCCTAAGCGATCAGGCAAAGGAGGCACCAGGCGCTAAACCCGATCCTTGACGATATTAGCTCAATAAATTCCGTGGTTTAGGGTGGAGGCGCCGGGAATTGAACCCGTTCGTGCTCCAAGGAGAAACCCTTTGCGAGACGCGACTTTGACTGACATCTCCTTGGAATCGCAAACGAAAGAGAATCCCGATCGCTTCCACCCTGTCCCGTCTCATACCGCCGGTTGGTGCGGGGTCGGGGCAACCTGACGGCAACGGGATCTTGAAGTGGGGACGGCTGGCGCGCGGCGCAGTTTGAGCGCGACTGACATCGTTCCCGCGGGTAACGAAGTCCTGAGCCGCTGGCTCAAAATGTGGTCCGTTTCGATGGTCCCTCCAGGCGGCGGAAGTGCCTTCCAGCCGTGCGCGGGGTCTCGCAATAGAGTGCCGCCGCTCGGCATAGCTCGTGCTTTGGGTGTCGTTCATGAAGGCATGCCGCGTGCACGAGTTTGGTGGACCAGAAGTGGTTCGCATCGATCATGTCGAGCCGGCGGCGCCTGGTCCAGGTCAGATATTGGTCCGCGTATCAGCGGCCGGCGTCGGCCCTTGGGATGCGTGGGTTCGTTCAGGGAAGAGCGTCCTCGACCAGCCGCTGCCACTGACTTTGGGCGCCGACTTTTCGGGCGTCGTCGCCCAGGTTGGCCCAGACACGCCTGGGCTCGAGCCTGGCCACGAGGTATTTGGCGTGACGAACGGCCAATTCACGGGTGCTCACGCCGAATATGCGCTCGCCGAGGCACTGGGCGTGGCCGCGAAGGCCAAAAGGTTGAGTCACGTCGAGGCTGCCGCGGCGCCGGTGGTTGCCGTCACCGCTTGGCAGATGCTGTTCGAGCATGGTCGAGTCTTGGCGGGTGAAAGGGTGTTGATTCATGGCGCGGGCGGCAGCGTTGGAGCCGCTGCGGTACAGCTTGCGCGCGCTGCTGGCGCGACCGTGATTGGAACTGACATCGGTGAAGGCTACGCCTACGCCCGCTCCCTCGGCGACGGTCACGTGGTTGACATGCAACACGAGCGCTTCGAAGACTACGCCGAAGGCGTGGACGTCGTCATCGATACCGTGGGCGGCGCCGTTCAGCGTCGGTCGTTCGAGGTGCTCAAACCCGGCGGTCGATTGATTTCTTCGGTGATGCAGCCCGAGCTCCAGTTGGCTGCCTCACGCAGCATTCTGGCGAAGTTCATGCTGGTACAAGTGACCCGCGCAGCGCTCTTGCACGTTGGCGAGCTGTTGGATAGCCGGCGACTAATCGTGCGCGTTGGCACGGTATTGCCGCTCGAACAAGCGCGGGCTGCGCACGAAATGCTCGACGGGAAGCGGCCTCGTCAGCCTGGCAAGATCGTGCTGCAGGTAAGTTGAGCTTGGTGCCAGCGGTCCACGACTTGGTGCACGGTTGGCGTGTCGGTCGCCATCAACACCTGGCCCATCCGCTGCAGGCGCGCGACGACGGGCTCGGTATCGGCGAGTCGATTCTGCTCGGCTAGCTCTTCGAGCTCCAATGCGGCCCGCGCCGCGCTCGTGGATGCGGCAGCGGTCATGCCGTATAGGCGTCGCGCGGCTTCGCGAACGGTAGCGGCGCTTCGTTGCTCGAGGCCTACAGCGAGCCGCGATAGCTCAGTTGGTAGATGGGCGTGGAGCGCGGTCCAGAGCTGACCGAGTAGCTCCGGGTCGTTGTCGGTAGCTGCGAGCAACGCTGCCGGGTCAAGCAGCAGCTGCTGGCTGGTCGCACGCTCGGAAGGAACGACCCGTGAAATCGCGCTCCAAAGCGCGCTCGGTTGTAGTGGTTTGGCTAGGAATTCGTCGACGCCAGCGGCCAGACAGCGCTCACGATCCTCTTGACGAGATCGCGCGCTGAGGACGATCACCGGCAAATGCTCGTCGCGATGGCGCTCCAACTGGCGCAACCGCTCGAGCACCTCGAAGCCATCCAGCCCCGGCATGTGCAGATCCAAGAGCATGACGTCAAAATAGCCGGCTTGCACGCGCGCGAGCGCTTGGTCACCGCTTGCCGCAACTTGCACTTCGTGTCCGCGACGCTCGAGCAGTTGGCGGAGTACTAGCGTGTTGAACTCGTTGTCCTCGGCGATCAGCACGCTCAGGCTGCGTTGCTCGCTCCCCTCGGCTCGCGTGGGTGGCACGAGGGCGGGCGGCTCGTCCGTTGCCACCGCCACGCGGGCGAAGCGCGCCGTGAGCTCGAAGCTGCTGCCGCGCCCAGGCTCGCTCGTCACCGAGATGGCACCGCCGAGCAGCGTCGCCAAGCGCGAGGCTATCGTCAGGCCCAGGCCCGTGCCGCCGTATCTGCGGGTAGTCGAAGTGTCTTCTTGGGCGAAGGCTTGAAAAATGACGGCCTGCTTGTTGGCGGAAATCCCGATGCCGGTGTCGCGCACGGTGAAGCGCAGCGCGACGTCCGCCTCGCCCACGGGCCGTTCGGCGACACAGACTTTGACCACGACCTGGCCTTGCTCGGTGAACTTGATGGCGTTGCCGACCAGGTTCAGGAGGATCTGGCGCAAGCGCCCGGCGTCACCAAGCAGGCGCTCCGGCACGTCATCGCTGACCGTGCTGAATAGGTCGAGACCCTTTCGCTGGGCGCGGAGCCCCAACGTGCGGACTATCTCGGCGAGCTCCTCTCGTACCGAGAACGGTCCCGTGGACAGCTCGAGCTTGCCGGCCTCGATCTTGGAAAAGTCTAGTAGGTCGTCGATGATGACTAGCAGGTTGTCCGACGCTGATTTGACAGTTGCCAGCCATTGGCGCTGCTCATTCGAGAGCGGCGTGTCGAGTATCAGCTCGGTCATGCCTACGATCGCATTCATCGGCGTGCGAATCTCGTGACTGACGTTCGCTAGAAAGTCGTCCTTGGCCTTGTTCGCTGCCTCTGCCACGTCTCTGGCCAAGCGCAGCGCTTCGGCCTCTTCGGCGCGACGTCGCTCGGTTACATCGCGAAACACGAGCACGATGCCGTGCGTGTCGCCATCGTCGATGATCGGTGCGCGCCGCTCGTCGACCGGTATTTGTCCGCCGTCGCGGTCGCTCAGCGTGGTTTGATCGCCCTCCTTGGCTACGCAATAAACTTCCTCCAGTCGCCGTCCTAAGCCGTCTGCTTGGGACCAGCCCGTCAGTGTCTCCGCCACGGGGTTCATGTACGAGATGCAAGCCTGCACGTCCGTAGCAATCACGCCGTCTCCGATGCTGGACAGAGTCACCGCGTAGCGTTGACGCGTCGCACGCAGCTTTTCCTCGCTGCGCTTGGCACTAGTGATGTCCATCACCGCACCGACTAGCTCCAGGCCGCCCGTGTCGCCTTGCACGGGATGCGCGGCGATGAAGACGTACTTCACGCTCCCGTCAGCCATCAGCAGACGCCGCTCGGCCTGCCAATCTTTGCCCTCACGCAGTCGGTTACGCACCTCGTCGCTAGCGCGAGCACGCTCGTCGGGGTGAAAGCGTTCGAAGATCATGGCTTCGTTGGCGGGTTGTCGAGGATCAAAACCGAAAATATGCGCAGTTTCTTCGGACCAAGCGACGTCACCTGTAGCGATCGCCCAGCGAAAGCTGCCAGTGTGGCTGAGGCGCTGCGCGGCTGACAAATTCAGCTCGGCTTGCCGTAGCTCCGCGAACAAGCGCGCGTTCTCGAGCGAGATCGCGGCTTGTGAAGCCAGCAGGCGAAGCACGGCGATGCGATCCGGCGTGAACACGTGTGGAGTCAGTCCGTTTTCGAGGTACAAAGCGCCCGTCAATAAGCCCTGTTTGACCAGCGGTAAGCACAGCACCGACCTCACGCCGGCGCGCTTCAAGTAGTCGTCGCTGGCGAAGGGATTCGGCTCGGAGGCGTCGTCGACAATCACGCTGTCTTGCGCGCGCAGCACGTAGCGCACGACGGATTCGGGCAGCTCCTGCGAAGAGATCGGCGTTTGTCGAAAGCGGACCTTGACTTCGTTGGCCTGCGCCAAAGCCTCCGCTTCGATGCGATGTCCGTCGCGCGTGGGCAAGAGCAGCAGGGCCCGCCCAGCGCCGGCGTGCTCGACGGCGATCACCATCAGCCGCTCGACCAATCGGTCGAGCAAAATCTCGCTGGATACGGCGTGTGACACCTCGACGACGGTGGCCAAATCTAGCTGCTGCAGCGCCGCGCCGGACGTCGAGGCGCGAGGGTTGCCGAGCGGGCGCTGGCGCGGGTCGAGCCGCCGCACCATACCCAAGGCACCCCACCGCTCATAGCAGGCGCGGGCTTCGGCCCAATGAGCCTGCGCCGCCGTAGTGAGATCGTGGGCCAGGTGGAAGCGCGCAGCCAGCTCGTGTGCGAGAGCCTCGTTGTGGACCAGCCGGTTGATGCGCGCGTCCGCGATGGCTTGCTCGTAGAGCCGCTGAGCGTCGAGGACGCGCTCGTCGAGTCGGGCCAGCTCCGCGGCAATCAGTAGCGCGCGAGCTTTGAAGCTGGCCGGTGAGGTCCTCGACCAAGCTTGGACGACCTCGTAGTGAGCCGCGGTTCCTTCGCGGTTGCCGGCGCCGGCCTCGGCGAGCGCAGCAAAGAAATGATATTCGGCCAACTCGAAGAACGTGGGGCTCGTCCACATCAGCGGCTTGGCCTTGGCCAGGGCCTCCAGCGCGGCGCCCTGATCACCGGCCAGCACCTCGGCTTGCAGCCGGCGCACCCAGTAGAAGCACGCTGCGATCGCCAGCCCCGGATCATCCAGCGTTTTGCGGTCGACTACGACGCTCGGCTCGGCGCCGCGCAGCGACTCGAGCACTTCGATCAGACCGAGCAAGCACTGCACGATCAGCTCGAAGCCAGCCTTGCGCGCGAAGGCGAGCGCGCTTTGCGCTTCTTTCAACAGCGGTTCAAGCGGGTCGCCCGCCGCCAATCCCAGCTGTACTAGGTGTACCAAGCTGAAGCAGATGAACGTCAGGTCGCCGCCCTCGACTGCGATGTGGTAGGCACGGCGCATCAGCGCCTGGGCGGAGGCCATGGGCTGCGTCCAAGGGAGCACGTGGTAGCCCGCCACCACGAAGACCCGCCCAGCGAAGCGAAGGAACCCCTGCCGCTCGACCAGCTCGCAACCCAGCTGCCCGAAGCGAAAACCCAACTCCCGGTCGCCGAAGCGAGGGGCCAGCACCATGCTGAGCTCGGAGTAGCCCAGCGGTGATGCATCGCAATTGCCATGCTCGATGCTCAGGTTCGCCATGCGAATGACGCCGAGATCATGCAGTCCCTTGTCGGTGAACACGGCGGCCGGTTCCATCGCCAGCAGCACGTCCATACAGGCGCGCCACTCCAAGTCTTGCATCAACGGCAGATCGGCAAGCCGCTCGGGTGCGTCGTCGGGGATACGGCTGCGCAGTAGGCGATACTCGGCTTCCACCACCGCGTCGTCGGGCCGCGGCTGCCAGTCGATGCCGAACTCACGCAGCTGCTCGAGACAGACCGCGAGGGAGCTATCGGGGCGGTTCAGCGTGAGGTAGACGGCGGCACGCAGGCAGGTCACCGCGCATTGGTCGGAGCGGCTGGGTGCCCGCGTAGTCAGCTCTTCCAAACGTCCTTCTGCGGCGGTGAGCTGGCCCGTCAGGTACTCACAATCGGCGCGCTGCAGGCCCAAGGCGAAAGCTAAGCTGGCGTCGGTGCTCCAGGAGTCGCCGCCCGCGGCCAAGATGCGCGTGCCGGCCGCCAAATAGGTGCTCGCCGAATCGAAGGCGATCGCGGCCTTGGCACGCTTGGCCGCGAGCAGGTTCAGCTCGGCTACTTGTCGACGTTCGGCCGGCGACTCGACCTCCGAGTGGGCCCGGTTGAAGTGGCTAACGATCTCGAATAGCAAATCGTTGCGCTCGGTCCCGGACGCGAGTCCCGTCAAGTGACGGGCAATCTTCAAATGGATGGCCGAGCGTTCGGACTCGGAGCTGAGCGCGTGGCTGGCCTCCTGTACGCGATCGTGCGGAAACTCGTAAGAGCCCTCGACCGATACCACCAGACCTGTCTGGACCGCGTCCCACACCGCCGCGTGTACCTCTGCCTCTGACTTTGCGGAGATCGCTGAGAGCGTGGAGATCGCCGTCTTTCGGCCGACGCAAGCCAGCTGCTTGAGGACTTGGCGCGTCGCCATGGGCAGCTGACTCAGCTTGCCGACCATGAAATCGGCGAGGTTGTCAGTGAAGCCGCGGCCCAAGATGCGGACTAGGTCCCAACACCACTTGGCCGCGACGGTATCGAAAGTAAGCAGGCCATCGTCACGCAGCGCGAGCAGGAATTGAATCACGAAGAAGGGGTTGCCTCCGGTCTTTTCGTGAACGAGTCGGGAAAGCGGTTCGACGCGCTCTGGTTCTTCGTGAAGCGCATCGGCCACCAAGTGCCCGACCTGCTCGACGAGCAATGGGCCGAGCACGATCTCTTGCACAGACGCGGTGGCGGTGCGGATTTCGTCGAGTGTGCGCAACAGCGGGTGCGAGCCGTCCACTTCGTTGTCACGGTAGGCGCCGATCAGCAGCAGGTGTCGTACACCGCCGTCCAAGAAATGCGGCAACAGGTCGAGCATGGCCCGGTCGACCCACTGCAAGTCGTCCAAGAACAAGACTAACGGGTGCTCGGGGCGCGCCAACACGGACAGCACTCGCTGCCACAAGAGTTGGAATCGACGCTTGGCCTCTTCCAGCGAGACCTCAGGTACGGCCTGCTGCGGCCCAAGCAAGAGCTCGAACTCGGGGATCAGATTGACCAAGAGCTGCCCGTGCTTGCCGACGGCCGCGCGCAGCGCGTTGCGCCACCGCTCCAGCTCGATGTCGCTCTCGCGGAGCAGCTGGCGCACCAAGCTCTGCAGAGCTTCGGCCAGCGTAGCGTAGGGAATGTCGCGTTTGTACTGGTCGAATTTGCCACGCGCCAAGCGGCCGCGCGCGGGCACCAGCTCCTTGTGTAGCTCGTCGACCAAGGCTGACTTGCCGATGCCGGAATATCCGGAAATCATCAGCAGCTCCGTCTCGCCCTGCGTCACGCGTTCGAGCGCTGCTGCCAGGCGATCACTCGCTGCGCGACGGCCATAGAGCCGACCTGGAATGACTAGCTTGTTCGGTGCGTCGCGCTCGGCGAGCTGGAAGCGCTCGACCTTGCCGTGAGCTCGAAAGGCGGCCCAAGCCCGCCGCAGATCTGCCTCGAGACCAGCTGCAGTTTGGTAGCGGTCGTCGGCCGCCTTGGCGAGCAGCTTCATGACGATGGCGCTCAGTTGCTCGGGAATCGTCGGTGCCAGCGGGGGGGGCGGCCGAGCGATGTGGCTGTGAATCCACTCGATCGGGCTGGAGGCGCTGAACGGCATGGTGCCGCTGAGCAGCTCGTAAAAGGTGATGCCGAGCGCGTACAGGTCGCTGCGAGAATCGACTTGGCGGTTCATGCGCCCGGTTTGCTCCGGCGCCATATAGGCGAGCGTCCCGGCGATCTCGCTGGGCGCGCTGGGTGCCTGCCGCTCACGAGGAAGTCGTGACGCGATGCCGAATCCCGTCAGCCAGGCATCGCCCGTAGCGAGGTTGCAAAGCACGTGGGTTGGCTTGATGTCTTTGTGAACGATGCCGCTCTCGTGCAGCTGTCTGGCGGCTACGCTCAGGCTGATCGCGAGCCGCAGAAACGGTTCGAGCTGCCAGGGGTGCCCGACGTGCCGAACAAGCAGCTCTCCGCCTGGGTCGTCGAGCAGTAGGCAAGGCCGCCCGTCGAGGTTCACGAGCTCACGCGGCAGCACCGCCCAGGCTCGGTCGAGCTCGCCACGCAGTGAGTAGGCCCGCTCGAGGCGAAGCATACTGGCGCGCGAGGGGTGGGCGCTGGTGGGAGCGAGAATCAGCAACGCCGGAGAGACATCGCTGCGCGGCCGCCGTGACAGGACGAACTCGTCGTCGTCCCACAGGGTTTCCATGGCTTCGTGGCTTGGAAAGTCGCTCATCTTGGCGGGGTGCGTGCTCGGGACCAACGCGAGTCCCGTGCCAACACAGCATCGCGCCGGGATTTGCGGGTCCGCCTCTGCGACGGCGGTTCCGGCTGATCCGCGAGTGGCCACAAATTGGCCACGTTGCCCAACCTTCGTCCGCCCCCCTGGCCGTCAGAGCGTCTTCAAAAGCCCGCCGTCGATGACGAAATTGGAACCCGTCACGTTGCCGGTGCGGCCCGACGCCAGGAGCACGACGAGCGTCGCCACCTCTTCCGGGGTCGTGAAGCGTTTCGTGGCGAAACCGCCGATGCTCGCGACGACGCGGTCGCGAGCGGTCGCGGGGTCCACGCCCATGGCGCGGCCTACCGTATCGGAGACGCCGTCGGCTCCGAACCAGAGCTCGGTGCTGACGGGGCCTGGCGAGACCGAGTTCACGCGAATGCCTCGTGGGCCGAGCTCCTGCGACAACGATTTACTCAGGTTCAGCAGCGCCGCCTTCGCGGCCCCGTAGTCGATGGTGCCGCTGTCGGGTTGGAAGAACGCGTTCACGGAAACGACGTTGACGATCGACCCGCCGCCATCTTTCAACATGCTTGTTACTGCCGCTCGGCTAGCCCGGAGCGCGCTGAAGAAGTTCAGGTTCATCGACCAGGCGAACTCGTCGTCGCTGGTGGCCAAGAAGCCACCGAGTCGCAGCTTGACTGCGCCCACGTTGTTGACCAACACATCGACTCGCCCGTACTGTGCCACCGCGTGCGCTACCAACGCTGCCGGGCCCTGCGGCGTCGCGAGATCGACGGCCAGTGCGCTGACGCCGGCCAAGTCGCGCAGACCCTCCACGTTTCGCGCGCCAGCCACCACGCGCGCGCCCTCGCCGGCCAAGGCTTGGACCACGGCCAGGCCGATGCCCTTGCTAGCCCCAGTTACGACTGCCACTTTTTCAGAAAGACCAAGGTCCATGTGTATTCTCCAGTCGTCGAGCCTAGGCTCGCAGCAAAGTCGCTGACGTTTCGCCCCGAGTCGCGGTCGACGTTTGTGCTTCGATGGCGCGCGCGAGGCCTTCGAAATCAGGCTTGTCGTGGAAATGCAGGCCATTCACGAAGAAAGTGGGCGTGCCGATGACGCCGCTTCGTAGGCCGCCGACTTCGTCTTCCCGAACGCGCAGAGCGACCGCGCGTGAACGCATGTCGGCTTGGAATTGGTCGATGTCGAGACCCAGCAACAGCGCGTAGCTCAACATGCCACGTTCGCAGATCCGGCTTTGGCGCTGGAACAGCAGGTCGTGCATCGGCCAAAACTGTCCCTGGAAACTGGCCGCCTCGGCTGCCAGCGCAGCGAGGTGCGCGCCCTCGTGGAGCTCGCCGCGCGGATTGTGGCGAAATACGAGGCGCAGCGAGCCGGCGTAGCGGAGGAGCAGCCGATGAACCGCCGGATAGGCGTCTGCACAAAATGGACAGGCAAAGTCTCCGTACTCGACCAGCGTGATCGCCGCCTCCTCACGGCCACGAACGTGATCACGCACGCCGACTGGGACAACTAGTTGTTCGATCATGATCTCTACTTTCCTCTCGAATGTGCGGGCTGGGTGCTCACCAGGTTTCGACAGCGCGCCAATGTCGTTTTCAGTCGTGACAGCGCCTCCCAGGCCTCGAGCGCGCCGGCCTGAGGACGCGGCGCACGGCCGATGCTCACGCTCGCCAGCCAGACGCCACGGAACGAGGTGGCGTTGCTCCTAGGTTGGACCCTACTGGTCATCAAAGCGGTCAGGAAGTCGACGGTCATGTCGTGTTCACCTTCAGAAGGGATATTGAGACTCGGTGTGCTGTACCGAGATCCAGTGCTCTGTCGTGAAGGCCTCGAGCACGCCATGGCTGCCGAAGCGTCCGAGCCCGCTGTTCTTCTCGCCGCCGAACGGCAGTTGCGGCATGTCGATCGCGGGGATGTCGTTGATGTGGGTCATGCCAGCCTCGATGCGCTGGGCGATGTTTGCGGCGCGACCGAGGTCGCGGCAAAGCACGCCGCTGGTTAGGCCATACTCGGTGTCGTTGGCGAAACGCACGGCTTCGTCGTCGTCTCGATAAGAAATCAGCGACGCCACCGGTCCGAAAATCTCCGTGCGCGCGATTGCCATGTCCTGGGTCACGCCTTCCAGCACGCGTGGTGGCATCAACAAACCACACACCGCCTCACCCAGGCGTAGCCGTGCGCCCTCGGCGCGGGCGTGCTCGATGAGCCCAGAAATGCGCTGTAATTGCCCCTCGTTGATGATCGGGCCGATCGCCGCGCGCGGGCTGCTCGGACCACCGACCTCGAGCGCGCGTGTCATATCGATAAAGCGCTCGACGAAGCGCTGGTAGATCGACTCGGCCACCAGGATGCGATTGATGGCAATGCACATCTGCCCTTGATGCAGGAACTTGCCGACGACTGCGGTGTGGACCGCGCGGTCCAGATCGACGTCGTCGGTGACGACCAGCGGGGCGTTGCCGCCCAGCTCGAGCATGGTCTTCTTGAGATTCGGGCTCTGCAGAGCGACTCGGCCCACGTGGCGACCCACCTCCGTCGAGCCGGTAAACGACAGCACGCGCGGCACCGCGTGGCCGACGAAAGCGTCACCAATAGCGCTCGATGGCCCTACCAGCACGCTGAGCGCGCCCGCCGGCAGGCCCGCTTCTTCGAAGAGCTTGGCGAGCAGCAGGCCACCGCTGATGGGTGTGTCGCCGGCCGGCTTCAGCACCACTGCGTTGCCGAGCGCCAGTGCTGGTGCCACGGACCGCATGCTCAGGTGCAGCGGCCAGTTCCAAGGCGAAATGACCGCTACGACGCCGACCGGCAGCCGATAGATGCGGTTCTCTTTACCCGGGTAGTCACCGCCAGCAATGCGCCCTTCCATGCGCGCCGGCAGCGTCCGTGCCTCCAGCAACGAATTGTGGACGGCCCACCACTCGATGTGTGCCTTGCTGAGCGTGCTGCCCGCTTCGTGTACGAGCCAGTTGACGATCTCGTCGCGACGGCTCTCCATCAACGCGGCCGCCCGCTGAAACACCTCCGCCCTTTCTCCGGGCAGCTTGGCTGCCCAAGACACCTGCGCTCGGCGGGCAAACAGATACGCGCGGTCAACATCCTCGACGCTTGCGGCCGCGATGCGCGCCAGAGTCTCCTGGGACCAAGGGCTGCGAACGTCGGATGGATCGGCTGCGCTGCCCGGCTGCCAGCGGCCCTCGAAGTAAAGCTCGTGGAATCGATAGCGCTCGTTCGATGTCATGACATGACTCCTAGCCGTAGTCGTTCGTTTTCCATTGCGACCTCCGCATGCAAACTGTCCAAGTCGCGGTTGACGGTTGCGACGGCGAGCTCGCGGCCGTTTTGTCGAAAGCCCACACGGCAGTTGCGGTGCTGCACGTCGCCGTCGATCACCACTTCATCCCAGCGCTCGGCGTGACCGACGTAGCGGATCGAGACGTCGTAGTGACGGCTCCAGAAGAACGGAATCAGATCGCACGGTTCTCCTCGGCCCAGCATGTTGCGCGCCGCCACTTGGCCCTGCCGCTCGGCGACGACCCAGTGCTCGATGCGAATGTGGTCACCGCTCGCCGGATCGGGCCAGCGTGCGATGTCACCGGCTGCGAAGATGTCGGGGCAGCTCGTTTGCAGATATCGGTTCACGAGCACGCCGCGATCCAGCGCTAGGCCGGCTTGCTCGGCAAGCCCCAGCTCGGGCCGGACCCCGACGCCCGCGACCACCAAGTCCGCTGCCAACGACTGACCATCGTCGAGCGTGACGTTCGTTCGCTGGATCGAGCGCAGCGCGTGGCCCAAGTGAAAGTTGACGCCGCGCTCCTCGTGGACCGCGCGCACCATCGTGCCAAGCTCGTCGCCCAGCACGCGAGCCAGCGGTAGTGACTCCGGGGCGACGACATGCACCTCGATGCCCCTGGCTCGCAGCGCCGCGGCGACCTCCAGTCCGATGAAGCTAGCCCCCACCACGACGGCGCGCTTTGCGTGAGGCAAGCTCGCGATGATGCCCCGGCTGTCGGCCGTGCTGCGTAGGTAGTGGACGTGTGGCAAGTCCGCGCCAGGAACCGTGAGCTTCACCGGCGCGGCGCCGGTTGCCAGCAGTAGCTTGGAGAAGGCGTGCTCCGTGCCATCTTCCATCACGATGCGTCGCCGAGCGACGTCGAGCGATGTCGCCCGCTTGCCGAGACTCAGCCGAATGCGATGCTCCTCGAAGAACTTCCGCGGGCGTAGCGGTAGCCATTCTTCCGAAGCGTGCCCTGCCAAATAGTCCTTTGATAGGTTGGGGCGGTCGCTCGGCAGGTCCAGCTCGGCGCTGAGTAGGGTGAGCTCACCCTCGAAGCCTTCGGCGCGCAGGGTCTCGGCGGCGGCATGCCCGGCCGCGCCGCCGCCGAGAATCACGAATCGGACGGAGCTCGACTGCAGGGTCAAAAGCCGCGGCGGCGAAGGCGGGCTCTTCCCGCGGACGACGACGCGGCCCGCGTGCTCTTCGACGACGAAGGTCGGGATTGCCTCCAGCGCTGGAGGCGTCAGCGCTCGGCCATCGCGCAAGCAAAAGCTGGCGTGGTGAAGCGGGCAACGGATGGTTTCGCCAACAACCAAGCCTTTGGCGAGCGAGGCGCCGTAGTGTGAGCAGGCGGCTCCCGTGGCGAGCACTTTCGTCCCTTGGCGCACTAGCAGCACCTGCTCGCCGGCGAAGTGCCCAAGCAGTAGGCCACCATCAGGTAACGAGCCGCTCGCGACGCCCGCGGCTAAGTCGGGGCCTTCGAAGCTGGGTGTCGATTCCACGCTATCGCTTGTCATGCTCGTCATCCGTTAGAGGCAAGTCGCCGAAGCGGCTTCTTCGATCAAGCGCACGACGGCGCCGGGGTGTGAGACGAACGAGGCGTGACTGCTCGCGATTTCGACGATGTGCGCGCCCATTCGGGCCGCCATGAACCGCTGAACCTGCGGCAATACCGCACGGTCTTGCGTGCCGATCAGGTAGTACGACGGGACGGTCCGCCACGCAGGCACACCGAGTGGCTCCGCGAACGCGCCCGCGCTGACCGGTTTCTGGCTAGCCGCCATGATGCGCGCCTCAAGCGGCCGCACATCGGCGCAAAACACGTCTCGGAACTTGCTCGTGTCGATGTACAAGAAGCCGGCGGCGTCGGGGAGGAGC
>Ga0307516_10001214_pt1 | contig 35889 bp, 61 predicted proteins | sample 19_EM_MG_FD_203310 | JGI IMG/M metagenome (GOLD analysis project Ga0307516, IMG submission 203310) | Populus trichocarpa ectomycorrhiza microbial communities from riparian zone in the Pacific Northwest, United States - 19_EM | ecosystem: Host-associated > Plants > Roots > Unclassified | place... | reverse complement strand
TTCAGGTTTCCTCGGCAAGGTGTTGACCGCTCCAACTTGACATGGATGGCCCGACTACAAAAACAAACCTTCAAGTATATGGACGGCGGAAGCATTCAAGACGAGAGTCAGCACCAGAAGATGCTCGCAAACTCATGGCTCCTCCCTACGCATCGACACCCAAGTCATGCTCGTTAAGAACGTGGATGATACACTCGTCAATGGTTCCATGGGCCGTGTTATTCGATTTGTCGATTCAGCTGCCTATGGTACCGGGCCTGACATTAATGGTTTTGGCGACGTGGCAGTGATCGGGGCTGCGGTTGCGGTCTCGAAACCGATTGTGAATAAATGAAATGCAGCAGAACTGGACTGGGGGCGCTCGAAAGTACTTTTACCGGAGCATCATTAACGATCCAATGCTATTATCAATTATGCACCATTCATATGGCAAACTATCTGCTCAACGCCTCGGATGCAGCTCTGCGCACATTAATCGGACACCTTGATGATATTCAGATGAAGGATTTCTCCGGGTCGAAGATCATCGTCGGATTGGATGTGTTCTGCGCCTTCTTCAAACCTCTGCCGATTCCCTCAAGAAGTTGCAGCCTGATCAGCCGTACTTGTCCTAACTAAACAATCCTCACTGCTTTTTTGCAGGGTATCGAGGCTGTCGCATCCCTCTACCCCACTTGCTCTGAATCCAATAAATAATGGCGGTGCCGTCTGGGAGTTTCGTGTTTGATCTGTCGATCGTGGCACCTGTCTATAGTACTGAGCTTAACATTGATGGTACTGGCTCGAACCGTGCTGTCCTGGAAAACACCGTTTCTTATATGGTTGCTCCCAGAGGGCTAGAGCTTTAAATGCACGATGGACGTCATTTAAAATCAACTTCTGCATTCGAGGTCAAACTTGAAGGCCCAGCACTTCGTCCTGCAATTTCATCAATACGACCATACCGTCTTCATGATTTTCAGTATACACTCCTAACGGCGTACCATGTTTCTCTTTATCTACATCTTATGTTCGTTATTCAGCTCATTGGAGTTCACTCTTTCTTCCGTGAACTCCAGGTATGCACACTATTAGCTACGTATTTCCGGTATAACTAATATCACTCTTTCTTCCATGAACTCCAGTCTGTCATCCTAAGCCACCTGACTTCGACCTCCGCAAGTACCTTGTAACGCTGCGTCATTACTACTGACACCCCCAGAACTGTACCAGGACGTGCCAAAACAGCTGCGAATGATTCCCGGATTTTCCGGTCAAAATCGTGCAAAGAACTCTCCTCTGCGTCGCGAACAGTGAGCGAAATTTTTACTTTGCGAAGGAAGGGTAGCGCCCCTCCAGCTAGGATTTTAACCAACTGTCGACAGGGAATCCAAAAAAACTGTTCTGCGACCGAGGTTTCGTCTAGCGTCGTTCGATGTAACGCGACTGAGATGCTGATGTCTTCAAGTGGCGACGATGAGAAGCCAACAGGATTGAATGCTTTGACGACCCAAGGTAAGGTTTGTTTCAAGCAGTTGAAATGAACCGAGCGAAGATTGGGAATGAGCACGATTCTCAAAAAGTCCGGAGTCACTGGGATAAGGAAAAACACGACGTTAGTTCGGTTCGAGAGGTAAATTTGATCAGCTTGCCTTGATAGTAATAAAGAGACTCGGACAATTCGAGGTGCAAAGGGGATGTGACCGTCTTTTTGATCAATTGGTTGGTCAGCTCGCAGACGTCGTGCCTGGAAGGTAAGGATAGGCAGAGTTGGCGAAGGTGGTCGAACCCGATGGGAAACGCAGGATCCAAGAAGGCTGGGACAAAGCACCGGGGGTCTGTGTCCATTTTCAAGTATTCGAGGTTGACAACCGTGGTCGGTAAATGCGAAGTGTCCCCTAGTGCGGAGTTGTGGATAACGAGGCCTGCAACAGTGAGGTGCTTCAGACTAGGTGAATGGATGAGGAGTGATGCGAAATCAGGAAAGGTGTCGAACTCGGAGGTAAGGATGGAGAGCCTCGAAATGGAGGGCTGGCGAATTGCGGCATAGATGGTGTGTTTAGCTTCACGAGGGTAGGATGCCCAATTGCCCAGGGATAACCTGAACTCCTGGACCTGCACGAGTCTCGCAAGGACTTTACCCAGCATATAATTTGTCTCCTCGTGATAGGTAGTCCAAGTCGGCGCCAATGCGTACGATTCAAAGCACATCTTGACACAGCGGATACATTGTTCAGCGATATATGGTGTCTTCTCCAGGATTTCGTCGAGTTGCTTGAATTGTTGAAGGAAAGACTGCGTCGGGGTACGATATGTGTCATGGTAGGTTACCGCTCTGCCAAGGGTGAGGGTGGGGAACAGATGACGCCGGGAGGCGGGCGTCCATGAGGTCGAAACGAGAGAACAGCTCTTGAGATCATTTATAGAATCTCTGCAGAGTTCGATGATGAAGTCGATGATCTCCTGTGGCAAGGTAGTGACCTCCATGGAAGAGCGCAAACATGTGTGGACTAGACATCTTCTCTTTGGTGAACTTCATCACCATCGTTTTCTTTTCTATGGCAACATTTCTGATCAGTGGGAGGTTCGGTGGCTGTCGATTGATGGACCCTGCATCAAATGTGCCAAATATTGATGCCGCCCATCAATACCGCGCCGAGTTTGTTACCTCAAATACCGCTATACAATGGTCCCAAACCCTCATCATCATGGCAGAAAAAGGCACATTAGTCGTTAAGAACTTGCGTGGATGATACACTCGTCAATGGTTCCATGGGCCGTGTTATTCGATTTGTCGATTCAGCTGCCTATGGTACTGGGCCTGACGTTAATGGTTTTGGCGACGTGGCAGTGATCGGGGCTCCGGGTGCGGTCTCGAAACCGATTGTGAATCAATGAAATGCAGCAGAACTGGACTGGGGGCGCTCGAAATTACTTTTACAGGAGATGCATGCATCGATCCAATGCTATTATCAATTATGCATGGAATATTACTAAAATTCGGCGTCACAACAGAGCTATCATATAAGGTTCTTACCTCGTAAGCTCAAAACAGCTGGTCTATCCGAATTCCACCTTGCCAGACTAGCTGAATAGGCTGTGAAGTGAAGATGGAATTACGCGTTTTAAAGCTTTTTACCGGTTCATGAACCGTGCTGACCCGACAAATTCCGTTTTCTATACGGCTGCTTCAGACCAAGACCACAGAGCGTTAACCACACACATCAGGAGGAAGGAGAATCTCAAGTCATGAACGAATACTTCTGGGTTTACTGTGTCGTGACCCTGGCTCAACAAGGCTACAATTTGATCAATACTATATCAGCGGTATATTTAACCTTCAGGATTATCCACTGTTACCGACACCTCGAGAAGTGTATCAGGACGTGCTGAAACAGCTACGAATGATTCTCGGATTTTCCGGTCAAAATCGCGCACAGAACTTTCCACTGGATCGAGAACGGTGAGTGAGAACTTCACTTTGCGAAGGAAGGGCAGCGCCGCTCCAGCTAGAAATTTATCCAACTGTCGACAAGGAATCCAGAAATACATTTCTCCGACGGACTCCTCGTCTATGATGATTCGATGCTTCGTGACAGAGATACTAATGTTCTCAAGTGGCACCGAGGAGGAGCCAAGATGGTTGAACGCTCGGATAATCCAAAATAACATCCATTTGAAATGAACGGGGCTGAACATGATGCTTGCTGCACGACTTCATTTTTTCTGCTCAAAGGTATATCTGATCCAACTCACCTTGATACACAGTATCGGACAATTCGAGATGCAAAAGTGATGCGCCAGTCTTTTTGATCAACTGTTCGATCAACTCGGAGACGTTGCCCTTGACTGCCAGGTTCAGACGGAGTTGGCGAAGGCGGTCGACCTTGATGGGAAATGCGGTATCTGAGAAAGCTGGGACAAGATACGGGAGATACGTGTCTATTCTCAGGTAGTCGAGGTAGACAACCGGTAAATGCGAAGTGTCCTCGAGTTTGGTAGCGGACTCGTGGAGAGCGAGGTTCGCAACAGACAGGTGCTTCAGACCAGGTGAATGGATGAAGAGTGATGCGAGATCGGGAAAGGACTTGAATTTGGAAGAGAGGATGGAGAGCCTCGATACAAAGGGCTGGCGAATTGCGGCATAGATAGTGTGTTTGATTTCACGAGGGTAGGATGCCCAATCCCCCAAGGATAAGTCGAACTCCTCGACTCGTGCGAGCCTCGCAAGGACTTTATCCAACAGAAGGCCCGCCCCCCCGCCAAAGTCCAAGGTATTCGGCGGCTCAGAGTACGAATTGAAGCGCAACTTGACACAGCGGATACATTTTTCAGCGATGTAGGGTGCCTGCTCCAGGAATTCGTCGAGTTGCTGGAACTGTTGAAGGAAAGGCTGCGTTCCCGACAGTGTTCCTTCTTGAGTTCTAAATCTGTCCGCAACGCCGAGGCTGATGGTGTGGAAGAGATGGCGGCGGGAGACGAGGGTCCATGAGGTAGAAACGAGGGAACAATTCTTGAGGTCATCGGTGGAATCTCTGCAGAGTTCGATGATGGAGTCGACGATCTCCTGCGGCAAGACGACAGCCCACATGTAGGAGAGTACAACGTCGACGTCGTACACGTGATATGGTTACACCAACACTTCGACATCGGAATTTGCTGGTTCTCTGAAATGAAGACATTGAAGTTGACGACGATGCCATGTTGCTATACAATCCTCAACGTACGCTGTCACCAGGTGAGCGATACTAATTCTTTGATCATTTCAACCCTCCGTCTTCGCCCCGCGACCATGTCGGACGCGTTCGTCCGACGAGAGTCTGGTCTGGTTCTTCACTTCGCGATACTGTCATCCGTTTATATCTCTCACAAATACCACATCCTCTTTCCGCCCAACGCCCATAGCTTCCTGTATTTCCACTCTCCCGATGGGCCCACCGCTTCCACTCAGACCGTCCTCTCATCTATCCGTTTTCGCCTCACACGCACCTCACATCCAGCCACTTTCTCTCCTGTACGAGTTGTTTGTTCGTGACGGTCTGGTCCAACAGTGTCTCTTGAACGGGCTCAGGGAGCCTTCCACGCCTTTGGGGCGTTCACCAGTGTGGAAGTGGTACTTCCAGTCCGGGAGGCTCCTAACGCTCGAACAGCTATTTCAACTAAACTTGGCAAGGCATGGGACGAGGGTGTAGTACTTCGCAGACGAAAAATCATAATTTAACTTTCAGGATAATAGACCACCATTCGGCTCTCTGTTCCTTGCACAAAGTCGTGCTTTCACCTCTCAGCGCTGGCCCATCTTAGCATTGACTTACGACAAGACGAGTTTTCGAGGAGGGTGATGTTCCTTGCAACGAACTCTTCGTTCATCGAGATGGAAGGTGAAGTCCTTCAGAGGTAATCTTTGGTATCCCGTTTGAAGCTCCCACTGCGGCTCAAATCCAATATTGATCGAACTATCTGCCTTACTCGCTGGATGGATACTGCAGTTTGACAGACGTTCGAAACCCAGAGAATTCCGACGGCGGCCGACGGGTTTTGTTGCGCAATCTCAATATTTATGCGTGATGGACCTCAAATTGAAGAGATATCTGGAGCTGACGACAGCCCTCTGTATGTAGGCATAGGTCGTGCTCCAACAAGAATCAGCGCCAGAAGATCCTCGCAAACTTCATGGCTCCTCAGCACCTCTCGCTACGTATCGACGCGCAAGTCACGCTCGTTAAGAACGTGGGTGGTACACTCGTAAATGGTTCCATGGGCCCTGTTCTTCGATTTGTCGATCCAGCTGTCTGTGGTACTGATCTCGACGTTGATGGTTTTGGCGACGTGGCAGTGATTGGCGCTGCTGGCACGGTCTCTGCTGTGGGCAGCGCAGCGAAGAAGAACAGGCCTTCGGCCGCGGGGACGTGTATTCGGTGGTTGAGTTTCTGCTGCCACATGGGGGAAAAGACATTATTTGGTCATTGCCGGGGTTTGGAAGGTCGAGCTCCCAAGCGGGGAGGCGCAGGTATCTAGGACGCAGGTGACTATTTACCCTTACCCTGAATAATGGCAGAGTGTGATATGGATTTGGCTTCTTTACCTCCCACTCATTTTGGCGTGGGTGACAAGTCCCAATCGTGTCAAGGTCGACCTGGAGAAAGTCTTTGAGAAAGGTATGGCTTGTCATTGGGGGTCTTCCATTCTTGTAGGTCAGGCATACGTGGCTCTTTCCCGCGCAACCTCCCTTGAAGGCCTCCAAGTCCTGTACTTTGACCCAAACAAAGTATGTCCGTCCTTCCCTACGCTTCTGTACAGCCAGTGCTCAAGGTCAAAGCACATGCTAAAGTTGCAACGTGGAGCAAAATATTGGAGACCTTCAAAACCGACGATGAAGAAATAACATACAGCGGGCGCTCGGACTTTTATCATCAACTATCAATGCTATCATCAATTATTCAAGGAAGTGAAGATGGAATTGTGCGTTGCCAAACCTTCATACCGGTTGATGAATTGTGCCGACCTGTCAAAGTCCGTTTCCTCTATGGCCGCTCCAAAAGATCACAGAGGGTTAACCGCGCACACGGGGGAAGGAACGAAATTTTAATCGCTCAAAGGTCGAGTCTCGAGCAGTACTTCTGGACACCACCTCCTTGACCAAGTACACACTTCAGCCGAGCAGCTCCATGCGATGCATTATAAGCTCAGGCATCCCAGCACCCCACTCTCGACCAAGCAACTCCGTGAGGAATACACGCGAGGCGTGATTGACCTGCAGCTCCACTGGACCCCAGGCCATGTCGACTTCCCCCCCAATGAACGCGCTGACGAAATTGCCAAATAAGCCGCCTCCGGTATGTCCAGCCCCCCTCACCTCCTGCCTCCCCTCCTCTGCAAGAAACCCCTCCCACATAGCATCCCGGCCCTCCGCCATACTAACCTCACCCAGCTTCGCCACAAATGGAAACGACGGTGGAAGAAATCACTGCGTTATAGGTTTGCCTCCCGCATAGACAACTCTCTTCCCTCGAACTCTTATCTCAAATTAATTAATGGCCTCGATCGCAGCCAATCTGCATTACTAACACAGCTCTGTACCGGTCACTCCCCACTCAACCAACACCTCTTCCGCATACGCCGCTCTGAAACACCTGTCTGCCCGCATTGCCGGGGAATCACCCCCGAGACGGTTACTCACTACCTCCTTCAGTGCCCCCATTATCAGTTCGAATGTCACGTTCTCCGCCGCAAGCTTAAACGCAAAGCCAACTCCCTTCCCTTCCTCCTATCGGACTCTACAGCCACCCTACCCCTCCTCACTTTCATTCTCTCATCCAAACGCTTCGCTCCCGCTCCTCCGCCCACCACCTGATGCATGTCCCCCTCCCTCCCGACATCCCGCCCCCTTCTTGGCCCTCAACCTTTTTCTGCCCTCCTACTGACTTCCTTCCAGTTACTCGGGCACACCCCGTTGAGCCGCTCAATTCAAACCCCCTCGCGCCGTCCCATAGGCGCCTGTTGCAATATACACCACACTTACATCACTACATCACCAGGTTCTATTCACCTTGGGTAGTAATAGGGGAGCACAGTCTAAAACGGCTTGGGAAGGTCGCCTCGCCTCGTCCACTAGGAATGCCTACCTGCGGTTCCACGGGTGGGGTGGAGTATTCTGTGGCTCTTGTAGTCATAAGGTACCTAGACTCTGATTCGTACCGTACATGCCGCGTCTCTCCTCGTTACTCACCCTACATATGGCATGTGCACCATAAGAACTCAGCTCTTCGGCACAATAAAATTGACTCACACAGTACTTCTGGATCTACTGTATCATAACTCGGGCTCAACAAGGGTGCCGCGATTTCATCAATACTACGTCAGGGTTGACCGTCGGGATTAAAAGTATATATGAGCCACTGCTACTGACACCTCGAGAAGTGTATCAGGACGCGCTGAAACAGCTACGAATGATTCCCGGATTTTCCGGTCAAAATCGCGCACAGAACTCTTCTCTGGATTGAGAATGGTGAGTGAGAACTTCACTCTGCGAAGGAAGGGCAGCGCCGGTCCAGCTAGAAATTTATCCAACTGTCGACAGGGAATCTAAAAATACATCTCTCCGACGGACTCCTCGTCTAGCATCGTTCGAGACCTCGTGACGGAAATACTAATGTTCTCAAGTGGCGCCGAGGAGCCAAGATGGTTGAACGCTTGGACAATCCAAGGTAACGTCCTTTTGAAATGGAGCGAGCGAAGAACGGGATCGAGCATGATTCTCCAAAAGGCCGGGGTCTCTGTACGACATTATTTTTAGCTCGAAATGTATATCTGATCAACTCACCTAGATCTACAGTATCGGATAACTCGAGATGCGAAATGGATATAGCTGTCTTTTTGATCAACTGGTTGAGCAGCTTCCAGGCCTCGTCCTTGGCTGCCAGGTTCAGGCGGAGTTGGCGAAGGCGGTCGACCTTGATAGGAAATGCAGGATCTGAGAAAGCTAGGGGGAGGTGTGTGTCTATTCTCAGGCATTCGAGCTGGACGACTGGCAAATGCGAAGTGTCCTGGAGTTTGGCGGTGGAGTCGTGAATAACGAGGTTTGCCAGAACGAGGTACTTTAGACCAGGTGAATAGATGAGGAGTGACGCGAGATCGGGGAAGGAGTCAAATTCGGAGGCTTGGATGGAGAGCCTCGATACGGAGGGCTGACGAATTGCAGCATAGATGATTTGTTTGCCTTTACGAGGATAGGACGCCCATCTCCCCAGGGATAAGTCGAATTCCTGGATTCGCGCGAGCCTCGCAAGGACCTTAGCCAACATAAAGCCCGCCCACCCGCGAAAGGTGTCCGGCGCCCCCGAGTACGATTTGAAGCGCAACTTGACACAGCGAATACACTGTTCAGCGATATATAGTGTCTTCTCCAAGATTTTGTCGAGTTGGTAAAACTGTTGAAAGAAAGACTTTGTTTCCGACAGTTTTCCTTCTTGGGTTCTGAATCTTTTCCTTCTTGGGTTCTGAATCTATCCACAAAGCCGAGGCTGATGGTGTGGAAGAGATGGCGGCGGGAGGCGGGGGTCCAGGAGGTAGAAACGAGGGAACAATTCTTGAGGTCATCGGTGGAATCTTTGCGGAGTGCGAAGATAGAGTCAATGATCTCCTGTGGGACCTCCATGGAGGAGAGTACAAGCGGTCAATTGGGGATCCGACCCACTACAGGTGATACGCTGCGACCGGTCACCGCTGTGTCAACTTTGACCATCCCTGATAGTCGTATCCTCTCTTTCGGAGTCTTCGGTCAACTTGGCATGCTTGTTTTGCGTATACCCATGTTCCACATCTTGACGTCTGCACCCTCGACAATCTTTGCTTTTCATCCAAGATCATCCCAGACAACTTCAAGTTATCTATACCTCTCGGCGCTCTCGCTCTACTTAGGGACTGATTTCAAGTCATGTCAAAGATCAGGATCTCAAAGTATAGATGGTGAAGATTTTCCAGAGGCAATCGTAATCTCCGAGTATTCTGATTGAAGCTCCCACCATGGCTGAAATATCCTATATTCATCGAGCTATCTACCTTGCTTGCCGGATGCATACTGGTGTTTGACAGACCTTCGAACCCAGCGGATTCCGATGGATTTTGTCGCACAACCCTAATATGCGTGATGGAGCTCAGATTGAAGGGATATTTGGAGGTGAAAAGTTAAAACCGCTCTCAGGCTCTGAATGTACTAGACATAGGTTGCGTTCTTCCCACTTTGAACTATATGTTTATCCACAACTTTAACCCGGTCAGAGAAAACATGGCGCATGATCGATGGCTTCACAAAACCTTGGGGTTTTTATTTCGTCGCAGTCCCGAGATCGGTCGAGGGGATCGATATTCATTACGTTGTGCAATTGTTGGCGGTTACCCTGAAGGATTACAATGGATGTGTCCGGATGCCAAAAATCGGAGAGTTGTTGACGATGATTGAACGACCTATCGTGACGAAAATGGAGGGGGTGATGGCTGGGTTGCTGGGCTATTCCGATGAGTTCTCGTAATTCTTACTCCAATGCAGTCCAGAGATTCGCCAGCCTCGTTCAACCGCTGACAGCGGCACAGCCACACGTTGCACTCACACACGTCAAAGAATACAATGAACGTGGCTAATAAAGCAATCGTTATCAACAGTACAATGACTTTGAACGGACTTGAGACGTAATCATTGTCTCTTCATTGTATAAAACGCATCCAACTACCTCCCTTTCCTGCTACTCTTTTTTTCCCCAACTCACAATACCCTCCCGAGCACGCTTGTGCCTCCCGACGCTCTTTTTCATAACACTTGGGTCGACCCCTTCTACGACCTCATCCACTTTAATTATCATGGCAACCATCATGCGTATCGACACCCACATTTCCCTGACCGACCAAGACTCGAGTTATTCGTAAGTACATACTTGGTCGTCATTTCAAGTACATCCACTCATGGTGAATGCATCATTTAGGACATCCATCGACTCTCGCGCGTCCAGCTCCCGCACGCAACACCTTTCGCGCCAGATCGTCCATTTCTGGAAAGCCATCACGCGTGCGACACGCAAATCACCTCGCCGCAACACACTTCTCTCAGGCGACTTTGTCTTTGTCACTGCGTCCGCCGACGTCCTGTCGAAGTGATCGAGCCCATCCTACATATGCTACCCATGCACCCTGACCCTGCTTCAATTTATTAATATCTTGGTACAACTAATCTCCATGGACTCAAACCCTTTATTTTGCCAGATAGTTGAACTTGATGGAACGATTCTATCTTACACATTATCTATAATTGTTACGATACCAATAATGGAAATGTTTCTTGGTTCAGCAGCTGCGATACGAAGACAGGAAGGCCTTCATCGATCGGTGAGGCTTGAAAGCTACAAAGATGATAGTAATCAGTCAGCCTACTTTCTCTCTAGGAGAATGTGAGCTAGACGTACCGCTGGACGCATGATATTCTCAAATGTTGAGATTCTGAGCCGGTGTTCTTCGACCTTGTGCGTCTGCTCCTCGAGCAGCTCATTCACTCTGTGCAGCTCCTCCTCTCTCACACTACTTTGAATATCGTTTCGACGAATGGTTTCTTGCAATTCCTGGATTCGCGTCGCATCACTCTCATTCTGGGAAATAGATAGCATATAAGAGTTTTAAAAGACATGACTTGAAAAATGAAAAGACCTTTGCCTGGATTTGCCGAATTTTCTCCCTGAAGACCTGAAGTTGTCTCTCGAGCTTGGAAAAGGTGCAATCAGTCCAAATGCGCAATAGGCTGCCAAAGTTTACACACAAGGATCCGCGATATTTGAGATTTTGCCATTTGTTTGGTGATCTCCTTTATTTCTTGTTGCTAGAAAAGCGCGACAGCTCAAGAAGGGTCCAACATGGCGAAAATTCCTGACAAACCGCTTCTATAATCCTATTTGAGTCTGCCAAAGCCTCGTTGATCTCTCGAATTTGCTGCACTAGCTATGAAAAGGAAAGGGTACAATAATACGATCAGAGATAATAAAAAAGCAAAATGGGAAAAGTCTACATGTTCAGAATCCGTGGCGAGAGGCTGACGATCTTGGAGAGGTGGAGGGTCATCAATTTCCATGGAATAGCCCATGTTTGTTGCTATTATCTGCGACCGACTGCCAAGAGACGGCGATGAATGAGCTGAATAAAATGACGTGGGCTGGCGCGCTGGTGGTCGAGCAGCCGATTCTGGGCTTGGATAGGCTTGACGTGGGTCGGCTACTACTGGTCTCTGGTCCGGGGTAGGGAACGAATGATCATGGATGCCTGAGACTCGGTCTGTTTGTATACTGTCGTTGTGTAAAGGAGAAGCCAGTGTGGCTGGAACGAGGTTCCTTGAGGTTGAAGGGCCTGGGGTGGCATTTCTGTATCTGAAAGGAGGGTCAGCTAAGTGTAGGGAATGGTACTATCGACCCTTACTCCTCTGCAGGGAGAGCATTTATTTCATGGGCGGTGGCATTCGTGCCATCGGTTTGACACCCAACTTCCAATCCTTTGGTTGCTCTTGTCTCACGTAGGCGTTCGTATTTGGCGATGATCTATGGCGAAAAACGTCCAACAAATAGATTGAGACATGAAAATGATGGACAAACCTCCCGCTTTGTCAAACGCTGGATAGGACCAAGTGCTTTTTTGAGAGCGGCACATGCTCCTCTGAACCTATCAAGGTCAGAAGAGAACGTCTGCCCGGACTCGGCAAGCTCTTCGAGAGTGTCTGAAATGCTGCCCCAGGGATCGGTTAGAGAGGCCATCTGCAAACTCGAAAATAAGCACCAACAAGTCCTGTCCCATATCAGTAATTTGTACCCATCTCCTTCTGTGATCGACCCGAAGGAACCTGCGATGCTCCTAGATATTCCAGATATCAGAATTGAAGGCTTGATGTAGAGAGATGAACACACGAAAGTGTACACAGCGTTAAAAGCGTAGGATTTGAGTCCGGGTCCAACTTTCTCCCCTTCGCGACAAAGAATTGATGCAACTGTTTGGGAGATATCAATTAGCAGTTATTGAAGAAAAAATCTACTTGCGGTGGTCGAGGAACTCGTCTATAGGTTTCCAGAGCGGCTGACCATTCCCTTCTCTTGGTAATTGGTGGGCACCATAAAGCGTGACTACCCCAAGAGCAAAGATAATGTCATTTCACTATGCGAAGTTGTGGAATAGTAGATAAATGACTCACGTTTAGTATACCCAGGCTTTGGATAAGGTCGAACCACCGTTTGTCGCCTTCTCCGAGAAACGCGACGTGACTTGGCCATGGCAAGGTAACGAATGAAAGAGAACGAGAATGTCGGAGGGATAACACCAGGTTATTGTGGGGGGTTGGGATAGGGTATTTGAATGATTGAGAAAGGACGTGTGGTCTTTTAATGGACAACAGATGCCCCCCCCCCTGGACAAAGACACAAAGTATTGGAACCCTTTGAGTCGTGTTGGGCATGTCCCTATGTGGAAGGTGGAAGATGAGTGGCAATTCGGGTACAGGGTTTGGTGTGTTTCAATTTTTGATCTTAAGTGCGTTATGAAAGGAACTCGGACCACTGGAGCACGACTGTTGGAAGGCGATCATGAAGAGCGCTGACATTCTGCGACTTGATTCAGGTGCACGATATCTTGCAGGATGTCGATGCAAGTTCAGCAGAACGTTTCCGGTGTGTTGCATGGCTTTGCCCGCGGTTGGCGTCCTGGTGGATGTCATGGAAGTAATGTACAACGACTTAGAAGTAGTGTGTACATAAGTCACTTGGTCATGACGGGGACAGGAAAACAATATGCCATCCAGGTATACATCTATTCATAAATACCAAAGAATCTCCTCCTAGGCCATAATCGAAAGTTGGCAGAGGTAGGTATCTACAACACAAAAATGGTCATAGAATGAAAGATGTTGCCCAATGTCGGATGATTCCTTCGCCACGCCGGTGTATCTCGAACCGCTTGACGTCGCTGCACACAATAATCGAATGCGAGTTGAGCACATGTGGAAAGTAAGCCCACTCCTTCTTGATCGGCAGCCGGTTCAGCGATGCCGCCATCCTGCGCTGAAGTGGGGTGATAATGGGGTGTTCAGGTGGATGTTTACCGGAGAACGAGGGATTAGAATCATCGACGAGGTTAACGTCTATATCCTCCACATCTTTCTCGAGTTCTCGGAGATAATGGGCGAGCTTGGATTCGTCTTGCTCCAGGAGGCGGATGCGGGCGCGGGAAGAGCGCATGGCGAGGGCGAAGCTGACCGCGGCAATAGAGAAGGCGGTAGGTATTAGGACGGGTAACATGATGTAGAGTACCTGCGTACGAAACATCGGCAAATGAGAAAGGGTCTGGAGGAGACGTGGAACATACGATGTTCATAGGGAAGCGTGGTTGCAGGTATGGCGGAAAGAATGTCTTTTTACAGAACCAGTCAGGAAACAGAACTGAGGGCTTCGGAATGGGAGGTGGAGGAGAAGAAGGGAGTACAAAGGTTTTTATCAATGGGGTATACTTTTCATCAAGATCGCTGTATGAATGCGTATGGGATTAAAATTGATTTGTAGCGGAAGATGAAGGCGGACACTCACACCTTAAGTCCATTAATTCCTTCCCCAACGAAAGGGTCTTCGATTTCGATGGCGGCTGAGACAAATGGCACGGTCACATCGTTTATACTGGAAGTCATGAGTTAATGGTTTCCTAGGGGAACTTGGAGACACGTACGCGTTAGCGTATATCCGAATATGTTTAAACAGGGCAAGAGCTTGGTGAAATATCCGATCTGACGGCCAAGTAATAGTTGTCATTGTCACTGAACGATGGGCTGGTCGACCAGTGATTGGCAACTTACCAGGATCAGCCATAACATCTAGAAGTGGCCTACCTGCCCGAGACCATCGGTCGACACAGAAACATTGCTCCCCCGTTCCAGGAAGAAGCTTGGGTCCCAAAGATAAGATTATGTCGGAGAGAACGGTAGGATATCCAATAAGTCCAAGATGCGGCGCAGCGAGGGTATTGAAGTTGATGGGAGTGACATTCTCAAAGAACTTTCGCTGGTGAAGGATGCCGATGACATAGCGGCCCACGAGGCCGCCGAGGCTGTATCCCGTAACAGAGAATTTAGAAACCTCCTTCCCGTCCTTTTCGAGTTCTTGAACCTTGTCCAATATCTTGTAAGGAGAATTGTCAGGTACCGAACAGGATCGGGGACCCAAGTAAACGAAGACAACACCTCCTGAGTGACCCGCTCTCCTCCCCAATCTATGCCATCATATGTGGATTCATCGCGATTGCTCTCGGCGAGCAAAATTTCGAGGGTATCATCAGTCTCGGGGTAGGTTTCACGGATGACACGGTTGAGCTCGGCGAGATCACCTGGATGTCCCCACATGCCGTGTATCAAGACGAGGAGGTGAACGGGGCGCATTATGAGGGAAATCCAACGCCTCTGAAGGTGGAAGGCTGATTGAGAGGTGGTTGTCGCATTATCAGGGAGACGATACTTATGTATACGGCTTAAAGTTACAGCTTCCGGACTGAAGGATAACCAATTTGTCATTCGACGCGTGATGCTATGGTCTGATGCAGGGCGTCGGTAGACTGTGGTCACTTGGAGAAACCGAGTATTCTCCAAGTTGCAAAGCCTTTTATTCACCACTTTTGAGCACATATCTATTACAGCCGAGGGATTCGGGGCAATTAATATCGATATATGACGGAGCCAACCAACCCCCAAGATGTGTGTGGCATGTGCAGACGGCAGATGGCATTATCCTACGTAAAATCTTCAAATGCACTCTTCTCCCGAGTGATGATCCCCTTGACATCAAGCTTCAACTCATCACGGCGAGGGGTCTCAGATGCACATGCCACAGTCATCGTTTCTTCTGGTAGCCATTCAGACAATGAGTGTGAAGCTGATATGCCGTCTATAGTGTGGGTGTCGTTGAGAGGAAAGCCAACAACAAAATTGCAACAACTACAGTCAACATCACATGTCATTAATTGTCACTTAAATACTATGGACTTCCCTAGAATCTCTACTAGACACGTAACGAGCCGAAGGTCGCCATGCAAAAGGCAGGTATCCACAACGACCAGGTAACGGTACATGAAAACTTGGAAGGTCATAGAATGAAAGACGTTGCCCAATGTCGGACGACACCTTCACCACGCCGGTGTATCTCGAACCGCTTGACGTCTCTGCACACAATAATTGAATGCGAGTTACGCACATGTGGGAAGTAGGCCCGCTCCTTCTTGATCGGCAGCCGGTTCAGCGATGCCGCCATCCTGCGCTGAAGTGGGGTGATAATGGGGTGTTCAGGTGGATGTTTACCGGAGAACGAGGGATTAGAATCATCGACGAGGTTAACGACTATATCCTCCACATCTTTCTCGAGTTCTCGGAGATAATGGGCGAGCTTGGATTCGTCTTGTTCTAGGAGGCGGATTCGGGCGCGGGAAGACCGCGTGGCGAGGGAGAAGTTGATTAAGGCGACAGATAAGCCGATAGGGATTAGGATGGGTAACATGATGTAGAGTACCTGCATACGAAGCGTCAGCAGGCGAGAAAGGGTCCGGAGGAGCTGTGGAACATACGATGTTTAAAGGGAACCGTAGTTGCAGGGCTGGCGGAAAGAATGGTTCTCTCTTTTTACGGAACCAGGCAGGGGACAAGACTATGGGCTTCGGAGTAGGAGGTGGAGGAGAAGAAGGGAGTGCAAAGGTTTTTATCAATGGACTATAATTTTCGTCGAGATCACTGCATGCATGCGTATGGGATTAATATTGATTCGTAGGTAAGATGACGGCGGACACTTACACTTCGAGTCCATTGGTTTCTTCCCCAGCGAAAGGATCTTCGGTTTCGATGGCGGCTGTGATATATGGCACGGTTATATCCATTATACTGCAAGTCATGAGTGTATAGTTTCCTAGGGGAACTTGAGACACGTACGCGTTGGCGTATATTCGAACATGTTTAAACAGAGCAAGGGCTTGATAGAATATCCGATCTGGCAGCCAAGCAATGGTTGTCACTGAACGGTGGGCTTGTCAACAGGTGATTGCCGACTTACCTGGATCGGCCATAACATCTAGAAGCGGTCTTCCCGTTGGAGACCATTGGTCGACACAGTAAAATTGCTCGCCCGTTCGAGAAAGAAGCTTGGGTCCCAAAGATGTCATTATGCGAGAGATAAGTGAATTATATCGAACAAGTCCAAGATGCGGCGTAGCGAGGGTATTGAAGTTGATGGGAGTGACATTCTCAAAGAACTTTCGCTGGTGCAGAATGCCGATGACATAGCGGCCCACAAGGCCGCCTAGGCTGTATCCTGTAACAGAGAATCTAGAAACCTCCTTCCCGTCCTTTTCGAGTTCTTGGACCTTGTCCAGTACCTTCGGAGAAGAATTGTCAGATACCGAACAGGATCGGAAATGAATACGACTCACCTCCTGGGCCACCCGCTCTCCTCCCCAGTCTATCCCATCATACGTGGAATTATCGCGATTGGTCTCGGCGAGCAAAATTTCGAGGCTGAGGGTATCATCCGTCTCGGGGTAGGTTTCACGGATGATGCGGTTGAGCTCGGCGAGATGGCCTGGGTGTCCCCACATGCCATGTATCAAGACGAGGAGATGAACGGGACGCATTAGGGCAGAAAATAGAGGGGAATCCAACGATGATGGTGGAAGGCTGGTTGAGAGGTGGTTGTTGCATTTCGTATGTATACTGCAATCAATCGGCTTGCGCAACTTCCGAACTGCCGTCGAGATTCGTCATACAGAGTACTTGGCATCCCAGTCAATTAAATTATTCAATAAGTATGCGGTGCAGTACGGAAATTAGATATGTACCCTATGCACATTTCTTTCGAGAGCAGGGAGTGGGATGCTTTCCCTTCCCAGTCATTGAATGGCTGCGATGCAACGAACTTGACTCTTTCCAACGAGAAACCAGAGAACCAGGTTCCGAGACTGCCACGGGAAGTCGATCGAGACGATGGAGGTAGTAAAGAGCTGAGATGTGAGAAACGAAGGCACGGTGTTGTCGATACACATCTACGGGGAAAAGTTTTTCCCGGGTTGCAAGTGTACACCGAACGGCAGGCTCTCGTCAATTGAGATCTCGATCATTGCGTCGTAAGGCATACACATGGGCATAAGATGGCAAGCGGAGGTCAGGTCCTCATAGCAGCACTGCTCGATAAGGACCAGCTGGTGATATGAAACCTATAAGCAGATTGGGCGGTTAGTTATTCGTCCAGGTACTGGACATGCGCTAAATGGTTCAAGTGAGGCGAAGGCTCATCAGCTGTGGTGCAGCGGGATCATTTGGGGATATATGATATAATATACTGTACATGCGCCTAGCGACTCTCGGAAAAAGATCATCTGTGGAGCTGTGAAAATGATTCGCTTCCAGAATGGTTTCTTTCCATTACTGTTCAGCGCTCTCGCGGTAGAAGCCGAGATCCTTGATTTCTCGTGAGCCCTGTCGATGCATTGGCGCCGCTGTGCGTGGCTTACATGCAACGGGTGCATTTGCGTCGGCAGTCGCCGAAACCTGAGTTAAACGTTCAAGTGGCGGATGCACATTGGGCTGAAGCGCGAGTGTGACATACGTGACTTGTGACACGACGCGCCTCTTCTTCCTCCTTGTAGACGGCGACGACTCACTACGCTTTGACAGTATAAGCCTCGCTAGAAGTGTTGTAACTTGAATTTCATCCGTTTCATCTCGCCAGAGGGGCTTCCTTATCCACTAAATATTGACTTCAATGAGCGTATGTGGCGAGCCTTTTCCACGTTTCCAGTAGACTAATCATCGTTCCTAGACTTTCACCGTAGCAGAACCAATGGATGAGGACATCCTCAGTGATATCGTGCCAAGCAACATTGTATCTCGTCAGGTGCCTCTTATTGTCACTCTTTCCACGGCACGACTGACGAAGGTTTGCAGCCGAGCCAAGGGGCTGATGGAGAGAGCGAGTATGGAGACGACGCGATGGATGAGGATGAGTTGGTTAGTGAGGAAGAGGATGAGAGAGTACGCCATTTATTCGCTGCTTCCTGTTCCTCGCTCACGGTCCGAACGATAGACGGTAATTTCTTCTGCCGCGCAAAAGGCCCAGGCCACAGCCGAGCGACAACGGAAGAAGCAAGATCGGAAAACCGCCGAAGGGAAGTTGCAAGTCCAGCGTCAGGCTATGGATAAGGCCAAGGTATGTCTCACCGCATTGTGAAGACCTGCCACTCCTAACGGCCTGCAGGTCGCCGACGCGGTTAAGCGCTATTCCTATTTGCTGGGCCAAACAGAACTGTTCAAGCACTTTGTAGATATCAAGGTGCGCCCACCAATTCTTGAAATGATTATTATCCCATAACGTGCTATAGAAAACGAATGATCCAGAATACGCTGCCATAATGGACTCCCAACCAAAACCGAAAGGGCGTGGGCGGAAGAAACAAGGGTGAGTGCATTGTGCATCACCCACTTTCTCGTCCTGGGTGTACTTATTCTTCCTCACTAGCGACACAAATACTCGTCATAGGAAATCCGAGAAGGAAGAAGACGAGGAGATGCTGAAGGATGGGGAGTTGGCTGCGAGCGGTGACGACCAGCCTTACGTTTTTGAAGAGTCGCCCAGCTGTATGTTTACATTGACCAGACACCTCCATTACGTCCTGACGTAGCCGACAGACATAAACGGTGAGATGCGTGCCTACCAGCTACAAGGTCTCAATTGGATGGTCTCACTCCATCATAATGGGCTTAATGGAATCCTTGCCGATGAAATGGTTCGTCCGCATTCGACTAGCAAACGTATCGCAATATCTAATACCCGTTGACAGGGTCTCGGTAAAACTCTGCAGACCATCTCCTTCCTCGGATATCTCAAACACTACCGGGACATTTCCGGCCCCCATCTTGTCGTCGTTCCCAAGTCTACCCTCCAAAATTGGCATCGCGAATTCGAAAGGTGGACGCCGGATTTTAACGTCGTTCTCCTTGCGGGGACGAAAGACGAGCGTGCAGAGATCATCGCCAACCGCCTCATTTCGCAAGACTTCGAGGTCTGCATAACGACATATGAGATGTGTCTTATCGAGAAGTCGGCATTCAAAAAGTTCTCGTTTGAGTATATCATTATCGACGAGGCGCACCGCATCAAGAATGTCGATTCGATCCTCTCGCAGATTGTGCGGTCGTTCATGTCGAGAGGGAGGTTGTTGATCACGGGGACGCCGTTGCAGAACAACCTGAAGGAGCTGTTCGCTCTCTTGAACTTTATCTGTCCGGAAATATTCGTGGATTATAAGGACCTGGATAGTTTCCTGCACAAAGATGACAGCGGAGTTGAGGAGGAGGAGGAGAAGAGTAAGAAGGTCGTGGAGGCGCTACATAAAATCCTCCGACCATTCTTGCTGCGGCGCGTGAAGGCCGATGTGGAGAAGAATCTGCTACCGAGTAAGCCCTTCTCGTTGTGTGTCCTCTTCCCGTACTAATCTCGACCGAAGAAAAGGAGATCAATATCTACGTCGGCCTCACAGAGATGCAACGGAAGTGGTATCGCTCCGTTCTGGAGAAGGACATCGACGCCGTCAACGGTGCGCTGTGTTTTCCTCTCGTCCCTTCCAGAATTTAGCTTACTTTGTTCTGATGGCAGGTTTAACGGGAAAGAAGGAGGGGAAAACCCGTTTGATGAACATGGTCATGCAGGTGACAGGCACGACCTCGACATTCCTTGCTGAATTCCTGACACCTTCCCCAGCTCCGCAAAGTAACTTGCCATCCTTACCTTTTCGACGGTGCCGTAAGTCTTGCGTCGCCCCTACTTACATTCTCCATGACCGACTTTTTTAGGAACCCGGGCCCCCATATACAACCGACGAGCACATCATTGAGAACTCCGGAAAGATGATCATCCTCGACAAGCTGCTCAAGTCTATGAAAGTGAAGGGATCTCGAGCCCTCATCTTCAGTCAGATGAGTCGAGTACTCGATATCTTGGAGGATTTTTGTCTCTTCCGCGGATACAGTGGGTTTTGTCGACCCGTCTTTTGTAACGCCACAAAGCTAACAACTGGGTATGATAGAGTATTGTCGTATTGACGGGAGCACGGCACACGAAGACCGTATCGTCGCCATCGATGAGTACAACAAGCCTGGGAGCGAGAGGTTTATCTTCTTGTTGACGACGAGAGCTGGCGGCCTGGGTATCAACTTGACATCGGCGGACATCGTCGTCTTGTATGACAGTGACTGGTTTGTCTATTTCCTCTTTCCCATATCTCTGTCGTGAAGTTCTTGTATTAAGGAACCCTCAAGCCGACTTGCAAGCCATGGATCGCGCCCACCGTATCGGCCAGACGAAGCAGGTCTACGTGTTCCGATTCATCACGGAAGGCAGCGTGGAGGAGCGGATGTTGGAACGAGCGGCGCAAAAGTTGAGGCTGGATCAGCTCGTCATCCAGCAGGGGCGAGCGCAGCAAGCAAAGAGTGCGCTTTCTCTCCCCTTCATGTTTCTGTGGAGTGTGTCCTCATTCAGCAATTGTATTAGCGGCTGCCGCAAATAAGGAGGAGCTGCTGGAGATGATCACGCATGGGGCAGATAAGATCATCAATTCATCAGAGGCGTATGTGTTTCTATCTGCCTCGAGATCAGAAGTCTGATTATTCCTGACAGGTTTCTCATCAACGATGACATCGACCAAATCATCCAGCGGGGCGAGGAGCGGACGACAGCGCTGAACAGCCGATATGAAGGGCTCAACTTTGACGATCTGAGCAATTTCAAGTCAGAGGCATCTGTCCAGCAGTGGGAAGGGGAGGACTTCCGATCTGGGGTACGTCGTGTGATGGTTTTATTTACATTCCGATGGGAAGCCCATTCTCGTTTAGAAAAAAGCCCTCAACTTCAACCTGCTTTCGCTCTCGAAACGGGAACGCAAGTCGAACTACTCGGTGGATAGCTATTTCAAGGACACACTGCGTGCGGGGCCATCCAAGCCGGAGAAGGCCCCCAAAGTTCCAAGGGCTCCTAAACAGATTTCAATGTTTGTGACTATTCACTGCATCGACTGCTGGATTGCTAACAATAGCTTCCTACAGCCAAGACTTCCAGTTTTTCCCTCCTGAGTTGGCAGCTTTGCAGGAGCGGGAACTCGCTGTTCATAAAGTAGACATTGCCTTTGTCTTTCTTTGAGACATTATTGACGCCTGGTGGTGCATTTTAGAGGCTTAATGGGATCGTTGCCACGGTTCGTGAAACGGCTGGACCTGAAGATACCCCGGAGAAGCTGGAGGAGGAGCGGCAGGCTGCGCAAGAGTTTATTGACACTGGTACTTATCCTTTCATGACATTTCCAAGTGGTGGTGATGTTGATGACTTGTTCACAGCTGAACCCCTTACAGAAGAAGAGACAGCGAGGAAGGAGGCTTACATCGAAGACGGCTTCCCGGATTGGAGCAGGCGTGACTTTCAGCAATTCGTCAAGGCGTTGGAAGCGTTTGGCTGGTGAGTCAGAGAGGAGATCATTGAGAGACGGTGGTCTTGATGGGTTGATTCAGGTCAGAGTCGTTTGACGTGTACGCTGCTGAGATACAAGACAAGACGGCGGAAGAGGTTGGGAAGTATTACCGCACGTTCCAGAAGAAGTGGGAGACGCTAGCAGGTGGGTCGTGGCTGTCGTCCTTCGTGAATTACCATCCGTTTCTGATTCTGGTGATGCGCAGAGGCACCAAGAATACAAGTCAGGATCGCAGAGGGTGAGGCGAAGCGGAACAAGCGGGACAACTTGGAGATGCTTCTGACGTCGAAAATCACGTCTGTGCGATACCCGATGCAGGAGCTAGAATTGAACTACCCGACGACGAAGGGGAAGGTCTACAGCGAGGAGGAGGATCGGTATCTGCTTTGCCGACTCTACCACTATGGGATGCAGGCCGACGATGTGTATGAGAGGATCAAGAAGGATATTACCGAGTTTCCTGTCTTCCGGTTTGACTGGTTCTTCAAGAGTCGGTCTCCGCAGGAGCTGCAAAGGCGGTGCAATACGCTTTTGGGGATGATTGAGAAGGAGGCGGAAGCGAAGCAGGCTGAGGAAGCTAAAGCGAAGGGTTCGAAGGGGAAGGTGAGGGTTTTTTTTTGACTAATGTTATGGAAAGCTGATGATGGCGATAGAAACGCGGTATCGATGAGGTGCAAAAGGCTGACAAGAAAGAGTCGCGGCCGGTTACGCCGACGTCGTCTGCTCCGAAAAAGTCGAAGAAGAAGAAGACGTGAGCGGTGTGTTTTGCGACGGCCTGCACGTTGTATCTGTCGCAGGTTTCAAAATATATATTCAAAGGACCCTTCGTGGGTAGAACTCCATAATATAGAACCTTCTCGCCCATGTGAACCTGTGAAATTATCTATAAATTACAGCTTCCTATAGCTGGGCATGTGCTCCAGCTGCAGGCAATTTTCCAAGTTTTCAAAACGGGCAAAGCCGTGATACTGACACATTGAATGATACAATGTATATATGGCGTCAAATCTAGACTGGTCATGGGTCCGTCCACGCCGAGTAAGCACGATGAATGGGGTTTCATTAGATAGCCGCTTGGATGAGTACGACTTCCTCTCGCCAGCATTCCCTCACCTCGACTCCCTGCTCATCGACACAGCAATCCTTCTCGCACGAAAAGACCATGCAGGTTCCCCACTCCATACCCAGACCTGCATCCGCGCCGGCGTCCCCTTTGAGCGCCCGCTGCACGGTCTTGCGCCGCTCTTCTTCGGACATTTCCCCGGATGGTGAATTCGAAGTATTGGAGGAACTGCGGAGGACGTTGATGAGGTTCGGCATGAGCTGACACTCGAACACGCGTTTGGCGCGGCAGGAGGTGCAGGAGGAGAGAGAGGTCGGAAAGTAGGAGCGTTTTGGGACGTGAGCGACAGTGAATGCGGGTTTTGTGACTGGGAGGGTAGGGGCTGGAGGTGAGGGGAAGAGTGATTCGAAGATTTTATCGGAGGAGTAAGGGAGAGGGGTGCCGTTTAGCTCGTATCTGCGATTTGATTAGTTGGGCATGGTCAGTATATTTGCGACTCACCGGACGCATTGTTGACCTTCATATGCGATGCGTTTCGTGAAGCGTTCAAAGACATGGTCCAGTTCGAGCGAATTCTCATAAGCTTCCGCGGCCCATGATGTGTCTTTGCTGTGCTTATCACCGTCTGGGAGTGGATCTGAGATTCGGGCGCCTGCGGGTAACTTTTGTTTAGGCTGCGGAGGAGGATATTCAGGTACTGTAGACAGATAAATGGGAGGATATGATGGCGCGGGCGTCCATGGTGATTCAATTAAGCTGACTGATCCCATCGCGGTCAACAATTCGTCATCGGATGCCGAAGAGTCGTCTTCGGCATCGTCAATGTGATGACTATCGTGTCCGTCGTCATGATGCGGGGGCGAGGTGGCGAGGGATGGAGGTGGCTGCGCACCAAACAGATGTGTGCCGATGCCAAGTACGCCCGAGATGTCAAGGGGTGATGAAGTAGTCAGCTGTTTCAGGAATAGATAAATGAAAAAGCTTAGTCTCGAGGGATGATCAATTGATAAGCTTACTGAGAAAGGATTAGCTGTGGAGACGTTCTTATTGTCGGTTTCGGCACGGCGTCTGGCTTCTTCCGCTGCTGTTTTTCGGGCCAGCTTCTTTTCTAGTTTAGCTGCATATACATCGTTGCGCCGCAAACCTCTCCACGCTCGAACGCTGAGATGAGATGTGGAGGGATCAAACAGGGTCACGCGCACTGTTTGTGATGGGTGGGCCTTACCTGCCTGGCTTGCCCTGACATGCCGATCGCGCGCACCCCCAAATGTAAAGTGCACGGTCCATTGGACTGTCCTCAAATGGACACCACATCTGGACCAAGAGCTCGGAGGGATTCGAACAGAGCTTGCACTGGGACGAAGACAAAGGTGGTTCACGTGAAGGAAGAAAGGCCTTGTTCGAGAGGGTATAAGTAGGGATATTCGATACAATGGTACATGATCGTACAGGATGCCCTCCAACACGAGAGACGGCGGCGTCCGACATGTCTGTGATGGTCTCTACCACGCCATCGGGAACACCTAACAACACAGATGTTTCTGCTTCACCCACATCCCCATCATCCGAGTCTGACCAGTCGTCTTCGCGATGGGGTGACATCTGATGTGCCTCGTGGAGTGGATCCTGTATGAGAGATATCTGAGTAAGTTGATTGTATTACGAAGACAAAAAGGGAGTGGAAAAAAGTCAGGAAAGCATGAATGGTATAGTTTGATGGAGTCATCTCGTTCTGCTGGCACAGAGGAACTCTGTGCCAGCACGTTCAGACTCGTCATCTATATGGCTCATCATCGCGTCTAACGGTCTCGACACTTACCTCGCAAAAAGATCTGGACGGAGACAAAACAGCTGTTCGCTCTTTTTTTTATGTGGTTTGAGCCAAACATACGCACACATCCCTACTAGTTCCGAGTCCCGATATAGATTGCCCGACTTGGGATGGTCCCTGACGCATATTCAAGCTGCCCGAGGACCCTGTGCCACAATCTTTCTTCTTACCACCACCATCTCTCCTTCTATCCGCTCGGTCTGCACCGCCATATATGACTTCGCCTTACGACACAGGGCCGATAAGACACAGACGCCGTGGGGTTCCCCTTTCGTGCGCAGAATGCCGACGGTGCGAGAACCCGTTGCTCAACCGAGAGTGTCGAAACTGACCTGTCTGACTTGCGCAGTTTGAAGCTAAAGTGCGTCTCATCGCGTCTTGGATTCACCACAATCTCTCACGGCAGGCTCTAGGTGCAGCAGAGAGTTTCCTTGCAAGTGAGCAACGTGTCATTTCTTGCTCATTGACAGGTCACTGACGGTATATCCAGCAATTGTGTCAAGAAGGGCTGTGAAGCAATTTGTCCTTCTGGTCATTATCCAATCACACCTGTACTCCGGTCTTTGCTCATATCCTGCAGGTTCTCTCACAACGGGAAAGGGCAACAGGTGAGCAGTCCCCGAACTGACTTGCTTTGTTCGTCACAATCATCCATCCAGATTTGTGCTTGCAAACACAGAGGTGCTCCACGAGAAGATCAATCAACTATCATCTCGCGTCCGACACCTAGAAGATGCCCTAGCTGAATCATATGGCACGCATTCCACCCACAACCATCCCTTGTTGACCGAGGAACTACTCAAAATAAAGCGACCTCTCGAACGAGAATCTAATGACTCGCATCAAGTTAAGGAGGACAAGCCGGATTCGGGTGATACTATCAAATCAATGGGCTCATTGTCCGTCTTCCTTTCTGGATTTTCTTTCTTCCCTCCATCTCTGACTGTACTCGGAACTGTAGATTTATATCACAAGGAGGCCGGTCAACCTTTTTCGGTCCAACAGCCAGCTCCTGGGTGCGTCAGCTTCACTGACTCATCAACTCTCCAGCTGACTAAATCCTCTCCTTCAGTATCACCTCCAAGTACGTATGTTTTTTCGAATAGTACTCGATAATGATACTACATTGCGTCCACAACAGAATGAAGACGGCTTCGAGGATGAGGGAGGAAAATCTCCTCGGACTTCCTCGTTACCTTTGGACGTCCAGAGACTCGGCTCTTCATTCCCCTTCCCCCTCGCGGTTAACAAAACGGAGAGAGAGATTCGGGATTTTATCCTTCGCTCCCTCCCATTGCCCGCTGCTGCTAGAGCTATGTGTAACATATACTTCCGCCATGCGGCTTGGATGTACGCTTTTCTGATAGTCCCTCTCACCCTGGCACAGCTAACCTCTAACATCCATAGGTACGCTCCCATACCGGAAGCTGATTTCTATGACACAGTTTTCCGACCCATATATGACGAAGGCGCTGCCTACCAAGACTCTACCGGCTCCCATCTACTGGCCACTCTTCTAATGGCTCTCGCCTTTGGAACCCTGCTGGATCTTGACAAACCTCACAAGTCTCCAGAAGCCATGTTCTACTATGAACTTGCCCGAGCCGCCCTCGGACTCGACTCTGTGATGGACGAACAATCGATCCCGGGTATTCAGGCTCTGGTAGGCGCCAGCCTCCTTCGATTTGCGGGTTTCCCTTTCATCTTCGATGCAGATTATGATGTGCCATTTCATGTTTTTCGCGGACATCTATGGTCCAAGATGGGTGTTAATGGGTATGATTGTTAAAATAGCTCAGAGTGTTAGTCCCTTTCCTATTACATGTCCCACATGGTTGCTTACTTGTCATTTTCCGTAGCTCGGGCTGCGTGAGTCTTTTCATAGGCTTCCCAGGTTCTACTATGAAATTAATCTCGATGCTTAGATCGAGATAGCGTCAAATGGAGATTGGATACGGTGGAGGCGCAGAAGCGCCGCGAACTGTTTTACGAGTTGCTCACATACGACTCTTGGCAGGTAAGCTGGGCAACCGGGTCTCTTCCGTATATTCGTCTGAGCTTCCGCGTAGAGTTTGACATTCGGACGTCCCCCTTCGCTATCGCCCCTCCATGTTGACACCAAGCTTCCGCATGAAACGGTGAAGACAGCTTCAGGAGAGGTAGAGATGAGCTGTAGGTTCTATCGCGTTGCATTTTTCCGGCCGTCAGACTCAGGTCCTTTTGTTGCTAGTTGCCGCATGGAAACACCGATTTTCATCACAGTGCCTCAATGTCGTTCATGACCAGGCTTTCGGTGCTCGGACGCCCAGTTACAAGGTGATCGAAGAGCTGGACAGGAAAGTGCGGTTTTTCGCGATACCAAAGAGTTTGTTGGTTCCCGGTTTTGGAGGCGCCAAGGCTACCACGGAAGTTGAGGGAGTCCCTGTCGAGCTCACCATGCAACGATATACTGCCTTCGCTATCAAAGAAATGAGTGAGTTCGAGTTCATTAGCTTGCTTCCCCATAGATCTGAACTGATTCCTCCTCGTGCAGCATTGTTCTACATGCATCGAGGATATTTTGCCCAGGCGATGGAAGATAACCCCAGTGACCCACTAGGAACCAAGTATGCATCGTCTGTTTTGGCTGCATACAACAGCGCGTGGGCATTCGTGGGATTGATCGAGAGCCTGTTCAACCAACATCCGATTTTGACTGAGCGCATGTGGTTCCTTTTTACACATGTGTTTTCTTGTGCCGTAAGTTTCCACCTTATCTCCTTGTGCAAAAGCTCCATTATGTCCTCGTAGATTGTTTTGGGAGCTATCGCTGCCAAACCCAAGATGCGGATAGCGCCATCCGCGTTGTCCTCGCTGGAGGTCGCTTACCACCTTTTCTCGCGGGTTACGGATGGCACTCGTACATCAAAGATTTTGGTCAGTTGCATGTTCGTGCAATAAGGTGGTCCTAATGCTCACACACAATATTCAGCCTATATTACAAAAGCTGAGAGAAAAGGCCCTGGCAGCAGTGGCAAACGCGCATTTACCGGATACAACGAATGGGTACTCCTCTGAACCTTCGGTCAAGAGCGAACCCAATGAGCTATCCACTCTCAATGGTATGACACGGCTTGTGTCACAGAAATCTCCGACATCCACGTCATACGACTCCGCGAGCCCAGCATCTCAACCTGCTTCACCCATGTCTCTTGCCATAAACGGATCTCGCTTCGTGGAGCCGCCTATGGTCACCAACGTCGCATCATGGGACTACTCCGCGCAGATACCGGCCCAGCAGACATACCCAGAGTCTGCCTACCGAACCTTTTCCACCATGGAGATGACGAACATTCCTATGGACACCTTGCATGGGTATTTTGGATATCCTGTGAATAATGCGTACAGCATGCAGACCTTGACGCCGCCTGAAGATACACCCTCTCCACATCAACACCAATTTCAGCAACCGATTGACTCATGGCATAATTTCTTTTCGCCTTATAATCCATTGTCCTAGCCATTTAGCTTACCACGGACACACAGGTGCACCCATTACTACGCAGCATTCCATTACAAGATCTTGTACACTACGCTATGTTCCCCTTGCTATGTTGACTCTTGGATGATAAGTAACCCCGGCTCTGGATTGTATCATATGGATGGATCTATCGCGCCTTTTGCAAGTAATGTACCGTATATATATTTGACTGCGTGTTATCATTATTATTTGTTGTAGTTAGTGTTCATTCAGATCTCATCCAACAGTCACCCGGTGTACTGCTGTCGTGCGGTAGCATGCCTGCGCCAGATGCTCGTACACGGAATAAAATCAGCTTGAGGCCCTCCAAAATCCTCTCTACGTCGTACGTGTCCGAGGCATTTGCTAGAGATGCTCCGCGCTATTCACGGAGCTGACGACGCACCCCTTGACTTGACAGCGTTCCTAGTAAACACATACCCAACATATTGCTCGCAGATGCTCTCTTCGTCTTTTCCCTCCATGCGGCAAAGGAATGGTTCTCGGATCTGGACGTTGGGGTGTTCTGGCTGGTCATGCGTGTCCTGGCGTGTGGGGGGTTGTGCGTGTTGGTTTGGGAGGGCTTGACGGGGCAGATTGGGAAGCGGAAGTCGATCGAGGTGCGTTTTACTCAAGGCATGGATGGTTGTCGGGTGCTGATGTGGGTGGTAGTGGTCCCTCCTGGGGATGTCGTCACTGTTACTGTTTGTACAGCAGGGGTCACTTTTTACGGCGCTCTATCGCCTTTCCTCGACTCGGTAGGGGCTTTCCTCCGTTGGTGTCGTTGCGTGCTGTTGACCTTTTTGTGCGGGTGAAGGGTGATATTGTTTACGCATTTTTCGACGTTGTGGACGGGGACGCTGCTTGGCATGACTTCGGCAATTGCATTCGATCGTTTGTTGTCAGTCGTGATACTGATGTTGATATCTTGCAGGCACGAAAGGCTGGTTTCATTGGACTGGCGCTGCTGGTTGCAGTTTTGTCCGATACGCAAATGGTGTCTCCGAAGTCTTGGCAGGCTCTTGCGGGGTATGGGGCGTTGGTGCTGTATGCGTTGGCCTCGAGTGCTTTGCGACATACGCATGGAGTGATGTCACCCTCCCAAGGAGACAAATTCACGATTGCGGCGACTACTTTTGGCGCGTGCGTTTTCGCCCTTCCTTTCTATGTTTTCAGGACCTTTCTGGTGCGTTCTCTTTCTTAGGATAAGAACGTATCTGATTTTCGATGTGTAGCTCGGATTTCCGACTAGCCCCAATCTACCTCTCGCGTCTCTCGCTCTCGTCCCAGTCATCGCGTATTCGTCGCTGTTCTTCTCACCCATCACAACTGTTTCCATGAGCCGCCTGTCGCTCATGGCACCCCATTTCACGTTATCGTACCCCGCCGCTGCTGTGTTTTCCGCGGTATTTGGCAGTCTGGCATTCTCGCAATTTCCTGTATGGAGTGATATTTTTGTAGCGGGATTTCTTTATGCCGGTAAGGAAACTCTATGTTGTCGTGGTGGCAAGCAATTATTGATCGACGCTCTAGGTATGTATCCTGAGAGCGTGGATGCACTCACAGGCCCGCCCCGTACGCCTGCAGCCCGATTTTTGAAATCGTACTTGAAGACTATTCTTTCGAACCCTGAATCCAGAAAGATATTCTATTTTCTCTGTTTAAATATGTGTTATATGACTGTACAGATGCTTTATGGTGTTTGGACCAATAGTTTGGGGTTGATCTCGGATGGTATGTGTATCTGTACGCTCCTGTTTGACATCTGAAATGCTCATGGAGACTGGTAGCAATCCACATGGCTTTCGATTGTATGGCTATTGGCGTTGGGCTTTTCGCCTCCGTTATGGCGACCTGGGAACCAAACGAACGCTTTACGTATGGGTATGTGGTTCGTTCAACTTGTCGAGTTTTCTTCATCGTCCTTTTTAGCTATGGCCGTATTGAAACATTATCGGGATTCGCAAACGGGATTTTTCTCATATTGATCTCGATATTTATTGTGTTTGAAGCCATCCAACGACTGTGGGTTTCGCACATTCCTTCTGTATAGCTTTCCGTCCTAATTGTCTTTTCCTGCATAAGCTTGGATCCTCCCGAGATGAATACGAACCAGCTACTTCTTGTTAGCTCTTTAGGATTGGCTGTCAATCTGTTCGGGATGTTTGCTATGGGTGGTCATCATCACCACGTTGGGCCCTTCGTTTCTTCTTGCGTCATCTTCAGTATTAACTCGGCCTGCAGGGCGGACACTCTCATTCGCACTCTCATGGTCATTCCCATCCCTCCAAGGACAGTCATGATCATGGCCATAGCCATACGTCTCCTACTCATTCTTCTCACTCACATTCTCCTGTCGAGCCCAAGTCTCACTCGCATTCTGATGGACACTCTCATTCACCCTCACACTCTCATCCACATTCGCATTCTTCTCCCTCGCATGTTCCCTCGCATCCCCAATCACACTCTCATTCTGTTGAAGGCAGCCATTCGCACCCATCTTCACCTGTTGATCATCGAGATCACTCTCATTCTCACTCCCACTCTCATGCGGTGGATGGCCATTCACACACTCATTCACACTCTCACGCGACGGATGATCATTCCTCCTCACATTCCCACTCCACTACTGAAGGGGGAAGTGACGGTCCAACCAAGCGTCTCTCGCGTGGTCCATCGATCCGCATCCACACGGCCACTGAAGAGGATGATACGGCTCTTTCACCGCTGTCCCATGACCCTCATGATGAGCTAACGCCGATTACCCCCAGCTACCGATTTGTAAATGATGAGCATCTGACGACGCATCATCAAGGACATTCACACTCTCCATCTGCGCATCATCATGAAGGCCATAGTCATAACATGCGCGGGGTGTTCTTACACGTCATGGCTGTAAGCTGAATCGGTAGCATTGGAGGCGCTTGAAATTGACCTTCAGCTTTCAGGATACCCTTGGTTCTGTTGGCGTGATCATCTCAACGGTTCTCATACAGCTGTATGGGTGGACTGGATTCGATCCAATAGCTTCGTTGTTTATTGCGATCATGATCGCCGCGAGCGTCATTCCGCTGGTTATGGACACGGGGAGGATCCTGGCTCTCGACTTGGCAGATCGCGATGTGGTGATTGAGACTGCACTCGAAGAGGTGATCCACCTCTTGATATCTTACTTTTATAGGGACGTACTGACGATATGACGGCAGCTCCCTTCCATTCCAGGTTTGGCGTCCTATACATCACCGAGATTCTGGCCCAAGGATGCGTCGACGATCATTGGGTCGATACATATCCAGCTTGCGCCTTCGGCTTCGTCGTTTGACCCGGGAGGTCCTCATTCTGCACGACGGACTACGTATACCAGATTAGATCGTGTGGTTGAGAGAGTGGAGTCGTTGTTGAAGGAGAAGATACCCGGCCTTGAGGAGCTTACGATACAGGTAGAGGAGGCGAAGTTGTAGTGGGGTTACCGTAGTGGTGCCTGAAATCACAGCATCTCATGAAATCGCTGTTGTGGATCGAGCAATGAATCGAGCAATGAATGGACAACAATGCTGCGGTAAGGGGATGATGTTTTTTGCGAGATCCGAGAATCTGCCTTATTTTAAAAATCCACGAACTTTCTAGAGAAACCAGGTTGTATTGATGTTCTAACTAAGGTAACATATAGTGATGGACTCTATAATGGTTACGACTTAAAGAGCATTGCTTCGTACATTAAGATTCACCGTCTCATTGAATATTATTGCTTGGTGCCGAGTGTGTTGCGCGCGCTCTCTGGCTGCGTCGCCAATCCTCGTTACCGTCAAAACGGTCCATGCTACAAGCCCGATATCCACCACAATCCACCCCGTTATCACGAAACGTAACAGTACAAGAAGTTCAATCGGTAATAGCGGCGGAGATGGCGACCCCGGAGAAGAAGCGCCTGTATGCCAGACGGAGGCGAACAGCGCGAGGATGATGAATATCAAGGACCTGTGGAGGTTTGGGTTGATGAAAGACAGACAAGAGGATATTCATGCGTACGATAGAGTGGCTGTGGCGGGCAAAGAGAGGATAATCCATGGTTTCCAATTTGTTCGGCCATCCTTGCCCTTCGCCTCCTAGCGAATGAAGAGGGTTGGCATTCGTTCGTTAAATGGAACCAGAACGCACCTGGATCCATAACATAGCGAAATGCTCCGTCTGCACATGGTTCTGTGGATTATAGAAGAGCATATAGAGGATGGGTGCATAGATGACACCTAGAATAGCGCGAAAGAGGCCCAGGGAGATAGTGATTCGAATGAAGAGGTTGGTAGATGTGCCCGGGATTTGGAAGGTTGTTAAGGCTCCTGAAAATCTGCAGAAGTACATTCAGCACTGGAGGTGACCGAGGGGAGAACGTCAACATACCCGAGTAATATACTACACAATGAGATGAGATATTTCCATTCCGTTAAGCGCATTTCAATATAGGCGGCCCAGGCTTCCTAGAGTAGGGCTGTGGGAGGGGATGGCAAAGGGATTCCGTTGAGCGTTTCAGAGGGAGAAAGCAATGCAGTCGTTTCGAGTACAAGAGGAGAGGGTGCAAACACGGTGTTTATTGTGGTCATTTGTATCACTTCGTCAGGAGATATGGCTTCAACAGTGCCGCGGGGAGGTGGAGAAGGTAACCTAGGCGGGGGTGGAGTCTGCGGGTCGTTCGATATGTTCGTATCTGTCGGCGCAATGAGGTGGCCTGGTTCACAAATGTTTGCTAGCTTGAGGACGCAGGATGCATTTGCAGAATAGCAGACTGGCATGAAGAGGAAGAGAGACAGATATACACCCTCGAGGATTCGTCCCAAGGAGTGCACGAGGAGGGTGAATAAGAACGAGGTGTAGGACTTGGCAGATCCCAAGATGGGTACTACAAATGAGGTCGGTTTATGGACTGGTTCTTCAGACGGCGGTATTGGGTCCAGGGTGGGGAGAGTTATATCCTCTCCAGTATTGATGGTCGACCATCCAGCTTCGGTGCAATCCCTACAAAGAAGGAGTGAGCACATGAAAATGCTTTTGGCCAGGGTGGCGGATGTGAACTGACCTCCTGCAGCCTTCGCAATCAACTCGCTTCGGCCCCGATGCCTTAGACCAATACGAAAACATATGGGGGATGGGAAAAAACAGAGAGGGTGTTCATAGATATGCCACCCCCGCATCCAGGCTTTTAACTCTTCACAATTCCGCACAACACGGTGGCGCAGGCTCATGAACCGTGCGACTCCGGCTTTTTTCGGACAACAGCAACTCCCCACCGATTTCAAACGGAAATCCAGGGGGCAGGCGTCGATTTGGTCCGTTGGAGTTTTCGTTGATTCCGGAGGGAGTGGCCGTACAATGGAGTGAATGGGAAGCAGATTGCATAGAACTTCGCAAGGCCCTGAGTAATGAATGTAATGTGTAATGTGACCCTGACTTGCGATTATAACAGGCGACTTCGGCTTCCACCCGGCAGCTCCCACCGAATTTCGAGCGGGCGGCGGGTTCCGTTGGAGTGGAGGTTGTACTGCTCGATTGTTGAGTCCGGAGAGAGTGGCTGCAAAATTGAGGTAATGGGAGGCAGATTGCAGAAAACTTTGCACGACCCTGAGAATGAATGGAACGCGGGTTCTCGCTTGCTGGGTAATTTAGGGGCGTGACTTGGCCTGATCTTCCTAATCCAGGCTTCTGTCGAGGGGGATCCTGATCAGCTGGGAGGAAAATTAGATCAGATCATGTGGTGGGGTTGTTGCCAGTGTGCCACCGTGGCCGTTGTTGGGTGTCATTGTGGGGGTGGCATGCCAGGGCAGTCCCATGTAGTTGTGGATCGTGGCGTGTCCGCGTTGTGCGCGGCCCTTAGAGGAAACCAGTGAGATAAACAAGCCGTACACTTGGGCTAGGTTGAGTTGGTCTTGTAGCAGTCCAAACAACGTTTAATAACCTAACAATAGTTACGAAGAAGACAAAGACGATGGAATCACCTGGCAGTGCTTCGTGAATGCATGTAAATTGGTGTCCGCCATCTCATTGAACATTGCTTAGCGGCGAGTGTGTTGCGCGATCTCTCGCTGCGTCGCCAATCCTCGTTACCGTCAGAACGGTCCATGCTACAAGCCCGATATCCACCACGATCCATCCTATTATCACGAAACGTAATAGGACAAGGAGTTCAATCGGTAATAGAGGCGGAGATGGCGACCCCGGAGAGGAGGCGCCTGTATGCCAGACGGAGGCGAAGCGCGCGAGGAAGATGAATATCAAGGACCTGCGGAGGTTTGAGTTTGTGAAAGACTGACAAGAAGACATTTATACGTACGATAAAGTGGCTGTGGTGGGGATGATCCATGGTTTCCAATTTATTTGGCCATCCTTGCCCTCCGCCTCCTCGTGAATGAAGAGGGTTGGAATTCGTTCGTCTAAATGGAACCAGAATGCACCTGGATCCATAGTATGGTGAAATGCTCCGTCTGTACGTTGTTTTGTCGACTATAGAAGAGCACATAGAGGATGGGTGCATAGGTGACCCCCAGAATGGCACGGAAGAGGGCCAAGGGAGACAGTAGAGGCCTAGGGAGACAGCGATGCGAATGAAGAGGTTGGTTGATGTGCCGGGGGTTTGGAAGCTGTTAAGGCTCCTGAAAACCTGCAGAGGGACATTCAGCTCTAGTGACTCAGGGGAGAACGTCGACATACCCTAGCATTATACCAGACAGTGAGATAAGATGTTTCCATTCTGTTAAACGCATTTCGATATCGGTCACCCAGGCATCCTGAAGTCCGGATGAGGGTTTTAGTTCGGTGGAGGGGATGGGAAAGTGTGGGATGTACTTCCGTTGAGCGTTTCAGAGGAAGAAAGCAAGTCGTGTCGGGTATGGGAGGAGAGGATGCGGGCATGGTGTTTATGGTGGTCACTTGGAGATAGATAGAGGAAGCGAAGTTGTAATAGGGTTACCGTCCTGAAATCACGCCATCGCCTCTGTCTCCCATAGACAGACTATATATGATCGTCTATTGATGGGACGGTTACGATCATATATAGTCTGCTTTCGATACACGTAAAACATACCTAACTACACCGTACACAGGGTAGTTGAAAAGAATGAGCTCGAAACAAGGCTCCCAAGCCAACACGAGTCATTCAATACAAACCGCGTTCGCGAGAGCAAAGGCATTGCAAACGGGCTCCAATAGAAACGAGAACGACGACGACCAAGAAAGGAACAGTAGAGACAACCCGTCGCGGAAAGACTCGGATGAAGCCCAACCTGTCTCGACACCAACGAATCCGAGAATCGGACCAAGGTCAACAGTCTCTCTCCCAGATGCAAACAAATCGGCGGGGATCAAATCCGCGGCCCAGGGGAAGAAATTCCTCGACGAGATGCGCTACCTAGTACCTCAAGGCGACCCAGCAACTCTCGACGGGCTAGCGGCAGCGCTCTTTACCGCCATGACAGA
>Ga0307516_10001213_pt1 | contig 35895 bp, 26 predicted proteins | sample 19_EM_MG_FD_203310 | JGI IMG/M metagenome (GOLD analysis project Ga0307516, IMG submission 203310) | Populus trichocarpa ectomycorrhiza microbial communities from riparian zone in the Pacific Northwest, United States - 19_EM | ecosystem: Host-associated > Plants > Roots > Unclassified | place... | reverse complement strand
CTTTCTATGAAGTAGGTTTCTGTGGTTCTCCAGTTTCTATAAATTTAACTAGTTGGATCGATTCAGAATTTATGTCTATTTCTTGGGAATTCCTATTTGATCAATTAACTGTTTCTATGTTAATTCCAGTTTTATATATTTCATCTTTAATTCATATATTTTCTACTGATTATATGGCTGAAGATCCTCATAATCAAAGATTTTTCTCTTATTTATCATTATTCACTTTCTTTATGTTAGTTTTAGTTTCAGGTGCTAATTTCTTTGTAATGTTTATTGGTTGGGAAGGTATTGGAGTAGTTTCTTATTTATTAATTAACTTTTGGTTCACAAGAATTCAAGCTAATAAAGCAGCCATTTTAGCATTCACAATGAATAGAATAGGTGATATGGGATTAAGTATAGGATTCTTTGCAATCTTTGCCTTATTTGGATCATTAGATTTTTCTACTGTATTTAGTTTAGTACCTTTAATGAATGAAACAGGAATAACAATAATTGGTTTATTATTATTAATGGGAGCTATGGCTAAATCTGCACAAATTCCTTTACATAGTTGGTTACCTGGAAGTATGGAGGGACCAACACCAGTATCAGCTTTAATTCATGCAGCGACACTAGTTACAGCAGGATTATATTTATTAGTAAGATCCTCTCCTTTATTAGAATATAGTTCAACTGCTTTATTAATTATTACTTTAGTTGGAGCTTCAACTGCTTTCTTTGCCGCTACTTGTGGTTTAGTTCAAAATGATTTAAAAAGAATTATTGCTTTTTCAACAATAAGTCAATTAGGTTATATGGTAATGGCTGTAGGATTAAGTCAATATAATGTAGCATTAATGCATGTAATAAATCATGCCTTCTTTAAAGCATTATTATTCTTAGGTGCCGGAGCAGTAATACATAGTTTTTCAGATCAACAAGATGTAAGAAGATTAGGTGGATTAATAAAATTTTTACCTTTCACTTATACAGCAATGTTAGTAGGGTCATTATCTTTATTAGCTACTCCTTGGTTAACAGGATTCTATAGTAAAGATTTAATTATAGAATTAGCTTACGGACAATATAGTTTCAGTGGTACTTATGCTTATATTTTAGGTAGTTTAACTGCTGGTATTACAGCATTCTATTCATTTAGATTAATTTCATTAGTCTTCTTAACTGTACCTAACGGACCTAAAAATACTTATTTAAATTCACATGAAGCTAATTTAGCTGTAATTATACCTCTATTTGTGTTAGCTCTATTTAGTATCTTCTTTGGTTTTGTTTTCTCTGATTTATTTGTTGGTGTAGGTTCAGATTTCTTTGCAAATTCTTTATTTATACATCCTAATAATATTTCTATAATTGAAGCAGAATTTAGTTTACCTATTTTAATTAAATTATTACCTTCTATATTATCTTTATTTGGTGCCTTATTAGCTATATTATTATATCATAAAGGTACAACTTTTGTTATTGATTTAACTGAAACTTCTTTAGGTAGAAAAATTTATACTTTCTTAAATGGTAAATACTTATTTGATGTTGTATATAATAATTATATAACATCTGTAGGTTTACAATTAGGTTATACTATCTCTAAAGTTATTGATAAAGGAGTTATTGAATTATTAGGTCCTCATGGATTATCTAATATTTTCTCTAATACTGGAAATAATATTTCTAAATTAGATAGTGGTATAATTACTACTTACGCTCTTTATATTACATTAGGTGTATTAGCTTTATTATTTTTAGTTTTTGCTCCTGTTTTAATAGATACTTCTTTATTAAGTGAAATTAGATTAATTATTATTTATTTTGCTTCTTTAATTATAGTTTTATCTCCACAGATTAAATTTTCTAATTAATATTAATTATTAATTCTATTTAATTATAATATCCCCTGCTGCTAATTTATAAAGCATTGCTATTGCTTTTATTTTTTGCAAATAGCATAAGATAGCTGCGACCCTACTTTTTTATATTTAAGAGTTGGATTTAATTTTTTGAAAATTTTCTTTCTTGTTTCAAAAATAAACTTTACAATAATAGAAAGTAACAAATATTAATGATTAAAATTTAATATTCAATTTATCCCCCAAAGTAACGGATTACCGTAGTAATAGTAGCTGTTATTTATTCTTTTCAGATTCTCACAGGGAGCTAGTAGAAGGGGTGGTATTTTTTAATATTAATACACAGTTAATTCGATAAAGTCGAATGTATCGATAATTTAATATTAAAAGAGTATAGTAAATTAGCGACTATATTTTAAATAAATTAGTAAATCATTCTGAATAACTAAGAAGTTACCCAAATTCTTTAAAAAAGATAGTAAGTCGACTTAGTGGTATGAGTTACATCCTTAGATTATTATTTTTATTATAATAATTTATAAACGGAATAATTATTTATGGTGGGGTTCTCTCTGTTATTTTTAATAAAATAAAAGTTAAATAATTAAAAATCAATGAAAAACAACAAATTAACTTTAAAAGCTTTAAAAGCTGAGTTAGATCAAATAAAAAAGTCAAAAGCTAAATCAACATCACCATCACAAGATACGTCAACCCAAGATATAAAACATAGTTATATTCAAAATCTCCACATGAAAAGTTCAATGTTTATGTTATGGATAGTAACTGCTATCTTATCTTACGGTAATAAGATACCTTTTATTAAACAAATAGTAAGTTTCCTATCCTTATGGTATGGAAGAACAACCTTTTGGAAACTATTAATAAAATTAAGAAAAGTATTTATAATCTTTAATGCCTTAATTGGTGTATTCATGGTATTTTCCACAGTAGGATTTAGTTATGATAACATATTAGCTGGATTTGTCGGAATGGGTAATAACTATCTAGAAATCTTTACAAACTTCACTAAAAGATTATTCCATTGGTTCGTAGAATTGTTTGATCATAAAGTAGTACCCAATGTACCTGGTAATAATAGTAGTATATTTGGTAATAGTACAGGAAATAATGTTATAAAAGGTGGATATAATGGAATATGGACACCATCAAATAAATATTATCCAACACCAAATGTAGAAACCAGTTTAAGAGATTCATATAAATCCTTATTAAATATCTCTGTAGAACCAACACCAAGTTCTTGGTATAATAATTTCTCAACCTGGATATGGGTTGGAGGATCAATCTGTTTAGTCTATTTTGGATATAAATTTATATCCGATCCGTCGTTTATTTCAGAATTATGGAATAAATATGTAGCAGGTGCAGAATCTTCTGCACCTGCGATAACCGTTGTACCTGCATCAAGTCCCGATGGGGCAATAAACTCTGAAGGTAGTATAGTTTATATTGTTACCAAATCAATTGTAAACAAAGTTAAATTTTTAAATCCAGTATATTGGTTTATAACTCCTGTTGATTATAAAGCAGAATTAATATCATTTAATACAAAACAAGCTACATTTGATAGATTAGAAAAATTCTATCCATATACACATGTAAATCCATACGATTCATGGTTAAAAAGAATGAGAGTATCGTGGTTAGGAGAAACAACAGCTGAAATGTTAAACAGAGAAGCATTAGCGAGAGATTATTTAACTGCTATGACTGAACATGTAAGACCTGCAGCAGAAAGTGTAGCATCAGGATCAAATATTAGTTTAACACCTAATGTTGCAACTGTAGGTTTAGGATTACATTTTGATCAATCATTCTTAAGTACAGCAGAGAAAATCTTTTCTGTACCCTCAACACCAGGATTAAAACCGTTAGCTCATTTGGTAACTGAAGAGTTAAATAGTCAATGGGATACTGAAGGATTTAATAGTTTAAAAGGATTACCTAATACAGAAGAATTAGATGATGTGGTAGAAGGTGTTGCAAGTCCTGTAGGATCATATATTTAAATTTTTATTGGGGATAAATTTTTAATAAATCATATATTACTTATTTATATAAATATAGAAACCTGAAATTAAACAAAAAACAGGGTATATAATTTATATTTTTGTAATCTTATTAGAAGATTATCTTTAAAAAGATTTAAGTTAAGTCCTTTTGAATTTATATAATATAGTTTATATTAGTAAAATATTTTATATACTAATACTAAGTATAACATATATAAAATACTATTGTTATATTATCTAATAACAATAAAGGCTGATTTTCTAAAAATTATTAAGCCAGGCATAGGATTCTATTCTCTTAAATTTTAATTATTTAAACAAACGTTTACAGTGCACCCACCTACTCTATTTCGGTGCTCAGAGAACAGGGAAATAGGGTATGCTTTAATTATATATAAACATAATTTAGGTTAGGCAATAAAGTGTTAGATAATTATATTATTTTACTAATATTATAATTTAATTAAATTTTAGTATTTGTTTTCTATAGTTTTACCATAAATTAATTTATTTATTTTTTGTAATATTACCTAATTTAACCTTTGACCTTTCTTAAGTAAAGTTAATAAAAGGAATTCTTAATTATTTATATAATTATATATTTATTTAAATAAAAAATTTCATATACTTATTATTATATAATTCTATATAAACATATTACTAGTGATAAGTTTTATATAATAAAATTATAATCCTTTAAATACAGAATTAGCACTCTAATATAATATTATTAAATTAATATGGGTAAAATCAGAGAATTGAACTCTGAACATCGTCGCCACAAGACGTAATTTTACCATTAAACTAATCTTACCTCTTTTACATTTTTATTTTTATATTGATGTAAATTTGTACCCTTTGTTGACCTTAATTTTTTATTTTTATAAATTTTTCTATTTAAAAGAAGTTATAATCATTGATTAATAACTTCTTTTAGTCTAAGACTTAGACGCTATAAAAATTTAAACCAAAACAAAATTATGTTAGTAGCAGCAAAATACTTAGGAGCCGGATTAGCCTGCTCAGGATTAATTGGAGCTGGAGCCGGAATAGGTTTAATCTTCTCTTCTTTAATAGCTTCAACAGCTAGAAACCCACAAATCAGAGGACAATTATTTAGTTTTGCAATCTTAGGATTTGCTTTAGCTGAAGCCACTGGATTATTTTCATTAATGATTGCTTTCTTATTATTATACTCATAATATAAATATTATAAATTTATAAATATAAAAAATATTATAATTAAGTAATATAGCTTAATTATCCCCAGTTACAATAAATAATAAAAAAAATAAAAGTATCGATGACAATATAGTAATAACATCAAGTAATTAAATAAAATAATTATAGTCATTACATTATGAGGTTGTGGATAAAAGAAAGAAGAAAGGCTTACTAAATAAAGGTTCGATTCCTTTACTTCTTAGATTTTATGGTGTCCAAATCAGGAGCCAAACCCTAAATAAAATATTATATAATTAGGCAAGGCTATGTTGGGAAATAGGGTAATATTTTTACCATATTTACATAAAAGAATTGTTTAAGCTCAATCTTAGGATACTATATATATTTACAAAATATATCTACAGTATTGTCTCATAGTTTTATAAATTTTTTTTATTTAATAAGCGAGGAATAAAAAAAATCTAAGATTCTTTGATATTATAAAAATAAATAATAATAAATGAATAAAAATTTAACATTATTTAATAGAACAAGAACAATCATTGGTATAAAAAAGGATGGAATCATCCTACACTACCAAAAAATTTTACTTATATTACAATTACATTCCTTTATAAAAATATAAAAATAAAAAGGTGATTTAGATGTAAGAAATAGTAAATTACTTTTTTATTAAAGGTTCATGTGAAGTAGCTGCAGGTCGCCTTAAGTATATTTACAGGAATAGTCACTTTATTTTAACATAAAGGAAAAGATCCTATATTTAAGCCTTTATTGCTGATTTAATATTACCTGATAGTTAAATGGAAAGACAATTAAAAATCATAAATTATAAATTATAAATGAGTCTAAATTTGAAATGATAAAAAATAAATAATTTAAAGGATGATAATAAAACTGTAGCTTTATTTGAAATTTAGTAAACAATTTACTGAGGATTAAATAAAAATTATGAAATAAGGCTTACAAAACAATAACAATTCTTGTTGAAAAATAAAGAATCTTTAGTGCAAAAATTAAATAATCTTTAAATAAAAATAATTAAACAAAATAAATTCATTTAAGCCTTCAACCATCAGCAATGCTAAGCTAGTGAGGACAGGGAAATAAACTATTAATATTTTATACTATCTATAGAATCTCTTTTTATAAAAAAATCTAAGGTTCTTTAATTTAATTTAAAAAAATGTTAACAAATTTTTCAATCTTTAATACTATATATAACGATGCACCTCAACCTTGGCAATTAGGTTTTCAAGATAGTGCTTCACCAAGTTTCACGGGAATAGTCGAATTACATAATACTATTTTTTTCTTTTTAGTAGTTATTGCTGTAGGTATTTTTTGGGTTTTAGGTTCAACAATGTATTACTATCATTCTAAAAATTCTCCTATTATACATAAATATCTTAACCACGGTACTTTAATTGAATTAATCTGGACAATCACACCAGCATTAATCTTAATTACTATTGCTTTCCCATCATTTAGATTACTTTATTTATTAGATGAAGTAGTTTCTCCAACAATAACTATTAAAGTAGTAGGACACCAATGGTATTGGTCATATGAATATTCTGATTATGTTAATGAAAGTGGTGAATCTATTGAATTTGATTCTTATATGATACCTGATTCTGATTTAGAATTAGGACAATTTAGAGTTTTAGAAGTTGATAACAAAGTTATTGTTCCTGTTGATACTCATGTTAGAATAATTGTTACAGGTGCTGATGTTATCCATTCATTTACTGTACCTTCATTAGGAATTAAAATTGATACTGTACCTGGTAGATTAAATCAAACTTCTTTATTAGCTGAAAGAACTGGAACATTCTATGGTCAATGTTCTGAAATTTGTGGTGTATATCATGGATTTATGCCTATAGCTATAGAATCTGTATCTGTACAAGATTACTTAGCTTGGGTAGATGCTCAATAGTTTTTTAATTCATTAATATTGTTTTTTAGATTTTAATAATCTTATCCCCACCAGTTTCACACTGCTTAACTATTTTATGTTTATGCGAGGGCTTAAGAGCTCCTAAAGGCTACCGCCTGGTAATAAGACATTATTATATATTTATATCTAAAAGAATAATTGTCTAATTAAATATTTATAAAATTAACAAAAAAATATATTTTATATAATAAACGAGTATAGTTAAGGGGTATAACCTCTACCTTCCAAGTAGATATCATCGGTTCGAATCTGATTACTCGTACAAACACTATAAATTATAGTATTGAGTAATGTTATTTATTAGTATCTTATTATTAATTATGGTTATGGCCATACCTTCTCTTAAAACACAAATATCACCAATTTTATTTCAGAGATTGTCTTCTATAATTTTAATTTATGCCGGAGCATTATCATTAAATGCTTTATATATTCAGTCAATTGGATCAGGTATAGGTATTTATAGTGGATTATTCCATGTAACCTTTATATCTCAATTATTAGATATATTTATATACATTATAGGAGCAGCTATATTAATAGCTAGACCTTTACCTATATATGTAAATTATACAAATTCTTCCATAATAGAAGAAAATAGTTATAAAAATTCAATAGAATATTGCTTACTAATAATGTTTAGTACTTTAGGAGCTAGTTTATTAATATCTTCTTCAAATTTAATATCTATGTATTTAAGTATAGAATTACAATCATTTGCTGTATATATTTTATCAACTTTATATAGAAATTCTGAATCTGCTACAAGTGCAGGATTAAAATATTTCTTATTAGGAAGTTTAGCTTCTTGTTTTATTTTATTAGGTTCAGGATTAATTTATACTTTTACAGGTTTAACTAATTTAGAATCAATCTATAATTTAATATCAGTTACAGGACCTAATAATATTACTCAAGGTATAGCATTAGGATTTATTTTAATATTTTCAGGTTTTTTATTAAAAATCGCCGCAGCACCCTTACATAATTGGGCACCAGATGTTTATGATGAAAGTCCAACAATTATCACAATATGGTTAACTATTATGCCTAAAATTTCTATTTTAATTTTTATTTTAGAAATTTTTACTCAAATAACATCAGTAAATTCAATTTTATTAGATTCAATGGTAGGAAGCTTTGCAGCCAATAATACAATAGGATTAAATACTATTAAAATTTTATTATTAATTAGTTCTTTATTTTCTTTAATTATTGGTACAGTAGTAGGTTTAGCTCAAACAAAAATAAAAAGATTATTAGCTTATAGTACAATTTCACATATAGGATTTATTTTATTAGCTTTAGCTATAAATAGTGAACAATCTATTGATTCATTTATTTTCTATATTATCCAATATACATTAACTAATTTAAATACATTCTTAATATTATTAGCTATAGGTTATATTATAAATAATAAAACTATATTTAATAAAGGTTCAGAAAAAGATATAAAATATATTTCTGAATTAAAAGGTTTATTCTTCTCTAATCCTATATTATCTATTAGTCTAACTATTTGCTTATTATCTATGGCTGGTACACCTCCTTTATTAGGATTCTTCTCTAAACAGTTTGTATTATATTCTGCTATTGAAAGTGGATATTACTTTATGGCAATATCAGGAATATTAGTAAGTATAATTAGTGCATCATATTATTTAAGAATAATTAGAATATTACATACTGAAACTGAATTAAATAATTCTTTAAAAGCCGAAGGCTTAAATGAAACAAATACAACAGTAGGAATTAGTCATATTCATAGTTTATTAATATCAAGTTTAACATTATTAATATTATTCTTTGTCTTAAGACCATCTATATTATTAAAAAGTACACAATTACTTTCATTAACTTTATACTCTTATTAATGAATACTATCTTAATGTTATTTATATTTGTTCCTATTTTAGCTGTTTTATTATTAGGTTTAAATTTATTATTATCTACTCATAAACCAGATGAAGCTAAAGTATCTGCATATGAATGTGGGTTTAGTCCTGTATATGGACAAACTAGATCTACATTTCAAATTCATTTCTTCTTAGTTGCACTATTATTCTTAATTTTTGATCTTGAAATCTTATTACTATTTCCCATAGCAGTTACTTTATATCAAGTAAGTATGTTTGGATTTTCTGTTGCATTAATATTTTTTATTGTATTAACTATAGGATTTATACTTGAAATAGGATCGGGTGCGATATCTATGAAAAATGTAAACAATTAAATTTATCCCCAGGCCACGGGCCATCCTAATTATAATTCTTACATAAATAAAAAAGATTCATAGTCGAAAGACTTAAAATATAAAATTAATTTAATAATGTTTTATCATTACTATTTTAATTGTTATAAAGGTGTTTTTAATATCAATATTTAAATTGTGAAATGATTTAAAGAATCTATTATCAACATTTTGTGTTATAACATTACCTTCACTAATACTTCTAATTTCATTAAAAGTTAATGTATTTCTAGGAACACCTGCAAATACTGATTTTTCTATTTTATTACCTACTTCATCATAATACCAGTAACCATACTTTTTAGGTCCTAAAAATAATCCTTCTTGGATTATGATCCCATTCATTTCATCTTTCATTAAACCTATTTGATCACCAATTAAATGAGGATCAATAGGAACTAATGTAAAGATTGAATCAGTATCCGTGTACAAGGTGTTAAGATCAATTTTATAAGGAATCATAACTATTCTAGCGTAAGCTGTAACAGCTGAAGCTATTGCTACGTTAGACATTATATGTTGTTGATCTGAACCTATAGATTGGAATTGATTATTTAATTTTTCTAACATTGTAAAATTAATATTAGAATAAGTTAATACAGTTGTATAATCATCATTTATTGGAGTTAAAGATTTTACAACTCTAGTTAATAATATATTATCTAATTCAACATTTTTAACATTTAAAGTTGTTAAACCTACTTGTTTTCTACCGAAGTAACCGTATAAATTATTTAATAAATATTTAGCTATATGTCTATCTGAACCAGTTGTAGTTCTTTTCATTTCATAAAAATAATTTATATAAGATTCAAATAAATTAGCTTTACTGAATTCATAACCTTTAATTAAAGTAAATTGGTAACCTAATTTAGCTACAGCTTTTAACTCCTCACTAAAATATACACCTTTCCATGTTCCAACTGGATAAATTGTTTTACCATTGTAATGGTAAGGTAACACTGGTCTTAACATATCAATAGGACATAACACTTCTACTTCTATAAAACCAAAGAAGTTTTCTAAGTAAATATTATCCATATTATTATGAATTTTTATTAAATTATAAGGCATAGGATTTAACATTGCATAAGGATATAAACTATTTACATCATAGTAATATACTAATTTAGCAAATCCTTTATAAACATCAGTTCCACCTCCATAATAACTATTTCTAATAAAGTTATCAATATTAGGAGGTAATATAAATATTGGATCATCTTGGAATTTACTTCTATAGATTTTTAATGATAATGTAGCCAATGAATATACACTTTCAATATCAACTTTAAATTTATTAAAATAAATGTGTTGAGCATTAAATAATGCTTCGTATAATGATTTAGCATCTTGTAAACTATAACTTATAAATTCTTGTAATAATTCTGAATTATTAAATAAAGAAATATTATTGAATTTAGGATTATAAGAGGTTAGTTTACCATCAACTCCAAACATTTTACATAATTTATCTAATGAAAGTTTAGGGAATATTCTTAATGAATCTTTCCATTCAATTAATTCACCAAAACTGTTACAACTAATTGAAATAAATGTATTACTATCATCTATTAAAGATGAAATGTGTTCTGGGTTGTAACAACTCATTAAACCTTTATATAAGAAATAACCATCAAAATTACCTAAATTATGTGCAAAGATTACTAATTTATCTTTAATTGTTAAATTATTTTCAACCACAATTTTTAAATAAGTAAAATACTGATTCCATAATTCTTTGGAAGCTAATTCATAATTACTTAATAATAAGTTAGGATCAATTAAAAATATTTTATTTTCTAGTACACCATTATTAACACCACAACTACTAATAGCAATTACAACTTCACTTTTAACACTATCTAAATAAATTGTTTCTAAATCCATAGTAAATATTGGTTTTATGTGATCTTGTTTTAATAAACCTTTTTTATTATAAAGTGAGATAGGGTTAATTAATCCTTTAAACCATTTTCTAGTATTTAAAGTTGAATAACTTCTTGTTAAACCTAAGGGGGTTTTAGTTAATTTATTTGTAGTATAAGTTTGTTTAATTAATAAGTTTTTAGCATTTTCAACATTCCAAGCTAACACTACATATCTACTAATAGCTTCATTGTGGTAACCATATTGTAAGTTATTATAATTAGCTAATTCGTGTGAGATTGTTGAGTGGTATTCTTTAAATGTTGTATTATTATTAATTAATATATTTGAATGTAAATTATGTTCAGTTTCACTGATTAACACTACACTTAATATAATTATTTTTTGATAGCCAAAGTTTAAGAATTCTTTATTATTCATTAAAGTTGTATAAATACCTTTAAATAATTCTTCACCTTCTAATAAATTATTATTAACCATTGTTATTTTTAAACATCTCATATTTTTATTAGTTTTAATTTCTAATATTTGTAATGATGATGTTTCAGTATTATTAAATATTAAGAATTCAATTAAACTGAAATTTAAGAAGTATATTAATGTTGAGAAATAGATTAATATTTGTAAGCCTTCAAATAAATAAATTATTTGATTGTAGCCTAAATTTGAAAGTCAGATACCTATTAATATTCCTATTAATATTTTATAATTTTGTTGTAAGATTGTTTTCATTATTGTTTATTTGTTATTTATTCTGGAACCGGTAAATAATTTAAATTTGTTATAATATTTAAATAAAAGAGTAGGCAATAAATAAATGTGGATTAAGTACTTAATTGCTTATTTTATAGAATCTTATGAACTTAAATTCTTTACAAATGAGTGGTTATAAATACATATGGCATAGGTATTTATTCTCTTAACATTTAATTTAAAACACTCAACTTCCAGATATTTATAAAACACTAAGACGGGGTGGAAGTAGTTAAGAGTTTGCTTAACAATTCACAAAGTAAATATTTATTAAATATTACCCTTTTTTGTTGAAAATTATTAATTGCTAGATATCTTAAAAAAAAGTAAAGTTTATTTATATATTTATAATTAAAAAAAGAATTTTTTAATTAAATATATTCTTATTTAAAAGAGATGGATTAACTTAAATTTTAAGTTAATCCAGAGTTACATCATCAAGTATTAACAAATATTAATATAGTAAGGGTGTGTCCCTATTTTAATTAAAATAAAATTAAAACTATCAGTTAAGTCTTAATTGATATTGGTGAGTACAAACAAAGTTTTTTAAATCAAACTGTGTTAAACAGAAATTAATTTTTAATAATGTTAGATTTAAATTACATATTTAATCAAACCTTCAATTCAGTATCTATAATTGTAGCAACTGCAGTTTCTGTTACATTAACATACAAATTTTATTTTTATATTACTGAATTAACTCTATTAAATAGAGTTAGACAAGTAGAAGCTGCTAGAGCGCAAGAAGGTTTACCTTCTGAAGTTACAATAACTACAGAAGATTTAAGATTAAACCCCGAATTAGCAGATATACTTGGTGTAACAGATGTTACTAATAATATAAATGTTGCTCTTGAAACTAGTGCTCATTTAGATTATATTCAATTTCAAGAAACAATATATACTCATAATCTAATTATAGAAAATATTGTAACTTTTATTACTTCTTTTTTTATTTAAAATAAACTTATAAGTAAATATTCATTATCCCCACTTCTGCATTGCTTAGCTTTAGGTTATTATAGCCACAGGCTGATTAAGGCTCATCGGAGTATTGCTACTTGATAGCTGAAGTAGTGGGGTTCACTCTTTTTAATTCTAATATTTTTATATTCTATTTAAAAATACTCCTTAATATCTCAATTTATAAATAATATTTTTTTATTTATTATAATTATTATATTACTATATTAGATATTTATAATTATTATAGAGATAGCTTTAATTATTACTATGTCTCTGACCCTTGCTTTCTAATTTAGCAGGCTGAGCTAGAACAAAGCAAACAAATAAATTAAATAGAATGCCACAATTAATTCCATATTTTTTTTTAAATCAATTATCATTTTCATTTTTAACTTTATTAGTTTTAATTTATGTATTTTCTAAATACATTTTACCTTTATTTACATTTCAACAAGTTATAAGAATGTATATTACAAAATTAAGTAAAAAAGCTTAATTATATTTAATTAATTAAATATAAAAAATCAATTATCCCCACAGCATCTAAAGCATTATTTAACCCTGCTCTGCCAAAGGTCTCCAAGCACCTCGATCTTTTAAATGGGAAAGCATCAATAATAAAAATAATAATCCAATCTTACCTAAACCTCCAAAAACTGTCCTAAAAAGAGCAATTAATGGAATAAAATCTGGTTGGAATATGCCAATATTGCCTGATCAAGTAGCTAATTTTGATAGTAATATTTATGTAAAAATATTTAAAACCTTTGGTGCTTTAAGTACGTTTTACATTCTTAGTGGTTTAGGATTGAAATCTTATCCTATTTACTTCTATATAGGTATAGCTTTATCTTTGCCATATGTTATATATAGAATAGTTCTTGTTTTCTTTATAATTAAACAATATATATCTAATTTAAAGAATGGTAAATATACTGTTAAAAATTCACCTTTAGATAAGTTCTAAACTTATTTTAATTTTACTATGTGTTCATTAAAAACTATAAGTAGCGCCACAGTAGGAAAAAGAATTTTCTGTTGTTTTAACGGTAAGATTTGGATTAGAATGTTCTCTAACTTTTTATCTTTCTAAAAGTAACCACAAATTATATAGAATTAGAATACTAAAAAAAGTATGGATACATTAAGAAATGTAGTCTTTCCACATTTTGCGCCAAGCATGTACTATAAAATACATTTATAAGTTAAAGACTTTATATTATTAGTTGATATTTTATTATCTTATAAATTCTATTAGGTTAGCATATTATATTAAAATTTAGATTAAATAATCTTTAAAGGAAACTATAAAACATTTACTGGTCCAAGGATACTAACTTTCCTATTTAATTTTAAGACTTACGAATACTACGTAAGGAAGGTGGACTAGTTGGAGTAGGATCTTATTTTCCCTTTGGTTATACATTTTTTTGATACTCAATTTTGTTTTTTTAGAATAACCAATTATATAAACAAATTCTATATTATTAAAGAGTCGCAAAACTTAAATAACAAAAATATTTTATAAATTAATGAAAACTACAAGATTTTTTCAAGGTTTAACCTTAACTACATTTAGTATGGGTGTGTTTAATACAATAAGAGGTAAAAAAACATCTGTATTGGAATCAAAAATAAATAAACAAGAAGCTAAATATGAAGAGTTAAACAATAAATATACATCTTTACTTGAAAATAATTTAAATAGATTAGAAAATGAAAGAGAAATAATTGAAGAATCTAATAAATTAAAACAAGATGTAGAAGTATTGGAACTTAAGTTACAAAATTCAGTAGAAATCAAAAGAGAATTCATTAATAAATATTCAGAAGATAGTAATAATGAATCTACAGTAATAAATGAAAAAATACAAGAAGTTATAAGTACAGATGAAGAAATACATAATTTGTATGAATCTGTAAATAATAAATTTGATTCATTTATTTATAAAAATAATAATTAATAACAGCAATAATAATTCTCAATATTTAGATTCATTCCAAAGTATTTTTGAAGGTTTAAATTATGAACAAAATTTAGCTATTGTTCATCTTTCTGGTTCAATGTTTATTTTATTAAGTTTAATTAGTATAATAAGTATATTTTATGGAGAAAAATTAATAATCTTTTTTGATCTAGAAAAGAAATTTCCTAAAATCGCTAAATTTATACAAATTAGAAGAAAATTCCAACAATACTATTTATTAATGAATATTGGTTTAATTTTTATTGTCTTATTAATTATTATTTTTATAAATATAATAGAATTTATGTCTTATATTAACTAATAATTGTATAATAGTAATTATTACAATTAAAGGATTAATTATCTCCACGTAAACTTAGATTCGTAAATAGAAAATTAATCTTATATAAAATGAATTTTAGATAAATAAGAATTATGAAAGTAATACTCAAAGTTCTATATACTAAATATCTTTCCAACTGTTAATAAAGGTGAATCATTAATTAACACAAATGATTTAGATTCAGTTTCTAATTTACAATATGTAGAAGCAAGTATACAAACTACTAATATTCAAGTAGAAGCAAGTGTACAAGCAGCTAATAATTATGTAAATACTGGAATTCAAACTTCAGCTAGAATGTGGTTAGAATCTATTAGAAATTGGATAACTGAAATATTAGGTTCAACAACTAATCCTCAATATGTAGACGTAGGTGTACAAACTAATGCAACATCATTATGGGGAACAGTTAAACAATGGTTTTTAGATGTATGTAGTATTAGAGGTTCAGAAATATCTTCAATTGGTTATACTAAAGTAGAAAAAAGGGTTGATATAGTAAATCCTTCTTATTCTGTTATTAGGCTATTTAGCTATGCACAGCCACGGCTTCCCTAAATAAAAGCCCTATATAAATTAAGGTAGGCATCCTAAAATAGTTGTGATTTTTTTAAAATAAAAGAGAAGTAATAAAATTAAAAAAATATAAATTACTTATAAAATTAATTAAATTAATTTATTATTACTTTAATTTAATTAAAATTATTACATAATAAAAATTAAATAAAATAAAAAACATTATGTTATAATTCCTTATAAATTAAATAAAAAATAATTTATAATTTAGTTTAAGAAAATTCCATTCCCCTTAAAAATTTAAAATCTAGTTGGTCTAGATTAACTATTGCTTTAACGTCAGGGATAGGGCAATAAAATTTAAGGAATAAGGTAACAAAAAATATCAAATATAAAAAAAACAATGATTCAATTATTAATCTTAATACCAGTATTAGGTTCTTTAATTTTACTACCTATAAAAGAAATCTCAATCAATAGTAAAAATCAAATAAGAAATATAGCATTAATTACTTCTTTAATTAATTTCTTTGTTTCTATAATTTTATGGATAAATTTTGATTCAAGTACAAATCAAATACAATTTGTATATGAATATAATCAATTAAGTTTTTGTCATTTTAATTTAGGAATCGATGGGATTTCTTTATATTATGTTCTATTAACAACCTTTTTAACACCTATAGCTTTATTATCTAATTATAAAAATATAACAGAAAATGTTAAAACATTTGTAATTTCTTTCTTAATTTTAGAAAGTTTACAAATTTGTTTATTTACAGTATTAGATTTATTTTTATTTTATATTTTCTTTGAAAGTATTTTACCAATCTTATTTGTAATAATCATAGTATATGGTTCAGGTCAAGCTAGAATAAGATCAGCATATTTATTCTTTTTATATACTTTTGCAGGATCATTATTTATGTTATTAGCAATATTACAAATATATAGTTATATAGGATCAACAGATTTCCAATTAATATCATTATATGAAATTAGTTTAGAAAATCAAAAAATATTATTTTTAGCCTTTTTATTAGCATTTGCAATAAAAACACCATTATGGCCATTTACAGGTTGGTTATATAGAGCTCATGCCGATAGTCCTTTAGCTGGTTCTATTTTATTAGCTGGTACTGTTTTAAAATTTGCTACTTATGGTTATATTAGAGTATTATTAAATATTTTACCTGATGCATGTAATTATTTTGGTCCTTTATTACAAACTATTGCTATTGTAACTTTAATTTATGCTTCTTTAGCTACAATAATTCAAGGTGATACTAAAGTTTTAATTGCTTATTCAAGTATAGCTCATATGGCTGTAGTAATATTAGGTTTATTTTCTAATAATATTCAAGGTATTGAAGGTGCTATATTATTATCTTTAGCTCATGGTTTTGTTTCTCCTGCTCTATTTATTTGTGTAGGTGGAGTAATTTATGATAGAACAGGAACAAGAATAATTAGTTATATTAGAGGATTAGTAACATATATGCCTGTATTTACTATATTATTTTTTATTTTTACTTTATGTAATAGTGGTATACCTTTAAGTTTAAATTTCTTAGGTGAATTCATGGCATTAGCTGGAATGTTCCAAAGAAACCCAATCGTTGCTATTATAGGTGCTACTGGTATTGTATTCTCTGCTTGTTATAGTATATATCTTTATAATAGAATATCTTATGGTGCTTATAGTCCACATTTAAAACCTCTTAAAGATGTTTCAAGAAGAGAATTTATTTTATTAATCACATTATTAATACCTACTATTATCTTAGGTATATTCCCTAATATTGTTTTAGATGCCTTACATTCATCTGTTACAGGTTTATTATATGAAGCTTCTTTATCCCCCATCCCTTCCATGGCTCAAATAAATAACCCTTCATATTTTACTTTATTTGGCGATATTAATTATAATTACGCTTTACCAACTATTTTGGGTACTATAGCAACAGGAGGTAAAAACCCTAAGTAAGATAGAAAAGCTTTAGTGTTATGGGGTTCATATTTAAATTAAGGTTTAAACTGGAAAAACTTTAATAGACAATTAAGAAATATGTATCAATTACCGGAAACACATTATTTTATGCTTATTGGACTAATGTTATCTGACGGACACATCTCTCTACAAAAAAAGTATTGGTAGCATTAATGGTGACTTTGAATTACAGCAATCATTTGATAAATTTTATTCTGTTTTCCATGTTTTTAGTTTTATGGCTCATTATTGTAACAGAATGCTTACATTAAAAAAAATGGTTAAGTGCAGGTAAACAACAAAGACATTTAGGTTTAAGATTCATTACTAGAGCCTTACCTTGTTTAACTGAATAACATAATTTATTTTATATAAATGGTAAAATTTGTGTACCAATTAATATTTATTATCTTCTAAATCCTATTGCTTTGGCCCTATGGATAAAGGGAGATGGTTCTTAACAACCAGGAGGTTCCTTAGTTTTATGTACCGATTCTTTTTCTTTACAGGATGTGAACCATCTAATGATTGTTTTAATGGTAAGATTTGGATTAGAATGTTCTCTAACTTTTTATCTTTCTAAAAGTAACCACAAATTATATAGAATTAGAATACTAAAAAAAGTATGGATACATTAAGAAATGTAGTCTTTCCACATTTTGCGCCAAGCATGTACTATAAAATACATTTATAAGTTAAAGACTTTATATTAATTAGTTGATATTTAATTATTTTATAATCCCTTTATTATTAATTAAGTTATCTAAAATAATATTATAATATATTAATTTTTATAATTAAGAATCATAAAAGAATTTTAATCGAAATAAAATAAATCATTTTTATAAAAGAGAAGAGATATTTTTAATACTATAATTAATTCAAAATAAAAATAAAATAGTTTCTTCAAATATTTAATATAAAATTATAATAATGTATTAATTATAATTTAACATCTATTTAACTATTAAAATAGTAAATCGAACAATGTTTACGATTAAATAGAATGGAATATTAAATAACTAAGTAAATTAAAAATACTTAGTCTTTGTATTAAATAATAATCCTGCTCAAATATAATTTTTGTATATAGTTTGCCTTAGTTGTAAAAGAGCGCAAGGAAAAAATCAAATAAATAATGTTAAAAAAAATAATTTTAATAATTGGAGGTTTAGTTACTGTAATTCTATTAGGTATATTTATTTATACTTTTCAGAATACTATTTTAAGTTTATGTTTTCCAACTGTATATTGTGATTTAGATTTTGAAACTTTAGTTCAATATATTATAATTAGTTTAAGAAATCTTAATCTTGATGAACTTCTAGTTATTCTAAGTAATCTTGAATATTTACAAGATACGGTAGAAATTTCTCTAAATGGGTATGATATTGATGTTACTAATCCGGGTCTTTTTTTTGAAATGTTATTTCAAGCTCAAAATATATCTGTTGAAACAATAAATGGAGTGGCTGTAAATTGTATGTTAGTTGATAATCAAATCTACACTGTACATCCTGATTTAATATTTTATTTAATTCAACTGTTTGTGGCTTTTGAATTTTTATTTTACTAATATTATACTTCATTAATTAATAAATTTAAATAATTATCCCCAACTTTGAATCCTTTTAGTATAATGGTAGTACGACGAGTTCTTGGCTTTGTAGGTGTGAGTTCGAATCTCATAAAGGATAACACATTACTTAAACAATAATCTCTCATTTTTATTTGGGAAAGAAGTCCTATAATTTCTGCTTTAGGTGCTACTGGTATTGTATTCTCTGGTTGTTATTCAATTTATTTATCTAATAGAATATCTTATGGTGCTTATTCTCCTCACTTAAAACCTTATAAAGATGTTTCAAGAAGAGAATTTATTTTATTAATCACATTATTAATACCTACTATTATCTTAGGTATATTCCCTAATATTATATTAGATTCTCTACATTCATCAGTATCTACATTATTATTCTAATTTAATTTAAAAATAAATTATTTATTTTATCCCCACAAACTAAATTTTTATTTTACCCTATTTGCTAATTTATAATAAGCTTTCTATTTTTATTTGATTATAATTTAAATATTATAAAAGTAATATCTAGATATTTAATATATATAAATAATAAAAGTATCTAAAAATAATGGTAGATGACAAACTGGTTCGTCGCTCCCTTTGGGTGGGAGACATATAGCGTGTTCGAGTCGCGCCTACCATATAATTAATATTTTTTAATTAAAGTAAGGTTTCATGGCAGAGTGGTTAATGCGGAGTACTGTTAATACTTTTTTCAGAGGTTCAATTCCTCTTGAGGCCTTTTAATATCACTTAAGAAATTAAAATTAATTATTATATAATTTAATAAAATAAATCTCTTAAAAGAGATAAATAATTATAAATAATCAAATAAAATAAATAAATTATATAATAATAATAACGAACATGTTGAAATTGGTAAACAATCTCCTCTTAAGCAGGAGTGGAGTAAATCCTTAAGAGTTCAAGTCTCTTTGTTCGTAAAAGTATTTCAATTATAGTGTACCTTCCAAGTGATATAGTGTAAAGGTAGCACAGCAGTCTCATTATCTGCTAGAACAGGTTCAATTCCTCTTATCGCTTTAATTTTTTTTTATTAAAGGTCTTTTAGTATAATGGTGGTACGGCTACCCTTCACGTAGTTAGTGTCAGTTCGATTCTGATAAAGACTATTATGAATTATAATTATTAATAATCTATTATTTAGCTTTACCCAGTGCCTTCGCAGCCCTTTATCTAATATTATAAATTAGAAAGATGCAACCGCTACATCCCTGCAAGCCTCGCAAGGTAAGCAATGTATTATAAATAAAATTTAAAGGAATAGTTTACATTGGTAAGTTAAGACGATTGCTAATTGTTCGGGGAGACCCTTAGGTGTTCGACTCACCTCTATTCCGGCAATAATAATTAATAATTAATAATAAAAAAATAAAATATAAATATTTACACAATGTAATTTTAATTAAAAAATATTTAATTAAATAACGAGCCAAAAGGTGGAAAGAGTATAATGAAAATGCATTGGCTTTTTTCTACGAATGCTAAAGAAATAGGAACATTATACCTAATTTTTGCAGCATTTGCTGGTATGATTGGTACTGCTTTTTCAGTTTTAATTAGATTAGAATTATCAGCACCTGGAGTACAATTCTTACAAGGAGATCATCAATTATTTAATGTAATAATTACAGCTCACGCTTTCTTAATGATCTTCTTTATGGTTATGCCTGCTTTAGTGGGAGGATTTGGTAATTATTTCTTACCTATTCACTTAGGAGCACCAGATATGGCTTTCCCAAGATTAAATAACATATCATTTTGGTTATTACCACCTTCATTAATCTTATTATTATTAAGTGCTTTAGTAGAAAATGGTGCTGGTACAGGATGGACAGTTTATCCTCCATTATCAAGTATTATTTCTCATTCAGGTGCTTCAGTAGATTTAGCTATTTTTAGTTTACATTTAGCAGGAATATCTTCATTATTAGGTGCTATAAATTTCATTACTACAGCATTAAATATGAGAGCAAATGGTATGAGTTTACATAAAGTATCTTTATTTGTATGGTCAATTTTTATTACAGCAGTATTATTATTATTATCATTACCTGTATTAGCTGGAGCTATAACAATGTTATTAACTGATAGAAACTTTAATACTAGCTTCTATGATCCAGCTGGAGGAGGAGATCCAATATTATATCAACATTTATTCTGGTTCTTCGGACATCCAGAAGTATATATTTTAATTTTACCTGCTTTTGGTATAGTTAGTCAAGTAGTATCAACATTTTCTGGTAAACCTATTTTTGGTTATTTAGGAATGGTATATGCTATGTTATCTATTGGTATTTTAGGATGTTTAGTATGGAGTCACCACATGTTTGCTGTAGGATTAGATGTAGATACTAGAGCTTACTTTACAGCTGCTACTATGGTAATTGCTGTACCAACGGGTATTAAAATTTTCTCATGGATAGCTACATTATATGGAGGAAGTTTAAGATTTACAACACCATTAATCTTTACATTAGGTTTCTTAGCTCTATTTACTATAGGTGGTTTAACTGGAGTAGTCTTATCTAATGCTTCATTAGATATAGCATTACATGATACTTATTATGTAGTAGCTCACTTCCATTATGTATTATCTATGGGTGCTGTATTTGGTTTATTTTCAGGTTTCTATTATTGGATTCCAAAAATTGTAGGTAAAACATATAATGAATTCTTAGGTAATGTTCACTTCTGGGTTTTATTCATTGGGGTTAAAGGAATAATTCAGATTTTGATTTACTATATTATATGTTTTATTATGAGATTATTAAGCAAATCTATTTCTATTAATGAAATAGTAGATAGAGACTTAAAGGATATAGATTTAAATGATATTGATGATTTAACTTTAGTTAATAAACTAAATATATTGCCTACACCTAAAACTCCTAATCCTAATAAAGGTAAAAATAAAATAATCTTTGAAAAATTGAATAATATACAAGCAGAAGCTAAATTTATAGATATTAAAGATTCTAGATCAGATATTTTATTAAATATTAAAGATAAAGGTGGTGTTTATATGTTTTTTAATCTAATTAATGGTAATTGTTATATAGGTAGTAGTATTAATTTAGCTAGAAGATTTAGAATACATTTAAGTAGTGTAGGTTCAGTTAAATTACCTTTACCTCTAGCCATTAATAATTATGGTCCTAATAATTTTGTATTTTTAATTTTACAATATTGTGATAGAATAGAAGATGTTTGTTTGGGATTAGAACAACATTATCTTGATTTATATAAACCTAAATATAATTTATTAAAAATTGCTGGTTCTTCTCAAGGTTTTAAACATTCTCCTGAAACTATAGCTAATTTAAAAATAACGTATGCTGGAAAATTACATCTCAGATTTAATACTAAAGTATCTGAACAACAAAAATTGTTAACTAGTGTAACTTTAAAAAATTATTTTGCTGAACATGGACATCATAATAAAGGTATATTAGCTACTCAATTAGGTGTAGGTGGTACAAAAATAATAATGAAAAGTGAAAATGGAGATATAATTTCATTTCCTTCTATAAATGCTACTAGAAAACAATTTAAAGTTAGATTTTCTACTATTTCAGGAAATGTAGACAAAAATTATCCGATTTTAATAAAAGGCAAAAAATGGTATGTATTTTCTAAAATTTAGTATTACAAAATAAATTTAATAAAAGAAGCGATTAGTAATAAATAATATTTTATTATTATAGGGAAAAATTAAAACCCAAAAAATAAATATCGAATTTATATAAATTTATATAAAAATTTTATTTATTTTTACAGTATATTTTATAGAATAGTTTGTATAAAACAAAAAGATAAATCACATATTAAAATTGATATTTCTTTATCTTAAATTTTATTATTATTACTGTGGCAACCTCCAACCTGAACAATTAATTTAAACAAAAGAAAAAGAAAAAGAAAAAGAATAAGAAAAAAATTAAATATTTTATAGTCATAGTGTATTACAAAATAAAAAAATCATTTCTAAAAATAAAAGTTACTCATTTTATGTAATTTTATTAAAAAATAAATAATCACTATAATCTTCATTGAAGTTATTAATTATTAAAATTTAACTTCATTTAAGTTATTAATTATTAAAAATTAAACTTAATTTAATTCATATTTATTATAAATAATTAATTATTTATTTTAATTTTATGAATCTTATTCTTATCTCAAATAATGTTATTTAATTTTGATTTTATAATTGTTTTATTAGCAATTATTGTATTTGGAGGTTTATTCAGTTATACTTTCTATATTATCTTTCCAACTGTATCTAATAAATTTAAACTATCACTAGTAAGATTGTCTACAATTGGTACTGTATCTACACAAGTACAAGGTAAAACTACTGTGGTAGTATTACAAGATTCAGAAGTAAATCAACTTTTAGAAGTTGTTTTTAATGAAATTGGTAATTCTACTGATATTCCTATGTCACTTCTAAACAGTTTAGGTTTATATACCCCAACTATTGTACTTTATTTACAAAATCTGGGGTATACAATTATAGTTGGATAAATATTTATAAATATTAATTTTTATTATCCCCACCAAGGATTATTAGTTGAGGAATATAAAGAAAGTTTATTAGCCCCCTAATATTTGAATAATTCAAATATTAGTAAACAACATTCTATATGCTAGAAACTCCTAAAGCTTAGTCTACCAATAAATAAATATATAGGTAACAATGATGTAAGATGTAACAATGGACAATTAGCAGGTAACCAAATTATTATAATAATTATTTTATAATATATAATAAAAGTAGGAACCTCAGAGACTACACGAATGTGATTTTAGATATTTCTAAAATTAAGACATAGTCCAACCTTACTAGAAATAGTCAGGATTACTTGTAACTTAACTTTCTTCCCTCAACACTTCTTAGGATTATCTGGAATGCCTAGAAGAATCCCTGATTATGCTGATGCTTATGCTGGATGGAATGCCGTATCTAGTTTAGGTTCTTTAATTTCATTAGTTTCTGCTATCTTATTTGGTTATATTATTTATGATCTATTCGCTAATGGTAAAGAAGTTTCAAATAATCCTTGGGCTGTACCTTCATTCTTTACTTCATCTGTACTATTTAATGGTGATACACAAAATGTTAATACATTAGAATGGTCATTAAAAAGTCCTATTCCATTCCACGCATTTAAAATGTTACCTGTACAATCTTAATTTATTTAAAAATAATTTTAAATAAAGCTTAATTAATTATCCCCACCAAAAACTTATCATCATATTACTCAAGGTATAGTATTAGGATTTATAGGTAGAAAAATATTTGTAACTGGAGCACTTATAATTACTTGTACAATCTTAATTAATTATAAAATTAATTTATTTCAATAATTCTAAAATAGGAGATAAAGTTATTACCACAACCGTGATAAATTTATATTAGATTCCGTTAGGTGTACGGGAAGATTATTATATCCCTGCGCTATACCCTTGTTCTTACAAAAGTAAAGGGTTTAATGTTTAGCTCCAGGCCTATAAATTTATATAACCATAAACTAAGTCACATTGATTTTTATATTCACATAAAAGAGTAGATTAATTAATAGATACTATTATATATAAAAAAATAAAAATATAAAAAATATATTATATCTACTAATATTTAATATTTATATGTAATAATGTATCAATTATATAAAACATCTATTTAACTATTAAAATAGTAAATCGAACAATGTTTACGATTAAATAGAATGGAATATTAAATAACTAAGTAAATTAAAAATACTTAGTCTTTGTATTAAATAATAATCCTGCTCAAATACAAATATTTGTATTAAGTTTTTGTATACCATTATATTTGCAAATTTTAAATATAAATAAGCCAACATAGTTTGCCTTAGTTGTAAAAGAGCGCAAGGAAAAAATCAAATTAATGAATATAATAAATAAAAAATCAAGTTTAGCACCAATATTTGGAAATGTAATTAATTCACTTTCCGAAAAGTCAAATACTGAAAAGATTAAATTCTTTTCATATAAAAATATATTTAATAAAAGTATTTTATGGGTAAAATTATATGATAATTATTTATATAATTATTTAAATAAAAATACAAATAATAAATTCAGTATATTAGAACCTAAAACAAAAGAAAATAAAACTTTAGCAACCACTAGTTCACCAGCTTTAGCGTCTGTTACAGGGGCAGTGGATAATCAAGTACAAATAAGTAAAAATATTATTAAATTAATTAATAAAAATCAAAATCAAAAAGAAATAAAAATAAATATAAATAAATATATAAAATCTATTTCTAAATATAATTCTGAAACTGTCAAATATCAAAATATAGTATATCAATTTAATAATAAAGGTATACAAAATAGCAGTGTAGGAATAAATAAAAATGTATTTACTTTATTAGAATCCACATTTTTATCAATGTCTAGTTTAATAAGTAAACCTTTTATTGTTATTACTCCTAATAAAGTAGTTATTCAATTATTTTATTATTTAAATAAATTTGATTATAAAAATAATTTTTTATTAAATAATAATGATAAATTACAATCACTATGTTTAAATTTAAGTAAAATATATAAAAAACCTGTAGAATTAGAATTAGATAGATTACATTATCCTTATTTTGATAGTAATATCTTATCTAATATGATTGGTTTAATTAGTAATATTGTTAAACTTAGATTTATTATTAAAAATTTATTTAAAATAGCTAAAATTAAAAAAACTAATAATTTTATTAATAAATATTCTATTATACCTTCTTACTTATCTGGTTTTAAAATTAGAGTAGCTGGAAGATTATTAACACAAAGAGTTGTTCCAAGATTAACAGTTAAAACTATACAAAGTGGTACTTTAGCTAGAGGTAAAGCTCAATTTGTTGATAGTGCTAGATTTACAAATAAAAATAAAAGAGGTTCATTTAGTATAACTGTAACTATGGGACATATATTTTTTTAATAAATAATTAAATAATTAAATAAATAAATATTAACCCCTTTTACCAAATTTAACCTAAAAGAGTAGATATCTAGCGTATCTATCATAATATAATTAGTTGATTCATCTAGTAAACGGGCAAGTTACCCAAAGTCATATGATAGTAAGTCGAACCTGTTTAGTGAATTAGCACACCTTTTTAATAAATAGGTAATAATTATATTTTGGAGTAAGGAAACTCAAGGTCAAGGCAGGAGCCTAGTCTAGCGAAAAATAAAAAAATAAGAGGTTCATTTAGTATAACTGTAACTATGGGACATATATTTTTTTAATTTATAAATAATTATCCCCCAATAAAAGAGTTAACTATATAAAAATACTTCAATAAAAATAAAAATCAATCAATTAAAAATCAATCAGCATAATAGAGTATAATGAAAATTAAATTGCCATTATATCATAAAATCAACTTAATTAATTATCATCTGTCATGTATTAGTAACTCAATTTAATGGGGAACATGACAGTGTTTAAATTAATTTAATACTTCCTACTTTTCAAGAATTAATAATACCTTGAAATCCGTAGGTTAAAGGAATAAGGCTTTATGGAGGTCGATTCTCACAGATAATAATAACTTATTATTTAGTAATTTAAAACCAACACAAAAATCAATGATCAAATTAAAAACATATCCTATTACTAATAATCTTATACTAACTAATGAAATATTAGGTAGTTTTATTAATAACTTTTGGAATGATGTTTTTATAAATATCAAAGATACATCTCATCTATTGTTAATGGTTAAAGTTCATTTTACTGAATCAGAAATGGGTTATAAAACATTAGGTAATTTAAGAAAAGTAAACTTCACAGATAAAGAATTATTCATAGAATATTTATCTTTAAGATTAGGTGTTGTTAACGATTCTTATATGTCTGTTCCCATTTATAATATCACCTTTTCATATATAATCAAAGAAGGACTAGCACCAATTGAAGATAGAACTTTATTACAAGATTTATCAAATAAATTAGTATCATTTCATACATTTAATAATATGAATTTACCAAAAAGTATGAAACCTAGTGATTACGGTAATATTCTTGGAACAACTGTATTTGAAACATTTACTAGATACTTTGTTACCACTAATAAAAAAGTATTTCAAATTGATGTTTATCTAGAAGGTATGATGAATAAAGTAACTATTTTAGGAGCAATTGATTTATCTTGGATTGATACAAAATTAGCTCATTTAGAAGATTCATTTACATTCAAAAGAGAAATCAAAAAATCTACTATTTATTTCTTAGATGGAGAAATAACATTATTAAGAAAACAAATACTTAATGTAAAACCAATTAAAAACTTAAATGTAGATAATGAAATGATTAATGACTTTTACACATTCAATATCGAAACTATAAAATTAGCTAATAATAAATTAGCTCCTTATTTAATTTGTGCTTATAATGGACTTGATTATATTTCTTCTTATGCTAATGAAACATTAGATCAAAATAGATTATTTAATGATTTTATAAGTCAATTATTATCTAAAGTTACACTTTGAACAACAATCATTTATGCTCATAATTTTTCTGGTTTTGATGGATTTTTCATTATGAGACATTTATTTCAAATTGGTGAAGTTACACCTATAATAAACAACGATGGAAGAATAATCTCAATTAAAGTTAGAATAGGTGATAAAAAATCTGGAATTAAAATAATTCATTTTAAAGATTCTTATCTATTATTACCTGTAGCTTTAAGTAATTTATGTTCTACATTTAATATTATTATAGGTAAAAGCCACTTTCCATTTAAATTATATGATATATTTTATAATGGAGTGTTCCCTAAATTTGAATATTGGACTGGTATTGATTTAACTCAATATGGTTTATTAAAAACTTTATTTAAAGGTAAAAACTGGTCATTCAAAGATGAAGCATTAAAATATTGTAAACTTGATTGCCTAGTGTTACATCAAATCTTAATTAAATTCAATGAATTAATCATCAATAACTTTAAAGTTAATATACATAAAGTACTAACATTACCTTCATTAGCAATGAAAATCTATAGAATTCATTATATGCCTAAAGATTCAATTTATCCATTCTTAGGTAGACCTGATTGGTTTATTAGAGAATCTTATACAGGAGGAGCTGTGGATGTTTATATTCCACACAATAGAATTACAGGAATAATTAGTAACCTTGTAACTAAATTTATTAAATTATTTTATTATGATGTTAATTCTTTATATCCATTTATTATGGCTAAAACTCCGATGCCTGTAGGTAAACCAATCCCATTTCAAGGTGATATTAGAGCAATTGAACCCGAAGCCTTTGGATTCTTTTATTGTAAAATTACATCACCGGATAATTTAAAACATCCAATTCTTCAAAGAAGAATTAAAACTGATAGTGGTTTAAGAACAGTAGCTGGTCTAGGTACATGGGAAGCTTGGATATTCTCAGCAGAAATGGATAATGCAATTAAATTCGGATACAATTTTGAAATCCTTAATGGATACCAATTTGAAAAAGGATATATTTTTAAAAAATTAATGTCACTTATAAACAGGGATAGTTTGGCTAGTTATCAACTTAATAGAGTTAAGAAGGAATTGAACCCTAAATTTGATAGACTTTGCAGGTCTACTACAGAACCATCTGTAAACTTAACTCTTTTATTTTTTTATTTCTTTTTTCTTAAACTTAATTCTTTTATTAAATAGTAAAAATAAAAATATATAATTAATATTTAATTTCTTAAAAGAAGCGATTAGTAATAAATAATATTTTATTATTATAGGGAAAAATTAAAACCCAATTATTTTATATTTAATTTATTCAATATAAATTTATAGTCATAAAAATCAATTTATAAAAAATAAGATAAGAAGTAATATTTTTCTTGTTGCACCATTATACAGCTAATTTCTAATGCTGGGGCAGCTGTGGCAGGTTTATTTTTTTGCAAAGCTAAGCAATTAAAAATTAATTGTACAAATCTAGGTCTAATATAAATATATTAATAATTGATTTAATAAAAAAAATAACCAATAAAAATAAATAATCAAATAAAAAATAAAGCCTATAATTTAATGGTAGAATAATTTCTTGATGAGGAATCTATAGAAGTTCAAATCTTCTTGGGCTTATTATAAATTAATTAATACAAAAATATAAAATATAAAAAAAAAAATATATAGTTATAGTGTAATACAAAATAAAAAAATCAAAATAAACTAATAATATTATTAAATATAATATATTAACATATAAGTTAAATTATTTATTAACTTAAAAATAAAAAGATATTAAATTTTAACTCTATTTTCATTAATAAAATATAATATATAAAAAAATAAAAATTAAATGTTCTTTACTTTACCTGTCTATAAATAAAGGGCTAAACTAAAAAATAAATTATTCATTATTTTAATTTTAATTTCTAAAATAGTAATGTTAAATTTATAATTAAATAAATAAATGAGATTATTAAAATCGCATGTTTTACTTAGATTATTTAATTCTTATGTAATTGATTCACCCGAACCAGCAAATATCTCTTATTTATGGAACTTTGGTTCCTTATTAGGAATTTGTTTAATAATACAAATTTTAACTGGAAGTTTTTTAGCAATGCATTATCAACCTCACGTAGATTTTGCGTTTTCATCAGTAGAACACATAATGAGAGATGTTAATGCAGGTTATATCATTAGATATTGCCATGCTAATGTTGCTTCATTCTTCTTTATTTTTGTATATGCACATATAGGAAGAGGATTATATTATGGATCCTATAAATCACCTAGAGTATTATTATGGTCAATAGGAGTAATAATCTTAGTTTTAATGATGGCTATAGCATTCTTAGGATATGTTTTACCTTATGGACAAATGAGTTTATGGGGAGCTACTGTAATTACTAATTTATTAAGTGCTATTCCAGTATTTGGTCAAGATTTAGTAGAATTAATTTGGGGAGGATTTAGTGTAAGTAATGCAACATTAAATAGATTCTTCTCTTTACACTTTTTATTACCTTTCTTATTAGCTGCTTTAGCTGTTGCTCACTTAATTGCTTTACATATTCATGGTTCAAATAATCCTAATGGAATAACATCTAATACTGATAGATTAGCTTTCCATCCTTACTTTATTTTTAAAGATTTAGTAACTATTTTCTTATTTTTATTAGTATTATCTATTTTAGTGTTCTATTATCCTAATTTATTAGGACACAGTGATAATTATATTCCTGCTAATCCTATGCAAACACCTCCTTCAATTGTACCTGAATGGTATCTATTACCTTACTATGCTATATTAAGATCTATACCTAATAAATTATTAGGAGTATTAGCTATGTTTGGTTCATTATTAATTTTATTAGTTTTACCTTTAACAGATGTATCTAGAATTAGAGGTATGGCTTTCAGACCAGCTATGAAATTTTTCTTCTGGGCCTTCGTTGTTAACTTCTTTATCCTAATGTGGATTGGAAGTCAACACCCTAACACACCTTATGTTGAAATTGGACAAATTGCTACAGCATTCTACTTTGCTTGGTTTATTTTAATCGTACCAATGGTAGGTTTAATTGAAAATACTTTAATGGATCTAGCTACTGATTCTAACTAATATTCAAAAGAAAATTAAATAATAATATTTTATCCCCATGTTTCGCATGCTCTCCAAGCACCTCTAGACCTGTTAGAGTAAAGGAGGTATAGAATATGAATGAATAAAAATATACTAGGACTTATCTTATTTATAAAAAGGATCTAATTACAAAATATCATTAATATCATGAATATCCTAAAAGTATAAATAAATTTATGTGTTTCTCCTAATATATAATATTTTCTATTAAACAATTCTGTTTAACTAAACCTCAATATTATTAAATGTATAGTCATCAACTAAAGTGTTTGATAAAATAATTTGAATATTATTACTTAAGTATTTATGATTTGAGGAATACTTAGGCCTTGTATTAAATTTTAGTCTAGATCTCTGATCTGCAAGGCAGCTTATAAACATTAATGTTTTTATAAATAAATTTACTTTTGTTATAGTTTCAGTTATTGTAGGAGGTATATTTATTTATACTTTTTATGATTTAATCTTTACAACTATATATAATGATACTGGACATATAAGACCCGAAGCTTTTTTGATCTACGAGATCTTTAGGAATTACAAGTTTTGTAAGCTTTCTAATAGAGGTTATAATATTACTAATTCATCCAGATGTTTTTGTTTTAATTATTTGTGAGAGTTCTTGTGAATTTTATAATTTTATTTTATAAAAGGTGGACCTAAATAAGATTATAAATTAATTTAAAAGAAATAAGTAAAAAATTTTGAGCTGAAATAGTTTAATAGGTTAAAACATATCATTCATGACGGTATAACAAAGGTTCGATTCCTTTTTTCGGCTATTAATTTAATATTTTATATTACTTTCCCATATTTTTATTTATTGAATCTATAATCTATTTAATCTAATATTAATTATTTAAAAGTAATAGTAAAATTAATGTTCTTAATTTAATTTAGATAAATATAAAAATATTTCTATAGAACTCTACTTGCCGTAGGCAGCCTTAGCGAATTTAACATTAAAATATAAAAGATTTCTCTTAGTTTAATGGTTAGAACTGCATTCTTCTAAAGTGTTAATTTTGGTTCGAGTCCAAAAGAGGATAAATTTAATTAAAATAGTTATAGTGTATTACAAAATAATAATTGTTTTAACTTTATGTTTAAATATCTCTGCTATTAGACCAATAAATTTTATGACTATGCTAATTTAGCATTCAACTTTGCATTATAGCATTTATCTCTAACCCTGCTATCCTAAAGGTAAACAAGGTAGCCTTAGCACCGATTATAAATGGCATATTATTTTATATAAATAGCAGTGTCTATTAATAGACAATAAAATTAAATTTAAGTCAAACACTTGACCTATTTTATAGGCATATTATACTTTTGACAAAAGAAATATTTAATAACTTAAAAATTCTTCATTGAAAATTATTAAATATTAATAAAATACTCATTCATTTTTAATTAAATAATTTATTCTTTAATTGAATTTATGAATTTTTAAATAAAACCAATGATAAATAATAATTTATTATCTAATATATTAGATATATTAATAAATTTAATGGATGTATTAATAATATTATTACCTGTACTATTATCTGTAGCTTTCATGACAATAATAGAAAGAAAACAATTAGCTGCTATGCAAAGAAGAGTAGGACCTAATACTGTAGGTTATTATGGTGTTTTACAACCTTTTAGTGATGCTTTAAAATTAATTCTTAAAGAAACAGTTATACCTTCTCAATCTAATAAAGTTTTATTTTATTTAGCTCCAGTATCGGCATTAATTTTTAGTTTATTAGGTTGGGGAATAATTCCTTTTGGAGAAGGATTAACAATTTCAGATTTTTCATTAGGAGTATTATATAGTTTAGCTTTATCCTCATTAGGTGTATATGGTATATTATTTGCTGGATGGAGTGCTAATTCTAAATATGCTTTCTTAGGTAGTTTAAGATCTACAGCAGCTATGATAAGTTATGAATTAATATTAAGTTCTGCAGTATTAATTATTATATTATTAACAGGATCATTTAATTTTACAACAATAATAGAAAGTCAACAAGCAGTATGGTTTATTTTACCTTTATTACCTGTATTTGTTTTCTATTTCATTTCTATCTTAGCGGAAACTTCTAGAACTCCTTTTGATCTTCAAGAAGCGGAATCAGAATTAGTAGCTGGTTTCTTCACTGAACATTCAAGTGTACCATTTGTATTTTTCTTCTTAGCTGAATATTGTTCTATAGTATTATTTAGTTCTATTACAGCAATTTTCTTCTTAGGTGGTTATAATTTCCCTGAAATATTTATAAATGAATCTTATATTAATATTACATCTATAGTATTAGGTCTTAAAACATGTATATTCTGTTTTATGTTCGTTTGGTTCAGGGCTACTTTACCTAGATTAAGATATGATGCTTTAATTGAATTATGTTGGTTAAATTTATTACCTGTAGCTGTGGCATTCATTATATTAGTTCCTAGTATATTAATAGCCTTTGATATCGCACCTTACTAATTTTTATTAAATAATAATAATAATTTATCCCCACCACCAAAAAACTTTTGGCATCCTAGAGGACTTGAAAGTAATTCGTACTACCCTCTTTCTGATACAAGTAAACTACCACTTGAAAATAGTTTAAGAAAATCTTATAAATCACTATTAAATATATCTGTGGAATCATCATATACACCTTGGTATAAATCATTATCCACATGGAGGAACAATTTGTGCATTCTACTTAGGTTATAAATTTATAATTGATCCATTATTTATTGCTAATCTAGGAACTGATAATCCCACAGATGTATCCACAACTGTAGTAACTGGTCCTGAAGATGCACCAATAACTTTAACTGAAAGAGTTGCTAGTGGGATCAACAACATTACAGAATCCATCGGTAGAACAACAGGAAATGTATTACGAAGAGTAAAATATAATTTAAACCTGTTTAATTAGTTATTAAGTAGTAATGAATTAAGTCAAGAATTTAAATTATTCATGGAAAGACAGAATAACAATGTAACTGCAGATAGACAATATTTCCCATTTACAACTAAAAATCCATACTTACCATGGTATCAACAATTAAAACTTGATTTATTTGGTGAATCTGTAATTAAAAAAACTTACAAAGATTCAAAGCTATGGAACACGCTGATAGAGTTGCTAAAGCTTTAGAAGTCAGTAAAGGAAAGTTTACGGAATTAAGAGGAGTAAGTCCAGCCTCAACACCAAATATATGGGCGGCAAGTGTAGATTTCTCAACACCCGTACCAGCAACATCTTTTGCTGAAGCTTTATATAATTATAATTTACATAATCGTTTAAATCAATTACCAACAACACCAACATTTATAAATGAAAGTGTAATTCAATTAAATCAAATACCAACAACACCCACAATTCATCCTGGAATAACTTCAAGTATATTACCTGATGTAAGAGGATGGTCAAATCATGAAGCTGGTGAATACACAGATAATCATCATAAATGGTTACAAAATTGGAAAAAGAATAGAGTTGCAATGGCTATTCCAAGTAGCGGTAGTGGAAGTGAACCTGTAATTGAATTTTAATAATTATCCCCAATAAAAGAGTTAAAGATTATTCACCTAAAAAGGTTAGGTATTACGTTTGTCAATGTAAGTATATCAGTTCAAGTCTGGTATAATCCGTCTTAATATTAATAGTTAAAAAATAATTAAATTTTAAGAGTGTAGTATCAATTGGTTAGTATGGCGATCTCCAAAATCATCGGTAGGTGTTCGAGTCACCTCGCTCTTGTAAAAATAAATTCTTGAATTTATATAAAATATTTATAAACTTAAAATAGGGCTTTTAGCTTAATAGGTAGAGCACTCGATTGTCAATTGAGGCGGTCCCAGTTCGAATCTGGAAAGGCTCGTTTTAATATGAAGAGTTCAAATTTTAAATTAACAATTTAGAAAATTAATGAAGTATAATATTAGTTAAATTAATATTAAAAACTATTTCTACGGGGAATATAATAAAGTTATATTTTATTCAAAATATTTAATAACAAAAATAAAAATATTAAATAACAAAAATAAATATATAAAAGTATCGATGACAATATAGTAATAACATCAAAGTAATTTAAAGGGGTTATTAAGGATAACTAGCAAATTTATAAAAAAGGAGGTGTAAACCAAAAGCCACAAATTCATAAACTTATAAAAAATATTATATAAATTATAATAATTATATAAGCTTGAATAAAAAAGAATGTGGCGATCCTAAGGGAAACCTTTATATAAAAACTTCCTGAAGCAAATCATTCTAGTAAGGAAAGGAAAGGAAATCAACCGAGACTCCGAAAGTAATGGTGAGTGAAATCGGATTAGCCAAGTAAAAATTATAAATTGAAAATCTATCAATATTTATGTCACAATAAAATAAAGATAACTACAAAAGGTGAAAGTCCTGTAGATTTATAATCAAACTAAATAAAAAGTACGATGAGAGAAAACTTGTCGGAATAAAGGGGAACCATCCTCTAAGGCTAAGTATTATAAATTTAGCAATAGCGAAAAGTACTGTAAAGGAAAGTTTGAAAAGTATTGTATTAACATAGTGAAATAGACTTGAATTAGTAACCCTATAAGCAGTCGAAGTTTTAATTAAAAAAATGACGGCGTACCTTTTGCATAATGGGTCAGCAAGTTAATAGGAGTAGCAAGGTTTAAAGCCCTAGCGAAAGCGACTGGACTTACTAGCTTAATTAAAATTAATTAAGAATTTTTATTTATAATATTTAACTGTTATAAATAGAAGTAAGATATTACCTTACAAAATAAGCTAATATTGCCTAGAAAATAGTGATGGATAAGTTACTTCTATTAGACCCGAAGCAAGGTGATCTTTCCAAGACCAGATTATAATGGATCGAACGGGTGAATGTTGCATAATTCTCCGAAGAGTTTTGGAAAGCGGTGAAATG
>Ga0307516_10001212_pt1 | contig 35908 bp, 56 predicted proteins | sample 19_EM_MG_FD_203310 | JGI IMG/M metagenome (GOLD analysis project Ga0307516, IMG submission 203310) | Populus trichocarpa ectomycorrhiza microbial communities from riparian zone in the Pacific Northwest, United States - 19_EM | ecosystem: Host-associated > Plants > Roots > Unclassified | place... | reverse complement strand
CGCGCGGACAGCGGCGGGGAAACGGTCAAAAATGTACGCCGCCATAGTCTAGATAGGCTTCATGCGAGTATGATATAACAAAAAAAAAAAAAAAAAAATGCCCGTTCTCGGCCGCCAAGTGCAGCGCCATCCACCCGCTACTGGTGACCGCCGAGACGTCGGCGCCTCGACCCAGTAGCTGCAGGACCAGAGCCTCGTGTCCGTTCTCGGCCGCCAAGTGCAGCGCCGTCCACCCACCTCTGGTGACCGCCGAGACGTTGGCGCCTCGATCCGGGAGCTGCAGGGCCAACGCCTCGTGCCCGTTCCTGGCTGCGAAGTGCAGCGCAGTCCACCCGTCGCTGTCCACCGCCGAGGCGACGGCTCCTCGATCCAGGAGCTGCAGAGCCAGCGCCTCGTGCCCGTTATTGGCCGCGAAGTGCAGCGCCGTCCACCCGTCGCCGTCCACCGCCGAGGCGTCGGCTCCTCGATCCAGGAGCTGCAGGGCCAGCGCCTCGTGCCCGTTAATGGCCGCGAAGTGCACCGCCGTCCACCCGCTACTGGTGACCGCGGAGATGTCGGCGCCTCGACCCAGGAGCTGCAGGACCAGCGCCTCGTGCCCATTTTCGGCCGCGGCGTGTAGTGCCGTCCTTCCGTTACCGTTGACCGCCGAGACGCCGACTCCCACATCAAGCAAATGTTGAGTAATTTCCAGGTCTCCAAACCTAGACGCGTAGAGTAGCAGCCGGACTACACGGCTCCTCAGTACAGACTTCGAAATGAGTTTTGTGGGGAGCCACAATTTCATACGGGTCATCCATCCAAATTTGGATTTGAATATACTGGAAAACTTCCGCCCTAATCCAAACAGGCAGACTGTGGCAAGGTCACTCCCCTCTTGCTGAAGAGCCTCTGATCGACGCCAAAAAGTGTCTTTAGAACCTTTGGTTTGAACACGCTGGCAATGGTATTCGATCCAGGGTTGTAATGTAACTTCTGATACGAAAGCTTCCCAAAGGCAAGTCAAGATTTGGCAGTCATCTTTGCAACGATTCAAATGCCATGGCCAAAATACTGCCGAGTAGAGTAGAAGGTGGCGATCATGGTAACGTCCTTCTCGTGTCTCAAGGGTTGTGTCATAGTCTGTCCAAGACCTCGAAGAGCAAACCAGCGAAAGGCAGATTTTGGCGATTTCGGTGTGAGAATCGATCCTGAGTTGCTGGGTCTCCAAGTATTCTTCCACCGAAAGGTGAGCAAACCGGAAAACGTTCAGGCGTTCGTCCAAAATGAGGAGGTTCTGACAGGCTTTCAGCAAATCAGTCGCCCTTACGCCCGCGACTTTGCGGGAGAATTCCCCTGAGCCGTCGACTTCGACCGTGATTGCATCAAGCAAGGTTTCCGATTGCAACGGTTCGTAAGAGCACTGGACCCATCGGAAGGCGTTTAGTGCTAGTTGGGAAGCGCGACGACCCTGCTTACGAATGCGGTTGTATATTTCGCCATACGCGTCTGTTAGGGTTTCTGGGAGGGCCTTCAGGCTGTCCCTAACATCGTCTAGAGTGACCATGTCACAGAGCAAGGTAATCTGAAGAGCTGCAAGTTGAAACCTTCACGCAGCCGTCAGCAGTGACACCCATCTAGCAGGAGTTCAGGCAAGCTTACATTCCCTTGGACCGTTCACAAAGCACTTAGCAAATTTCGTCTCTGGGCGCATTTGAGACATTGCCGTGCAGCAGCTGCTTCCCCTCGATCATGCCCTGTACCTTCTCTTCCACAAACCGGATGATGTCATCGACATTGACTTCTGGTTCCAACTCAATCCTGGGAAACATCTCGAACTGCATGAGGATATCGGTATCCATTCGAGTAGTCGCGAAAATTTGATTTTTCCACCACGTGCTTGAATGCTTTGAGTAATCTCCACCGCAATCTGTGATCGACTTCGTCTAGGGCGTCAATGCAAATCGTTGTCCGAGGGTATACAGCCGTGAGCTGAACAAGGAGGAACTGGCATTCTCTAAGGGTCAACCTCGAAGAGAGTTGCCCCTTCGTCTCCCTTTCCTTTTAAACATCGAGGACCGGCTTCAGGAGCTCGCCTTCGGCTGGAGTTTGCACAAGTTGCTGAATAAGCGTGCGCAGAATGCTCTCGGGATCTCGGCGGCTTTCCTCGGCTCGATTGCAGTAGAAGTACGCCAATTTGGATTCAGCTGTTGGATTTGAAATGAACCAGTCGATGACTTGTGATGCGATGTAAGTTTTGCTGGCTCCAGCTAGACGAACTGATCAGAAGAGTGCTCCTTCCCGTTGAGGATTGCGGAGACTTACGGATTCCCCGTAAGAGCAACAGCATCGAGCTGGTTGATTCTCTCCAAGTGCAATACTTCTCCTTCCCCAGGATCCACTCCCCTGAGCCTTTCAGACGGTCATCACTGATGCGCATGTGGTGATTTGTATACGGGACAGTGGAGATCCATTCTAGAATCTCGGTTCTCTCTGGTTGGTATCAGTCAGGGTCGGAAAATATCGGTAGGACAAGCATGTCTCTAATGGGGAGGTGTTGCTCACTCTTGGGTCTACCAGCGAGGTCTTGTTAGCTAACCGTAAGATCCTGTCGAATCGCTCTTCGCCGGATTTCAGGTACTTACAAACCCGCCAGAGACGAAGGTTATCGCACCATTAAACACTCCTCGTAACTCGGCATGTGTGGAATGCTGGTAGCTCCGTTGGTTCTCTACGCCCTCACTAGTGTCCATGTTGAACTGGTGGAAATGTTAGGCTGATCGTTGCTTGTTATGCGATTACTGGTGGGTTGATGACGAGGAGTTGGAGAAGAGGGATGTTCGTCTGACTGAAAGAAGCTTGGAGTATCTAGATGTATGGTAGTTCACTCTCTGGTCGGGTGATACTGCTGCAAAGGTGTACTGGCTCAATGATTTTTCCGTTCTCGTGGAGTGCGTGGGAATGGAGGGAAAGGCGAACATACACCCCAAAACACCCCGCTTTCTCCTCACTCGCACCGCTTCGACTGCTCCCGGCCGACGAAAACCCGTGGACGTGCGATATGCGTGGGCAGGAGAATTGCAGTCATTCTGTTTCTTTATTGGTTGGTAGAGCAATGAGCAGCACGCCAGTCAAGAGTGGTTCTCTGCAACACAATTCGGCGCAGGGGTCACAGCCGACCTATCTATGAGAGGCAGACTCCACGGCCCGCAGCCAACGGGCCAGAGCTGTACCTGGTCGCGCAGACGAGTGAGACCTCGCGACGCGTTACCGTCTTATTGGCTCTTTCGGGGAGCGATCGGCCACCATCCAACAACAGACAGAAAATCGTACACACAGAGGTGAGCATCGGAAAGAGAAGGGGAGCAAGATTACCTGTTAGTCTTCTCCAGCGCTCACACCTATTAGAGAAGATGAGGAAAAAATGGAGGATTTATTGGTCGGATGTTGCAATCATACTCCGTCTACTCCGCCTGTGACCGCTGCCCCACGTCTGTGCTGGAGGAAGAGGTCTCGGATCTTGAACCGAGCCTTAGTTACCACTCCCTGGCGGAGCCATACCCCGCCCCCCATCACTCCGGGGGGCGGCGGGGGCCGGTCGAAACGGGGCGACGAGACAGTAACAGCAGAGCTGCTCCTAAGTGATATCGGAAAGAACGAGTGGCAAATAGTGTTTACACGTCACATCCAAACCTGGCAAAATAACACGTGATGTTGATATCTGCAGCCCAAGTGGCAGTCACAGTGAAGTATAAACATAACTAGTGCCGAGCTAGCAAGCTAGAATATCCCGTACCGTCTCCACATCCATCTCCGCTCCTCCAGACGGGGTCCACCTAGATGTGCCTTCCACTTTGCGCTCAGTCACGTTACGGGGAAAGGGGAACTCACGCATGGTGTAGCTAGTCAGGGCCGGGTAGCCGATCTTGGCGGAGAGGGTGCTGCTGACGGTGTTGTATCCACTTGGGATGATGTCGCTTGATATGGCGCTGCCGCCGCCCGTCACCTTCATCTGCGCGCGCACGAGACGTAGTGCTTCGCCGGTATGGAGTGGAGAGTGACGTGCTCGGTGCGCAGGAGGTACATACCCCTCGGTGGCGGGGGTGCTGAGAGGAAGGCGAGTTGTGGTTGTTGTTCTGGCGGACGTATTGGTATTCGCTGGTGACCGTACTGCTGACGATGAGGCAGGTGGAGCGGTAATGGGCGACCACTGGCTGCAGCAGGACCGTGCAGGCAGCGAGAGACTTGCATGTTCGGACCGACGAAGGAGTATATGTGCTTGGCTGCTTGTGTGCTAGCTGGCGCTGGCTGTGCATATGAGTGAAAAATAACTGGCATTGTACTGGTGGACCACTATTGCTGCGCCCGTGTCATTGGTCGGTTCCAACGGCTTCCAGTAGAGTAGGCTATGCGTTTCCGTGCTCATCGCGGATATGGAGAGCCTTGTCTCATCCGTCAATTAAACATCAATACGCACCTCGATACCGCTCCCCGCCCCCCCGTCCGGCCTTGGGAGTTTAGGCTAAAACGGTCAACGGATTGATCGCGTGGCATACCCCAGATTCTCCCTTAAATTCCCACCTATGTAACTGCCAATAGGCAGAGTCATCTCCATGACGAGCGGCGGCTCGCAGCACGTAAGGCCCGTCGCGGTTCGGTTCCGGCACCCAGGGATAAAATGCCCGCAATTAAGGACCAAAACTCTTGTGATAGATGAGCAGGCACAACCGAGATGCGATCGTAAATCATTGTACATCGTGCACACATAGCAGGGGAGTCACGGTTCGCGTGTCCCAGCGCCCGCCCTCTCGTCTCGACATCCACTTCGGGATCGTCATTCCAGCCGGATGGATACGCCCTTCCTCGGAGGGCCGTCCCAAGTCTCGATGTGGTGGAAAGACAGTTCTGGCGTCCGCGAGGAGTCTTGCCTCTCCTACGGGGATTCCGTGGCCACGAGGCTATACACGGTAGAATGAAAGGTCCGGGACTTCAGGCGAGAGATGTCAAGTAACTATCGACAGTGACATGTCATGGGATGGGGGTTTTGGGGGCCACGGGATCCTCGTCTCGAGCCGTGCTATGGTATATAACTACAAGTTGAAGCCGTAAATGGTGGAATGAAAGAAAGTACGTGAGGAAAAGTTGGAAATGCAAAATAGAAACAAGACCTAGAAAGTAGTACGGCCTAACACATTTTCTATCCCATGAGGGGGATCCGTGAAAGACAAGGTAAGAGACGAGGTAAAATACGCCGGTAAATCCACAATGCCACGCCAAACTCCATTCATGTCGTTCGTTAGTGTGTGGGTATCACATGTCTTTGGTTGCTTACGGGTTCTGCTCCGCTCCGGAAGAGGAAGCATCACCCATTTCAGTATCGTCTGTATGAGCAGCCGACGAAGATGAGGCCTCCGGAGCTGGAGCTGGAGGCCTAGCAGCCGACGAAAGTAAGGAGGCCCATGGGCTCTGCTCCGGTCTGGAAGACGAAGCATCACCCATTTCGGTATCGTCAGTGTGAACAGCCGACGCAGATGAGGAGGCCCCTGGAGCCGGAGCCGGAGCCCTAGCAGCCTCGTATTCATCCCTCTGATACCAGGCTCTGATCGCCGCGGTAGTAGCGTCGATGAGCTTTTTGTCCTTCTGCTTGTGAATTGCAACCTGGGCAGCAACGAAAGCCTCGAGTCCTTTGGCAAGCTCCGCAATCTTCTTCCACCTCTGTTCAGCGGCCTGGACGACAGGCTCGACCTCCCGGACACAGGACTTGAAGGTCTCGCAATCGGCTTCGCTGGCGAAAGCGACTGGAACGTACTGGACCTCTTCCTTGACGGCAGCCGCAGGGGCCTCGATCGCCCTGGAAGCGCCATTCTCCTTGGATCGCCTCCTGCGAGGGCGATCCTCCAAGTCGTAGGGATCGTAGGGGTTCTCGATGTTGGGATTCAACAGTTCGTCGCCCAGGTGTGACAGATCGAAACCAGTGGACTCGAGAAGCATGAGCTGCGCGACGAATGCCGGATTGGGACGGACTCTGGGACGGCTTTTGCGTACAAAATCGAGGGCGTTTCCGAATGTCTTGCCGTGATGTTTCATGACTGCATTTCCCGTGAGCACCCCTTCTCCATCAATCGACCCGCCACCAGAGAATAAGTTTTGACGTACTGTAGGCGACAACGATCGCTCCGCTCCTCGAGATTCCCATGCGGCAATGGACGAAGACCCTGACCTTGCGTTCCATCGGTCCCGTGAGTGTCTCTGGTTCCGCAGGATTCCCTACAGCATGGGTCGGCAAGACTCCGGTGAAAGCATCCTCGATGAACTGGACGCCGTCCAGAAGCTGGGCGAGCAGGTTCTGTCGACGGTTGTCACGGACGCGGTACTGCTTATGAACGATACCAGTCCAGGCCGGGATGTTGACCGCCTCCGAGGTGAGCGAGAGGACGTGCGTGATTCCCAGTGAGACGAGCCAGCCGGAGCCGTTGGCAGCTTGGAGGCTGGAGATGCATGTGAGACGGGAAAGGTTCTGAACACGATGGGCGGGTGCGCGAATTGGGGGGGAGAACTTACTTGCCCAGGTACAGGCCTTCAGCGATCACGTCCATGCTGGCTGCGCTGGGTGCCTGGTATAGAGAATCGTCATGGACATTGAAGAGTTCGGACATGTTGGCGATAGGGATGGCGGGTGGTTGGGTGTGGGGTCGTGGGGTGGTCGTGTGTGCGGCGGGAGGGCAGTGGATGAGGTGAGGGGAAGCCGGAGCTGTACATACATACATAGATAGGAGAGCTTTCGGTCGCTTGGCGCGTTCTATCATGCAGACTAGGGTAGTTGTGTAATTCCTACATGTAGGAGGACTGGATGTGCCTCTGCCTTTTTTTGGTCGTCCGGACACTCACTAAAATGTGGTGGGCTGTGCTATCGCATGTAGGTTCGACTTTTCTGCAGGACGATCCGGCGCCTCGCCATGGTAACCGCCCATCACGGATCACTCGGTAAGCTGTTACTGGCTCGTCGCCCCGCTTCAACCGGCCCCCGGCGCCCCACGCCACCGATGATGCAATCGGCCGTGCGGGATGAGAAACATCGCGCCGTGGGAATACATACCATCCAATTGTCACAGATCTGTCGTTGAGGGGGCTGGGCACGGCGCGTAGGCGCTGGTAGATATCCACGCCCATCACCAGCCGCCATCGCGTACGTATTCTTATTGGACTCCACCCTCTCGCGTCCACGCGCTTTGATTCGCCGCGGAAACCTGTTGACATCGACTCCTCAAAACAACACACGTGATAGGCCGGGCGGTTAGCGGGGCTTCCTTGTTGCTGGGCAACGCTGCCACGTAGCTGCATGTGGAATCAAAACACCACTTAACCAGCAGGACCGCCCCTCCCCTGTTGTGGGCTGCCGACGTTCACGACCCCATCCCATCTCCATCCCCGCCCGAGCCCAACACACAGACGAGTCGAACATCCAGCCGCGCCAAGAACCGGCACTACATGAAACAAGATCGCTGAAGCGATCGTCCGAAACAATCGCCGTGTTCCGTCACTCCAGGTTTGTCGTCCCAGTGAACTGAACGTGCTGTTCTTTCGCCACGAGAGTGATCGACCGCAACTAACGCCGCCATTGCCGTCAGATCATGTCCTCCTCGACGGCCCACAAACGACGAGAATCCACCGAACGCGACCCGTTAAGCCCGCCGCGCTCTCCAATGTACTCCGATGAGGACATCACCGACATGCCCGCGATCTCGTCGCTGAACGCGCACGCCGCAACCGTCGAAGATGTTTACGACGACGAGCGCGAGCACACGCACCACGCATCCGGCTCCACCGCGCCATCATCCCCGCCGACCAGCATCGATGCCGTGGCCGCGGCCGAGAAGCAAGCCGTGTTCGCTGCCGCCGCTTCGAACGAATACGGGAATCCGCATGCCGCGTCAATGTACTCCGACGACGACGAGGACGACTTCGCGTTCAGGCACCAGCACGACACGCCCGCCGATGATCCGGAATCGCAGTGGGAATCCGATGGTCCCATCGCCAGTCCCTCCGAGCCGAAGTCGCACACCCACAGCAGGACGCAGAGTAATACCTCGACCAAGAAGTCTGCCACCCATTCGGCCCCCAAGATGTTCTCCAAGTCGTCGCGCCCAGCTAGCAAAGGACAGCAGCAGCAGCAGCTTCTGCGCCCGATTATCCCTAGCGGTACCGCGCAGACTGCGGAGCGGCGAAGGTCGACGCATTTCTACTCCTCGCGCGCGTCGTCGGCCAGCTACAATGAGGCGGGGAAGGACGGACATAAGGCACCGCTTGTGCTGCTGCATGTTACCTTGCTGTTCCTGCCCGGCGCCGAGGAGGCGATCGTGAACAAGATCACGCCCACGATGTTGGAGAGGGGATTGTTGGTCGAGCACCCTCGCGGCGACTACCAACTCCTTGAGGAGCTCATCATCGACTCTCTCGGGCTCGACGACGCCACGATCCCGGGTATGGAGGACGACGACGAGGAGGAGGAAGACGAGTGGGCGAAGTCTCTCGGCGTCCGTCGCGTCAAGGCGAAGAGCAAGTGGGAGCTCCGCGTGTATGCGGCGAACGGTCTGATGACCCCGGGAGCGTGGAAGCGCGTCTGGGGCGAGATGGAGCGCGTCGACGTCGAGATCGGCCCGAGGAACTGGCGCGCCAATGGCGTAGCCACTTCCTCGAGCATGTGGAAGAAACTGTTCTCGTTGTCGGATGCGAACTCCACCGTGAAGGCGGGCGAGTTAATGAGGGGTCTTGCACGCGGAAAGACGGGACGGAGAGATAGCCAGGGCAAGAAAAGACAGAGCAACTCCGGACTTCATACGCCGCCGCCGCAGCCGAACGACGTCAAGCGGCTCGCGGTGGTTGCCGGCGGAGTGGCGCTTCTGGTCGCCTCATCTCTGGGGCTGTTTTGGGCTCTCGGTGGAAAGCAGCGGTGGACGGAGACGGGCATCCAGAACCAAGTCACCTACACGGCTGGGGGCGATGGTGTCCCGCAGGTCGTCGTCAGCGAGGATACCGGACTGGTCGAGGCACTGAGCGGCAGCGCCGAATCGGGAGTAGCGGCGGACGGAGTGCTGATGGTCGAGACGACCGATCCCTCTGCTGAAAAACTCCCCGTCTGCGACGAAGGACAGCCCGAGAACTCGTTGCCCGATGATGGCAGCCCCGCCGGCGATGCGACGCCAACATCCACCGCTCAGTGCGTCAACGTATCAACCACAGAAGCCGCAGAAGGTGAATCTCAGACCCAAGACAAAGCCACGTGTAACGGCGACGAAGCAGCATCGTCCAGCGAAAACGTTGATGCCGATGCGTCCGCACCCCCCACCGAGGCAATTGAAGAAGCCCAGCCCTCAGCATCCGATGCCGAACCCGTCCTGCTCGACTTTGCGGATGGAGAAGAGAGCACATCGGCGACCGGGTGGTGGAAGAAATCGTGGTAGGGAGGGGGGAGGGTTTTCCAACGACGTAAGGAATTGCGGACGGTTGTGGAGCGGGAGATCCCTTTTTTTTGCCATGTTTTAACTTCTTCGTCACCCCCGATCTTTCTTTCCCTTGTTCGAATCCCTCGATGTTTGTTTGCGTCCTTTTTGGTTTCTTTGGGGAGAGGCCAGTGCTTTTTTGGATGAGTTTAATGATGGACCACGTATCCATGATATGTACGAAAGAAGATTAGCGACGAGTGAAATCGATGAGCATAAATGTAGTACGTCATGCATACTTCCTCTGGACCTTCGACGGGCCCCTGCATACGTCAGCAATAGCACGCTATGTCACTCACCGCCGCAACCCACACGCACACAGAAGTGGGGTGGAAAGATAGCAAATATCGTCATCAGCATTGCGTGCTCTTTTTGCACAGCGGCCAGACGGCGGAGCACCGCATATTGAATTCCCGCCCGTCCACTAGTGGGTTTATGCATATTTTCTGATGTCGTTTTGTTTGGCCCTCGGGGTTGTCCCAAACATTAAAGCCCCCTCAAAGCAAGAAACCACTCCCTCACACCCACCGCGCCGCGACGCCTCTGTGCCACGCTAGCGTCCTTTGACCCACCCCTCCTCCCGTTAAGAAGGCAGCTTCCACCTTCCTTCCTCCTTTCCCTCTCAACCACACCAATCCACCTTCTTTACCTTCCAACTCCTCCGTCTTCAACACTCTACTCCGCGCTGTCTAACATCTCTCCCTCCCCCTCAACAATCTCTCCCTCCCCCTCAACAACTCTTCACGAACTCCTTAAACGATACCAAACCCCTTCGCAATGCAGTTCGCTACCCTTGTTGTGATGGCTCTGGCCTCTCTTGCTGCTGCCGACGGTGTCCCCCGTCAGGTTGGGTGAGTCTTCAACCCCGCCGCTTCTTCCCATCATGCCATCTCCCTTCCGCTGTTGCCGTCGTTGTACATGTCCTCCTAACCACGGCCCAAGCCGGGGTAACAGCACCACGGCCGCCGCTGAGTCTACCGTCTATGCTCCGACTACCGTCACCATCCAGACCAAGGTTCCGGGTAAGCTGATTGCCCTCTCCTCTCCGCTGCTGCCCCCAGTGGTAAGATTTCGCGGGCGTGCTAACGAACATGCCATCGACAGAGACTACCGTTTACGAGACGGGCTCCGCTCCCACTAGCGAGATGGCTTCGGCTACCCACATCGGCAATGGCACCAGCAGCTACTCCGGTCCGATGCCCACCAACGCCACCAATCTGACCTCCACCGCTGTTCCCCCGGTTGCCACCGGAGCTGCTGCTGCCCTCTCCCCGATGGGAGCTGCTGCCGGTGCCATCGCCGTCATGGCCGGTGTCCTCGGAGCCCTCTAAACGACAAGTGGATCCCTCCTTCCCCCCTTCCCTTTCCCGCAAAAGTTACCAAAAGTTGTTTTGTTTTTTTCCCTCCCTTCCTATTCCAATGGGGTTGAGATTTCTCTCCATTTCTGGGGTTGTTGCTGGCATCTGGTTTTTTCAATGAGGTTCATCTTCTTCGCCTGGCTACCTGGAGTGTTTCGGGGGATAGATCCTAGACGCGGGGGATATGTGATGCGGTGGTAATAGGATACCTTGTCCTTTTGAACTGGGAATGGTGTATTCTTCATTTTTTTCTGCTCTTTCGTCTTGTGTTTGTTTTGCCGTAACATGTTGCTCATGGGAAGGGCATTAATGGGATGGTTGCGCTTGTCAAGTATCGAGGTCCATCGAGTGATGATCCGAGTGAAGCTCGACTTCCCGTCCTGAACCCTTGCATAGCGCGTGCGTGCAGCTTCACTTCGATACCTGCCTCCGGCATTGGGCCAGATGTCGCATCCGCCGGGTCCGCGAGTTTTTACTCCACGCGGCCAGCCAGCGGCTACTGTACTCTAGAGTAGGTACATACATACATTCCGGCTTTTCCTTTTCGTCGTACGTGTACTAAGCACACATACCAGCTTTTCCTTTCGTCGTGTGTACACACGGTATGAATGCGTCCTCGTTTAGCCACACCAGTCCCACGCGGCTGTCACGTCGCGCCAGACTGGGGGGTGGATCCGACCCGAGTGAAGGCCACGATATCTATCGATGTATGTATTTGAAAGGTGCATGACGTGGGCTATGGACAGATAGATAGTTCTGCAGAGGCGTTCCAGCCAACAGTTCAGCAGATATCTAGATACCTAGTAAGTAACTGCCACATCTACCCGCCTAATAATAAATAAGCGGTGCTAACCAACTGTGTCGCTACTGAGATCTGGAGATCTGTACTCATCGGCGATGTTCCGTGTGTATGCATGCCGACCAGCAAGCCGTATCTATCCAGTGCAGTGTACTCTACTCTACATGCGGTGAACGACGACGACGGCGACGACGGCGACGACGACAACAGTCTGCGGCAGTGCCCAACACAAGTAGATGCAGCCGTACGGATACACATCTACATCCACCCATGTATCGGGACGGGAGAGCTGGGAACTGCTGCGGCTAACGAGGGAAGGGGAGGTTGCTAGATATGGACCCGGGTTTGAGAGCAGAGCGCAGTTGGATAGGGCAGGCGCCGTGAGGTGAGGCGAGGCGAAGTGAGGCGACGTGAGGCGAAGCACGGGTCGCTGGTGAGGTGGGGAGTTGTCGTGCCCGGTGTCGCCCTTTTTTTCCTTTTTTTCGTCTTTCTCTGCACACACACTCACGCAGACGCCTCTTCGGGAAAGAGAACACGATGGGGAGGGGGGAGGGGGGGCGGGGAAGTCCAATCGGATTCGCAGCGGATGCGGATGCTCGATTGCGGATTAGCGACGGATCGCCCGTCCACAACGAGCATGTCTGCGCGGGGCGTCGTGCGCGGCAATGGCTGATGTGGGAAGTGCGAAGGGCAACACAGCTCCCCAAGCAGTCAAAATTTGCGATGTTGCGGGCGGGGGCTAGGGGGGTGCAGGACTGGACTTGCCGCTTCTGGAAACTTTCCACGGCTGGGACGAGAGAGACCGAGAAAAGCCTTGTGTGCGTGAAGGGAACGCGGCGAGGAAAATGTGAGAGCGGCGGAGAAGAAGAGGAAGTCGGGAACCGAACATGAGAAAAGAGAAAAGAGAGAGGAAAGAGGGAAAGTGCTATTTCTCTCCACGGCTCGGCGGAGAGAGACAACTCGGTCGCTCTTTTTTTCTCTCCATTCCTCTCTGCCTTGCTCGAGTCCGATCCGCCCCCCCCGCCTGCACTTTCCCTTCGTTCTGTCTCCCCCGTCCAATACGTTGTCGAGTTCCTGACGAGTTCCCGCCGGTGGACGAGACAGAAAAAAAGACCAGCAGGCTCGAGAAGTCGAAGAGAAGACGCCCGGAAGCGAGCGAGCACGACGGCGCCGCCAGCACCGAGCCCGACCATGACAACTACCGCCCCACGGACAAGGACTGGCTGGTAGGCGGCCCCCCGAACGTGCTTCTCCAGCTCGACGAGACAAGAGTGTCCTGACGTTTCCGCAGCACGAGTTGTCGCGTTCGTCATCTGAAGTGTACGTACCCTCCCCTCGCCTCCCTCCACTGTCTTCCCTCTCCTCCGTCTGCGCCTCCGTCCGGTCCGCCGGCGGGTTGTTGGTCGGTCAATCGGTCCGGTCGGTCGGTCGGTCGGTCGGCCGGCCGGTCGGCTTTTCGGTGTGGCGATGGTGGGAGTGCAACTGTCCTTTTTTTTTCCTTTTCTCGGCCCGTCGAAACTCCCTCGCTCTTCTCCCGACATCACGTACCTAATGTTCCGCCTCGCTCCACAGGTGACGAGCAACGTCCCGTGTGCCGACGCTGCCAGAGAGCCAATCGGGAGTGTGTTCCAATTTCTTGTGTGAACCTTTCCCCACTCCACGTGAACACCGACCGTCTAAGCCGTTTCGTGTGTTTTTTCTCGTCGGCAGGTGTGTTCGCGGTTACAATGTTCGCTTTCGCTACGGCACCGATCTCGGCGAAGAACCTCCCGCGGGAGGCAGGGCCGCCGGCGGCAGGGGCGGCGAGTTCAGATTCGAGAGGGACCAGGTCTGGTGCGATACTCTGGGGCAAGGTATGCGCCTCCCGCTCTCCCTTTCCTTTCCGTGCCGGAGGCCAAGTGGCGGGATACAGACGGCCCCCCGGTCGCCTGGCACGTGCAGTGTCATGGTTCGTCACCCGCAATGTCGGCTGACGAGCTCGTAGTCTCCTTCGTGGACGAGACGCCCGACGTGACGCGGAACTACGACGGCGGACTCGCCTCCGTGGGTTCGCCGCCCTCGCACGCGAGCATTCCGTTCGGCGCCATGCGACAGGTCGCGATCCGCAGCTTGATCTCACCGTCGTCGTCGGTGGCGTCTCCGCCGAGTGATGGCGGTAGCCGTGAGAACTCGGCCGTGCACTCCCCCATCGACGAGCCCGCCCCTCGCGAGTTCGAGAGTGGCGCCTACCAGATGGACGAGTCCCCGCGAGATGGGAATTCCAGCATCGGCCGGAGAGTGGAAACCAGGCGACTGCCGCTCTCGGACATCCTGATCCCGCCGCCGCAAAGGGAGAGCCCGCTGACCTCGCCGCCGCCGTCGAGGAGGAGGACCTACGACGATCCGATGGATGAGGATGACCACGAGGTGCAGAGGATCGCGTGGCCGCTCGAGGATCACAGGGATGCTATGCTGCTGCGGCATTTCATCACGCATCTGGGGAAACTAGTGGGTGCAGTCGTTCCGTCCCCAATCCTCGGCGTTGGCTGACGGCTGGACAGTACGACATCCACGACAGCAGAAACCACTTCCAAACGGTGGTGCCACTGGAATCGGCCAGCAATCCGATGCTGCTGAGCGCGATGCTCGCACTCGCCGCACGCCATCTCACGCACACCGGCGACTACGATCCCACCGTGGCGAATCACTACTACCGGCTGTGTCTGAAGCGGTTCGTTCCCGCGCTCGAGCCAGCCGGCGCAAGCCTTGAACCGGCGTTCCTGGCGACGACGGTGTTGCTGAGGACGTACGAAGAGTTCGATTGTCCGTGCTCCGTATCTCCCTAGTATGGCCCCAAACTGACCCGGGACAGCGATGCAAGACGACTCCCAAGTCAGTGGTGGATACGTAGCCTGTGCGTCGGCACTGTTCCAATCCGCTCCCCCGCACGATCTGTCCAGCGGTAGTCTCCGCGAGGCCTGCTTCTGGATCCACCTGCGTCCGTCACACCCTTTCTCTCTTCCCACACACCCACTGACGCGCCGCTAGGCCAAGAAATAACCAGCAGCTTCCTCTTGCGGCGTCCAGTGAGCACGCACCTGAGCACGCTGCGTCACTCGCTCTCGCAGAGCTCGGCCTCCATTTCCCGCGACCACGTGCTCGCCAACGAGATAACGTTGTTAACGGGCGAGCTGGTGAGCTTCGCCTTCAGCGGCCACTGGAGCAGCAGCTACATCGCGTGGGAGCACCTGCGGGAGCAAGTATCGTCGTGGCATCACAGCCAGCCGACCAGTTTCCAGGTGCTGTACCGGGTTCCGCGGGACGTCAGTCGCGGGAAATGGTGGCCCGCAATCTGGGTACCCTCCCCCCCCTCCCCCTTCCGCATGCTTTCACCATGCTAACCCCCGGCTGCGGCTTTCAAGTACACGCTCCCGCACCACGCGACGGCGATGCAGTACTACCACCTCTCGCAACTGCTGCTGGCGTTGTACAACCCGAGTTTCCCGCGGATATCGTCGGGCCCCGGCGTCACCCGCGACGCGACGGCGAAGGTCGTCGACGAGGTCGTCGACAACGTCCGCGCCATCTGCGGCATCGCGCAGGGGAACGGCGGCGGTGCCGGCGGCGCCGGGGCAGGATCGGACGGACTCGTCGCCGCCGTCGTCGACACGTGCAGGGGGTGGTTCGAGGACCCGGCCGAGATACTGGCGCTCGACGCACTCGTGAAGGAGATGGAACGCGGGTGGCCGAAGAGCGCTCGCTGGGAGGCGTAATGGACAGGCTCGGTTAGAATACGGCGTTTTTTTTTGTATGACTTTTTTTTTTTGGAGAGATGTGCTGGATATATCTAGTTGTAATACGGTGATACCCCCCCACTCAGAATACAAGACAAGTAATTATGATGCCTAGTATGTACCTGCGACGCGGCTAAGGCAGGCGAGGCTGATGATGATGATGATTCATTGATCGCATGCGACCCTATTGGATCATGGCGATATTATACACAGTCCTTTCCTGTTCACCGTCAGCCCACTGGCGGCCAAGGCAGGCGAGGCGACCGCTCTGCACACTCGCACACATATCCCACTCGCGCGGACGGTGGACGCGGAACGGACTGTACATACTCCTCGTCATGATCTACCTAGGTCGCATACGAGTAATGAATAAACAAAAAAAAAACATATCCCACTCGAGTGACACTTGATGCACTTGCCACTCCCCGCTCAACCGGGGGGGGGGGCGGTCTTCTAGCCGCTGTACGCTTCCAGGGGGGCTGGCGTTGGTGGAGCAAGGTGGAGGGCGGTGTCCGTTGGGGGCGGCGGCGACAGCCAGGTTCATCACGGGGCGTTGATTTTTCCGATTGCCGTCCATCGCACCGGCAGGATATTATACGACACGACTCACGTAGTGTAAAGCGACAACATCAGCTGGGCCGCGAAATGGGCGAGCGAGACGTCCTTCACGACAGCGCTCTTGACCTGTTTGTGCGGTCTGCAACTAACTATCTTGCAGGCGGGGGCTCACACCTGCGGTGGCGAGGCACTCCATCTTGCGCTAGTGTCCCGACGGCCGCGATTCCTACGTGCGGGGGCAGGAGGGCGCCCGCGCTCCCGTCGAGCGAGCATGGGCATGGATGCCGATGGCCTGATTGGTTGTCTGCGTATGTATGCAGACGGGCGCCGGGGCGCGAAGGACGACACCAGACTTCCCAGACGACCGGTCTCCCCGCCCAGCAGCGCTCCCAAGAGTGCGGCCTGCGACAAACTATAATTACGACCACTGAATCCTCCCTTTTTTTCCCCTTCTCTGGTCTGTGTGAGCGCTGGAGAAGACTAGATACCGGTCCGGAACGTATCCTCCTGATACCGATTCCAGTGCGCGGGTAAGAGCGGCGCACTCCGCATCGTAGGCTTCCTGGTTGTCGCCCATGTGGCACTTGATGCCCTCCCAGGTCTGTCCGTTCTTCCACACTACTGCGTATCCGGTAGCCCCATCCTCCATCCGTTACCTATCGGTGAACATTGTCAGTCCAGGCCGGACCCTCTCTGCCTCTCTCTTAGCCTTGGCTTCCCCCTCTTGCAGCAGTTCCGCGTCAAAGGTCTCCGCCTCCTCTAGCAACACTGTGCCCTCTGTTTGTCCACTGTGTGCGAGTGCGTTTGTCAGCCGGCGCCCGATTTGTGTTGGGGCTCCCACCACCTCTTGTGCCTGGTCTCCCTGCGGTAGGATAAACAGTCTCAGTCCAATGTGCCGCTGTCTGTTCTCTAGCTGAGCCGCCACTGCTCTGATGCCGGACTCCATCGAGAGAACTCCCAGGTTGGTTGTTCGGAAGCAGCCTGTTGTTGCTCGGGCCTCCTGATTGGCCAGCCGCTGAATCTCCTCCACCCGTCCTTGGGTTCCCGTGGTGTAGTCCCCTTTCCACCACAGTTCTGCCCCGAACATGGTGGTTGACTGAATACACACCATCATAACTTTTCTGCAGTTGGCCGGCGAGAGCCCCATCTGCCCTGTGAGCCGCCGGAGCCTAGTCATTGCCTTCCAGCCTTCCTTCATCTGGGTGGCATGGTGTTCCTTGAGCGAGAGCTGGGCATCGAGCCAGATTCCCAGCCACCTCGTCGCCTCCTTGGTGAACGGGACATTGTTAGCGCCAACTGCCACTGTTGCCGTGGGTGCTATTCGTTTCTTGTAGAACAGTGCTGCTTCCGTCTTGCCATAGTCGAAGGCTACTCTGTTCTCAGCCACCCATTCGATCAAGACTGTAGCCGCCGGCGAGAGCTTCACTGCCACTGCCTTGCTGTCTGCGCCGTCCGCCCACTAGCTGATGTCATCCACGAAGAACAGGCCCTGAAGACCTGGTACTGCTGCCTCTACCTTGTTGAAGATTCCTGACAGGTAGGTTGTGGAGAGGATTGGTGCCACTGGGGACCCTTGGAGGATTCCCGTGTCCACTGGATTTGCCTTTCCAGTCTTTCCGTTGAGTACCAGTTTCACCTGGCAGTCTGACATGAAGCTGCCTGTCCATTTGATGAGATCGCGTTCCACTGTCAGCGCTTCCAGGCATCCCGCCAAGTGCACCTTGCTGACATTGTTGAATGCCGACTTGACGTCCATGAACAGTGCGCCCGCCACCTTCTTCCCCGCCCACGCCTGCTGGGTGCGGTTCATCAAGACTGCCACTGCGCCCGCAGGACCGCCGCTTGCGGCACCCGTATTGGCCCTTGTGGAGAGTGCGCTTGCATTCCAGGTGGTCGGCAATCAGATGGGCTGCCGTTCGCTCCACCAGCTTGCTAATGACGTCCAGTAGTGAGATGACTCTGTATGGTCTCACCTTTGCATAATCTGGCTTCCCGAGCTTTGGGAGAACTACCCCCTTTGCCGTCTTCTATATCTTCGGGGGGTAGCTGGTCCGGATACATGCTCATACCAGTTGAGTGATCCGCCGTCGATCCCAATACCAGAAGACTTTCAAGATATCCACCGATATCCGGTCATCACCTGGCGCTGATGCATTGGCTGCCTTGGCCAGCAGGGAGCCAATCAAGTGAGCGTCGACCCGCTCAAATGCCCGTCTACCTGCCGCTGGCTCATATGTGCCTGGTGGTCCCTTTGGGAAGTGCGCTTTGAGGATCACTGCCTCCCTCTCGTCCTGGCTCTCGGCAATGTTGCCCTCCTCATCTACCAGTGCCTGTCCGGTCCAGTTAAGCCTGGGTGCTGTATAGCTCGCTGCAGTCTACACCCCCCCTGGGCCTTCTGAAGGAATCGGTTCCAGCATTCCTTCTTGGCCTTTTGAATGGCCTGTCGCAGGTTACGTCGCGCATCTTGCGCGCGCTCTATGCCTGCCGGCCGCCACCTGCCATGTCAGCCACTGATATCCTACCCTGTGATCTCCTTGCTGGTATCTCGGCTGCAACGGATCCCTCCAAGTACCTCCCACAAAATAACCTCGTGGTCTGAGCCAGTCACCTCTTCACTGTCAATGCTCCAGTTGAGCTCAACGCTAGGTGAAGTGAGCATGAGGTCAATGATCGAGTGATTGTCGCCGCCCACTCGTGTGGCCTCCTCGGAGTTCCATACTACTAGTGAGTGGTCGGTTATCAGATTTTCCCAGAATGGGGCATTCCGTCTCGACGTTGCCCTCCCGTTCCACATCTGGCTGTGGGCGTTCATGTCCCCGTCTGCGCTTCTCGGTGGACGTTTCCGGGAGGGGTGCAGAGGCACGCTGGCCTCGGGCGATCTTGATAGCAGCACGCTTCGCCCGGTACCTGGCATCCTGGGCAGGGTGCCCTCCCCCGCAGTTGGGGCACTTCATCTCCGTGTGGGGGCACACCTTTCCGACCTTCCCACAGGCTGCCACCTCGCATCTGTGCTCCTCGGTCCTGTGGGCGCCAGCGCAGATGGTGCAGGTCGCGGCGGCCCGCAGGCACCGGAACTCTGAATGGCCCCATTGTCCACACATGCCGCACAGGGTGTCCGCCTTGTTGGGGATATAGGGGAGGGCGCGGAACTTGTTGCCTGCCACCCACATCTCCACCGACAGCTTTTGGGCTGTCACCTTGCCTGGCACCTTAATGATCACCGATGCCGCATTTTTCGGGAGGCGGCCGGCCTGGTAGTACCGTTTGATGGTACTCACCGACCCATCCACTTCATCGAGAGCGGAGGGACCACAACTCCTGGGCTCTCTCCTCGATCTGCTCCCTTAGATCCGCCAGCCCATTCGGGTGGCGGTACCGGTCATAAGGCACCAGGATCTTGAGCTCCACCCATGTCTCGTTCGCGACAACATTGATGATCGCATTGTCGGCCTTCCTGGCTGCTTCCAAAATCTCCATCTTAAAGCGAAGGAGCACCGCCGCTGACGCCCCGAAGGGCGCCGTCGTCGATAGTCTCCCCTGTACCGAGATCCTGTACCGAGATCCTGACATGAGCCGGCGCCACCTTGCTGAGCGCGATGTTGACAAAGGCCGCCGCGCTCGCTGCCACCGACCAGCAGCAGTTGTGAGAGGTGGTAGTACTGCATCGCCGTCGCGTGGTGCGGGAGCGTGTACTTGAAAGCCGCAGCCGGGGTTTAGCATGGCGAAAGCGTGCGGAAGGGAGGCCGAGCTGTGCAAGAGCGAGTGACGCAGCGTGCTAAGGTGCGTACTCACTGGGATGGAGATGCATGGAGCGGGCGTGGAGGCGCCGAACGGAGGGGCCTCCACTTTTCCTTCCCACGCCGGACTTCATGGCGTCTGCAGGAACGCTGTAGGGGTTGGGCGGTGCTTTTCCTTTGTGTATTTTCTTTTGTCCTTTACACTCGCTGCCCTTTCCTTTGTAATTCCCTTGGTGTGCATCACATCTTCTTGGGACAGGCCTGGGCGGAGGGCAAAGGGGGTGCTGGAAACGGGCCGCCACTGCGCGGACAGCGGACAGGAAACGGACTGTACATAATCCCGCCATGACCTAGATAGGTCGCATACGAGTGATGATTAAACAAAACAAAAAAAACCCTCCATCTCGTCCTCATTAGCCGTCTCCTCCGCCCAATCCTCCGCCCCCACGTCGAATCTCCACCCCCCCCTCCCGAAATCCTTTGCAGAGTTCAGGGTCTCCGCCGTTCCCACCTGCTGTGGGCAGTTGGTGGCCGCAGCCGAGAGCGAGAGCACAAGCGCTCCCCCCATAGCCTGCTTGCCTGGCGTCGCGAAGATATCGTCGACGTCGCGCGCGCCGTTGCCGTGTCCGTTGCGGTTGCCACGCCGGAAAAAGCCCCGTGTGCTCTGTTGCTGCCTCGCGCCGGGAGCAGCGCGCCCGAACCTGGGTCTGCCGGTCTTCTCCTCCACTTCCATCGCTCCCACCACACAGCTCTCGAGCTCGCTGAGCTCGCTGCCAGAATCTTGCCCCATCTCCACCTCCCGGAGAGCTTCCTGGTCTCCCAAGAGCTCTCTCGGTAGGGGGCTCTCGCTATGGTCGAGCTCGGCAGCCACAACCGCGGCTGCTTCGGTCGAACATCCTGCGTCACCAGACATCGCGAGTCTGATGAAGCTAAAGTGTCGCTAGGTTTTGGTGTGGTCTGTCGGAAGTCTTGACAATTTTAGGCGTTGAGTTTCGTTCCGGGGTGGTTGTTGTGATGCTCCCCATTGAAATGGACGATTGGGTGAGGCGGGCGTTCTAGCAGTATTGGAGAGTTGACGAACGTAGAGTAGCGATGCATACGAGCAGCAGGCCAACAATTTGTATAGGGGCAGCCTGCAACGCGTATGAGGGAAATCCAGCAAAGCGTACAAATATATCTAGGTGAGTGATGCGTATGAGCAGTAGGCCGGAATGCATACAGGAAGTAGGTTTGCGACGCGTCTGGGCCTCTTACCGAACAGCCATGCTTTGTACGGGCGCGAGGGAAAAGTTGCGAGGAATAGTGTTACTACAGGTAGCCGTAGATATTTCGTGTTCAGTTGTAGTTCAGGAGACCCTATTTTTGTTTTTTCTTTCGTCACTCGTTCTTGTGGTCGCGGTTGTGGCGTGGTGCGCAAGAAATACGATTTGATTGTTTGGCGGGTTTGTCCTTATAGGCCGCCGTACCATAATAGCCACGTAGCAGTGCCGTAGCGTCAGTATATATTGATGACATTTTCCTTCAATTGTGGTTGTTGCAGGAAATTGGTTGTCGACAGAGTGTGCCAAGGTCAGAGCTGATTACGACATGCGACAAAAGTGGTAGCACGATAGATAATCCCACTACGGAATAATTAATATTAAAGAAATCATTTCACAGCAGACCAGGAATTAAATACGGTTTTGTTGTAAATAAGTACTTAATCCAAACGCAGCCGTCAAGGATAGAATTTTCGATCGTCCCTCGCAGCGATAAAGCCCCGTTTATTGCTACTGTAGAGATAGAGAGTGTGCCGGGGATTCGAATGAGCCAGTCATACGAATGCCGAGACACTAAGAGGCTTAGCGCCACTTAGTGTGCTACTAGCGCTGCTTGGCATGACTGACGTATTCTATTTAATTCTAGAGGTGGCCTTTTTGAGACTTCGTTCTGGAGATCTACTTTGATGGCTGCAATTGCATAAGCTGAGGATGGATTCAAACCGTTGTGTTATTTGGGTGAAAACATAGGGGGTTACGGTGATTCAGGTACGTGGGCGGTAATCATACGGCAGCACTGACCGCCGAGCTTCACCCACATCACTCATGCCAAGCAACGCTAGTAGCACACTAAGTGGCGCTAAGCCGCTTAGCGTCTCGGCATTCGTATGACTGGCTCATTCGAATCCCCGGCACGCTCTCTATATAGCTGTAAATTTACATCGCTTGAACTATCTCAACTAATTGGTTACTAGTGCTCAAAGCCAACATAGTCTACATAAAAGGGTGACTCCCGGCATTGGAAATAGACTGTTCGCCATGATCTACCTAGGTCACATGCGAATAATGATTACATTAAAGTAAAAGATATCTTCCGGAAGGTGGTAAGCTACGGTGACGTCGTATCTCGTCATCCGCGATAGCGACCTAACGCTTCGTGCTGATGGAAGAAAGTGAAGAAAGTACTCGAATACTCAGCTATATCAGAGGTCAGTTATGACTAATACATACTTCACGATAAAGAGGAAGCGAGGCTACTGGGAGGAGGGCGGGGCGGTAGTGGCAGCCAGCAGTTGGGCCAGTGCCTCGTGCCCGTTCATGGCCGCTAGGTGCAGCGGTGTCCTCCCGTACCTGTCGACCGCCGAGGCATCGGCGCCTCGATCCAGCAGCTGAAGCGCCAGTGCCTCGTGCCCGCTCATGGCCGCCAAGTGCAGCGGTGTCCTCCCGTACCTGTCGACCGCCGAGGCGTCGCCGCCTCGATCCAGCAACTGCAGCGCCAGTGCGTCGAGCCCGTTCATGGCCGCCAAGTGCAGCGGTGTCCTCCTCCTGTACCTATCGACGGCCGAGGTGTCGGCGCCTCGATCCAGCAGCTGTAGCGCCAGTGCCTCGAGCCCGTTCATGGCCGCCAGGTGCAGCGGTGTCCTCCTCCTGTACCTGTCGACCGCCGAGGGGTTGGCGCCTCGATCCAGCAGCTGCAGCGCCAGTGCTTCGTGCCGGTTCATGGCTGCCAAGTGAAGCGGTGTCCTCCTCCTGTACCTGTCGACCGCCGAGGGGTTGGCGCCTCGATCCAGCAGCTGCAGCGCCAGTGCGTGGAGCCCGTTCATAGCCGCCAGGTGCAGCGGTGTCCTTTTCCTGTACCTGTCGGCCGCCGAGGGGTCGGCGCCTCGATCCAGCAGCTGCAGCGCCAGTGCCTCGTGCCCGTTCATGGCCGCCAGGTGCAGCGGTGTCCTCCTCTTGTACCTGTCCACCGCCGAGGGGTTGGCGCCTCGATCAAGCAGCTGCAGCGCCAGTGCCTCGAGCCCGTTCATGGCCGCCAGGTGCAGCGGTGTCCTCCTCCTGTACCTTTCGACCGCCGAGGGGTCGGCGCCTTGATCCAGCAGCTGCAGCGCCAGTGCCTCGTGCCCGTTCATGGCCGCCAAGTGCAGCGGAGTCCTCCTGTACCTGTCGACCGCCGAGACGCCGACGCCAACGTCAAGTAGATGCTGAACAATTTCCCGGTCTCCAAAGCTGGACGCGTAGTGTAACAACCGGACTACACGGCCCCTCCGTACAGACTTGGAAATGAGTTTGGTGGGGAGCTTCAATTTTATACGGGTCATCCATCCAAATTGGGATTTGGGTATACTGGAAAGCTTCCGCCCTAACCCAAACAGGCAGACTGTGGCAAGAAGGTCCCTCCCCTCCAGCTGAACAGCCTCTGATCGACGCCAAAAAGTGTCTTTAGAATCTTTGGTTTGAACACGCTGGCAATGATATTTGATCCAGGGTTGGAATGTAACTTCTGATACGAAAGCTTCCCAAAGGCAGGTCAAGATTTGACAGTCTTCTTTGCAACGATTCAAGTGCCAAGGCCAAAATACTGCCGAGTAGAGTAAGAGGTGGCGATCATGGTAATTTCCTTCTCGTGTTTCAAGGGTTGTGTCATAGTCTCTCCAAGACCGAGATGAACAAACCAGCGAGAGGCAGATTTTGGCGATTTCGGTATGAGAATCGACCCTGAGTTGCTGGGTCTCCAAGTATTCTTGCACCGAAAGGTGAGCAAACCGGAAAACGTTCAGGCGTTCGTCCAAAATGAGGAGGTTTTGGCAGACTTTCAACAAATCAGTCGACCTTATACCCTCGCCATTGCGGGAAAATTTCCCCGAGCCGTCGACTTCAACTGTGACTGCATCAAGTAAGGTTTCCGATCGCAATGGTTCGTAAGAGCACTGGACCCATCGGAAGGCGTTTAGTGCTAGTTGGGATGCAAGATGACCCTGGTTACAAATGCGGTTGTATATTTCGCCGTACGCGGCCGCTAAGGTTTCTGGAAGGGCTTTCAGGCTGTCCCTGACCTCGTGTGGAGCGACCATGTCGCAGAGCAAGGTGATCTGAAGAGCTGCAAGTTGAAACCTTCACGCAGCCGTCAGCAGTGACACCTATCTAGCAGGAGTTCAGGCAAGCTTACATCCCCTTGGATCGCTCACGAAGAACTTGGCAAATTTCGTCTTTGAGCGCATCTGGGACATTCCCGTGCAGCAGCTGCTTCTGTTCGATCATGTCCTGTACCTTCTCTTCCACAAACCGATTGATGTCATCGACATTGTCATCAGGTTCCAACTCAATCCTGGGAAACATCTCGAACTGCATGAGGATATCGGTATCCATTCGAGTAGTCGCGAAAATCTTGACCTGGGTATTCGATGTTTCCACCACGTGCTTGAGTGCTTGCAGTAATTCCAACCGCAATCTGTGATCGATTTCATCTAGGGCGTCAATGCAAATCGTCGTCTGAGGATATACCGCCACGAGCTGAACAAGGAGATCCTGGCATTCTTGAAGCGTCAACCGCGAAGAGAGCTGCCCCTTCGTCTCCCGTTCCTTGTAAACATCGAGAACCGGCTTCAGGAGCATGTCTTCGGCTGGAGTCTGCGCAAGCTGCTGAATAAGCGTGCGCAGAATGCTCTCGGGATCTCGCCGACTTTCCTCGCCTCGATTGCAGTAGAAGTACGCCAACTTGGATTCGGCTGTTGAATTTGAAAGGAACCAGTCGATGACCTGTGACGCAATATACGTTTTGCCGGCTCCAGCTAGACGAACTGATCAGAATAGCGCCCCTTCCGGTTGAGGATTGCGGAGACTTACGGATTCCCCGCAATAGCAACAGCATCGAGTTGGTTGATTCTCTCCAGGTGCGGTACCTCTCCTTCTTCAAGATCCACCCCCCCGAGCCTTTTAAACGCCCATCACTGATACGCATGTGGTGATTTGTGTACGGGACCGTGGAGATCCATTCCAGGATCTCGGTTCTCTCTAGTTCGGTGTCAGCCAGGGCCGGAAATTATCGGAGTGCTAAGCGTGATTCCGATAGAGACATGTCGCTTACTCTTGGGTCTGCCACCGAGGTCTTGTTAGCCAACTGTAAGATCCTGTTGAACCTCTCTCCACCTAATTTCAGGCACTTACCCTCCAGTGACGAAGGTGATCGCACCATGAAACACTCCTCCTCTGAACTCAGCATGCATAGTATCATGGTAGTTCCGTTGGTCCTCTGCTCGCTCACTAGTGTCCATGTTGGACTGGTGGAAGCGTCGGTACGATCGTTGCTTGTTATGCGATTAATGGTGGGTTGATAGAGAGGAGTTGGAGAAGAGGGATGTTCGTCTGACTGGGAGAAGGTTGAAGTATGTAAATGTAGTTCACTCTGTGGTCGGACGATGTTGCTGCGAAGGTGCACTTGGGCATGAAAATATACATATATTCCTGGTTTCCGCAACCACCCCGCTTTCTCCCCACTTGCCCTACTTCGACCAGCCGCCGTGCCACGTGGACAGTGCGATATGCGTGAGCTGGGAAATTTCTAGTCATTCCGTTTCCTTATTGGTTGGTAGAGCCGGGCGCAGTCAGGAGTGGTTCTCGCATTCCGCCAATAGAAGACGAGGGAGCAGCACTATTTTGTGCAGGTCTTGTCTGGGGCGGCAGTCACTTAATACCAGTCGCGACTATTAGGTCATTAGGTCATTCGAATGCGTTGAAATGTAGTCTGGGTCGTTCGAGTACCGATGCGCTAGTGGAAATTGGGCGCTCTATGTGTTGTTTTTTTTTCCATAATTTTCTTTTTCTCGGGAAGAATTTCATGCCCGTTCATTCACTGCCAACATTGACAACAGTGAGTACTCAGCCTTCAGTCCCGCCGAAATTCAGCAACAAGGAGTTTTAGTGGAATAGCTATTGGTCCAGTTCTCAGCAGTTTTTTTTTTTTTTTTTTTGTTTATTCATTACTCGTGTGCGACCTATTTATATCATGACTGGGGGCGTAGCCCATATGCACAGTCCGTTTCCCCGCCGCAGACCGCGCAGGGCAGCACAGTGCAAGCATCCCTCTGCCCTCCGCCCAGGCCTGTCCCGCGAGAAAATCGCCGCGCAACAAGGAAAGTACAAAGAAAAGGACAACAGACACGACCACCCCTTACTCCGCTTCCGCCGGCGCCATGAACGGCGGGGTGGGGAGGAATAGCCGGTGTTCCTCCCTCCCTTCGTCCTCGACGCCGTGCTCCTCCGCCCTCCTCTCCTCTTCCCGCTCCGCTCTCTCCCGGAGCTCCCACTCCGACGCCTCACTTTCTGCATCCCCTCCCTCTTCCACAGCCGGCACTGTCCTCCCGACGTCCGTCGAGGACAGGAAGTCCAGTACCGCCTGACTCGCCCCTGGTTCGGCAAAGAGCTCGTGAGCCCCAGTTCTCAGCAGTGAGGGGATGGTGGGCGGACAGTTTCGGTCGCCAGGATCGTTGAAGCGGGGCGGGGTTCCGTGTCTCGGAAACGCCAAGCCCACATGACGGTCTGCTGTTCCGCTCGCAGTGAACTGGCAGGCGGGACAGGACCGGGGGGGGGGGGGGGTGGCTTAGTTAAAGCAGTCAAAGCGGTCCCGGTGTCCGTCTGCATATGTATGTACATACGCTGACGATCAACCAGGCCATAGGCATCCACTCCCATGCTCGCTTGGCGGGTGCGTGAATGCACTCCACCCCCTGCACGTAGGAATCGCGACCGTGGGACCCTGCACAAGATGGAGTGCCTCGCCATCGCAGGTGTGCGCCCCCGCATACAAGGCAGTTACAGATTTCACGGACAGGTGAGGGGCTCTTTTTTTTTGTTTAATCATTCTCGCATTCGACCTACATAGACAGGCGGCGTACATTTTGCCCGGTTTTCCTGTCCGCAGTCCGCGCAGTGGCGGCTCGTTGCAAGCTTCCCTTTGCCCTCCAGGTCAGGTGAGGAGCGCTGTCGTGAAGGACGTCTTGCTTGCCCATCTCGCGGCCCTGCTGTTGTTGTCGCTTTATACTGGTACGTGAGTCGTGTCGCATAATATCCTGCCGGTGCGATGGAAAAAAAATCGACGCCGTGATGAACCTGGCTGTCGCCGCCGTCCCCAACGGGCACCGACTTCCACATTGCTCCACCAACGCCAGCCCTCCTGGAAACGCACAGCAGCTAGAACACCCCCCGGTTGAGATGGTGGTGATGATGATTCATTGATCGCATGCGACCCTATTGGATCATGGCGATTATTATATACAGTCCTTTCCAGTTAACCGTCCGCAGCGTCCTTTTACAGTCCGCCGGCGGTCCATGGCAACTCACCCTGCCCCGCCTGGCCATTCCCATAGTCGCTGACTCCCATTGGAGCTCAACGAGGAGCCGTCGCCCTCGACGGCACAATCCCACCGCCAAAAGATGAAACCCGCCCGACACGTCCTGGCAACCAACAGTACAAACGATCTCGGCCTCCACACCGGACAAACATTTATCGTCACCCGCTCTCTCCATACACCTCTCCATCTCACGTCTCCAGTTCCAACCCCAAATCCCACACTTTTCTCCGCTGCCATTACACCCCCATTCTCGCCATCCGCACACCTGACAATCCACCTCCTCTCGTCACCCATTCTAAACACGCCTCCGCTTCCTTGTCCTCCTCTCCCCCTCACTATCATCTCCTCGCACTCCAGGTTCGACTTCGTAGAGCTTCCCGGCCCGGTGCGGGACCAATCCTTTTCGATACTGGCGTAGATTCGTTAGTAACTCCGGTTGTATAGGGGCGCCGGGAGGATACCGTAAGTGTTCCGGACGCACTGTCGAAAGCCCGACGTCATCCCGATGGTGGGTTCCATACAGAGCCTTATCTTTGTGGGGGTGCTGCAAGACAAAGGACATTCCCCCTTGGGTGACCGACCGGACAAGATATGGTCCCGTCCACCGGTAGTAAAACTTGAGGCCTTTCTCCTTCGCCACGGCAGTGTCCCGGAGCATAACAAGGTCTCCTGCTCTGATCGGACCGGGTTTCACCAAGTTCCTTGACGTTTGCGCCACCATCCGCTCTGCATACACCTGCCGGCGCTGCCGGGCCTCCTCCCGAACTACCTCCCTTTCCGCCTCTGCCCACAACACCTCCTTCACCGGTCCGTATTCGGCGCAAATGCCATACAGTTGGGCAAAAAGCGCCACATTCGCATGGCCTCGCACTTCTCTGGCTCGCTTATCATCGCCTGGCCACGGGTCTGGCCTGGCAGGAAGGGGTTCTTCTGATTCCGTAGGGCCCGGATCCATGTCTTCGGTCCGAATAACTTTCCGAGCAGTCGCATCCTGGCTGATAGCTTCCGTTCCTAGTTCCAGGGCATGCTCGGCAGATAACGCCCTGAGGCGTTGGTTTGCTGCCTCTAGCCTGGTGGCCGGTCGCATGTCCAAAACTTCTTCTCCTTCGGTACGCTTCTCTGAGATAGCTTTCGAATCCCGTTTTCCTGAGTGAATTCTGGGTCCGTGTGGTTCTTCGCAAAACACCTCATCTGGCCATGCATCCGGTCTGGCAGGAAGTGTATTTCCGAGTTGGTCAGTGGGTTCATGCCTTGCTCCGGGGCCTTGAACACGGCTCGCATTCTGGTACTTGTCGCCATGGTGCTCAAACCAACAGCTTCGGAATCCAGTGGTGGCGCTACTGCCAGTACCTCGTCCAAGCCGTCAACTCCAGCCAGGCAGAGCAACCGTTCCTGACCTTTCGGCTGTCCCAAATGTTCCTTGGTAGTTTCTCCGGGATCCCACTCTCTGCATCTCTCGAACTCCTTTCTTCTTCCTTCGATCTCCGTTAAGCTCACAATTCCAGCCCCGTCAAGCGTCGGCCGTATTTTAGGACCCTTTGAAGAGCGCTCCGTCCCGGGCAAGCGTATTCGGAGATCATCCGAATGATCCGATGGCTCCAAGAATCTAGGGACCTCCTGGTTTCCGTGGTCGGGATGTATGCGAATCTCGTCCTGTGTAAATACCGGGATCGTCCCACTCGATCCGACCTGGAGCTCGACGTGGCCTGCTCGCCCCCGTGCAGCTTCCCCGGTTGTATCTCCGGATCTGCTCAACCTCACAATCCTCTCGCTCGGGCCACTCCTGGCACCCGCCTTTTTCTCGTTTCTCTCAATTCCCTCATTTTTCTCAATTCTCTCATTTTTCTTAATTCTCCTGTTTTTCTCACCCACGCCGCTCACGACACTCATACTGCTCACGCTGCTCACAGCCATCCCACTTCTCTCACTTCTCTCACTCTTTTTTGCGCAACCCGCATCCTCGCTCTTCCCGTTTTTCTCACTCGCGCTGCTCACGGCCCTCACACCGCTCACAGCACTCACACTTGACTCATTTTTCTCACTCCCTTTTGCGTGACACAAATCCTCGCTCTCCCCATTTCTGCACTCGTGCCGCTCACAGCACTCTCAGTTCTCTCATTTTTCTCACCCCTGCCGCTCACGGCACTCACACCGCCCACGCCGCTCACGACGCTCCCATCTCTCTTATTCTTCTCAATTCTCTCATTTTTCTCATTTTTCTCTCCTTTCTCTTCGTTCTCTTTTCTCTCTTTTTTCTCTTCGGCGCCGCTCGCGACACTCACCCTTGCCGTACACACGCCGCTCACGGCACTGACACTTCTCTCTTTTCTCTCTTTTTCTCTCCCACACTTCTCCCCCTCGTGCCGCTCACGGCACCCACACTTGTACTGCTCACGTCCTCTGACCGTATAAATAAATTTTTCTTCTTTTCTCCCTTCCTTCCTCATTTCACCCCGCTCATCATATACATTATAGTCCTCTTTCCAAGTCCTTCTACCTGCTGTTCCTTTATGGCGTCAGAAATTCCATCTAGTTTTTTGGTAACGTTGGCAAGCTTGCCGCTCCTGACCGATAATCTGGCTGGCGGGCTGCTATGGACCTCTTCTGGCTGCTGTCATCCATCCGGGTAGGGCACTCGGGGAGCCATGGCTGCCCCTGCGGGACATATCCAGTCATCCTCTCCGTCCGGGGTAGCGGTCCCGTATCGTAGCTCAGCTTCAATGCCCAACGCCAGTCTCTCTTCTTCGGACGCAGCTCTCTGACTCAGAAACGTATATTGTGTCCTCTGGCCGAGCCGTCCTCGTGCATGGGGTCCTTCGGGTTTCCCATCCAGGAATATGGGAGTCGGCTTCCACGCTCTCCACGTCACTCTCTTCTTCCTCCGAAATTGCTGTATGAGCAACTGATGCTGCACGAGCAACTGATGCCGCATGTGCAACTGATGCCGCCCCACTTGTCCGTCGCAACCATTCCTGCCGTAACCTCTGCTGCTCCTGGGTAGACAACGCCGTCGTCCCGGGCGGACACCTGGTGGCTATATGGTCGGTAGAACCCACCAAAGCAGTGCCGGCCGGACATATTCCGATATGTCGGTATGAATTCACGAGGTTGAAAGCTGACGTTCCGTCCCTGGTGATCGGCTCCCGGCGGTGGCGCCTGTACATTCTCACTGTTTCTCGGTCCGGTGGGTCTCAAGTCCATAATGCCGGATAATGTGGGCCCGGAAGACAAACAGGGTCCAGACGACGAACAGGGTCCAGACGAAGAGGGTCCTGAACTCTCTCCCGACGAGGCCGTGACAGGTATAATCCTAGGGGTCATCCGATTGGTAGGAAATGCAGAGGCAGGGGTAGGGGTGATCGTCACCGGGATGGATTGTGAATTTGTACTCACCGTCCCTATGAGACGAGCCATCTGGTAGCTCTGAGTCTGCATCGCTTGAGCCATTTCCTCCTGGGCCCCAATTGACCGGTTCATGACTTCCGTCACCACTTGCGCCAATGTGTTCTCCGCTGTCTCCTCCGATCTTGGAACGACTGCTTTTGTAGCGGAAGGGGCCCGAATCAGGGTATCCGCCTCATCTGGCCCCAGCGTCACAACTTGTCCCCATTCTGTAGCGTTACAACGCTCGTAGTGCTCCACCACGTTGTCGAATGTCAATTCGTTGACGGGAATCGTACTCTTGATGGCATACATAAATTGTACTTCATGTAGGCCGGTAACGAATAGGTGTGCGAGACGACGATGTAGAGTGTCTGGGAGATACTGTCGGAACCATCTCTCTCGCTGGACGTATAGCTCGGGGGGATCCCTATCTCCGGTTTCTGGTCAATAATAGAGAGAGTCTCATAAAAACGCAACGCCTTAACCTTCCTCTGATCCTCCTTAGACGCCACCACCGTTTCCGATTGTGGGAACGCCTGCCTCAGAGCGCCCTTGAAAGCCTGCACAGACTTGTAAGCTGCCTCCGGAAAGGCGTCCGACTCCTCCTAGGCCTTTCCAATCAGGTTGTCTTGAATCATCAAGGCCATATCCATCTCCTTCTGTCTCCTTCCTTCCTCGCCAGCGGGATAACGGGGATATACTACCCACCGTATCGCTCTGTCAAACCTCCTAAAGAAACTGCTAAGGTTCTCACCCGGGGTACTCCCGAACTGTGGGATCCTCAGTGAGGTAGGGGTATTCATCGTCGTAACTTCTTCAGCGTCCATGTGATAGGAATCCGACGGGGAGTTATCACTACCGTCGTTGTCAGTAGAAGGGGTACCTACCCGTTCACTTGCCTGCTCCTTTCTCGCACGTTCTTTCACACGTTCCAACTCCTCCTGTAGACTGAGGATACGCCGTATGTGTCCGGGGTAAGCAACCCAGCGTTCCGGAGTCTCTTCGTCACTATCCTCTTCGCAGTCAGCCTTTCCGTTCTCGTATCTCACCTCCGTGGTTGCCACCGTTCCGTACGGGGACTTCAACGTAGATGCAGACACCGTTCGCTTCGTCAATTCGGGAGTGTTCCTATTCCTTAGGACACGACTCCAATTAGCTTAGCTGATGATAATTCGATGGGATAAGGGAAGTCCGCGGTCTCAGTGCCCTCCTGTTTGGTGTACGCCGTAGTGCTCCCAGCAAACAAGAGACAGACAAATGACAACCACGACCAATCAAACAAGGTATACAAATCCTACGATGATGGTCCTCGCGAGGCCCCAATCACCGATCTGTAATGCGTGTCCGAGAGATGAGGTTCTCTGCCGTCGGTCAGCAATGATGGTACGAAATAAGATAAAAGTGAGAGTGTTGTGTTGTCTATGGAGTCTCGAGCTGTTCACTCGCCGCTATTACGCCATGTTTGGCGCCCAGAGTGCGCTAGTCGCCGACTCCCAGTAGTTACCTCATCCTGTATATCATCCATGCAGGACCGAATTCAGTTCTACCAGATGAAGACGGGGCGCTACTTGACTGGGCAGTACCTCAATTGGACGAAGAATCGGCCTACCCCGCAATGTTGGTGGTGCCGATACCCGAACCAGACTCGGGAGCACCTCTTTATTAAGGAGTGCCCTGAGTGGAAGGCCCAACAAAGGGTACTGTGCGCGGAGGTGCGGAAGGAGACTGGGAGGTAGAAGAGCCGGTGGAAGATCCGGGACCTCCTGGCGGACGAGAGATGCGGGCGGGCGGTGCTTGACTTCCTTGCTACCACGGACGTGGGGAGGAGAATTCTAACTGAGGAAGGGGACGCGGTGAGCGAGGTGCCGGAGGCGGAGCTGAGGGAGTTCTTGGGGGAGCAGGGAGTGGGGGCCAAGGTGCCGGGTGCGGGGGGGGACACCACTGTTCCTACCCACGCCCAACTTCATGGCGTCTGCAGGAACGGTTTGGGGGCTGGGCGGCGCCTTTCCTTTGTTCATTTCGTTTGTCCTTCACGCTCGCTTTCCTTTCTTTTGTAATTCCCTTGGTGCGCATCATATCTTCTTGGGGCAGGCCTGGGCGGAGGGCAAAGGGGCGCTTGCAACGTGCCGCCGCTGCGCGGACAGCGGACAGGAAACGGACTGTACATAATCTCGCCATGATCTGATAGGTCGCATGCGAGTAACTAACGAATAAACAAAAAAAAAGCAGGACCGAATCCGCCAATCATAGGGCAGTGGCAACTCCACCCATTCTCTCTTGATTCTACCATACTTTCTTGTCATTATATTCCTCGGGCCTGGCATAGGTCTTTCATTTTCAAACTAGAGAGTAAATTTACATCATCGGCACAATCTATAATCAACTAATCGGTTCGTACCCAAAGCCAATACAACAGAATAGATATACAAAGCTTCGATGACGTCAAATTTCGTCATCTGCCAGCCGACCTGCATCTTCGCGCAGAAGAAAGAAGGTGAAGGAAAGTACATGAATACTCGAGCTGCATCTGAGGTCGGTAATGACTAATAGTTACATACCTACTAACTTACATCATAAAAAGGAAGCGAAACTACAGGAAGGAGGGCCGTGCGGTGGTAGCAACGAGCAGCCGGGGCCACCGCCTAGTGCCCGTTCTTGGCCACAACGTGCGGCGTCGTCGTCCTGGGGCCGTCGACCGCCGAGACGTCGGAGCCTCGATCCAGGAGCCGCAGCGCCAGCGCCTCGTGCCCGTTACTGGCCGCGAATTGCAGCGCCGTCCTCCCGCCGCCGTCAACCACCGAGACGTCGGCGCCTCGATCCAGGAGCTGCAGCGTCAGCGCCCCGTGCCCGTTCCTGGCCGCGAAGTGCAGCGCCGTCCTCCCGTAGCCGTCGACCGCCAAGATGTCGGCGCCTCGATCCAGGAGCTGCAGCGCCAGCGCCTCGTGACCGTTCCATGCCGCGAAGTGCAGCGACGTCCTCCCGTAGCCGTCGGTCGCCGAGACGTCGGCGCCTCGATCCAGGAGCTGCCGGGCTAGCGCTTCGCGCCCGCTCCACGCCGCAGAGTGCAGCGCTGTTCTCCCGTAGCCGTCGACCGCCGAGACGTTGGCGCCTCGACCCAGGAGCTGCAGTGCCAGCGTCTCGTGCCCGTTCTCGGCCGCGAAGTGCAACGCCGCCCTCCCGTCGCTGTCGACCGCCGAGACGTTGGCGCCTCGATCCAGGAGCTGCCGGGCCAGCGCCTCGTGCCCGTTCTCGGCCGCGATGTGCAGCCCCGTCCACCCATCGCCGTCGACCGCCGAGACGTCGGCGCCTCGATCCAGGAGCTGCAGGGCCAGTACCTCGTGCCCGTTCTCGGCCGCGATGTGGAGCGCCGTCCACCCGTCGCCTGCGACCGCCAAGATGTCGGCGCCTCGATCCAGGAGCTGCAGGGCCAGCGCCTCCTGCCCGTTCTCGGCCGCGATGTGGAGCGCCGTCCTCCCGTCTCCGTCGACCGCCGAGACGTCGGCGCCTCGACCCAGGAACTGCAGGGCCAGCGCCTCATGCCTGCTCCTGGCAGCGAAGTGCAACGGCGTCCTCCCGTCGCCGGCGACCGCCAAAATGTCGGCGCCTCGATCCAGGAGCTGTAGCGCCAGCGCCTCGTGCCCTTTCGCAGCCGCGAAGTGCAGCGCCATCCTCCCGCCGCCGTCGACCGCTGAGACGTCGGCGCCTCGATCCAGGAGCTGCCGGGCCAGCGCCTCGTACCCGTTCCTGGCCGCGAAGTGCAGCGCCGTCCTCCCGTCGCCGGTGGCCGCCGAGACGTTGGCGCCTTGATCCAGGAGTTGCCGGGCCAGCGTCTCGTGCCCGTTCCATGCCGCGAAGTGCAGCGCCGTCCTCCCGTAGCCGTCGACCGCCGAGACATCGGCGCCTCGATCCAGGAGCTGCGGCGCCAGTGCCTGGTGCCCGTTCTCGGCTGCGATGTGCAACACCGTCCACCCGTCTCCATCGACCGCTAAGACATCTGCACCTCGATCCATGAGCTGCAGGGCTAGCGCCTCGTTCCCGTTCTCAGCCGCGAAGTGCAGTGCCGTCCATCCGTCGCCGGCGACCACCGAGACATCGGCGCCTCGATCCACAAGCTGTAGGGCTAGAGCCTCGTACCCGTTCTTGGCCGCGAAGTGTAGCGCCGTCCTCCCGCCACTGGCAACCGCTGAGACGTCGGCGCCTCGATCCAGGAGCTGGCGGGTCAGCGCCTCGTGTCCATTCTCGGCTGCGAAGTGCAGCGCCGTCCTCCCGTCGCCGGCGACCGCCGAGACGCTGACGCCAACGTCAAGTAGATGCTGAGCAATTTCCAGGTCTCCAAACCTGGACGCGTAGAATAGTAACCGGACTAAACGGCCCCTCTGCACAGACTTGGTAATGAGTTTGGCGGAGAGCTTCAATTTTATACGGGCCATCCATCCAAATTGGGATTTGGGTATACTGGAAAGCTTCCGCCCTAACCCAAACAGGCAGACTGTGGCAAGAAGGTCCTTCCCCTCTTGCTGAAGAGCCTCTGATCGACGCCAAAAAGTGTCTTTAGAATCTTTGGTTTGAACACGCTGGCAATGATATTTGATCCAGGGTTGGAATGTAACTTCTGAAACGAAAGCTTCCCAAAGGCAGGTCAAGATTTGACAGTCTTCTTTGCAACGATTCAAGTGCCAAGGCCAAAATACTGCCGAGTAGAGTAAGAGGTGGCGATCGTGGTAATTTCCTTCTCGTGTTTCAAGGGTGGTGTCATAGTCTGTCCAAGACCGAGAAGAGCAAACCAGCGAGAGGCAGATTTTGGCGATTTCGGTATGAGAATCGACCCTGAGTTGCTGGGTCTCCAAGTATTCTTGCACCGAAAGGTGAGCAAACCGGAAAACGTTCAGGCGTTCGTCCAAAATGAGGAGGTTTTGGCAGACTTTCAACAAATCAGTCGACCTTATACCCTCGCCATCGCGGGAAAATTTCCCCGAGCCGTCGACTTCAACTGTGACTGCGTCAAGCAAGGTTTCCGATCGCAATGGTTCGTAAGAGCACTGGACCCATCGGAAGGCGTTTAGTGCTAGTTGGGATGCAAGATGACCCTGTGTCAGGGGAGGAAGCCAAGAGCCGAAGGGCTTGGCGACTTGGCGGCTTGGCTTTGGATTGTGTTCGCGGCCGAAGTGCGGCCGCTCTCTCGCTCGCTCTCTCTCTCTCTTCACTAGACATCAATAC
>Ga0307516_10001211_pt1 | contig 35950 bp, 30 predicted proteins | sample 19_EM_MG_FD_203310 | JGI IMG/M metagenome (GOLD analysis project Ga0307516, IMG submission 203310) | Populus trichocarpa ectomycorrhiza microbial communities from riparian zone in the Pacific Northwest, United States - 19_EM | ecosystem: Host-associated > Plants > Roots > Unclassified | place... | reverse complement strand
CCAAATCGGTTACGGTCGAATAGCTGTCATAATCCCGGGAATCGCGATCCGCTCGCCGTGGGTCAGTGTTGGATGGAATAACGCCCAGAGACCGTTAGCGGCGGGTCGGCCTCTGGTTGGGAGATCCTTCCTCGTGCACGGCTTCGATGTAGCTGTTGTGTAACGATGTTGGCGACTTGAAACCGTCGAATATCACCCGGACCGTACTACGGTATCGGCCCGAGCCGACAACGACGCCCTCCTTGCCTGCGAGATTTTGGCATCGAGCCTCGCCGAGCACGGTCAACCTGACGCGGGTGTTTTGCGGCAGCAGAGGGGATTCATCTGATGCGCTTGAATCGGAATGTGTTTTTGTACCGGCAACCACCGCGATCACCCGTGTTAGAACCGTCCGAGGATCAGATCTAGACCGGGGGATGTTGCCCAAGCACTGCCGCTCCTTGGCCGCGCCGTTTGGCCGCCGCGAAATCAGCTTTGATTTGGGTGGGTTGGGCCCTGCCTGCTCCCTGCAAAGCGAAGCATAGCACGCCTCTTGAATCCGCGGCCTGGCGCGAAGGGAGTACTCCCTTTGTGTTCCGCGAGAACCCCCCTGTTTGCTTCTCCGCAAAATGGTCCCGGCATAGTCTTCTAGGGAAATCAGGCTAGGGGCTAACATGCTGGTGAAGACAGAACTGTCCGCTACGGAGCTGGAAGAAGCTGCGCAGCGCATCAAATCCCTCCGCCGCGCCGCTACGGAGCATGCGGTTGACATTGGGCGCGAGCTCCTGCGCATCAAGGAAAGCCTGCCGCGCGGCGCGTTTGTGAAATGGGTCGAGAAGGCCTGCGAGTTTAAAATAAGGACCGCGCAGGACCTCATGAAGCTCGCCCGCGAGGCGGATTCGAACACGAAGCTCGTCGCCCTCATGGTTCCGTCGACGCTTCGCGTCTACCTCTCCAAGACGACGCCACCCGCGGTTCGTGCCAGCATTCTGAAGCGGCTGGAGAACGGCGGGTACGTTTCCCGCAACGAGCTGTATTCCGAAGCCATGGACGCGAAAGTGAAGGCGGGTCCGAAGACGACGAGCGAGATGGCGCACGATGGGCTATTCGCAGGCCCCGATCTTCTCAGAGCCGGGAGCGGTACCGCCGATCTAAAAAGCGACAGGTCACGATTAGTGGCCGAGCTTCTGATCCGGCGGCTGAGCCGGAAGGATTATGAGCTGATTATGGAGGGCATGAACTGGGAGGTCTGGAATCGGATCCTTGTCTGGATGCGGGCCGCGCACGTGGTGGACGCCGAACGGATCGAACTGGGTCAGCCTGGCGTCCGTACCGTTCCGTCCCTCCTGGCAACAGCCGCCAAGCTGCAGTGATTTTGATGGCGATATTGATTCGGATTCATTCGCCCGGACTCGTTTCCCTGGCGGATTGAGATAGCGAGATGAAAAAAAGCATTATCCGGGCGAGACATTCGTCTCGGCTCAAGCGTTAAACAGTATATGAGGATTGGAAGTCCCATGTCGGGCCACGTTAGCGAGCGCTCACGGTTAAGGACATTCGGCCTCCTCAGTCTCCGCCGCCGCTGGAGGCTCGTCGCCAGCTGTGGCGCGCTATTCCTGATCGTCGGTCTGCTGATCGCTATGCTCAAGCCGGCGCGGTATACGTCCGCGACGCAGTTGCTGGTCTATGTCAAACAATTGCAACCCGGTCCGGATTTGGTCATTTCGCCAGGGCGCGCCGATCTCACCCAGGTGCAGAACGAGATCGAGATCGTCCTGTCGCGCGGCATGCTGGCCAAGGTGGTCGGTGCGTTGAACCTCACCGATGATGATGAGATCGTTCCTTCTCCGACGTTGTTTCGTGCGTTGCGGGAAAGGATCTTTCGGGGGCCGCAATCGACGTCCGACGATGGTCGCACAAAGCTGGAGCGTGCCGTCGAATTTCTCCAGAAGCATGTCACGGCAAATAGGGTCGGCACCAGTCACACCATACTGGTTAGCGTCACGACCTCCGATCCAAACAAATCCGAGCGAATCGCGAATGCAATCAGCCAGATTGAGCTCCAGGCGCGTGTCAGCGCGGAGCAGGATGGCAACCGTTCGCCGCTGCTGCGGGAGCGGCTTCAGGGGTTGGGTCCGAACGCGTATGTGATGACGACCGCCGGTGCGGCGGGCCGGCCCGATGGACCACGGAAAATCGTCGTCATCCCGGCCGCACTATTTTTCGGCCTTGCTGTCGGATCGGCATTGGCGCTGATCCTGGACTTGACGAACCGAACGACGCGCACCGCCGCTCAGGTCGAATATCTTGGGCTCGAGTGCATCGGCGTCATTCCGCGGCTTCAGCGGTGTCCGCCAACCGGCTCTAGCTGGCCCGCGTCCACGCAGGTGCCCGCGGACGCCGGCGAACTCCGGCCAAACGCGATGCTGGATCAGACGCTTCGCCGGGCGATGGCGGCGATCGCGGCGTCGAAGGCGCGGACCATTGGAATAACCTCGGCCGTTGCGCTGGAAGGCGCTACGACGGTCGCAAAGTATCTCGCACAGATGGCAGCTCTCTCGCGGAAAAAAGTGCTGCTCGTCGAGATATGTCAGAGCGAATTAACGCCGCCTGTCGGGAACGAGCGCTGCCAAACCGGGAACGCTCTCGCTAGGTCCCCCCCACGCAATGGCATCGTGCTGGATCAACGCACCGGGCTCGATGTCCTCAAAATCGACCACGTGAGTAACCCTCATGATGCCGCGACGTGGTGGACGCGTTGCGATCCGGATTGTCTCGGCGTCTACGACCTCGTCATCATCAACTTGCCGTCGCTCGAGTTGGGCCCGGAGTTTCGGATGGCCGCGAAGGATCTCGACGGAATTCTGCTGGTCATAAAATGGGGGAGCACGGAATTCGACCGGATAGAGCGGGCAATCGCAGCGTCTGGCGTCGCACCACCCGAGTTCATTGGCGCTGTCCTGAACATGGTGGACGATCGGATGATCGGAAAATTCGGAGACAAGTTCTGGGCGGCGGAGGCAGCGCTCGTTGCCCGGCGCGATCCGTTCGAGTTCTCGATACCTGCTGAACGACCGGTTGGATGATTGATCAACGAAGAGGTGCTGTGATGAAACGGGCCTGTCGATGGATAAGCATAGTCGGATCAGCCTTGCTGGCCATATACGTACTCAGCAGCAGTACGATCCGGGCTGCGTCTGATTACATCATTCGCGCCGACGACAAGCTGAAGATCAAGATATTCCAGTATCCGGAATTGAGTGGCGAATACACCGTCAGTGCGAACGGGACGATCTCCATAGCGGCGATCGGCGAAGTTTCGGTCGACGGCTTCTCGACCAAGGAAATCGCGAACCGGATTTCGGAGCGCTTTGTCAAGGCCGGGCTTTCGGACAAGCCTGGGACCTCGGTCGAGGTCTTGCAGTCGCGCCCCGTCTACGTTCTCGGCGACGTTCAAAAACCCGGCGAGTACCCGTTCCGTCCGGGAGTAACCGTTCTGCAGGCGGTCAGCTTCGCCGGCGGATGGCTGCGCTTCAACGATCCCGGTCTGATGCGCGTCGAGCGCGACACCATCAGTATCAAGGGCGAGCTGCGCAATCTTGTCCGTCGATATTACCAGCTGATCGCGCACCGCGCTCGCTTGAATGCCGAACTTACGATGAACCACGATGTGGAGTTTCCTGTCGACCTCGTGCGGCAGGCTCGAAACGACAACAACCTGACGCAACTGATCGATGAAGAGCGGTCGCTTTTGAACATCCGCGTCGAGGCGATGAAGAACCAGATCGAAAGTCTGGAGAAGGCCCGTGGCCTCTATGAGGGCGAGATCGCGGCGGTGTCGCGCCAGATCCAGGCCAACAAAGCACAGTACGAAAGCGTCGGGAATGAACTCAAGGACGTCAAGGTCCTGGCGCGGCAGGGTCTTGCGACGGCCACTCGCCAGATGGGACTGGAACGCATGCAGGCACAAATCGAGATGAACGAGCAGGGCTTCCAGACCCTGATCTTGCGGTCGCGCCAGGCCATATCCCAGGTCGATCAAAAGGTCTTCGATCTCAAGAGCGAACGAAATGCAACGCTGACTGCCGAACTGCAGCGGACCCGGATGGACCTTGACGAGGTTGGCAGCAAGTTCGAGACAAACCAGAGCCTTCTCGTTGAAGCGCAGCTGACGGTACCGACTCTGGTCGGTAATTCGGACGGCGCGGTCGAGGTACGCAGTCTGACGGTCGTTCGCGTCCAGGATGGAAAGGCGCAGACGATCGAAGCGGACGAGAACACCGAGCTGCTTCCGGGAGACGTGCTCAGAGTGCAGAGGAGCATCATCCCCACAGCGCTGGGTATGCCGCAGCTTGGCTCCGGCAATGTGCTCACTCAAACGAAGGTGCAAAAGTAAACGATGTTGGCGGGTCGCGTACGGTCCCGCCCGCGTCCGCGTATCCGGCTTCGCGTGCAAGTGAGGGACCTGCGGGGCGAGTCCATCTGTAACTGGGAGGCTGGCGATGACCGATCGAGGCGAAGGCAGGAAAAATGGAACTGAAGCGAGTACGCTCACAATCCAACAGCAGATGCTTGCGCTAGAGCCGAACTTGCGCGCTTTCGCCATGTCCATCTGTGGCAACGCCGACAGAGCGGATGACTTGGTGCAGGAAACAATGCTCCGCGCCATCACCAGGATTGATACCTTCCACCCGGGCACCAATCTCGGCGCCTGGCTGACGACGATCCTCCGAAACTGTTTCCTGTCGGAGCTCCGGAAACACCGCAACGAGATCGAGGATGCCGACGGCGCGTATGCTAGCGCGTTGCGAGCGGCGCCGGAGCAGGAGAGCTCGCTGGAATTCAAGGAATTTCGCGCGGCGCTCAGGGAAATTCCGTTCAACCAGCGTGAAGCGTTGCTGCTGGTGGGCGCAGCGGGGTTTTCTTACGAGGATGCGGCGACGATCTGTCACGCCACGACAGGCACCATCAAGAGCCGGATCAGTCGGGCACGCTCGCGGCTTGCCGCGCTGCTCGCGATCGAGAGCGTCGACGAGATTGGCTCCGACAACCAGACACGTGCGATTCTGGTGGCAAATCAGGGCCAGAGGTCGACACAATGGATCGTCTGAGAGGCCGATATTTGAGTCGTCCTGAACGGGCGCGAACTCGCCGTTTCCTGCGGTCACGGCGCAGCAATTACCGCTCTCGCAGGCTGTCGTGCCGATACCGGGTAAGCGGAGAAAGCAGGTAGCTGATGATCCGTCGCGCGCCGGTTTTGATTTCGGCCGTCACAGCCATGCCGGGGGAAAGATTGACGGATTTGTTCTCGATCTCCAGCTGCGTACGATCGAGCGAAATGCGCGCGGAATAGAGCAATTCCTGGCCCCGCGGTTCGCTGCTGGTGGATTCGGCGCCGGGTGCTTTGTCGCTTGCCCGGTCGCCGGGCTTGTCGCGCGCTATGGCATCTTGCGAAATGCCGAGTATTGTCCCGTGCAGCAACCCGTAGCGCGTGAAATTGAATGTGTCGATCTTGATCGCAGCTTCCTGGCCGGCGCTCACAAAGCCGATGTCTCGATTGGAAACCATCGCTTCGATTTCCAGGCGGCTTTCCGCGGGAACGACGAGCATCAGGGTCTGCGCCGGCGTGACGATGCCGCCGATCGTATGAACCGCGAGCTGTTGCACCATTCCATCGACCGGTGCGGTCAGTCTTTGCAGGCTCCGGCGTTGTTCGGCTTTGATGATGTCCTGGCGCAATCCGGATGTCTTTTGCTGGGCCTTGCCAAGTTCGTCGAACAGGCCGCGTTCGTATTCAGCAATCGTTTTGCTGCGGGTCTCCATCAGCGCGGTAAGCGCGGCATTGGTTTCGTTGTTCCGGCTTTGGTGGACCAGAATGTCCTGACGTTGACTGACCAGATCCTGCAACTCGGTCAGATATGTCAGCTTGGACCCCAGTTCCTTTTGAAATAGCTGTTCGCGAATTTCGACCCGTTGCTGGAGGGGGGCGGTGGTGGCTTTGAGCTTATCGACTGAGGCCTGAATCGTGCTGCGCTCAGCGGCCTTTTGCGCCAACTGACCGTCGATGCTCGCAAGCTTGGCCTTCTGTTCGCTGGATTGGCTGATAAGGTATCCGCGCTGCATGTCAACGAGGTCAGCGGGTGCGTTCGTCGGCGGATTGAAGGCCGCCATCGGATCGTCCTTGTTGGCAATCGCAGCCTGCAGCCTCGCGATGTCGAGCTGAGCGGCCATTAGATCGCCTTGCAGGTGTCCGAGTTCGGCGTTGATCGTCGTCGTATCCAGCTCGATCAGGAGGTCACCCGATTTGACGCTCTGACCGTCGCGGACCTGAATCGCGCGCACGACCCCTGTCTCGAACGGCTGAATTGTCTTGGTACGGCTGCTCGGAATGATCTTGCCGGGAGCGAGGGCAACGATATCCACAGTGCCGATGCACGCCCAAGCCAACGCCGCGCCGAAGACCGCGATGACGCTGAATGCAATCGACCGCCCGAGCGGGGAAGGGGGAGTCTCGACGATCTCAAGCGCGGCTGGCAGAAAGGCTAGCTCGTCGGACCGGCTACGCTTTTCGTCAGGCAACCTTGCGACGACCGCATTCTGAAGCGTACGGGAGTGCGCGACAAAGCGGACAATCGCGGTGCGGGTACCGTTCGCGCCGTATTGTGCGGTAGTTGCCAGCACCGTCGTCAGGCTTTTGCGCGCCGGCGACGACAGGATAGCATCGAGGCACCACATCAGCCTGGTGAGCGCACCGGCCGGTCCCAACAGGACGAGCCGGCCGTTCCATTGCGCCTCGAATTCGGCGCGTGCTATCACCGTCGGGCGTTCGGCGTTGCATGCCAGGACTAGAGCCTTTTCGTGATTGACTTTGCCGAGAAGCAGGAAGCGCCCATCTTGAAGGCCGACGATGCCAGGCAGCGCGAGAGCCGCAAGGCCCTCCCAGTTGGTCGTCCGGGAGCGTGCGGCGAAACCGTACGCCTTCGCGCAGCGCTGCATCTCGCCAATGCCAACGACAGCCTGACCAACGTGATGGCGAAGCTCTTCGACCGTCGTAGTGATGCTGCGAAGGCGCAGCAGTAGCTGCAGCGCCCAAAGTCCGGATTCTTCGTTTGATCTAGCGTTCATAGCGTTCGCCCGCCCGCGGCGTGTCTCCCTCCGAGGAGGTAAATGTGACGCGGTGTTCTCCAGAGGAGTGTTTGTGAAAGTGAGGAGCTGCGGTCCCTCATTGAGGCTCGTAGCTGCGGATAGTGGTTGCGTGTTGCTCCGGGAATGTGACCAGTGACGATGATGGTCGTTTTGCACTGGATCGATAAGTCGTTTGGCCGGCCGCGAAGGGCGCGCTTGTGAGGTCCTGCAGCCCGGACTGGAGGCGATGCAAAGCTGCGAATCGGCCGCCGTTCCTGATTAGCTCTTCGTGCGGACCATCCTCAATCAGCCGGCCGCGCTCGATGGTGATGATGCGATCCGCCATCCGCAGGGTGGAGAGCCTGTGCGCGATAATCAGTACGGTCCGCGAGCGCGCTATCTGCGTCATATTCTGCTGGATGATGTGTTCGCTCTCGTAGTCGAGCGCGCTCGTCGCTTCGTCGAAAATGAGAATGCGAGGATCGGCGATCAAGGCGCGGGCGATAGCGATCCGCTGCCGCTGTCCTCCCGACAGGCTGCCACCGCGCTCGCCGACGATGGTATCATAGCCTTCGGGGAGCTTTAGAATGAATTCGTGCGCGCCGGCCAGCGTCGCGGCCGCTATGACACGTTCGGTCGGCAGGGCAGGATCTGCCAACGCGATATTGTCCCGCACCGACCGGTTGAACAGGATGTTGTCTTGCAGGACCACGCCGATCTGGCGGCGTAGCCAGGACGGGTCGACTTGCGCGACATCGACCCCGTCGACGAGCACGCGGCCGCTCTCGGGCATGTAAAGGCGCTGTGCAAGCTTCGCCAAGGTGCTCTTGCCGGATCCTGAGGGACCTACGATTCCGATTACTTGTCCGGCCGGGATGTCCAAACTGATGTTGTGGAGAATCTCCGGGCCGTCTATCCGGTAACGAAAGGTGACATGCTCGAACGTGATATCGCCGCTGATCGAGGGAAGCGCCATCCGGCTCGGATTGAATGTCGGCTCGGGCGCGGTGTTGAGAATGTCGCCGAGCCGCGCGACCGACAGTCGTGCCTGGTGGAAATCCTGCCACGTCTGCGCCAATCGCAGGACGGGGGTGCTGATGTGCCCCGCCAGCAGGTTGAAGGCAATGAGTTCGCCGACCGTAAGGTCGCCACCTATGACCAGCTTTGCGCCCATATACAGAATGGCGGCGGTCACCAGCTTGCTGATGAACTGAACGGCCTGGCTCGCTTTGTTGCCCAGACTGAGAACGCGGAAACTCGCCGCCACGTAGGCGGCCAACTGCTCCTCCCAGCGCTGCTGCATCTGTGGTTCGATCGCCATCGACTTCAGCGTCTCGACGGCGGTCACGCTCTCGACCAGAAACGACTGGTTCTCCGCGCCGCGCGCGAATTTTTCGTCGAGATATCTCCGGAAGAGGGGGGTCGCTCCCGCCGATATGGCGACGTAGACGGGTAGCGAGATCAGGACGATCCACGTCAACAACGGCGAGTAGAAGAACAGTGCTGCGATGAACACGATCGTGAAGAAGAGATCGATCGCGAGCGTCAGTCCGGAGCTGGTGAGGAAGTTGCGAATGTTCTCCAGTTCACGAACGCGTGCAACTGAATCGCCGACGCGCCTGGCCTGGAAGTAGCTGATCGGCAACGCCAGCAGATGGCGAAACAACCGGGCGCCAAGCTCGACGTCAATCCGGTTCGTGGTGTGCGAGAAAAGATAGGTGCGCTGGAATCCAAGCACCGCTTCGAACAGGGCGATGGCCGCGAGCCCGATCGCCAGGACGTCCAGGGTGCTCATGCTTTGATGCACGAGCACTTTGTCGATGACGACCTGAAAGAAGAGAGGCGAGACAAGAGCGAAAAGCTGCAGGAAGAATGACGCGATCAAAACTTCGCTGAGCAGCCATCGGTATTTGTAAATGGCGCCCATGAACCAGGTGATGTCGAACCGGCGGGCGAGGTCGGTGAGGGCCGCCCGCTTGGTCATCAGCACGAGCTGGCCGCTCCAGGCCGCTTCGAGTTCGCCGCGCGACATCATGGACGGCCGAGGCGCATCAGGTACCTGGACGAGGATCTGGTCTTCGCCGCGCCTACCAAGCAGCAGGAAGCTCCCGTCGCGCAACGCAGCGATCGCTGGCAGCGGCATATGCTCCAGCCGCGACCAATCCGTCCGCACGGAACGGGCCTTAAGGCCCAGCCCCCTCGCGCAACGGATCATCTCCGTGACGCCAATCCGGCTTCCGGAGAACTGATGCCTGATCTGGTCCGCATCGACGCCAATACCCTGACTGCGCAGCATGAAGACGAGCGCGCTTAAACCGCCGTCAGGCGATGGACGAGTATCTTCGGAAATATTTTCCAATCGTCAATGTCCCCGTATCTAAAATGCTTGCGCGCAAAGGTTTGCTTTGCGCGCAAGTCTGTTTCCCGACATCGAGCGCTTCGAATTTGCGGCGACGAACAAGGCCGATTCTCGAAGCGCTCCGCTAATTCAGCCGGCTGGCCTCGCGAGTGTCTGGCTGATGCTGCCCCACGCCGGTTGTTGCGGCATCGCTCCAACTACGGTCGCAGGGAGGCTGGCAAAGCTTGAGGCGACGTACTGGTTGAACAAGGCGATCTGCGAGGCGAGCGTCCCATCGGCCGCCGTCGAAGCTCCACTGGCGGTAGCGGTGTTGGCCGCATAGCCGAGCGTCGTCGTGTTGTTACCGAAACCAGACGCGGCAAGTGCCGGTGCTGTGGACACAACACTCGGCGCCGTCGTCGTGTTGACTGCAGCATTGGTGATGGCCGTCGACGCTGTCGTATCGACGGTGAGCGTTCCGGCCGGCTGGTGCGGCGCACCCGCCAAGTTGACGCTGTTGCCCGCCTTGTCCTTGACCCCGCCCAGATTGAATCCGGATATCTCGAGGTCCGACGCACGCTCGCCCTGCGCCACCTTGTAGTCGAACTGCAGGGTGTTGCCGCCGGAGCCGCTTACATATTTAGCGGTGCCGTTGCTGTTCAGCGCCAAACTCGGCGTGCCGGTGACGTTCACCGCCTCGCTGAAGTTGAGCGACAGACGCACGGTGTCGCCCGCCTCGACGGTGCCGGTGCCGTTCTTTACTCCGGGGCCGTTGGCGGCGACCCATTGCAACTTCGGCGCAATGGTATCCGTCGGCGCAGTGGGATTCGTCGGCGAGGTGGGATTCGTCGGCGATAGCGTGCTGATGGCGAGCGTCCCGGCGGGCTGCTTCGGCGCGCCCGCAAGATTCACGCCGTTGCCTGCCAGATCTTTGACACCGCTCAGGTTGAAGCCGGTGATCGCGAGATCAGCGGCGCTCTGGCCCGCCCCGACTGTGTAGTCGAACTGCAAGGTGTTGCCGCCGGAGCCGCTGACATATTTGGCGGTGCCGTTGCTGTTCAGCGCCAAAGTCGGCGTGCCGGTAACGTTAACCGCCTCGCTGAAATTGAGCGACAAGCGGACGGTGCCGCCGGTGCCGACCGTGCCGGTGCCGTTGGTTACTCCGGGACCGTTGGCGGCGACCCATTGCAACTTCGGCGCAGTGGTATCCGTCGGCGTGGTAGGAGTCGTCGGCGATTGCGTGCTGATAGCGAGCGTCCCGGCGGGCTGGGTCGGCGCGCCCGCGATGTTGACGCCGTTGCCTGCCAGATCTTTGACACCGCTCAGGTTGAAGCCGGTGATCGCGAGGTCAGCGGCGCTCTGGCCCGCCGCAACGGTGTAGTCGAACTGCAGGGTGTTGGTGCCGGAGCCGCTGACATAGCTGGCGGTGCCGTTGCTGTTCAGCGCCAAAGTCGGCGTGCCGGTAACGTTGACCGCCTCGCTGAAATTGAGCGACAGGCGCACGGTGCCGCCGGTGCCGACCGTACCGGTGCCGTTGGTTACTCCGGGGGCGTTGGCGGCGACCCATTGCAATGTCGGTGCAGTGGTATCCGTCGTCGGCGTGGTCGGCGGCGGTGTCGTGGGTTGTGTGGGCGTGACCGGCGTACCGCCCGAGCCTAGGGTCACCCCCTGAAGCAGTGGCGTGATTTTTCCCATGTCATGCCACAACGCCGTAATCGTCGCATCGTCGAAGGCATTCTGCTGTGCACGAACGTTGGTCACCCCATCGGCAACGTCGACGACGTATGCACCGTATTTCTGCATCGCCGTGAAGACTTCCTGGCCGAGCTGGGAGAGTCCGGACGGCATCGGCGTGTCCGGCGAAATGGCGAGAAGCTGTCCCTCCTTTACAATGCCGGTTGAACTGCTGCCGTCGCCGGCGATCGCACTGCCGGTGAAGCCGGACATGGCAAGCTTGCGATCGACCACGAGCTGCATTGCATGGTTGATCGAACCGTCATCCGCTTCAGCCTTGACCAGAAGTCCGCCCAACTCGCTGGCGCCGACAGCCGTAATACCCGCGCTCAGAAACGGCGATTTGCTGCCCCATCCATCGCCAGTAACCACATTTTCTGCGCCGAATGATGCAGCCGTTGCAGTCGTGGTACTCGTTCGATTGAATTGCCAAAAATTGTAAGCGACGTCGCCATCGATAATGATCAGCTCGCCGTCGGTGCCAGCAGCGCCGTTGGCACCTGCCGGCATGTGAATGCTGACCGTGCCTGCGGGATAGCCCCAACCTGCGGGATGACTGACCTGAACAATCGGATCGGAAGCGGAGGCTACATAGACGGCCGGCGAATAGGCGTCCCAAGCGACACTGTAATTGTATCCCGTCGAACCAGGCCAATTCAGCTTCGTGAAGCTTGAGCCCCCTGGAATTAGCGTATTCCAGCTCGATGATGCCGAAAATGGCGAAGTGTTCAGTGAAGCCATGGATTCCCCGTTCCGTTGTCTATTGTGTTGTTAGATGAAGGCGGACGGGATCACCATACGGACGTCCCATCCCTAGCGGTGGAAACGCGTAACCAGCGACGACAACATTAGATGATTCGTTATCGTTCGGCTTGGTTTCCACCGGCGCGGAACGTGGCGACATATCGTGTTTGGAATGTGATGCGAAAACGAAATGATTCAGGCACGGGACGGCGTGTATATCTCGCTCTATTGAGCAGTCATCGTTCTCTGCTTTGTGAATAACTCATTTGATCTGTTGGAAGATTTATTGCCGAAGAAAATGATCAGCTTCATTTTCCTTGGTGTTGCCCTGTTACACTGTTGCTCCGTTACACTGCGGACTGCCGCTGCGGTGAGTGGCGCGCGCGCGAGAAAGGCTGTTCGAGCTTCGCATATGATGGACTGTTCGTTGCCGGAACGAGTGACCCAGTCATCGGAAAATTCGGGATCTGCTCGGCAATACGTTTAGACTGACGTGATTTCGTCCATTGGCCCGACAAGATGTGCACGCGACGGTGCAGGGTCGAATCGATCGGCGAAATATTGCGTTTCGTTGGCCACCAGTCCTTCGCGGAATTCCATGATGCTCACCGCGTAAGATGGTATGCCATCATAGGTAAGCACGAATTCGGTGATCCAGAGGTCGCCGCCGCCGATCATTCGCCGGACCTTAAAACGCTTCCTGTTTGGCTGGAGGAAACGACTCTCTCGAATGTTGCGCCGGCCGCGGATACGCTCGCCCGACTGCGGATAATCAAGCACGGCATCTTCGCGGTAGATTTCATGCTCGACCTCGAAATCGCCTGCGTCCGAAGCATCCCAATGCCGCTCCAGCGCCGCCCGCAAGGTTTGATCATCCATCTCAATCTCCCATGTTTCCGTCGATCGTTCGGGACTACTGATTCATCGCGCCTTAAGCCGTTGTAACACGTAGGGCACTGTTGCCGATCGCGCCAGTCGTTGCCTCATGATGCGCGATCATACCTTGGCGAGCGGGTAAAGTGCAGACGTCGTCGCGTCGTGCGAACCGGGGTGGTTGGTTGCCTGATCGCGCAACAGGCCGCCGGCGGCAGCTGAGCTCGTTGACAAGCCAACTCTTCGCATCGAGGCTACGAATCTTAAGACTACGAATCTTGGGGGGCAAGAGTTCTGATCTCTCTGCCGGCGCGCGCAGAGGCCCCAATCCGTTCTCCTGCGTTACGAAATTGGACGCTGCTTGAGGAGGCCCCGATGACAATTATCGATTCCCAGATCCATGCCTATGAGGCGAACACGCCGAAACGACCCTGGCACAGTGTGCCGAATTGGCCCGAGCACGTCACGGGCGACGAAATGGTGGCGGCGATGGACAAGGTCGGCGTCGACGGCGCGATCTTCATCTCCGCTTTTTCCATGTACCGTTACGACGCCAGCTATGCCGTGGAAGTCCAGCGGGCGCATCCCGGCCGGTTCGGCATCGTCAAGCCGGTCGACCCGGACGATCCTGGTGTGGCCGATGTCGTCGCCGACTGGAAGAAGATTCCGGGCACGGTCGGGATCCGCATCATGCTGACGAAGGAGGCCAAGCGTGACCCTGATGACCCCGGCCTCGACCGGATCGCGCGCGCGGCCGTTCGCCACGATTTTCCGGTCAATCTCTTGTGCTGGGACAATCTGGCGGCGGGCACCGCGCTGATCGATCGTCATCCCGACACGCGGTTCATCATCGATCATCTGGGCATCCTGCAACCGCGTGTACCGCCCGCGCCACCGCAGCCCTGGGCCGACCTTCCGAAGGTGCTGGAACTCGCCAGGCGCCCGAACGCGGTGATCAAGGTCAGCGGCGCCTGTACGCTGTCCCGGGAGCCGTATCCATTCCCGGACATTTGGGACCCGCTTGCCCGCGTGTTCGATGCCTGGGGTTTCGATCGCTGTCTGTGGGGCACGGACTGGACGCGCGCGTTCGCCGTCGTCAACTACGCGCAGGCCGTCGAGCCCTTCGTCAGGACCGATCGCCTCAGCAATACGGAGCGCGCCATGCTGATGGCCGGTGCCTGCGCCAAGGTCTATGGCTGGTCGCCGAAGAAAGGTTAGCACAGGCCAACGGTAGTCGCCTTCGGTCTCACCGCCACACTCTACGGCGAAATGCCGGTCGAGAACGGCCGAATGACCAATCCCAACTTCGACAGCTACGAGATCATGCGGCTTGCGAAGATGCCCAAGGTCGAAACCGTGATCCTGCCGACCTGCGACTTCTGGGGCGGCGTCGGCAAGCCGACCCTCTACGTGGTGACGCCCGCCGTGCTCAACGCCATTTTTACATCTCGCGAACCTCTCTGCCCAGGCGCGCGACCCTGGTGGCTACCTGGATGATGAAAAGTGTGACCATTTCTATTGGCCCGCTTTGGCGAGCAAGCGACCAATTTGACGCTTTGCATCGTCAGACAGTTTTTGCAGCCCGTGGGTGGCAACGCAGGCCTCGACAACGCGGCCAGCCCGTCGCTCATCGGATTCGATGTGAGCGCGTAACAATCTTACGAAAAACGAGGGTTTTCTAGTCGGGGCAGAAAGCCAGATGGCTCCTTTGCGGAGTTGTCCTTGGGGCGAATTTCCTACTCACTGAGACATAGGTATTGCTCCGCGAAATACGAGATTAAATAGCGCGCATCGTGCATCAATTTTTGTCCCATCGTGCCAGTGCACAATGCGGTGACATTCCGTAATTCCATCCGATCAAAGCAGAGGATTATCGACGGCCCTCAAGCCCCTGCCGTCATTCCCAATCTGCCGATGCCCGGAAATTTCAGCGCCGGCCTGCGAATATCGAATCCGAGCACCGCGCCGAGGAAATTGATTTCGAAGCCCTCGATCCATCCGATGGTGAGACCGAGATAACCTCCAAGAGAGGCAAATAGGCCGGTACCGGAAGGCGTCAAGCCGAACGACTTGCCTTCGTAAGGATAGTCTTTTCCAATCGCGGTAGGTGGCAGGACGACCATGAGTTCGGGGATCGCATTGAGCACGGCCTGGACGAAGGTGTTGGAGTTCGGACCCGGCCACGGGCTGTAATCCCCGTAAGCGCGAAATTTGTAGTTCTCGACGACGTGACGGATTTTGGAAATCAGACGGCTGGCTTCCTCGCCATCGACTGCGACGATGGTTTCGGGGGTGGCGCCGAACCAGCGTGCGTCGGCGGCGAATCCGTTGGTGCGGATTGGCTCGCCCCAGGCGGTGTAGTCATAGCGGGTGTAGGTTGAGGCGTTCTGCTCTTTGACAACGATCCAGGTGTGGATCGCGAAAATCGCCTTCCATCGCAGGGTGCGCGCGCCATAAATCCGAATGACGGCGTCGGGATGGCTGTTAGCCTCGGGCAAGAGACCGGCGCTGGAGCGGTCGGCTGTCTGCCAGCCTCCGCGCGGTTCAGCGGACCAATAGCTGATAGCCGATACACCGATCGGGACAAAGACCAACGACAGAAAGATGATGACGGGTTTGATCAAGCAGGTGACTGACGTGATTGGGATGGAAGGCCGCAATCCCAGATATAGTCCGGCTTTTTGTTTACGCCAGTTGTGACCGTCGCCGCGGCGCGAAGCATTGACGGCCCAGTGTGCCCCGGACGCGGTGCATCGCTGGGTGGGGCGCAAAATTGCGAAAACAACCCCATGTACAGTAGAAATTGGGGCCCCGCACCGTACGAAAACACCAGATCTAGCCCGGCTAGGGCGCATCCAGGCTGTGGACCCAGGCTTCTGGATAAAGCGCGTAGGCGTCGCCGCGCCGCGCAAGCCGCGAGAACGCAGGGAAATGCAGGTGCATCCCAGCGATCAGGATGCCATCGGCGCTGACCCGATCGAACATGCGTTTGCGCGACGCCGCGGCTGCCGCGAGATCGGTGTCGAAGGCCATGCCGGCTTCGGGAAACGCCGTTTGTACCTCCGGCACGTGCACCGTGTCGCCCCAGATCATCAACTGGTCGTTGCCCGATGCGATGAGATAGGCGGTGTGGCCCGGTGTGTGCCCCAGACTCGGCACCGCAGTGACGCCGGGAAAAACCTCGCCCTCCCGGAACAATCGCATGCGCTTCCTGTAGGGCTCAACCTGCTCCCGGCCGGCAAGAAAATAGAGCTGCCTTGATCGCTCATCAACTTTGGTCATTGCACCATCGTCAAACCAGTGTGCCTGTTCGTTTTCGTGCATCACCAGTTCCGCGTTCGGAAACAAGCGCTGGCCGTTCGACATGTCGGTCAGGCCGGCGGAGTGGTCCGGATGCATGTGAGTCAGCAGCACGGTATCGATCGATTTCGGATCGACGCCGGCGGCTGCGAAATTGCGTTGAACGAAACCGGCGGTCGGCTGGAGATAATTGCCAGATCCGGTGTCGATGATCGCCGTGCGCCCCCCTGAGTGGATCAGGAACGTGTTGACGCTGGTTCGCCGCGCCGGCCGGAATGCTTCTTTAAGTATCCGACGTGCTTTTTCGTGGTCGACGTTTCGCATCACGTCGACGGTGCCGTCCAGATAGCCATCGCTGATGGCCGTGACGACGATGTCGCCGATCTTGCGATGATAGACGCCGGGAATCTGCTGTGCGGGTTGTGTAGGCACGCTGGAAAGCCCTGTGCGATGGAAGGGGCGGGCGGGATCGATCAGGCGCCGACGGTTCTGAGGAACTCATCGATGCAATCGGAAAGCAGATCAGGCGTTTGCACCGACATGTAGTGGCCGGTGGGAATTTCGACGTAGCGCGCGCCGGGGATAGCCTCGGCCGTGGTTTTCGCGAGCGCCGGCGGGCGCACGCGATCAAGACTGCCGCCGATCACAAGCACGGGACAGCGCAGTCTGGTCATTTCGTCCTGCATGTCGAGGTCCGCCAGCATTCGCCAGATCGTCGCATAGCTCGCGGGATCGTTGCCTAGCCATCGCGCCCGGTATCGTTCAAAGCGCGCCAGGTCGCCGCGAAGCTCCGGAACATAGCCATTTTGCATTGCGTCTGTGATGGCGAAGGCCATACCGGCGGCCTCGATCTTGGCGACCCGTTCAAGGGCTGCAGTGCGACGCTCCGCCGCGACGCCGGTGGCCGGACTGCCGACCGCGACGGCGCTCGTGCGCTCGGGGTATCGCGCCGCGAAATGAAGGGCGATCGCGCCGCCAAGGGCAACCGCCGCCAGTGCTACCGGGCCTGCGATGCCGAGCGCATCGAGCAGGCCAGCGATATCGTCGGCCATCGTATCGACGCTGAGCTGGCCGCGCGCCTTCTGCGACAGTCCCGCGCCTCTGGTGTCATAACGCAACACGCGGCGGGTACCCGCGAACCGCGGCACGACGTCGTCCCAGCTTTCGAGCGAGCCGCCCATCTCATGGACCAGCACCAGCGTGCGGTCACCCCTGCCGCTCAGTTCGTAACGCAGGGCTGCGCCGTTCAATTCAATGAAATCCATTCCACGTTCCCAGCCAAATCTCGATGTCTGCCGACGCACCAACGGCGCACATTGTGCGCCGTTGGTTGGTAGATCGGCGGCAAGGGCCGCCATGCAGCGTCGGCTGCTATCCGAGCTTGGTCGCCGAGCGCGACAGCAGCTTCCAGTCCGCGCCCTGCTTCTGCCAGTTCATCAGGATGTGGAGATTGGTCGCACTCTTCTTGCCGTCAGCGACGGCCTCCTGTTCGCCGAGCCAGTGGAAGCGGACGATTGCGGCGGGGCCGACCACGCGGATCGTGGGGTTTTCATAGACCAGCGACAAGAACTTCGATTTTCCGTTGGTGGCGTTGGCGATGAAGGTCGCCTTGTCCTCGACCACGCCACTGGAGTGGCTGTAGCTGAGTTCGGCTGCGCAGAGCGAGGCTAACCCCTCGACATTGTCGGCGACCTGCGCCGCGCGGAACGCCTCGAGGTTCTTGGCGACGGTGTCTTCATCCGCCCCTGCGAAGGCGGGCATCACGCCGAGAAGTCCGATGGCAAGTACTGGCAACGCAAGTTGACGGCGATCGACATTCATTGGTTCCTCCGTTGTTATGGTTTTCGAGCGGTCTTCTAGGAAGGCAGTCTTGCTGAAATGAGTCTTGCTGAAATGAATCTTGTGACAAAGGCGGGATGCGTCAGGCGCGTGATGATGTCTTGACCTCCAGCAGTTCGATCCGGTTGCCGAAGGGATCGTGGACGAAGATCCGGTCGTACCCCTCCAATGGCTCGTCATGTGAGATCGGGCACCCGGCGCGCGTCAGCGCCGCGGTTAATGCCGCAAGGTCCTCGACGAGGAGAGCCGGGTGAGCTTTGCGCGCCGGGGCAAAATTCTTTTCGACTCCAAGATGCACCTTCAATTCGCCGTCTTCGAACCAGCAGCCGCCGCGCCCGGCGAGTTCGACAGGCTTTCTGGCCTCGGGAATGCCAAGGATACCGGAATAGAAATTTCGCGCGTCGGTCTCCCGGCCGGCAGGCATGGCGAGCAGGACATGATCCAATCGACGGACGCGCATCGTTCCACCTTCTTCGGGAGATTGAACCACAGGGTTGTGTTTTCTGGAAGAATTATCGGCAGCGTGTGCACTGCGGCAGGGCTGGGAACACGCAACGCGCGGCGGTCGCGCGTACCTGGCAAACTCTGGTGGCCCCGGCTGCATCGTGTGTTAGGCTGATCGTTGAACAACCAAGACCGCGGCGCTCCCGGGCACGGGACTGACACGCGGTCGTGACAGGATGCCTGGGGGAAGCGATGCTGGCGACGAGGCCGCCATGTTGAATTACGTCGCGCGTCGTCTCGTGCTGGCGCTCATCACCTGCGCAGCGATCTCGGTCCTCACCTTCGTCATCATCCGCCTGCCTCCCGGTGACTTCGTCGACGCCTATATCGCCAACCTCGCCGTCGGCGGCAGCACCGTCTCGGTCGAGCAGGCCGCGGCGATGCGCCTGGAATACGGCCTCGATCGTCCGCTCGTGGTGCAATACGGCTTGTGGATGGCCAAAGTCCTCACCGGCGATTTCGGCGTCTCGATGATGTGGAAGCGTCCGGTCACCGAGGTGATCGGCGATCGGCTGTGGCTCACCATGGCGGTGTCGTTTTCCGCCTTGCTGCTGACCTGGGTGATCGCGCTGCCGATCGGCATCTATTCGGCGGCGCGGCAATATTCGGTTGGCGACTACATCGCGACCACGCTCGGGTTCATTGGCCTTGCGATCCCGAATTTTCTGCTGGCGCTGATCCTGATGTATCTCGGCTTCCGTTATCTGGGCTTGAGTGTCGGCGGACTGTTCACGCCGGAATATGCGCAGGCCCCATGGAGCTGGGGCAAATTCTGGGATCTGATGGTCCATCTGCCGCTGCCGGCCATGGTGCTGGCGCTGGCCGGCACCGCGCAATTGATCCGCATCATGCGCGCCAATCTACTCGATGAATTGCGCAAGCCCTATGTGGTCACGGCGCGCGCCAAGGGCATCAGCGAATTGCGCGCGGTACTGAAATATCCGGTGCGCGCCGCGCTCAACCCGTTCGCCAGTTCCAGTGCCTATCTGTTTCCCTATCTGGTGTCCGGCAGCATCGTGGTCTCGCTGGTGCTCGGCCTGCCGACGGTTGGTCCGCTATTGCTGCAAGCGCTGGTGGCGCAGGACATGTTCCTGGCCGGCACCATCGTCTTGCTGCTTGGCGTGCTCACGGTGATCGGAACCCTGGTATCTGATCTGCTGCTGATGTGGATCGAGCCGCGTATCCGGTTGCAGGGGCGCGCATGACGGCGATCGTCCTCACCAGTGATGACCGGCTGGCGGAAGCGACCCAGCTGCAATTGACGTGGTGGCGCTTCCGGCGGCATCGGCTGGCGGTGGTCAGTCTCGTCATCGTGGTGCTGTTTTATCTCGGAGCGGTGTTCGCCGATTTCCTTGCGGTCGTCGATCCCCATGCCACCGACGCGCGCCGCAGCTTCATTCCACCGCAGATGATTTCGCTGTTCGACAACGGGGCGTTTTTGCCCCATGTCGGCGGGCTCAAGGGCGTACGTGACCCCAAGACGTTCAAACTGGTCTATACGCCCGACCCGGCGCGCAAACTTCCCGTGGCGCTGTTCGTGCGCGGCTACCCCTACAACCTGTTCGGCCTGATCCCGACCGACCGGCATCTCATCGGCATCGTCGGCGGGCAGGGCGTCGACGGCATCTTCCTGCTCGGCACCGACCAGCTTGGGCGCGATCTGTTCTCGCGGCTGATCGTGGCGACGCGCATCTCGTTGTCGATCGGGCTTGCCGGTGTCGTCTTCAGCCTGATGCTCGGCATTTTGCTTGGCGGCATCTCCGGACTCTATGGCGGCACGCTCGACACGCTGATCCAGCGCGCGATCGAGGTGGTGCGTTCGATCCCGACAATTCCATTGTGGATGGGCCTTGCCGCGGCACTGCCCAACACCTGGAGCGTCACGCAAGTCTATTTCGCCATCACCCTGATCATCTCGCTGGTGAGCTGGACCGAACTGGCGCGGGTCACGCGCGGGCGGTTCCTGGCGCTGCGCGAGGAGGACTTTGTCATTGCCGCCGAATTGGCCGGTGCCAGCCAACTGCGCATCATCCTGCGTCACATGCTGCCGTCGTTTGCGAGCCATATCATTGCCGCGACCAGCCTGGCGCTGCCGGTGATGATCGTCAGCGAGACCTCGCTCAGTTTCTTAGGCCTCGGCCTGCGTCCGCCGGCGATCAGCTGGGGCATTTTGTTGCAGGACGCGCAGAATGTTCAGGTGCTGGCCGGTGCGCCGTGGCTACTGAGTGCGGCGGTGCCGGTGATCCTGGTCATTCTGGCCTTCAACTTCCTTGGTGACGGGGTGCGCGATGCCGCAGACCCCTATGGTTGAACCCGTGACATCAGCGCGCCATGCGCTGTCGGTGCGTGACCTGGTCGTCGACTTCGTCCAGGACACCGGTGCGGTGCGCGCGCTCGATGGCGTCGGCCTCGATTTGCATGCCGGGCGGGTGCTCGGCGTGGTCGGCGAGAGCGGTTGCGGCAAGAGCGTAACCGCGCGCGCGATCCTGCGGCTGATCGACCGGCCCGGCCGGATCGCCTCCGGCCGCGTGCTGCTCGATCCCGATACGCCGGCACAGCAGGATCTGGCGGCGCTCGATCCCGAAGGCAAAGCGATGCGCGCCGTGCGCGGCGGACGTATCGGCTTGATCTTCCAGGAGCCGATGACCGCGCTCAGCGTGCACTACACCGTTGGCAACCAGATCATCGAGGCGATGCGCGCGCACAGCGACATGTCCAAGGCGGAAGCGCGCCAGCGCGTGGTGGCGCTGCTGCACGAGGTCGGGATTCCCCGTCCCGAAACACGGATCGACGCCTATCCGTTCCAGCTCTCTGGCGGCCTGCGCCAGCGTGTCGGCATCGCTTTGGCGCTGGCCGCCGATCCGCAAATCCTGATTGCGGATGAACCGACCACCGCGCTCGACGTCACCACGCAAGCGCAAATCCTGGCGCTGCTGCGCCGGTTGCAAAGGACAAAAGGCGTGGCGCTGATGCTGATCACCCACGACATGGGCGTGATCGCGCAGATGGCGGACGATGTCGCCGTGATGTATCTGGGACGCATGGTCGAGTTTGCGCCGGTAACGCAATTGTTCGCCGCACCTCAGCATCCCTACACGCGCGCGCTGCTGCGTTCCGTGCCTAATCTTCGCGCCATGCCGCGCGAACGGCTGGCCACGATTGGCGGCGCGGTGCCGCATCCTGGCGCGCGGCCGGTCGGCTGCCCGTTTCACCCGCGCTGCCCGGAAATCATCAAAGGACGCTGCGAGACGCAGGCGCCGCCGGAAATCCCGCCCGGCGAGCGCGGCGCGAGTTGTTTTCACGCGACCGTCGCGACGATGCCATCGGATGCGGAGGCCACCGCATGAACGTGCTGGAGGTGGACAATCTGTCCAAGGAATTCCCGATCAAGAGCGGGCTGTTACAACGCGAGACCGGCCGGGTCCGTGCCGTGCAGGACGTCAGCTTTACGATCGGCCGCGGCGAGACGCTGGCGCTGGTCGGCGAGAGCGGTTGCGGCAAGACCACGGTGTCGCGCTGCATCCTGCGCGCGCTGCCGCCGACCCGGGGCTCAATCCGCTTTTCGCATGCGCCGGGCAGCAGCATCGATATGGCGCCGCTGTCGCGGCGCGCGTTGCGACCGCTCCGGCGGCACATTCAGATGATCTTTCAGGATCCCTATGCCTCGCTCAATCCGCGCATGATGGTCGGTGACATCATCGCAGAGCCGCTGCTGGTCAATGGCGTTGCGGCAGCGCAACGTCAGGCGCGGGTGCGCGAGTTGCTCGACCTTGTGGGACTTCCAGCCGCGGCGCGGACGCGGTTTCCGCATGCTTTCAGCGGCGGCCAGCGCCAGCGCATCGGCATTGCGCGCGCACTGGCGCTCGATCCGTCACTGGTGGTGGCGGATGAGCCGGTGTCCGCGCTGGATGTCTCCGTGCAGGCCCAGATCATCAACCTGCTGCTCGATTTGCAGGACCGGCTGGGCCTGTCGATGCTGTTCGTGGCGCACGATCTCGGCGTGGTGCGCCATGTCAGCGACCGCGTCGCGGTGATGTATGTCGGCCGCATCGTCGAGACGGCGCCAACCACCGCGCTGTATTCGACGCCGCGCCATCCCTACACCGAAGCCTTGCTGGCGGCGGTGCCGAAAGCCGATCCGGCGTTGCGCGACCAGGTCAGCGCGCCCCGGGGCGAGATCGCCGATCCCGCCAACCCGCCGCCGGGATGCGCCTTTCATCCGCGTTGCCCGTACGCCGTGGAGCGCTGCCGCGCCGAATTGCCGCAATTACAGGAAATCGCACCCGCCCATTGGAGCGCGTGTCATCGCACCGCGGAGCTGTTGCTTCGCGGAGTGGCCTAGAACAATAAGGGGAAACGCTATGCGCTTAGCTCTGATTGCTCTGACCCTAGTGGTCTCAGGCGCGGCATTCGCGCAACAGGATTTGTCGCAATCGGGTCTGGTCGGAAAGCTGGAAAACCCGACCATCATCACCGACCCCGCGCAATGGCCGAAGAAATTCGGCGAGGCGCCGGCGCTAGCCGAACTCGTCAAAGCCGGCAAGTTGCCAACAGTCGACAAGCGCGTTCCGCAGGAGCCGATGGTGATCAAGCCGCTGCGGAGCGTCGGCAAATATGGTGGCACCTGGCGCCGCGGCTTTCTCGGCCCCGGCGACGGCGAGAACGGCAATCGCGTTCGCTCTTCCGACAAGCTCTTGTTCTGGGACGTGACGGGAACCAAGATCACGCCCGGCGCTGCGAAGGGTTTTGAGACCAGCGCCGACGGCCGCCGCACCACGTTGTTTCTGCGCAAGGGGATGAAATGGTCCGACGGCGCGCCGTTCACGGCGGATGATTTCATGTTCTGGTACGAGGACATGTACCAGAACAAGGACCTGATCAAATCGCCGGCGCCGGAACTCTTCAGTGGCGGCAAGCCGGGACGGATCAGCAAGGTCGACGAGACCACCATCCTGTTCGAGTTCGACGATCCGCACTTCCTGTTTGCAAGCCAGCTTGCCGGCGACACCCAGGTCGGCGGCGGGCAATCGCGCCTGCAATCGGAGGAGCGCGAACTCGGCCTCTATGCGCCGGCGCATTATCTCAAGCAGTTCCTGCCGAAATACAGCTCGGCCGAGAGCCTGAATGAAAAGGCCAAGGCCGCGGGCTTCGACAATTGGGCGCAGGTTTTTAAGCTCAAGTCCGACTGGCGGCTCAATCCCGATGTGCCGACCATCTCGGCGTGGAAGATGGTGCAGGCGATCAACACCCAGAATTGGGTCATGGAGCGCAATCCCTACTTCTGGGCGATCGATACCGAGGGCAACCAGCTGCCTTATCTCGACAAAGTGCAGCTCACGCTCGCGGAAAACCCCGAAGTCATTAATCTCCGCGCCATCGCCGGCGAGTTCGATTACATGGAGCGGTTCATCGATCTCGCCAAATTGCCGGTGTTCCTGGAGAACGCCGCGCGCGGCAAATACAAGGTTCATCTCGACCCCGGCTTCAACGGCTCGGACTCCGAGCTGAAATTCAATTTCGCCTATCGCCTCGATCCCGAGATCCAGAAATGGTTCGCTAATCTCGATTTCCGTCGCGCGCTGGCGCTCGGCATCGACCGCGACCAGGTCAACGAGGCGTTCTTCCTCGGCCTCGGCGTGACGGGAACGCCGATTCCGGCCGACATTATTCAGGAGAGCCCGGGCAAGGACTATCGCCAGCGCTGGGCCACGCTCGACGTCGCCAAGGCCAACGCGATGCTGGATGCGATCGGCCTGAAGAAAAAAGATGCCGAGGGTTTTAGGCTGCGCACGGACAATGGCGAGCGGCTGCGGCTACAGATCGACGTCGCGCAGACGCTGTCACCGACCTGGCCGCAGCAGGCCGAAATGATCATCCAGCAATGGCGCGCCATCGGCATCTGGGCTGACATGCGGTTGTTCGAGCGCAGCCTGTTCTACACCCGCGTGCGCAACGACCAGAACCAGATCGTGCTGTGGAGCAACAACGGCTCCGAAAGCATGTATCTCTACACCATCCCGGTGCTGCCGATCGATCCGCAGGGGAGTTTCGGCGGGGCTGCTTACGCGCAATGGTACTCCAGCAATGGCGCCAGCGGCATCAAACCGACCGATCCGGAACTGCTGAAGGGTTTTGAGATGCTGCGCGGCGCGGTCAGCCAGCCCGAGGAAAGGCGTACGGCGATCGCGCAGGAAATCTGGAAGCTGCTGGTGGACCAGGTATGGTCGATCGGAATCGTCGGCCAGTCACCGGCCTATATGGGTACGCGGGTCGTCAATGAACGGCTCGAAAACGTGCCGGCACGGACCTGCATCTCGCAGCACTGCCGCACGCCGTTCAGCGGCCATCCGGAGCAGTGGTATTATAAGTAGCGCCAACGCAGAATCTTGTGCTTCCAGAATTAAGCCGTTACGTAGCGGTATCTGATTTGGGCGGATTGACGGAATACTGCGTAAAAATTGTGAGAAGGGAGCGCGCAATGGCTTCGCAGGTTTGGTTGAAGACGTATCGTGAAATCGGCATTCCCGCCGAAATCGATCCGAATGCTCACCGCTCGGTCGTTTCTATGCTCGAGCAGGCGATGAAGACGCATGCCGAGCGGCCGGCGTTTCATTCTTTCGGGCAGACCCTGACCTATGCCGACGTCGATCGGCAATCGCGGAATTTTGCCGCCTATCTTCAGAAAAAGCTCGGGGTGAAGAAGGGCGATCGTGTTGCCGTCATGATGCCCAACCTGTTCGCCTTCCCGATAGCGTTTCTCGGCATCGTCAGGGCCGGCGCCGCACAGGTCAACGTCAACCCGCTGTATACGCCGCGCGAACTCGAGCATCAGCTCAGGGACGCCGGCGTCAAGATCATGGTTGCGTTCGCGGGGTCGACGACGACGGTTGCGGAAGTAATGACGTCGACTCCGCTCGAGACGGTCATCGCGGCCGGACCGGGCGATGGCAGCACGGCCAGACTTCCGGGCCCCCCGGTCGATCCGCGCCTGACCGGAGCGCTTGCCTTTGCCGACGTTCTTGTCGAGGGTGCTGCGCTGACATTCGATCCCGTCGATCTCAACGGCGACGATCTTTTGTTCCTGCAATACACGGGCGGGACGACCGGATTATCCAAGGGTGCGGCGCTGTCGCACCGGAACCTGATCGCAAATACCGAGCAGTTCAAGGCTGCGATGGGCAGCAATCCACCTGTCAGCCACGATGTGATCGTCACCGCGATCCCGCTCTATCATATCTTCGCCCTGATGGTGAATTTCATCACCTACTTCTCGGTCGGCGCGGACAATTGGCTGGTTGCGAACCCGCGCGACATGGATGGTTTCGTACAGACGCTCGATCAGGCGAGACCGACGGTATTCATGGGCGTCAATACGCTCTATGCCGGCCTGGTCGCGCATCCCAAAATCAGGGAAGTGGATTTTTCCAATCTTCGTTTGTCGGGCGGCGGTGGCGCCGCCGTCATTGCCGCGGTTTCCGCCAAATGGCAGGAGATCACCGGCCAGATCATCCGCGAAGGCTACGGCCTTTCGGAAACCAGCCCGGTGTTGACGTTCAATCCGATGTATCTGACGGAATTCTCCGGCAACACCGGCCTGCCGGTGCCATCGACCGACATCAAGCTGCTCGACGAGGAGGGACGCGAGGTTGCAATCGGCCAGCCCGGTGAAATCTGTGCGAGGGGACCGCAGGTGATGCGCGGCTATTGGGAAAAGCCCGAAGCCAATGCCACGGCCTTTACCGCCGACGGCTATTTCCGCACCGGGGATGTCGGCGTGTTCGACGAACGGGGGTTCTTGAAAATCGTCGACCGGTTGAAGGACATGATCCTGGTCTCCGGCTTCAACGTCTATCCGAACGAGATCGAGGCGGTCGCAACCGCCTGTCCCGGCGTGTTGGAATGCGCCTGCATCGGCGTGCCCGACGAGAAGACAGGCGAGGCGGTCAAGCTGTTCGTCGTTAGGACACCGAATGCCACATTGACGGCCGAGGAACTGGTGGCGTTTTGCCGTAAGGAGATGACCGGCTACAAGACGCCGAGAGCCATCGAGTTCATGGACGCGCTGCCGAAATCCAACGTCGGCAAGATCCTGCGACGGGAATTGCGCGACCGGGAGGTTGCCGGCAAGGTTTGATCTCGCTGCGCTACCGCGCGACCAACGTCTTGCAGAGAATGACGTTGGTGTGGCCCTCGGGCCACCCTTCGAATTCGGCCATGCGCTTGAAACCGGCCTTTTCGTACATTTCGGGCGTCTGGAAGTCGTAGCTCGCCAGCCAGATCTGCCGCACGCCGCGGCGCGCAGCTTCCGTGACGAATGCGTTTAACAATTCCCGCGCGTAACCGCGTCCGCGATGCGCCAGAGGACGGCCTGGACCAGCGCTTGCAGTGGGCCACGGAACCGTTTTGCATCGTGCGGATTGGTTCACATGCAAAGGTTCGAGACAATTGATCCGAAAGTCGCGAGACGCTGCCGCTATGATCAGCATCGCGGCCGAAAGACAACCTTGACCGTCAAGGGATCGCTCGTCACGGGGTTGGTCCATGCGGTCATGGAAGTTAAGTCCAGCAACCCGACGCGCTGGATCATCTCGGTCGCTGGTAATCCGCGCATCGCAGCCTGACTGATCACCCGCTACGTGGCCCTGAATGCATCGGTCTCGACCATCACCTCGTGAAGGTGATCGCATTGGGGACACTCAAACGTGCGGCGGTCGAACCCCGGGCGCGCGGGCATGATGCGAGCGAGCATCATATAAGCATGGCACTTTGGGCAGGCGGGGCGGTGGGTGTGAATGTTGACCTGATGCGGCAGCGAGCGGCGATCCGGCATGATGCTTCTCCTCAACAAGGCGGGAGCGCAACACTCTCTGTCACCGGTAATGTGCCTGGCGAAGGTGCGGTGATGAAACCAGCATTCATCATCGAGTCTCGATTTCGCTGGTCAATACTGCACAGTTTCGAGGAATAGCGAAAACATGCTCAACGCTACTTTGCCGCGGTGGCCGGCATTTTCGACAAATTGATTTGAGGGATCAGCTTACGCCGGCCGCCATGCCTGCACGGCTTGGCGTGCGCCCACTTCGTAGAGCTTCGCGAGCGCTCGCGTCACCGCGCTGCGTATTCTTACGTCGGTTCCTAACTCGCCGAAAATCGAACGCACGTCGAGCAACGCAGGTGCCAGCCGGCCCGCGACCGGGCCGGCTTTCTCGGCGATCGCGGCCAATTCCGGCGCAAGGGGATCGCGGACGTCGATCGCTTGTCCTTTTTCGTCGCGCGCCGTGACGTAACGCATCCAGCCGGCGACCGCGAGTGCGTGGGTGTCGATCGGCAGCCCCAGCCGCAGCCGGTCCTGCATGGTGCCCAATAGCCGCTGCGGCAGTTTCTGCGAACCATCCATCGCGATCTGCCAGGTGCGATGGTGCAAAGCAGGGTTGGCAAAGCGCTTCAGCAGCGAGACGCTATAGCCTGCGAGATCCGTTCCGGCAGGCATCGCGAGCGTCACTGCTGCCTCTTCCATCACGCCACGGGCAAACAACGCAAAGCGATCGTCGGTCATGGTGGCGGCGATGGTCTCGTAGCCCGCGAGATAGCCGAGATAGGCCAGCGCCGAATGGCTGGCATTGAGTAGCCGCAGCTTCATGTGTTCGAACGGCGTTACATCGGAGACGAGTTGTACGCCGGCGCGTGCGAAATCCGGCCGGCCGGCCGGAAACTGGTCTTCGACGATCCATTGCGTGAACGGTTCGGTGATGACGGGCCAGGCGTCGGTCAGCCCGAGTTCAGCCGCGACCGCGGTGCGGTCGGCCTCGGTGGTCTCTGGCACGATGCGGTCCACCATGGTCGACGGGCAGGCGACTTCGTCGGCGATCCATCGGCCGAGTTCGCGCGATCGCAAGTGCGCGAACTGTGTCAGGATCCGCTTCACGGTGTGGCCATTGGCGGAGAGGTTGTCGCAGGACAGCACCGTGAAGGGCGCTATGCCCAATTCGCGCCGGCGCGCCAGCGCGGCCACGATGAAACCCGGGCCCGATCGTGGCGCGTCCGGGTTGGCCAGGTCGTGAACGATATCGGGATGGGCTGAGTTCAACTCGCCGGTTTGCGGCGTGTGGCAATAGCCCTTCTCGGTGATCGTCAGCGAGACGATGCGGGTTAAGGGATCGGCCATGCGCGCGATCAATTGCGAAGGTTCGGTTTTAGCGACGTGCGTCTCCAGCACCGAGCCGACGATCCGGTGTTCGGTCCCCGAGCCTGAGCGGACCGCAACCGTATAGAGGCAGTCCTGCGGGGCGAGGGCGTCGTAGGTGTCCGAACTTCGCAGGCTGGCGCCGATGATTCCCCAGTCCGTGGCTCCGGCGGCAAGGAGGTCGTCGATGACAACAGCCTGATGCGCGCGGTGGAACGCGCCGATTCCGAGGTGGACGATGCCGGGCGTGACCCGCGCGCGGTCGTAGCAGGGGCGGCGGATGTGGCCGGAAAGGCGGTCGAGGCTGGCGTTCGACAGGCGCAAATCGGGCCTCTTTGCGATTGGAAACAGGGATTTTCGCCATTTGGCTTGACACAGCGCGTCCATAAGGTCAATCTATGGTCAATTGGTAAGGCCAATTTTCCAATTTTGGGATGGCCGAGCCGGACAAGGTGAGCCGATCCCCACGGGATCGTTCGGGGGAAACCAGCGTGCCGCTAGAGGCAGTGGAAGCGCGACGCCTATATCGCCAGGTTGCCGATCAGCTGCGCGCCTTGATCGACAGCGGCGAATACGCCGTCGGCTCGAGGCTTCCGACCGAGCGCGATATCGCCGAACAGTTGAAAGTATCGCGGCCGACGGTGCGCGAAGCGCTGATCGCGCTCGAGGTCGAAGGGCGTGTGCGGATCCGTGTCGGCTCCGGGATCTATGTCGCCGAGCCGGCCTCGCTCGCTTCACTCCTGCCGGCATCCGCGATCATCGAGGGGCCGTTCGAGCTGCTGCGCGCCCGCGAATTCATCGAAGGCGCGATCGCCGAGCAGGCGGCGCGGGTGGCCAAACCCGAAGACATCGCGCGCATCGACACCTCGCTTGAGGCGATGGCCAATACCCAGCATCCCGGCGACGCCTCGATGATCCATGACCGCGCCTTCCATGTCGCTGTGGCGGGAAGCCTCGACAACGCCGTGCTGGTTCGCGTCGTCGGCGACCTCTTCGATCAGCGGCTCAATCCGTATTTCGCGAAACTGGCTCATTATTTCGAGAACCCGGAATCCTGGCGCGCTGCGCTCATCGAGCACCAGGCGATCCGCGACGCCATTGTGGCGCGTGATTCGGAAGCCGCCCGCACGACCATGCGCCAGCATCTGGCGCGCTCGCAGGAGCGCTTTGCGCAAAATTTTGGAACCGAAGCCGCGTCGCCCACGCGCGTACAGGCGAGGGGCGGCTGACAATTCAAACGGTTCGGCCAACGCCCGGACCGGTTGAGTAAGAAAACAATCGTAAAAAGGGAGGAAGTTTCATGTTGAAGAATTTGACGATCATATTGGCGGCATCCGCTGCCGCGCTTTTTGCCACGACCGGCGCCGGCATGGCGCAGACCAAGCTCAAATGGGCCCATGTCTACGAGACATCCGAGCCGTTCCACACCTCGTCGGTCTGGGCCGCGCAGGAAATCGGCAAACGCACCAACGGCCGTTATGCGATCGACGTCTATCCGGCTTCCCAGCTCGGCAAGGAAGCCGACATCAATCAGGGGCTGTCGCTCGGTTCCGTCGACATCATCATTTCCGGCTCGAGCTTTGCCGCCAAGAGCTACCCGCCGATCGGCGTGACCTATTATCCCTACACCTTCCGAGACGCTGATCATCTCCTGGCCTACACCAAGAGCGATATCTTCAAGGAGCTCACCAAGGGCTATGAAGACAAGACCGGTCACCACATCGTGGCGGTCACGTATTATGGCGTGCGTCACACCTCGTCGAACCGGCCGATCAAGGCCTGCGCCGACATGAAGGGCCTGAAGATGCGGGTGCCTGACGTCCCGGCGTATCTGGCAATGCCGCGCGCCTGCGGCGCCAACACCGCGCCGATCGCGTTTGCCGAAGTCTATCTCGCGTTGCAGAACGGCACCGTGGAAGCCCAGGAAAATCCACTGACCACGATCGAGGCCAAGAAGTTCTACGAGGTGCAGAAGTACATCGTACTGACCGGTCACATCGTCGATCATCTCAACACGATCATCTCGGGCGGGCTCTGGAAGAAGCTGAGCGAAGAGGATCGCAAGATCTTCACGGATGTGGCCCAGGAAGCGGCTGCCAAGGCCACGGCCGAGATCAAGGTCAACGAGGCCAAGCTGGTCGATTTCTTCAGGCAGAAGGGCCTGACCGTCACCGAGGTCAACAAGGACGAGTTCCGCGACACGGTGATCAAGACCACGAGCTTTGAAAGCTTCGACTACCGCAAGGCCGACTGGGATCGCATCCAGGCGGTGAAGTGACGACGAAGTCGTCATCCCGGGGCGACGCATCAGCGTCGAGCTATGGTGCGCAATTGCGCACCTGAGGATCTCGGGATTCCGGGTTCGGCTCTCCGAGCCGCCCCGGAATGACGCGAGCTAACCACGCGACGCTACTTGGGGAATAACGCATGCCGACGGCTGAAGTGCACAAGCAGATTTCGGCGGAGGAGATCGCCCACACATTCGAGGACGAGGCGCCCAAGGGTGCCGACCTCAGTCAATATGCGGTCGAGGACTGGTTGGCGCTGGCGATCTTCTGGATCATGGCGTTGTGCGTGTTTCTACAGTTCTTCACCCGCTACGTCCTCAACGACAGCTACGCCTGGACCGAGGAGATCGCGACCTATTGCCTGATCGGTGTGGTGTTCATCGGCTCGGCGATGTGCGTGCGGCTGTCGCGGCATATCCAGGTCGATCTCCTGTTTCGCTATTTGCCGCATCTGCCGGGGCGGGTGCTTTCCACCGTGATCGATATGATCCGGATCGCCTTCTTCGGTTACGCGATCAAGCTGGTCTGGGTCTACATCCAGATCATCGGCGAGGAGCGGATGACGACGATCAAGTTCCAAAAAGGCTTCGTCTATTACGCCGTGCTGCTTGGTTTCACCCTGATGTTTGGTCGTTCGATCCAGATCGCGGTGCAGAACTGGCGGCGCGGCTATTCGATATTGGAGCGCCCCGGCGCGTTCGACGGAACGGAAGGCTGACGCGATGCTGCTGCTCCTTGGGGGATTTTTGCTGCTGATGCTGCTCGGCCTTCCGGTCGCGCTGGCGATGGCGACCTCGTCGCTTTTGTACATTCTCGTGACCGGCATCACGCCCGACGTGACGCTGGCGCAGCGCATGATCGCCGGCGTCGAGAGCTTTCCGTTGCTGGCGGTGCCGTTCTTCATCCTCGCCGGCAATCTGATGAACATCGCCGGCGTCACCGGGCGTATCTACAGCTTTGCGGTGGCGCTGGTCGGCTGGATGCGCGGCGGCCTCGGCCACGTCAACATCATCGGCTCGGTGATCTTTTCCGGCATGTCCGGCACCGCGATCGCGGACGCTGCCGGCCTCGGCACCATCGAAATCAAGGCGATGAAGGATCATGGTTATTCGACGGAGTTTTCCGTCGGTGTTACCGCGGCCTCCGCGACGCTTGGCCCGATCATCCCGCCGTCGCTGCCGTTCGTGATCTACGGCATGATGGCGAACGTCTCGATCGGCGCGCTGTTTCTCGGCGGCGTCATTCCCGGCGTGGTCATGACCTTGATGATGATGGCGACGGTGGCCTACTTTGCCCACAAGAACGGCTGGGGCAGCGATGCGCCATTCTCCTGGCGGCAGGTTGGATCGGCCGGCCTCGAGATCGTGGTCGTGCTGAGTTTCCCGCTGGCGGTATGGCTATTGGTAATGGCGGGGCTCTCGACCAACATGGCGGTCGGGCTCGGGCTTGTGGTACTGCTCGCGCTCGACTGGTATTTCGATTTCTCTGCCGTGATGGCGCTGATGGCGCCGGTGATCCTGATCGGCGGCATGACGCTCGGCTGGTTCACGCCGACCGAGGCCGCCGTCGCCGCCGTGATCTGGTCGCTGTTTTTGGGGCTAGTGCGTTATCGCTCGATGACGATGCAGACGGTGGCGAAAGCCACCTTCGACACCATCGAGACCACGGCATCGGTGCTGTTCATCGTCACCGCGGCCTCGATCTTCGCCTGGTTGCTGACGGTGTCGCAGGCAGCGCAAATCCTGACCGACACCATACTCGGGATCACCCACAACAAATGGGTGTTCCTGCTGCTGGCGAACATCCTGATCCTGTTCGTCGGCTGCTTCATCGACACCATAGCGGCGATCACCATTTTGGTGCCGATCCTGCTGCCGATCGTGCTGAAACTGGGCATCGACCCCATTCATTTCGGCCTGATCATGACGCTCAACCTGATGATCGGCCTGTTGCACCCGCCACTCGGCATGGTGCTGTTCGTGCTCGCGCGCGTCGCGAAACTCTCCGTCGAGCGCACTACGATGGCGATCCTGCCGTGGCTGGTGCCGCTCTTGCTGGCGCTCGCCGCCATCACCTACATTCCGGAGCTGACGCTCTGGCTGCCGAAATATATGGGACTTGCTAAGTGATAGGACTCGCAAAATGACATCGATGACTTTGGCTGCAACGTTATTTGGCCCGGAAGATCTGCGCATGGTCGAGCGACCGCTCGATCCGCTGGCATCAGGCATGGTGCGGATTCGGTTCGGCGCCGGCGGCATTTGCGGCTCGGACATGCATTATTATCGCCATGCCCGCACCGGCGACTTCGTCGTTACCTCGCCGCTGGTGCTCGGCCACGAGATCGCGGGCGAAGTCATCGAGATTGCAGGATCCGCGCCCGGCCTGAAGACCGGCGATCGCGTCGCGGTCAACCCGTCGCGATGGTGCGGCCACTGCACGCCGTGCCGCGAAGGCCGGCTCAATCTGTGCGAAAACATTTTCTTCATGGGCTCGGCCTCGAAGACGCCGCACATGCAGGGCGGCTTTGCCAGCATGTTCGACGCGATCCCGGCGCAATGCGTGAAGATTCCGGACCACGTCTCGTACCAGGCGGCGGCGTTGGCCGAACCGCTGGCGGTGTGCCTCCACGCGGTCGCCCGCGCCGGCGATGTCAAAAGCAAACGCGCGGTGCTGTTCGGTTCGGGTCCGATCGGCCTCTTGACGATGCTCGCGGCGCGCCGCGCCGGCATTGCGGAAGTTACCGTCGTCGACATTGCCGCCGCACCTCTGGCGTTCGCGAGCCGGCTTGGCGCCAATCATGTCGTCGATCTCTCCAACGGCGAAGAGGCCTTGAAGGCGATGGCGCCGTTCGACGTCGCGTTCGAAGTGTCGGGCACGGCGGCGGGCCTTGCCAGCGCTATCGGCGCGGTCAGGCGTGGCGGCGTTGTCGTCCAGATCGGCAATCTGCCGGGCGGGCAGATCCCGACACCGGCGAATGCTGTCATGGCCAAGGAGATCGATCTCCGCGGTTCGTTCCGCTTCGGGTCGGAGTTCACGACCGCGGTCGAACTGATCTCCACCGGCAGCGTTGACGTGCTTTCGCTGGTGACGGCGGAGCGCCCGTTGTCGAGTGCGCCCGACGCGGTTCGGCTCGCGCTCGATCGCTCGCAGAGCGTCAAGGTCGTTCTGACAGCGCATTGATCTGAAAAATTTCAGGAGACTTGCCATGATCTTGCAGGGATGGCGGTGGTACGGGCCGGACGATCCGGTTTCGCTCGACGATATCCGCCAGGCCGGTGCCACCGACGTGGTAACGGCGTTGCATCAGGTGCCGATCGGCGAGGTCTGGACTCGAGCCGGCGTCGAGGAGCGCAAGCACATCATCGAGAAGAGCCCGCCGGGCCGATCGCAGCTCACCTGGTCGGTGGTGGAATCGATTCCGATACCCGACGACGTCAAGCGGCTCGGGGCTAAGGCAACCCGCTCGATCGAAGCCTGGATCGCGAGCCTGGAAGCGGTCGCGTCCGCCGGCATCAAGATCATCTGCTACAACTTCATGCCGGTGGTCGACTGGTGTCGCACCGACCTCGAATGGGAGCTGCCGAACGGCGCCAAGGCCATGCGCTTCGACCAGGATCGGTTCGCGGCATTCGATCTGCACATCCTGGAGCGTCCGGAAGCGCCGGCGGAATATTCGGAAGCCGCGCGCGCCCGCGCCAAACAGCTTCACGCAGCGATGACACAAGCCGACATCGATTACCTCATCAAGGTGATCGCCAGCGCGTTGCCGGGATCGACCACCGAACCGCTCACTATTCCGCAGTTCCGCGACCGGCTCCAGCAGTACCGCGGCATCAACTCCGCCGTGTTGCGCCAGCATCTGGTCGAGTTTCTGGCGCGCGTGACCCCCGTGGCCGAAGCGCTCGGCGTGACGCTGACGCTGCACCCCGACGACCCGCCGCGCCCGCTGTTCGGGCTGCCGCGGATCGCCTCGTCTGCGGAAGATTATCAGGCGCTGTTCGATGCGGTGCCGTCAAAGGCGAACGGCATCTGCCTCTGCACGGGGTCGCTTGGCGTGCGCGCCGAAAACAATCTGCCGGCGATGGCGAGACAATTCGCACCTCGGATCGGCTTTGCGCATTTGCGCGCGACCAAGCGCGAGGCCAACGGTCTGTCATTCTTCGAATCCGATCATCTGGACGGCGATGTCGACATGATCGCGGTGCTGAAGGCGTTACTCACTGAAAACCGCAAACGCTCTTCCAGCGACCAGATCGTGTTCCGGCCGGATCATGGTCACCGCATGCTCGACGATCTTGCCGCGACCAAGCGCACCAATCCCGGCTACACCGCGATCGGCCGACTGCGTGGGCTGGCCGAACTGCGCGGCGCAATCCGTGCCATCGAACATACGGCCTGATCCTAGAAGCGGCTTACGCTGGCGACGATCATGCGCTGTAGTGCTTGCCAACCCTTGTCTTCGACCACCAGCCGAAAGCCGAGGTTGGCGGGTGGCACGCCCGCGGCGCAGCCGCCCGTGCGCGGATCGCGGATGAAGTCGGTCATATAGGTCCGGTGTGCGCCTTGCACGACACGAACGCCGCAATTGGTGTTGGTGGCGCGCGCGGCGCCTGCCGGCTCCAGCGTCATGCGAAGGAAGCAGGTGTTGGTCCATTCCCAGACATTGCCGCCGATGTCCTGCAGGCCGTACTCGTTGCGGCCGAAGCTGCCGACCGGTTGCGGGTCGACCGCGCCGGGACGCGCCCGGTTGGCTTCGGCCTCATAGCGCGCGATCCAGGCTTGCGCCGGATCGATCGGGTCGACCAGGGGGAGCGCTTCGTCGAGGGCTTTGTTGCCGGCGGCAAACACCCATTCCTCGTCGGTCGGAAGGCGGTGCAATACACCGGTCTTGCTTGTGATCCATTCGGCGTAGGCCGTTGCATCCCGCCAGCTCACGCCGACCATCGGACGGTCGGCCATCGGGGATGCGCGCGGGATTTTGGCGCAGCCGCCGTCATCGGCGCAGCGCGCGTATTCTCCCGCAGTGACCTGACGGTTCAT